>PPYE01275177.1_pt1 | contig 120948 bp, 96 predicted proteins | sample 1559881 | NCBI WGS metagenome assembly PPYE01 (sample SAMN08240022, study PRJNA423297) | Human gut metagenome, whole genome shotgun sequencing project.
TTTGTGGTAAATTCATTATACCATATCTCGGCTGGAATTTCTTCTTTTTTTGGCTCACCTCATTTTAACACATACATTTCGTGAATATGATGGGGCATTTTTTCTTGCAATTCCGGAAAAATCGAAACGCTTCGCCGCAAAATCCCATGTACATAGGCAATCAATGTTCCATAGTTGGTGAACGGAACGCCAGCTTTCGCCGCCAACTCTTTTCGATATTGAATCACACGTGGCTGCAACATACATCCGCCACAGTGAACAATCAGCCGATACGGGGTTAAATCATCCGGAAACGCATTCCCAGAAGTCCATGTGAAATCCAGCGTTTTTCCTGTATATGTTTGTATCCAATTCGGCAGCTTGACCGTTCCGATGTCGTTGCACTGTCGGTGATGCGTGCAGCCCTCAGCAATCAAAATACGGCCGTGGTTCTGCAAACATTCCAGCGTAGCGGCGGCAGTCACTGCCTTTTGCAGTACATCGTGATAATGTGCATATAAGATAGAAAATGAAGTCAGGGCGATTTCCGGCGGAACAATCTGGTTGACCTGTTGAAATGCCTGGCTGTCTGTCACAACCAATTTTGGCGGCTGTTTTAATAGCGAAAGCGTTCGTTGTAATTGCTGCGGCTGAACAACCAAACAAATGGCTTCTTCATCCAAAATCGAGCGAATCGCCTGCACCTGTGGCAGAATCATCCGCCCTTTTGGTGCGGATTCATCAATCGGTGTCACCAGTAAAATGATGTCGTCCTGCTGGACAAAATTTCCCAGCAGGGAACGGCTTGTCTTCGGTGCTTGTTTCTGGTAGCAGGTAGCCATTTTTTCTTTGAGTTCCGATATGTGGAATCCAGTTTTTGCACTAACTGCAATTGCTCCATCCGGTAGCTGTTCCGGCATGTGCAGGTCGCATTGATTGTAGACCTCCAGAAAGGGAATCTGCTGTTGCTGCAAATCCGCTTCCAATTTCATTTCCAGTTCTGTCTTTCCAATGGTGCTGTTAATGACAATGACAGCCAAATCCGTGCGGTGCAAAATTTCCTTCGTCTTTTGCATCCGCAGGCTGCCCAATGTTCCTTCGTCATCTAGCCCCGGCGTGTCGATGATGACAACAGCCCCCAGCGGGAGCAGTTCCATTGCCTTGCGAACGGGGTCAGTCGTTGTTCCTTGAATTTCTGACACAATTGACATGGTTTGATTGGTAATGGCATTCACTAAGCTGGATTTTCCAGCATTTCTTCTGCCGAAAAAGGCAATGTGAATGCGGTCAGCACTGGGTGTTTGCTGTAAACCTGCTTCCATGAAGCATCCTCCTTATCTGTATCTGCAATTTCTGTTTAGAAGCGAAAATCTCGTTTTCCAGCAGCCATTTCTGCAATGTGTTCGGCTGCAATTGCCCGTACTTTTTCGTTTGGAATGTTCAGCAGTTCCTTTTGAATCAGGGCTTTTCCGATGGCACGAGTTTCCGGCTTTGCATAATCCTCCAAATATTCGTTTAATGTCATGAGGGCATTCGGGTGACAGCAGTTTTGAATCTGACCGCTCTTGCAGAGGGACATGAACCGGTCGCCGGTTCTGCCAGCCCGATAGCAGGCGGTGCAAAAGCTGGGGATGTATCCCAATTCCATCAGCCAGCGGACAACTTCATCCAAGGTGCGGCGGTCGCTGACATCGAATTGAGCAGAATTTTCGGACTCTGGTTCTGGCGTATCGTATCCGCCAACACTGGTGCAAGATGCACCGCTGACTTGTGAAATCCCCAGCTGCAATGCCCGTTCCCGAACCGCTTTTCCCTCTCTGGTTGACATAATCATGCCCGTATATGGAACAGCAATTCGGATAATGGTGCAGATTTTTGCAAAAGTTTCATCATCAATGCTGTTATCGAATGCATTCGGATCAATATCATCTGCGTGCTTGATACGGGGAACACTAATCGTGTGTGGACCTACGCCATAAGTTGCCTCCAAATGTTCTGCATGCATCAGTAATCCAGCAAGTTCATAGGGATATGTTTGCAGCCCAAACAGAACGCCCAGCCCGACATCATCAATTCCACCCTGCATGGCTCTGTCCATGGCTTCGGTGTGGTAATCATAGTCATGTTTTGGCCCTGCCGGATGTAATTTTTCGTATTGCTCCTTGTGGTAGGTTTCTTGGAACAGGATATACGTTCCAATGCCAGCATCATGCAATTTCCGGTAATTTTCCACTGTAGTTGCAGCGATATTCACATTGACCCGGCGAATTGCTCCGTTTTTGTGCTGAATGTGATAAACTGTGTCAATGGATTCCAGAATGTATTCAATGGGGTTGTGCAAGGGGTCTTCTCCAGCCTCCAGAGCCAGCCGTTTGTGTCCCATATCTTGCAATGCAATGACTTCTCGTTTGATTTCCTCTTGTGTCAGTTTTTTTCGGCAGATATGCTTGTTTTTGGCATGATACGGGCAGTAAACGCAGCTGTTCACGCAGTAGTTGGAAAGATAAAGCGGAGCAAATAATACAATCCGCTTGCCATAGTAGTCCAGTTTAATGGCTTCTGCTAATTGGTAGAGTTCTTCCCAGACGGTTTCCGATGGACAGGCAAGCAAAACAGAGGCTTCCCGATGGGTCAACCCTTTTTGTAAGCGGGCTTTGGCTAAGATTTCCTGAATCAGTGGAAGATTGCTTTTGTTTTCCTGTGCATAAGCAAGCGTCTGCATCACTTCTTCATGGCAGAGAAATTCTGCTGCTTTTGTGGAGTTTGGAAGATACATCGTTCTCTCGTCACCTTTTTTCCATAAAGTGCAGCCAAAAGCGGCTGTCTGATGTTATTATACCATGCAGCAGATGCTTTGTCAATGAATCGAATTCGCAATTGCTAATAAATGGAAATTAAAATTCAAGTTTACATAAAAAGATATACAACTTTTGTGATGATTCTCCTTGACATTTTGTATAAATTATGGTATCCTTATAGTAATATCATTCATGTTCGATTTGGAAAACAGAAAGGATGGAAGAAAACATGAAGAAACAGGGAAAGAAAAACCGGATATTTGCCGGAATTGCCGCAGCGGTGATGGCAGTGAGTGCAACCGCAGTCGGCGTGCGTTCTTATTCTGCCAATGCAGCAGATTTGGAACTGGACAACTATGCGAAGTTGCTGCAATATTCGCTGTATTTCTATGATGCAAATATGTGCGGCGACAAGGTAGGGGAAACTTCTGCATTCTCTTGGAGAGATAATTGCCATACCGGAGATGTCGCATTGGGCGGCTTCCACGATGCCGGCGATGCAATTAAATGCGGACAGACTGCCGGATTTACCGCTTCTACCTTGGGCTGGGCATATTATGAATACAAAGACCAGTTCCAGAAGACCGGAACGACTGCACACTTCAAGGTGATCAGCGATGAATTCAACGAATTCTTTAAGAGATGCACAACGCTGTCCGGCGATACCGTAACATCCTTCATCTATGAAGTCGGTGATGATGGTTCTGACCATGGAAAGTGGTTTGCACCGGAAGCAATGTGGGATCACGGCAGCAGTGAAACCTACTCGACCACCGATGGTGCAAGTGATATTGCCGCACAGTATGCCGCTTCTCTGGCACAGAGCTATTTGAACTTCGGCAATGAAGAAGATTTGAAATATGCAGTTGCTCTGTATAATTTTGCTGATAAATACCGTACGATTACTTATGACCAAAATACTTATGGTGGAGCTGCAAAGGACGTGCAGGATGATATTTCTTGGGCAGCAGGCTGGCTGTATCTGGCAACTGGCGAAGAACCGTATCTGACCGAAAACAGCAAGTATACACAGGTTCAAAATGACTGGACACAGGATTACTGCTATGCAAACTCTCAGTTGGGTGCAGCCATCATCAATGCTGAAATCACTGGAAACTGGAGCTTTGCAACCAACTATATTGGGCAGAAAGTCAATGCAAATCAGAATCAGTTCTATGTAATGAATTACTGGGGCAGTGCAAGATATGATGTTTTGATGCAGTACTGTGCGTTGGTCACTTCCAAATATGAACAGTCTGGCGTAGACTATACCGAATGGGCAAAAAAGCAGATGAACTATATTTTAGGTGACAACAATGCAAATGTTTGTCTGGTTGTTGGCTATAATGATGTTTCTGCAACTTCTCCGCACCATCGTGCAGCGTCAAATCTGAAAAGCATGGATGAGTTTAATAACTGGTCAGATGGAAAGTATAGTTCTGTTAATGGACATACCTTGTATGGTGCATTGGTTGGCGGCCCGACCAGTTCTGATTTTACATCCTATAATGATAGTGCAAAAGATTACAATTCCAATGAAGTCGCAATTGACTATCAAGTTGGCTTAGTTGCAGCAGCAGCAGGTTTGTATGACAAGTATCAGACCGGCAGCGTTGTTGCACAGATTGGCGATGAAGTAACTGTATATCCGGACGAAGTAGCAGTTGCAAATGGTGGCGAAGTTACAGTCACCACTACAACAGAAACCACGACTACAACCACTGAAACAACAACTACTACAACTACAACGGAAGAAACCACAACGACACCAGAAGAAACGACTACAACACCAGAAGAAACGACTACAACACCAGAAGAAACCACCACTACACCAGAAGAAACCACGGCAACAACTGGAGAAGCAACAGAAACTACTACCGTAGAAGAAACAACAACGACAGCAGCAGGAGAAACCACGGTTACAGAAGAAACAACCACAGCAACTGGAGAAACAACAGCAACCGAAGAAACTTCAACAGACGAAACCACGACCACAACAACTTCCGGAAGCGTTCTGCCGGGTACAAATGTTGGGGATGTCAACTTGGATGGAAAGGTAGACCTGCTGGATGCAATCTATTTGAATAAGTATCTGGCACAGCTGATTACCTTGACACCGATTGCAACCACAAATGCAAACTGCGACCAGAAAGATGGAACAGAAACAATCGATGATAAGGATACAACTGTTTTGATGAAGTTTGTTCTGGGCAGCGAAGATGTTAAGAATCTTCCATACGTTGGATAATTTCTTTTTTCATTTTTTCCTCTAAGCGAAACGTGTTCGACAATGATTGTCGGGCACGTTTCTCGTTTTTTCGGAGCGGAACATTTACAATTTTTTCTTTACATTTTCCTATTTATCTTGTATAATAAAAAGAGAAGGGATGCTTTTTGTGAAGGGAGAAAGCTTTATGAAAAAATTTTTGAAAAAAGGAATTTCCTGTATATTATCCATGCTGATATTGCTGCAAGGTTGGCTGGTGATACCGAATGGTGTAGCTGCGTGGGAAGAGGATTTGAGCCTAGAAACCACCACGGCAGCGGTCATAGAAAACATAGGACAGGTGCAAGAATGGGAGCAGTTTCAATATCTGGCATCTGAAAATGAAATTACAATTGTCGGTTATACTGGAACGATTCAGGGCACTTTAGAAATCCCCGCAGAGATTGACGGCTTTCCGGTCACACGTGTGGAAGATGATGCGTTTGTAGAGCAGGATGAATTGACAGAAGTTGTGATTCCAGCCAGTGTGATTGAAATTGGCAGCACAGCATTTCATGACTGTGCAAATTTGCAGGTTTTCACGGTTGCCGAAGAGAATCCAGCATATTGCGTTAGAAATGGATTGCTGTTGGATAAGAGCGAAAGCATTTTGATTCGCTGCCCTAGTGGACGCTATGGAGAAGTGACAGATATTCCGGATACGGTTTTTTTAATTTCAGATGCAGCGTTTGCAGATTGCTCTTCCCTGTCCAAAATTGAATTGCCACAGTCAGTCATTTCGATTGGAGCAATGGCGTTTTCTAATTGTACTGCATTGTATGATATCACATTGCCAGAGAATTTGCAGAAAATTGGAGATGGTGCATTTATGAATTGCACCGCTATTCAACGAATGGCACTGCCGGAAAACCTGCAACGAATTGGCATGATGGCATTTTCCAACTGTCAGTCTTTGTCAGAAGTTGTCGTTCCATCAAGGGTGCAGACTTTGCCGGATTCTGCCTTTGCAGACTGCATTGCCTTGCAGCGAGTGACATTATCAGAAGGATTGACGAATATTTCTGTTGCTGCTTTTAGAAATTGTACGGCTTTGCAGGAAGTGCAGCTGCCGGATACTTTAGAAAGTATCAAATCCAATGCATTTGAAAATTGCAGTTCCTTGCAGAGAATGCACTTTCCGGCAGCTATTTCAGAACTCTCAGCCAATGTATTTTCGGGCTGTATTTCGTTGTCAGAAGTGACAGTTGCAGCAGAAAATCCATATTATACGGCAGTTGATGGGGTCTTGATGACAGCTGACCAAGAAACATTGGTTTACTATCCGCCGTGCAGTTCACAATCCGATTATACCATTCCGGAAACAGTAAAGACCATTGATAGCTATGCATTTCAAGATGCCATGCAGCTGCAATTTTTGACCGTTCCGGAAACAGTTGAAACGATAGAGCCGTATGCTTGTTATGATGCCAATTCTTTGAAGGAAGTGACATTGGACGGTGCAGCTGTTATCTCATCCTATGCATTTCTATCTTGTGACCAGTTGGAAGCGGTTACATTCGGTGATGGGGTGCGTCAAGTGGAATCAAGTGCATTTTTGGATTGTCCGTCTTTGAAAGGCGTTATCTTGCCGAAAACGATTATAGAAATCGGAGATTATGCATTTGGCTATCAAACAGATTCTGCGGAAGTAGGAGCCTATTCTATGGTAGAAGGCTTTTTGATTCGTTTTTATAAAAAAACAGCTGGTGCAGTATATGTGAGCTTGAATGGATTTGATTCGCTTCAGTTGGATGATACTGTTACAACAACCACGACAACAGCAGCTTCTATTGATGAAACAACCACAACTGAAACGGAGGTCAAAACAACAGAAGCTACCAGTAATCAGGTGACAACAGCCGAAACGACAACGGAAGCGATTGGTAGTCAAACAACAGCACTTGAAACAACAAATCAATTGGAAACGAGTCAAATAACAACGACAAAAGCAGCCATTACTACAACAACAGTTGCTGTGACAACAGAACGACCAGAAACCAGTATCATTTCAACCACAACGCCGCAACTTGCTACGACGACGACGACTACCTACCAGTATGGCGAAACTGCTACCACTGTAACGACTGGCGTAACCACGCAAACAACAGCGGTTACGGGACAGACAACCGAAGTTACAACAGAACTGAAGGGTGACTTGGATTTAGATGGACGAGTTTCCATGGACGATGCTATGCAAGTATTGACCTATTATGCAAAAATCGCATCTGGACAAACACCATATTTGTATTCTGAAGACCCTATTGCAGAAGAAGCTGCAAAAAAACGGGTGGATATGGATGAAGATGGAACAATTGGTGTGGTAGATGCTGTTGAGATTTTAACGATCTATGCAAAGGAAGCAGCTGGACAATTAAAATAAGATAGAATAAAAAATAAAACGAAAATCTGATTTTTCTAAGAAAGAGCGGATGCAGCAACCAGATTTTTTGGTTAGAATCCTGGTAAAATTGCGAAAAATAAATTGACTTTTAATACAAGTTGCTGTATAATAAAAACAGTTCATCCGTTTTTTATGAGATCAAATGGTACAGAAAGGAAAATCAGAATGAAACGGAAAAAGCATGTTGGAAAACGTCTGCTTGCAGGATTGCTGGGAGCAGTATTGTTGCAGACAGCGGTCAGCGTTCTGTCCGGATTGCAGGCATCTGCTGCGGACGATGTGGAGTATAATTATGCGAAAGCATTGCAGTATTCCATTTATTTCTATGATGGCAATATGTGCGGAACAGAAGTTGCCGAAAATAACCGCTATCAGTGGCGTGGCAACTGTCACACCTATGACGCACAAGTGCCGTTGCAGCCAATGGGAGAAGATAAAGTCGGCACAAACTTGTCGCAATCGTTCATCGACCAGTATCGGGACATTCTTGATCCGGATGGTGATGGCTATGTAGATGTTTCCGGCGGATTCCATGACGCTGGCGACCATGTAAAGTTTGGTATGCCGGAAAACTATGCAGCTTCTACCTTGGGCTGGGGCTATTATGAATTTCGGGATTCCTACAAAAAGACAGGACAGGATGACCATATTGAAACAATCTTGCGGTATTTTAACGATTATCTGATGAAGTGCACGTTCCGAGATGAAAATGGCGAAGTCGTTGCACATTGTTATCAGGTGGGTGATGGCGATATTGACCACGCTTACTGGAACTCTCCGGAAGTGGATACCATGGCAAGACCTGCCTACTTCCTGACAGGGGACAAGCCACAGACCGATTATGTTGCTTCGGCGGCTGCTTCGCTGGCAATCAACTATTTGAATTTTAAGGATACCGATCCGGACTATGCAGCAAAGTCTTTGGACTATGCGAAAGCACTGTTCCAGTTCGCAAAGAGCCATGAAAAGCAGCTGAGTGATAATGCAGATGGGCCAAAGTCCTATTATAGGTCTGAAAAGTGGGAAGATGATTACTGCTGGGCAGCAGCATGGCTGTTTAAAATCACCGGCGATGAAAGCTATTTGCAGGAAATTTACCCGTATTATGACTACTATGCAGCACCGTGCTATGTATATTGCTGGAATGATATGTGGAACGGCGTGCAGTGTATCTTAGGCGAAATTTCAGAGGACAAGCCTGCCAAGGAAGGCGAGCACGTTTATCCGCAGTTTATTGAAAAGTACAAGGAAGCTGCTGAAAAATCGCCCTATGAAGAAATGGATTGCTGGGCATCCGTTGCAAAGGCAATCACCACTTATATGACCGGCGGTGTCGGAACGATTACACCGGCAGGCTATTTCTGGCTGAATACCTGGGGCTCTGCCCGATATAATACTGCTGCACAGCTGTGTGCACTGGTTTATGACAAGTACAACAACAATGGAAAACCATCCGAATACAGCGAATGGGCAAAAGAACAGATGCAATATCTGATGGGCAACAATCCGATGAATCGGGCTTATATTGTCGGATATAGCGAAAATGCTGCAAAGTATCCGCATCACCGTGCAGCTTCCGGCTTAACCAGAGCAGAAGATACCAGAGAGCAGCGGCATGTTCTGTATGGTGCATTGGTTGGTGGGCCAGATGCCTCCGATAAACACAATGATGTTACCGCAGACTGGATCTATAATGAAGTAACCATTGACTATAATGCAGCGTTTGTCGGAGCAAGTGCTGGATTGTATGCATATTTCGGCGATGACTCCATGCAGGTAACGCCAGATTTCCCACCGAAGGAAGAAAACAACGGAGAAGAAGGCGGCGGCAATAACTACTGGGTTGAAGCATTTGCAGTCAATGACCCGTGTGCAGGCGGAGCAGGAACAACGAAGATTTCCATGAAAGTCATGACCGATTCCATTACGCCGAGAACAGATGTTACCGTTCGCTATTTCTTCAACACAAAAGAAATGACCAGCCCAAATTCGGTAGAAGCAAAGGAATTGTACGATCAGGCTGCAACGGAAGCAGCACCAGCAGACGGCGTAATTTCTGGGCCGTTCCAGTATGATGCATCCTATGACCCGAATATCTATTATTTTGAAGTGGCATGGGATGGCTATACCATTGCAAATTCCAATAAGAAATATCAATGCTCCGTTGGCTTGTACTATGGCGACCAGTGGGATGCCTCCAACGACTGGAGCTATCAGGATTTGCCAGTATTGACCGATTCGGAAATGTTCGGCGATGGCAATGAAGTCAAGAGTGATTATATTTGTGTTTATGCTGGTGGTGAACTGGTTGGCGGTACAGAGCCGAACGGCAGCACACCAAAACCAGCAGAAACAACTGTAACAACCACTACAACAGCTAACACAACCACTACAACGACTACTGTAACAGATGCGACAACTACAGAATCTGAACCAGCTACTACAGCATCTACAACAGAAGTTACCACTACAGAATCTGAGTCCGTTACCACAACATCTGAAACAGAAGTTACTACTACGGAATCTGAGCCAGTTACTACAACATCTCTGACAGAAGCAACTACAGAAACAGATGCTGATATTTATTATGGAGATGTAAATCAGGATGGCGTTGTCGATTTGGTTGATGCAATTTTTATCAATAAGGCATTGGCAAATATGATTACATTGTCAGATTCTGCCGCAAAATGTGCAGATTGCTATAATGATGGTGTTTTCAATGAGGATGACTCCACAATTTTAATGCGGTTTGTCATCAATATGATTGAAGATTTGCCCTCTCAGGAATTATAAAAACAATCCAGTTAATTTTCGCAAGGCATTAAAAAAGAAGGGAATATTTCAACATGAAAACAGAACATTTGACAGAAGTCAAGCAGATTTTAAAGCAGCATCAATTCAAAAAATTATTTTCCGGTGATACAGAAAATACGTTTGTTCAGTTTTTCCGGTATTGTTTTGTCGGCGGTTTCGCAACCGTAGTAGACTGGGCGTTGTCCTCACTGTTGTTTTATCTGGTCTTTTCCGGAACAGGTTATGCAGCACTCTGCAATGGCTTGTCGTTTGTTGCCGGATTACTCGTCAACTATTTTCTCAGCACGTTCTGGATTTTCAAACAATCCAGAATGCAGAACCGCTTTTTAGAGTTTCTCTCTTTTGCGGCGATCGGCGTTGTTGGATTGTTGCTGACCATTGGCATTACAAAGGGATTTGCTTGGGCATTGGCAGATGTGACAAGCTTGTATCAGATTTTGAGCAAGGTCGTTTCCACAGCAGTGGCATTCTTCTGGAATTTCTTCGCAAGAAAGTACCTGCTGTATACAAAGAAAGAAGCATAAGAATCTATATTTTTTAAAATTGACGGAAAGAAAGGTGTGAAGCGATATGAAACTGTTGTTTATTGGTGCGACCCATGAAGTCACCGGCAGCTGTACCTATCTGGAGGCGTGTGGAAAACGCATCTTGATTGACTATGGCATGGAGCAGGGAAGAGATGTCTATGAGAACATCCGTGTTCCCTGTGCTCCATCGGAAATTGACTATGTATTCTTGACCCATGCCCACATTGACCACTCTGGCTTGCTGCCGCTGTTGTATGCAGGCGGATTTCGTGGGGAAATTCATGCCACACAGGCAACCGTTTCGCTTTGCCAGATTATGCTGCGAGATAGTGCCCACATTCAGGAATTTGAAGCAGAGTGGCGAAATCGAAAGGCAAAACGCAGCGGTGGCGATATCTATACACCGCTTTACACCATGCAGGAAGCGTTAGGGTCGCTGGAACACTTCGTTCCGCATCCTTATGGAGAGAAAATTTCCATTGCAGATGGCATTACAATCCGGTTTTTGGATGCGGGGCATCTGCTCGGTTCGTCCAGTATTGAAATCTGGCTGGAGGAAAACGGCATCAGCAAAAAGCTGCTGTTCTCCGGTGATATTGGGAACTTCCATCAGCCCTTGATTCGTGACCCACAGTATGCCGATACTGCGGATTATGTCATCATGGAATCCACCTATGGCAATCGACTGCATGAAAAGCCAAAGAATTATATTCAGGATTTCTTGCAAATTCTGCTGGAAACCTTCCAGCGGGGCGGAAGCGTCATTATTCCATCGTTTGCTGTGGGCAGAACGCAGGAATTGCTGTATTTTCTAAAGCAAATCAAAGACCAGAATTTGCTTGGGAAGTATCAGGATGTTCCGATTTATGTGGATAGTCCGCTTGCCATTGAGGCAACAGAAATCTTTCAGCGAAATAAGGAGAGCTGCTTTGATGAAGAAGCCCTTGCCTATGTGCAGCGTGGAGAAAATCCCATCGGGGTATCTGGGTTGCGGACGGCGGTCACCAGTGAAGCTTCTATGGCAATCAATGCAGACACTCGCAGCAAGATTGTCATTTCTGCGAGCGGTATGTGTGAAGCAGGGCGAATCAAACATCACTTGAAGCACAACCTCTGGAAGCCGGAAAATACGATTTTGTTTGTTGGCTATCAGGCTGTCGGCACATTGGGACGGCGATTGCTGGAGGGTGCGAACTATGTGACACTGTTCGGCGAATCGGTAAAAGTTGCCGCACAGATTCGGCAGTTGCAGGGTATGAGTGGCCATGCTGACCAGAAAGGGCTGGAACTTTGGATTCAGCACGTGCAGCAGGTGAAAAAAGTCTTTGTCATTCACGGAGAAACAACCGCTGCAGATACATTCACTGCATTGCTGAATGAGCAGGGTATTTCTGCCTATGCACCCTATAGCGGAACAGAATTTGATGTGGCAAGTGGGCAGTTCTTGCATGAAGCAGAGCCGGTTTATCTGGAAAAGCCGAAGTCTGTAAAGGCATCTGCAACCTATGACCGCCTGCAAATTGCATTGGATCGTGTCACTGCTTATATTCAGAATGCACGTGGCTACTCCAACAAGGAATTGGCAAAGATGGCAGATCAGCTGACTCAGCTGTGCAACAAATGGGAACAATAACGGGCTGTAATTGAATTTTGATACACGCAACACCGCATATTTTTGTGCGGTGTTGTTGATTTGATAAGAAAATAGGAGGACAAATACCATGGAACAGACGATGTTAGAAGCAATGATGAGCAGAAAGAGCGTTCGGAGTTATACCGACCAAATGGTATCCGATGCGGATATTGAGAAAGTGTTAAAGGCTGGACAGTATGCTGCAAACGGCAGAGGTCGGATGGCAACGAAGTTTGTTGTTGTCAAGAATCGGGAAATTCGGGATGAACTTTCCAAGATGAACGCTGATATTATGGGCACAACCAGCGACCCATTTTATGGAGCACCAGTTGTCATTTGGGTGTTGGCTGACCGGAATGTGCATACTTATGTAGAGGATGGCAGCCTTGCCATTGGTAATATGCTGTTGGAAGCACATGCATTGGGACTGGGTGCTTGCTGGATTCATCGGGCAAAGGAAATGAGCGAATTGCCGGAGGGCAGAGCATTGCTGCAAAAATGGGGTGTTTCGGATGATGAAATTGGTGTTGGATGCTGCATTTTGGGCTATGCAAAGGGCGAACAGCCAGAAAAGAAGCCAAGAAGAAACGACCAAATTATCGTTGTAGAATAACGCAATTTTTTTACGCCGTAGGCGAACTGCGGTCGAGCTGGCTCAGCTCGGCGAGGTGGTTTGTTAAGGAGGGCAAGCTGCCCTCCTTAACGAAGGTTTTGATGAAACGCAACGGAAACCTAAGAAAAATCGAAATAGAATCGCAATTGCCTTCATAATCAGAAGGTTGTAATGAGATACAAGGTTTCAGGGGCAATTGCGATTCCATAGGCAAGCTGGGGATGTGCCCCAGCCTTGCCGAACCGTACGCAGGAGGTTTTCCGAAGAGCAAAGCAGATTATTTTTCCCAGAGCACCCCCATCACATATAGTAAAATCATGAAAAAAACGTAAAAAAATATCGAATCTCTTGACAATCGCCATCAAAAGTAGTATAATAAAATTCCATGATGTGATGTCATGCTTTCAGAAAATAACAGGACTACTGTCTGCCTCAAGGCGGATGGGCTGCTGTATTTTATTGCGATTCTTCGGAATCGGTAAAAACAACAGAAAGAGGTGAAACTACATGAAAAAGGGACTGCACCCGACTTTTGAAAAGACCACCATCACTTGTCACTGCGGCAACGTAATGGAAACCATGTCCACCAAGAAGGACATCAAGGTTGAAATCTGTGCAAAGTGCCACCCGTTCTTTACCGGTAAACAGAAGCTGGTAGATACTGGCGGACGTGTTGACCGTTTCAAGAAGCGGTTTAATCTGGACAAGTAAGCGAACAGATCTTCTTCCCTGCGAAGAAACAGATGGTACGAAAACGGTATCTCATCTGTACGCAAACAGACCAACGGAGCAGGACGGTAAGGCATATGATTCTTACCGTCCTGTTTGTCTACATAAAACGATTGGAGGCGTTCCATGGGATACCGAACCATTGCACAGGCAGTGACTGCCTCTTTTATCGAAAAAAAATCAGAATTTATTGCAACATTAGTGCCGGTACAGACAGCAGACGCTGCCATTGCCTGTATTGAAGAAGTTCGCAAAGCGAACCGCAAAGCCCGACACAATGTTTATGCTTATATCTTGCGGGAAAACCATATGACCCGTTATTCCGATGACGGCGAGCCGCAGGGAACGGCTGGCGTTCCCGTCCTGAATGTCCTGCAAAAACAGAATCTCACCGATGTCTGTTGTGTGGTCACCCGTTATTTTGGCGGCATTCTGCTGGGCGGCGGCGGTTTGGTACGGGCGTATTCCCACAGTGCTGCACTGGCAGTGGAAGCAGCACAGATTCAGACAAAAATTTCCTGTCATCCAGTGACCTTAAAAATGGCATACTCTCTCTATGGAAAGGTATCCTATCGACTGCCGCAGCTGCCCATTTTGCAGCAGAATGCGGATTTCGGCGATACGGTAACCTTGTCGTTGCTTGTACCAGCTGGCTTAACAGCGTCGTTCCAAGCAGATATGATTGAACTGACAAACGGAGAAATTTCCATTCAGGTCGGGGAACAATTGGATGCAGATTTTGCGGAGGTTGCAGACCGGTTGCCGCCGGAACTGCTGTGATTCGTAGGAAAACAACCACAAGAACGCCTTGTATGCGGAGAACGATGGAAGGCAGGTGACAGCAGATGGTTTCTGATGTGTTTCTGGAACAGCTGCGGAATGCGTGTCCGCTGGAAGAAATCGCACGCACTTATGTGGATTTGAAACGGCGTGGCAGAACCTACGTCTGCAATTGTCCGTTCCATTCGGAAAAAACACCGTCTTTTACGGTATTTCCCGATACGCAAAGCTTTTATTGTTTCGGCTGTGGGGCTGGCGGTGATGTCATCACCTTTATTCAGCAGATTGAAAATCTGGATTTTATGGATGCGGTGAAACTGCTGGCACAAAACAGCGGTCTGACTGTTCCCGAACAGGGGGCAGATGAAAAACAGTCCCGTATGCGAAAGCGAATTCTCGCTGTGAATCGAGCCGCTGCCAATTTCTATTATCGAATGCTGACTGGCAGCGATAAACGAGGGCTGCAATATTTCATCCAGCGACATCTAACCACGACCACCATTAAAAAGTACGGGCTAGGCTTTGCTCCGGATACTTGGGATGCTTTGAGCCAATATCTGTTACAGCAGGGATTTACGGAAGAGGAACTGTTGCTGGCAGATGTTTCCCGTCGCTCCCGAAGAGGAACGCTCATTGATACGTTCCGAAACCGTGTCATATTTCCCATTGTTGATTTGCGTGGAAATGTGATTGGATTTGGCGGACGGGTGTTGGATGACAGCCAACCAAAATATTTGAATACTGCACAAACGCCGGTATTTGACAAGGGGAAAAACCTGTTTTCCCTGCAATTTGCCAAAAATTCTGTAACCACCACGCTGATTTTGGCGGAAGGGTATATGGATGTCATCGCCGTTCATCAGGCAGGGTTTGAAAATGTTGTGGCGACGCTGGGAACTGCCATTACACCCGACCAGGCAAGAAAAATTTCCCAGTATGCAAAAACAGTGATTATTGCCTATGACAGCGATGCAGCCGGGCAGGCAGCAACGCAAAAGGCGATGCGGCATTTTAGTGAAGTGGGGATTGAAACCAAAATCTTACGGATGCAGGGTGCAAAAGACCCCGATGAATATATTCGGAAATTTGGGGCAGAACGATTTCGGATGCTCTTAGAGGGTTCAGAGGATGCTATCAATTTCCAACTAGACCGCTGTGAAATGGGGCTGGATTTACAGACGGAAAACGGCAGGGCAACGCTGTTACGGCGTGCCACAGAAGTTTTGATTCAGATTCCAGACCCTGTGACAAGGGAAGTTTATCTGATGCGAACCGCTGAAAAATGTCACATATCGGCAGATGTTTTGCGGATGAGCATCAATCGAAAGCAGAAGAATCGGCAGAAGATGCAGAAGAAAAAGGAATTCAGCAATCTGGTTGCACATACGGTAACGGCACAGCAAACCGCAGCAGATGCCAGCGGAATGGCAGGCAGTTCCCGAACGGTGCGAGCACAGGAACGATTGCTCTGTTATTTCCTGTCACAGCCGGAGCAGATTTCCAAACTGGCAGACCATTTGCAGCCGGAACAGTTTACCGTTCCATTTTATCAGAAGCTGTTTCAACTGTTGCTGGAGCACCAGCAACAGGAATCAGATGGCTGGATTTCCGCTCTGGGAATGCAGCTGACACCGCAGGAAATGGGAACGGTGAGCCGTCTGCTCAATTTAAAACAGACTTGTCCAATCAGTCCGCAGGAAGTGCAGGATTGTATCCAGCTGCTGCAAACCCATTTGGTGCAGGCGTTGGATTCAGATGCAGCCCTTTTGGAACTGGTTGCACAGAAAAAGAAGAAGAATCAAGCATGGCAATGATGCGGCATTGTCCGCCTTGGAAAGGAACGAGGAATCATGGAAGGAAAAACGACCATTGAAAAACTGATGGAACGGGGAAAGGCAACCGGAGAACTGACCACAAAGGAAATCAGTGATGCACTGGAAGAACTGGATTTCGATGTCGATCAGCTGAACTCTTTTTATGACACCTGTGACCGTTTAAACATCAAGATTATTGACGATACTGCACCAGAAATTTCCGGAAAAGGCGGAGATGCGGATTTGGTGGATGATTTAGAAATGGCACTTTCCACCGAAGGCATTGCGATTGATGACCCAGTAAAGGTTTATCTGAAAGAAATTGGACGTGTGCCGCTGTTGTCCTCCGATGAGGAAACGGAACTTGCCAAGCGGATGGCGGAAGGCGATACCAAGGCAAAAAATCGCTTGTCAGAAGCCAACTTGCGTCTGGTTGTCAGCATTGCAAAGAAGTATGTTGGCAGAGGCATGCAGTTCCTGGATTTGATTCAGGAAGGCAATTTGGGCTTGCTGAAGGCAGTTGAAAAGTTTGACTATACCAAGGGCTTTAAGTTCTCCACCTATGCAACCTGGTGGATTCGGCAGGCAATTACCCGTGCAATCGCCGACCAAGCAAGAACCATCCGGATTCCGGTGCATATGGTAGAAACGATTTCCAAGGTCAAGAAAGTTTCCAGCCAGCTGCTGCATGAAACCGGTCACGACCCATCTGCGGAAGAGATTGCAGAAAAGTTGAACATGCCAGCGGAACGGGTACGGGAAATCATGCGGATTGCACAAGACCCGGTTTCTCTGGAAACCCCAATCGGCGAAGAAGAAGATAGCCATCTGGGTGACTTTATTCCGGATGATGATGCACCAGCTCCGGCAGATGCAGCTTCTTTGATGCTGTTGAAAGAGCAGCTGAACGATGTGTTGTCGACTTTGACTGATCGGGAAGCAAAGGTATTGAAATTGCGGTTCGGTCTGGAAGATGGACGTTCCCGGACACTGGAAGAAGTGGGCAAGGAATTTGATGTCACCAGAGAACGGATTCGGCAGATTGAAGCAAAGGCATTGCGGAAGCTGCGGCATCCGAGCAGAAGTAAAAAGGTAAAAGATTTTCTGGATTGAGGCAGTCCGTTACATAGACGGGATGAAATCATCAGATGAGAGAGTCAGTCCTGCGAGAGCAGGGCTGATTTTTTTATGTGTGTTTGCACAATTCCCGTTGTTTTGCTGCTGCCTGCAACAAAAGCAGCGTTGCCCCCACCAAAAGCAACGATGCAATGGGTGTTGTACGGCTATATTGCACCGCAGGGGCAGAAACCGAGCAGATTTCCGGTGAAACAACGGCATTTGGGAAGACCTGACAGCCAATCCAACAGAATCCGGCAGCCAATCCTCCAGCCAACACTCGCAAGGACAGCATCCAACACAGGGAAAGCCGTCCGCCCGTGATGGTGAAAATCTGTAAATGTACGCAAATACCGCCGAAGGCGAGCAGAGCTGCAAAAAGTGCCAGTAATACGGGCGTGTTTGGAACAAGCTGCGTCAGAGCAGTAATCTCCAGACCAGCAGACAGCAAGCCCTCGGCGGTATTTTTTGGGAATCCCCATTGCAGCGGAATGGTAAGTAGGGCATACAGTCCGGAAGCCTGTGCAACAGTCATCAGACAACGGAAAAATAAAATCATCGCACACATTTGCAACAAAGCTGCACCAGATTGCGTGACAGTTTCCACGAGCGTTTTCGCCTGTAAGCGTTGGAGGGAAACAGTTGGCAAGTTGGGCAGCTTTAAAAATCGGCAGGCAATTATAAATAGGCTGAAATTTGCAAGCAAAATTGACCCGAACAGCAGCCAACAGCCAGACGTTCCAGCCTGAGCAGAGAGCGTTCCGAAGAGAAAAGCAGGGCCGCTGCCAAAGCAAATACCGGAGAGAATGGCTGCTTGTTTGGGACGAAGTGTTCCGTTTTGCAGTTCGTTGTCTAGTAATTTTGCACCGATGGGATAACCGCCAATCTGACTGAGCAGAAAAATTGCAAGGCATACATCCGGAATCCGCAGCACATTCTGCGTGAAGCGGTGCAGCGGTTTCAGTAATAGCATATGGGCATTTGTACGGATGAGCAGCTGTGTGAGAATCATCATCGCATAGAGTGAGGGCAGAATCACTTGCAGACAGAGAAAAACACCCTCCGCAAGTGCTGTATGAATGGGAGCAGCATAGACCAGACAGCCAATGGTCAATAATAATAGAAGGATGCAAGTGCCAATGGTCAAAAAAATCCCTCTTTTCTGTAAAATAGAGTGGAGCTTGATGGTGCAGGTTCTATGTTATCATAGCAATTTTTCGTGAAAAATATGCCAAATGATTCAAGTACTTTTTTCTTTCTGCATCGCATATAGTGCAGTGAGGTGATGGCGGTTGTTGGAACGCTGGACAGAATGGGGGCGGAAATGGTTTCATTTACAGCCCATGTTGCATGTTGCTGGCAATCAGGAACTTCGGATTGAGAATTGTCGGCACATTTTAGAATATAATGATATTCGGATTGTCATTCAGACGCAGGATTTGCAGATTTCCGTCTGGGGCAAGTCGTTGCAAGTGGATACTTACGCAACCGATAGCGTTTTGATTCACGGAACGCTGCAAAGCATTGAATTGGAACAGAGGGGAGGACGCTGCAAATGAAACGCCAAGCCGCAGAAAAACGGGGACTGTGGGGGCAGGTGTTCGGCGTTGTCCGAATTGCTGCACAGGGGAAAAAGGGAACGGCATTTTTTGATGCTCTGCGTGCAAAGCATGTTCGCTGTTTTGGGCAGCAGATAGAAAAAGATACCGTGCAAGGCGTGATATATGCCAAGGACTGCAAGAAAATGCGGAAACTGGCGGAACAATATGGAATGGTCGTGACAGAAACACCCTGCAAAACGCTGCAATTTTTCCTCTGGCGGCATCGGCTGCGGTTTGGAATCCCCATTGGAATGATACTGGCAAGCTGTTTTCTGATTTATTGCTGCAATGTCGTGATGCTGATTGAAGTGCAGGGAAATACGACCATTTCCGATGAAAAGATTTGTGCGGTGCTGGAGGAATGCGGAGTAAAAAGGGGTTCGTTTATGGGGACAGTGCCATTTCGCCGCTGTGAACATCAGCTGCGGGCAGCAATTCCGGAATTGTGTCGGGTTGCCATGCGGCATACTGGAAATCGGTTGGTGGTGGAAGTGACAGAAACGCCGGAAGAAGTTGCACCGCTAGAAAAGCGAGTACCCTGTAATATCGTGTCTGCGTATGATGCAGAAATCACAGGTGTTACGGTGCGGAGCGGACAACTTCTTTGTGCAGTAAAAGAGCCTGTGCAAAAGGGAGCGTTGCTGGTCAGTGGCGTGCAATTAGATGAAGAGGGAAATATTCGCTTCCGTCATGCCATGGCAGATATTGAGGGTATTTATCAGATAGAAGAAACCTTTTCCTGTGCGTATGAACAGACGATTCGCACCAGTTCGGGACGAGAACAGACAAAGACGAGTCTGGATTTTTTCACGTTGGAGCTGCCGCTTTCCAAATCGCAAAAGCCGTATGCTTATGGGCAGACGATGACGGAACGAACGCCGTTGACGATTTTTGGAAAGTCGCTGCCGATTGCAATTTGTCAGGAAACCAATCGAGAATATACAGAAACGGTCTTGCAATTTACACCAGAGGAGGCGAAGCAGGACTTGGAACAGCAGATTCAGCGATACGAGCGAAATTTTTTGACAGATGTAGAGATTTTAGAAAAACAGGTGACGGATACAAAAAAAGAAACGGCACTATGCAGCACCGTTTCTTATACACTCAAGGGAGAAATTGGTATTTCTAAAGAAATTTTTGCAAAGGCGGAACATTAAAGCATGAACCAATTAAAATTGTTAAACATCCTGTTTCAGCAAGAACCGATTCAAGGAAATCAAGTCGGTTAAATCGACCGTGTTGTTTTCGTTCCAGTCTGCATTTTCTGTGACAAGAATGGTTTTCGGGTTTAACAGATACCGCCGAATCAGCATGGAGTCTAAAATATTGGTCATCGCATCTCCATTTGCATCGCCCTTGACGGGGGATTCTGTTGGGGATGTGGGGTCTGTTGGGTTGGTAGAACCGCTATAATAGTCGCCAAGAGAAATGCCATTTGCTCCTAAAGCAGTCTGATGGTCTAAGCTGATGAATTTTCCGCTATCTGTCTGCCAGAGAGCAGGCTCTACAAGAGCATACTTATCTTCATCCCATTTTCCGAAGTTGTCATAAACCAGTCCGCCAGTGTCGCCAGAGTTTTCATTGAAGCACCAGAATGTGTGGTGAATATGATTTTCAATCATCAAATCCCGCAGTGCGAGCATCCATTTTTGATTAGAACCGTCTGGGTCATGCTGGGAGTCGATAAAGCCGCCCCATTCGCCCATCAACAGCGGTGCAACCTTTTCATCTAACAGGTAGAACCAGTTGTCATACCAGCAGTCTTTGAGCAGGGTTTCTTTTGTGAAGCCCTCGTAGAACCATTTCTGCTGGTAAACCAATGGGCCATAGTCGTGCGGAGAATAAACCAGCTGGCTTTGATATTCGCCCAAGTCAATCGGATTTTCTTTTGCTCCTCGGAAATTTCCGCCCCACCAAGTGCCATAATAATATTCGGTGTTGGTTGTCCAGTCGATTGCCGGAGCTGTCCAGTCGTATCCCTCTTTCGGATAGACTTCGACCCCTTCTACCATAACCAGCAAGTTTGGATTTTCTTTCAGAACGTGTGCGGCAGCCTGTTCCGCTGCATATTTCCAGTTGTTCGGGTCGGTGGTGTCGTCCCACTTTGCCATTTTGTCAGGGACATCTGCTTTTCCGTGCGGTTCATTTTTCAGGTCGATGGCTAAAATCGTATCATCATCTTTGTAATAGTCTGCGAACCAAGACAGTGCCTCGAACCAGTCCTCCGTGCTGAATTTATCGGTATACCAGAGGTTGACTTGATGCCCAGCGGAGGCAGTTTCCGCACTGTGAATATCAATCATAATTTTAATGCCCAGCTCCCGACACCAGGCAATTGCCTGATTCCAGATATCGAAGCTGTATTTTACCGTTCCGCCGACAACACCCTCTTTGGTCAGTTCTGGGTTTGTCCATTCGTTAACCTTTGGCGTTGCTGGGTCAGGGTCGCCGTTTTTCCATTGCAGCAGCAGTTCTGTAGAAACCGGAATCCGCAGCAGATTAAAGCCATGGTCGGCGATTTGCGTCAGCATTTCGTGCATATTTTGCGACCACACGCCATCAAATACCTGACTGCCGACATTATAGCCGAACCAGTTGCAGCCCGTCAGCCAGACCGGATTCCCGTTTCGGTCAACGATTTCCGCATTGTCATTGACGTGCAGCCAGTCATCGTGCCAAGCATCTGGCTCTGCAGCAGCAGATACCGCCGGAGCGATGGAAGAACCTGTTCCCAGTAGCAGGGCGGAAACCGTAAAGAAGGCACATAATTTTTGTAGAAATGTCCGTTTTTTCATGAGAAAACCCCTTTCGTTTTTTGCGAATTCACTAATTTTATCTTATCATGTTTTCTTTTTTCTGTCAAGGATTTTTTGTGCTGGACATCATTCTGTCATGATAAATAAGAATTATTATCAAATGAAAATAATTCTTGATAGTGCTTGCAAAATTGCCGGAGATGGTTTATAATAGAATCAGAAACCATTCATTTTTATCTGGTCGATTTTGGAGGTATGGAACAATGACAGTATATGATTCGATTCCTGTAACGGTTACGGGCGGAACGCTCTCAGATGCAGAGATTGCCGCATATGTGAAGCACAGCAAGAAAACCTATCCGAACCGGAAGATTGAACAGCTTTCCATTCAGGTGGACGGAGATTTTGTAGACCTGCGATGTCAGTTTGCACCGGAGAATTTTGAACGGATTCGCCGGATTACAGGTTATCTGGTGGGAACACTCGACCGCTTCAACGATGCGAAGCGGGCAGAAGTGCAGGACAGAGTAAAGCATTTATAAGCAGAAAAAGCTCCAATTTCATGTAAAAATACCGCTGAAAATTTCCTGTGATAGAATGCCATTGTGGTGAGATACTACTATTGCGACGAAAACGCCGCACACAAACCGGCAGAAACCCTGCTGGAACAACATTCTAAAATGAGAAAGGTGTTTTTAATATGAAGGGCGAATTCACACAGAAGGGCAAAGAAGCAATGGAACGGTTTAAGGTAGAATCTGCCAACGAAGTTGGCGTAAACCTGAAGCAGGGCTATAACGGCGACCTGACTGCAAGACAGGCTGGTTCGATTGGCGGTATGATGGTCAAGAAGATGATCGACGCTTATAAGATGCAGTAACCGAACGATTCTTTTCATTATCCCCATGATTTGCACAGCATTGTCCTTTCTTTTCTGTAGCGTCTGACCGACCATGCGAACAAGCAGAATCTGTTCCATGACAGCAAAAAAGAAATGCTTTGCAAAACAGCAACAAAAAGCCCCATCTGGTGCGAACAGTGCCGGATGGGGTTGCTGTTTGTATGATGAAAAAAGAGTGTAAAAATAAAAGCAGTGTCACTTCAGAATTCTCCGAAATGACACTGCTTTTTCCAAAATAAATTTGGCGCAGAAAGAGGGATTTGAACCCTCGCGCCGGTTTCCCGACCTACTCCCTTAGCAGGGGAGCCCCTTCACCACTTGGGTATTTCTGCAAGTTGTGAATGATAAAAATATTGGCGGAGAGGGTGGGATTCGAACCCACGGTTCCTTGCGGAATCACTGGTTTTCAAGACCAGCTCCTTAAACCACTCGGACACCTCTCCTGATGTCAGATGGCTTGCTCGTTCCTATCAGAATCAGCTTTATTATTATAGCATAGGCACACCTATTTGTCAACTGTTTTTTTACTTTTTTAAGAAACGAAAGAAAAAACAGAAAAAAGTAAAAATAAAAAAGAATTTTGCAGAAATCATAAAACAACAAGCCGGAAACTGCTTGTTTTGCAATTTCCGGCTTGCCGTTTTAATAGGAGGTTGTTCATCAAATATTAGTCGTCGCCCTGTAAAGCATCGTAACCTGTTTCGCCCGTACGAACCTTTACAACTTCTTCGACGTCGTAAACGAAAATCTTACCATCACCAATCTGACCCGTGTACAGAACCTTCTTGCAGACATCTACAATCGTTTCTACCGGAATGCTGGTGACAACAATTTCAATCTTAACCTTTGGCAGGAGCTTCGGCCCATCGACCCGAACACCACGATAATACTGCGAGTTGCCCTTTTGTGTACCGTAGCCCTGTACCTGTGTAACAGTCATACCGTTGACACCAATCTTGTTTAAAGCGGATTGCAGAACTGCCAGCTTTTCCTGCTTGCAGATGACAACAATCTTGGACATCTTTGCAGTGCCGGTGGACGGCTTTACAATCAACTGCGGTTCTGGCAGGTCAACCCCTGCAACCGATGCATTTTCTGTATCCATAGAAACGGTTGCAGCAGACGGCATAAAGTCTGCATAAGCGGAAGGCAGGTTGTGTTCGGTTGCATCCAAACCAATGACTTCTTCTTCTGCGGAAGCACGCAAGCCAATGGTGTGCTTGATAATCAGGAATGTAATGGTAATCAGAACAGCTGTCCATGCAGCGATGCAGAGCAGACCCAACAGCTGAGAGCCGAGCAGGCTGAAACCGCCGCCGTAGAACAAACCTGTGCAGCTGGAAAGCGGTGCATCCGGTGTTGCGAACAGACCAACGGCAATGATGCCCCACAGACCGTTGAAGAAGTGAACTGCAACAGCACCAACCGGGTCATCAATGTGTAATACATGGTCTAAGAGCCATACGCCGAAGCAAACCAGCAGACCGGAAACAATGCCAACGATGATTGCACCAGTAGCATCCATGACATCACAGCCAGCGGTGATACCAACCAGACCAGCCAGAGAAGCGTTCAAGCACATGGAAACATCTGGCTTACCATATTTCAGCCAAGTAAAGACCATGCAAACGAAAGTTGCAATTGCCGGAGCAATGGTTGTGGTTACGAAAATCGAACCCAGCTGTTCAACAGAGGTTGCAGCAGCACCATTGAATCCATACCAGCCAAACCAAAGAATGAAGCAGCCCAAAGCACCGATCGTCAGGGAGTGACCCGGAATGGCATTGACTTTGACGTTTCCGTTTTCATCTTTGGTGAATTTACCAATACGAGGACCAAGAATTGCCGCACCAATCAAGGCACACAAACCGCCGACAAAGTGAATGACACCAGAACCAGCGAAATCATGGAATGGGGTATCCAGTGTGGACAGCCAGCCGCCGCCCCATACCCAGTGGGCTTCTACCGGATAAATCACTGCAGAAATGACTGCGGAATAAATACAATAGGAAATGAATTTGGTTCGTTCTGCCATCGCACCGGAAACAATCGTTGCTGCCGTTGCACAGAAAACCAAGTTAAATACAAAACCAGACCAATTGAAGTTTGCATAATCGGAGAAAATATCGAAGCCCGGCTTGCCAATCAGACCAAACCAATCTTCACCCAGCAGCAAACTAAATCCGATTAAAATGAAAACAACTGTACCAATACAGAAGTCCATTAGGTTTTTCATGATAATGTTGCCGGCATTTTTTGCTCTGGTAAAACCGGTTTCTACCATTGCAAATCCGCACTGCATAAAGAATACCAATGCCGCACCGACCAAGAACCATACGCCAAATACCTGACCGCCAACGAGGTCTAACAATTTTGTTTCGTCCATTCTGATACATCCTTCCGTGTTGTAAATTTGTTTCGGAGAAGCGAGCTCCTTCTTCCACCGGAACACAAGATGATGTGAGAAACAAAAAAGGTGCTGAATCGGCTCTTGTTCCGATTCAGCACCTTTGCTGTTTATGCTATTATGATAGCACAGAAATGGTCATTTGTCAACCAGAAATCTGCTACAAATTTCCGGCTGCTTTTTCTTGAAATTTTGTCGATTTTATGCAAACCTCATGGGGCATTCACATTGCCAACACAAGATTTATTGCTTTTTGCCAAAGGTTTCCGTCAGCATCACTGCGGTTTTTGCCAAATAGTCAATTTCCGCCTGCTCCAGTTTTCCGGCATCGCAAGCCGCTGCTACAGTCGGGTCGAGCGGAATGCGTTCCAGAACCGGAACAGCGTGGCTATCTACATGGTCATCTGAGCCGAACAGCGGAATTTCCTTTCCGCAGTCTGGACATCGCAGAAACCGCATATTTTCCACCATACCCAAAACCGGAACTTGCATCATCTGTGCCATGTTCATTGCCTTGTCCACAATCATGGAAACCAAAGACTGCGGTGTGGATACGATTAGAATGCCGTTGATGGGCAGGGACTGGAAGACGGTCAGCGGAACGTCACCTGTCCCCGGAGGCATATCGACAAATAAAAAGTCCACATCGCCCCACTGCACATCTTCCCAGAACTGCTTGACAACGCCGGAAATGACTGGACCTCTCCAGAGTACTGGGTCAGTTGCGTTCGGCAGCAGCATATTCATAGACATAATCTTAACGCCACTTTCGGTGACGTGCGGCAGCAGAGAATTATCGACTGCTTCTGCCGGCTTGTTGATGCCGAAGATTTTCGGAATGGATGGGCCAGTGATATCCGCATCCAAAATAGCTGCGTGATAGCCCAGCCGCTGGGTCTGAATGGCGAGCAGGCTGGTAACCAGAGATTTTCCGACCCCGCCTTTTCCGCCAACAACCGCAATGACATTCTTGACACCGCTGGTGTGTTCTTTCACTCTCTTTTCGTGTTCCAGATCCTGTGTGCTGCAATTGCCATTGCTGCCGCAGGAATCGCACTGATGATTGCATGCTTCTCCCATGTTGCAATCCTCCTTTTTGTTTGTTGGGGCTGCTGTTGGAATCTCCGAACAGCGAGCCGATTATAGCAATGGAGCGAGTAGCCCCAATACATAACTATTGCATTTCTGATACCACTTTCGGTTTTTGCAGTCCTCTAATGTGATGGGCTGTGATTTCTGTTGTGTTTTCAGGAAATCTGCCAGCATGGTTTGAATCACATTGCAGTGGTAAATCAGCGTTGCACATTCAAAGTGCAGGTATAAGCTGCGGTAATCCAAGTTGATTGTGCCCAGAACTGCCAGTTCATCATCTACCACAAAACATTTTGCATGGATGAAACCGGGGGTATATTCAAAGATTTTGACACCGGATTCCAGCAACTCTTGATAAGCATTCCACGCCAGCTGGTAAACATACCATTTATCTGGAATATGTGGCGTGATAATCCGGACATCAACGCCTTTTTCTGCTGCGAGTTTCAAGGCAGTCAATAAGTCGTGATCGGGAATCAGATATGGCGTTTCAATGTAGACATATCGCTTTGCATTGGAAATCAAATCCAGATAAACCATAACGCCCTTTACATCGTCCTGCACGGGGCTGTCCCCGTAAGGCTGAATGAATCCGCCATTGGTCTGCTTTGGCAGGTAAGTTGGGCGGTATTGGTCGTAGGCTTCTTTTTTGTTGGGGTTGTTCATGTTCCAGAGTTGCAGGAACATCATGGTATAACTCCAGACGGCTGCCCCTTCGAGCATGATAGCGGTATCTTTCCAGTGCCCAAACCGTACCTTTTCGTTGATGTATTCATCTGCCAAATTCGTGCCGCCATTGAAGGCAATGTTCCCATCAATCACCAGAATTTTGCGGTGGTCACGGTTGTTCTGTGCAGAGGAAAGCAGCGGACGAAATGGGTTGAAGCATCGGCATTGAATGTGGTGTTGCTTGGCAATTTTCAGGAAATCGCCTGTTGAAAAGAATTTTGTGCCGAATCCGTCATACATCAGGCGAACTTCTACGCCTGCTCGTGCTCGTTCGATGAGAATTTCCAGAAATTCATTCCACATTTTCCCCGGTGCAATGATGAAATATTCAATAAAGATAAAGCGTTTTGCTTCTCGCAGGCGGTTTTTCATCTCTGCAAATTGTTCTTCGCCCAGTGGGAAATAGGTGACATTGGTCTGTTCATAAACCGGAAAGCCCGTATGCTGCAAGTAGGTGGATAAGTTGTAAACCTGCTGACTGTCATTTAATAGGTGTCGGGCAGCGTCCGGCTCCTGGGCGAGCAGGTGCTTGGTCTGTTCCATCTGTTGTTTGTAATTGCGAAAAAAAATACGAGTGTCTTTTCGGGTCTTCAGAAACAGATAGGACAATCCGCCAAAAATCGGCAAGACTGCAATGACCACCAGCCATGCATTTTTATAGGTTGGATTTTTTCGGGAATTGGTGATATAGACGATGAGCAGCCCATTCAATAGCAGCAACGCACCATAAACCCACGCATAATTCCGGTTCAGAAACAGAACAGAGAGCACCAAAAAGGCAATCTGCACCAGCATCAGCAAAATGTAGAGCATGTTTTGATTGAACAGATGTTTCCATATTTTTTTCATAGAAAAGCCCTCCTTGCCTCTGGCAGCCTGTAAAAATTGAACATTTTTATTATAACACAATACAGTCAAAAATGCAAGCCAGTCATTTTACGCATTTCGTAAATTTTTCCCAAAAGTGCTTGACTTTTTTTCTGGTATCCGATATAATGAAATTGTATGGACAAACATATTTTTTGTTCGTTTTGACGAAAAAGGGAGGAGCTTTTTATGAAAATGTGGAAACGCTGGAAAGCGGTTTTGCTGGCTGGCATGATGGCTTGCACCGCTGTTGCAGCTTCTGTTCCGGCAATTGGAACACTGAACGCACAGGCGGAAGAGGATACGAACAACGATGACTGGCTGCACGCAGTGGGCAGCCGGCTCTATGATAAGGACGGCAATGAAGTCTGGCTGACGGGTGCAAACTGGTTCGGTATGAACTGCACCGAAAACAGTCCGCATGGTTTATATGCAGCAGACATCAACGACTTTGTAGAAAATATTGCGAACCACGGCATTAACATTGTAAGAATGCCGATTTCTACGGAACTGCTCTGCTCTTGGATGAATGGCGAACCGCTGGAAGTAAAGAGCATGAACTGCTACGCCAATCCGGAACTCTCCAAAAACGGAGATGGAAAAGACCCGGCAAAAAACAGTATGGAAATCTTCGACATTATTATGCAGAAGATGAAGAAATACGGCATTAAGGTCATGGTGGATGTACACAGTCCGGCAGCTCACAACTCCGGTCATAACTATAATTTGTGGTACTATGATGCTTCGGCGGCTGATGCAGATAACATGGCAGTGGGTGCATATTCCGGCGAACAGATTACATGGGATATGTGGAAAGATTCCATCACCTGGCTGGCAGATAAATATAAGAATGATGATACCTTGATTGGCTATGACTTGAAGAACGAACCGCACGGAAAGCGTGGCTATAATGGTACAACTTGCCCGACAGACATTGCAAAGTGGGATGATTCCACCGATTTGAACAACTGGGCATATTCTGCAACAGAATGTGCAAATGCAATTTTGGACGTTAACCCGAATGCATTGATTTTTGTAGAGGGCGTAGAACAGTATCCAAAGACGGAAAAGGGCTATACTTATGATACCGCTGACATCTGGCAAGCTCCGGCAGATGTTTCCCCATGGTATGGTGCATGGTGGGGCGGCAATCTGCGTGGCGTTCGGGATTATCCGATTCAGCCGGATTCCGGCACGAGCCAGATTGTTTATTCTCCGCATGACTATGGCCCGTCTGTTTATAATCAGACTTGGTTTGATAAGGATTTCACGGAACAGACGCTGTTGGATGACTATTGGTATGATACTTGGGCATATATCAACGCTGAAAACATTGCACCGCTGCTGATTGGCGAATGGGGCGGTCATATGGATGGCGGAAAGAATGAAAAATGGATGACGCTGCTGCGGGATTACATGATTAATCACCACATCAACCATACATTCTGGGGCTTGAACCCGAACTCCGGCGATACTGGCGGACTGTTGAGCTATGACTTTATGACATGGGATACAGAAAAGTATGATATGTTTAAGGAATCTCTGTGGCAGACACAGAAAACCGGAAAGTTTATCGGCTTAGACCATCAGAAAGCACTTGGCACGGACGGTTCTGGTATTTCCGTATCAGAATTCTACAAGTCCTATGCATCGACCGAGGGCAGCAACTTGGACGGCGGAACGATTGTAGACGGCAACACCACCAAACCAACTACCGAACCAACAAAGCCATCTACGACCACAACGACAACCACTACTACAACGGCTGCAACTACAACGGAAGCACCGATTACTGAAGTGATTGGCGATATTGACGGCGACAAGAAATTGACGGTTTCGGATGCCGTTTTGCTGAATCGGTATTTGCTCCGGAAAATAGACGGAAAAGATGCAGCATATACCTTTGAACGGGGCGACCTGAATAAGGATGGTGTTTTGAATATTGTGGATGCGATTGCCTATAAACAATATTTATCTGGGAATATTGCTCCGACGGAACTTTAATGACGTTGGAAGGAAGTTTTTGTCATGAAATTAAAAAAACGATTACAAGCAGTTTTGCTGGCAGGAATGATGGCATTGTCTGCAACAGCTGCTGCAATCCCCAACTTTACAACCATTTCTGCACAGGCAGAGGATACCACTAACAATGATGACTGGTTGCACGCAGTCGGCAGCCGGCTCTATGACAAGGATGGCAATGAAGTCTGGCTGACGGGTGCAAACTGGTTCGGCTTCAACTGCGGAGAAAACTGCTTGCACTATCTGTGGAGCGGTGACGTGGATGATATGCTTTCCGAAGTTGCCGACCGCGGCATCAATGTTATTCGGATGCCGATTTCTACAGAACTGCTGATTTCTTGGATGAATGACACACCAAACCCTGTTTCCAGTGTGTCTGCTGAAAACAATCCGCCGTATTATGTCATCAATCCAGATTTTTTGAATGCAGATAAAACCATGAAAAACAGCATGGAAATCTTCGACATTATCATGCAAAAGTGCAAGAAGTACGGCTTGAAAGCGTTTATCGACATTCACAGCCCGCATACGGACAACTCCGGTCATAACTATAATTTATGGTATGGCAAGGAAACCGCAGATGGGACAATGGTTACCACGGATTTGTGGATTGAAACGCTGACATGGCTGGCAGATAAGTACAAAAATGATGATACGTTGATTGGCTACGACCTGAAAAATGAACCGCACGGAAAAGGTCAAGAGGGTACAACTGCTGCAAAGTGGGATGGCTCGACCGATGAAAACAACTGGGCATATGCAGCAACGAAATGTGCAAATTCGATTTTGGATGTCAACCCGAATGCTTTGATTTTCATTGAAGGCGTGGAACAGTCCGTGAAGAGCGATGCCTATACTTGGGGGCAGCCGGATTCTAAAACCGATCCGCCGTATATTCCGGCATGGTGGGGCGGCAATCTGCGTGGTGTCCGGAAATATCCGATTCAGCCGGATTCCGGTACCAGCCAAATCGTGTATTCTCCGCACGATTATGGCCCGTCTGTTTATAACCAGACTTGGTTTGATAAGGATTTCACGGAACAGACTTTGCTGGATGATTACTGGTATGATACTTGGGCATATATCAATGCCGAAGATATTGCACCGCTGCTGATTGGCGAATGGGGCGGTCATATGGACAATGGCAAGAACCAACAGTGGATGGAACTGCTGCGGGATTACATGATTAACCATCATATCAACCATACCTTCTGGTGCTTGAATACCAACTCCGGCGATACCGGCGGACTTTGGGCAGGCATTGGATATGACCAGGCTGCCAGCAAGACCAATCTGACTTGGGATGCGGATAAGTATGCACTGTTTGAAAAATCCCTGTGGCAGACACTGAAAACCGGAAAATATATCGGCTTAGACCATCAGAAAGCATTGGGCAACAATGGAACAGGTCTGTCCCTGTCAGAATTTTATGCATCCTATGCATCGACTGAGGGCAGCAACTTGGACGGCGGAACGATTGTAGACGGCAACACCACCAAGCCAACTACAGACACAACAAAGCCATCTACAACCACCACCACAATTACTACCACAACTACAGCCGCTGCAACTACAACAGAAGCACCGAAGACAGACGTTCTTGGCGATATTAACGATGACCAGAACGTTACCATTTCTGATTTGGTATTGCTGAATCGCTACTTGCTCCGAAAGATTGACGGAACAGATGCAGCATATGCATTTGACCGTGGCGATGTCAACGGGGATAAAATCTTAAATATTGTCGATGCAACGCTTTACCGGCAATATTTGCTGGAAACACTGAAAAAATTTCCGGCAGAATAAACCCGAATGGGTAATAGAAAGGAATTTTCCTTTATGAAACGAATGGATTATCTCTCATGGGATGCCTATTTTATGGGAGTTGCCCTGCTCTCTGCTCAGCGGAGCAAGGACAATCATACACAAGTTGGTGCTTGTATCGTCAACGCAGAAAACAAAGTGGTTTCGGTGGGTTATAACGGCATGCCGACAGGCTGCAATGACGACGTGATGCCGTGGGAACGGGATGGCGGATTTTTGGATACGAAGTATGCCTATGTCTGCCATGCGGAATTGAATGCCATTTTGAACCGCAACGCAGCCAGCCTGCAAGACTGTCGGCTGTATGTATCGCTGTTTCCATGCAATGAATGTGCGAAGGCAATCATTCAAAGCGGTATTCGGGAAGTGATTTATCTGGATAACAAGTATGCAGATACAGAGAGTACCAAAGCGTCGGTACAGATGTTCCGGCTGGCAGGGGTGACCTGTCGGGAATATCAGCCGATGCAAAAAGACATTACGCTTTCTCTTTAAACGCCGCAGGCGAATTGCGGTCGAGCTGGCTCAGCTCGGCGGAGAAGGGGGATTCCCCACAGTGTGGGGAAATGTCCCGAAGGGACAAAAGGGCAGGGCATCCTTTGAAATATAGGGAGGACAAACTGTCCTCCCTAACAAAGGTTGCAAGAAAGTGGTATTGAAATCTAAGAGCAATAAACTGCTGTTCGCTATTAAAAAGCAAAAAATCATTTGAAAAAACAACAATCTAGGAAATGAAACATTTAAAATTTCAGTAACGTACGGCTGCGAACAGCGGTCGTAGGCAAAGAGCAAAGCGATTTTGCCGGATGTCACAGACTGGTTTTCCAAGAACTCAGAATTCAGAGTGCGTATAAAAATGATGAAACAACCTGCATTCCCTGCCGAACCGCAGCCGGATGCAGGTTGTTTTTTTGCAAAATATGCTACAGGCAGTTGGAAAAACTGCCGGATTTATGAAAAATACCCCTTATTTTTGATGAGAAAATCATTTTTCTTTGAATTGTATCTGAAAATCTGCAATTTTCTCTGTTTTTTTCTCATAATTCCTTTGCTTTTTTCCAGGAAGTATGATATAATAAAATGGAAAGAATCTGCTTGCATAGAAAGGATGGATCGCTTATATGCGTATTCGGCATAAACCGTGGGCAAAACCAGAATTAGAGGCTTGTCCATTTTATATTTCCGAGCCAAAATTGAATCGAGGGCATTGGAATACGATTTTTCCGGGAGAAAAGAAACCGCTGCGGCTGGAACTGGGCTGCGGAAAGGGCGGCTTTATCTCGCAGGAAGCTCCCGCCAATCCGGATTATCATTACATCGCAATGGACATCAAAAATGAAATGCTGGTGCTTGCAAAACGAAAATTGGAAGCGGCTTATGCGGAACAACAGCTGCCATTGGACAATGTTCGGATTTTTATTTGCAATCTGATGCAGTTTTCCGAATATTTTTCACCGGAAGATCGAGTGGAACGCATTTATATCAACTTCTGCAATCCATGGCCAAAGGGAAAACATAAAAAACGTCGCCTGACCCATCCCCGTCAGTTACAGCAGTATCGGACGGTGTTGGATGGAGAAATTTGGTTCAAAACCGATGATGATGAATTGTTTGAAGAATCCATCCTCTATTTTCAGGAGTGTGGCTTTGACATTGTGTTCCAGACCACCGATTTACATAAAGAACCGGATATTCAAAGTTTCCGCACCGAACACGAGGCAATGTTTGAAGAGATGGGAAAGACCATTAAATTTCTGATTGCTCGTCCGCAGCAAGCATCTGCACAATAAATTTGGGAAAATAAAACAGGAAGGGATTGCAGTTATGGATTTTAAATGGAAAAACGGACAGCTTTTTCAAAAATTTTCAGAAATCACCGGAAAATCCGGCGTTGCATCCATGGAGATTATCGCAGACGGGACACAGGCAAATGAAAATCCGGCTGCCGCATATCGTGGGTTGGGCTGTATTTCTGCGAATAATGCTTCTCGTCTGCTGTTGGATTATAAAGTTGAACATCCAAAAGAATACGAAGAAATCATGCGGCTGTTGTTTCAGAAAGATTATGGGATTGGCTTGTCGCATATCAAGCTGGAACTGGGTGCGGATGTCAATTCTTCTTGCGGAACAGAACCGGCAACCAAGCGAACCCCCGAAGAACGGGCAGATGTGACCCGTGGAGCAGGGTTTCAGTTTGCAGCAGATGCCAAAGCCATCAATCCAGATATTACGTTGGATTTGCTCCGCTGGGGAGAACCGGCATGGGTTTCCAGAGCGTTTACTGTCAGTCAGGAACATGGATTCAATGCCCGTTATAGTTGGATCAAAGAAACATTAGACGCAGCTTATCGGGTCTATGGCTTGAAATTTCATTTCATCAGTGCGGAACAGAACGAAACCGACCGCATCGACGAATCGTGGATTCTCTTTTTGCGGTATCGGTTAGACCATGAAGTCCGGGCACCGTATGATTACCGGAAAATTAAACTGGTGGCATCCGATGAAGTCGGAACACGCAACATTGCTGCACAGATGGTGGAAAATGCTTCGCTGCGGAATGCCATTGATGTCATCGGTCTGCATTATACCACATTTGGCGATTCTTATACGAACCTGCTGAATGAAGCATATGGAAAAGAAATCTGGTACAGTGAGGGCAGTGCTCCATGTAATTTGTCAGAACTGACCGTTCAGGCAGACCAATCCGGTTTGGTTGGAAAGAACAGTGCCATTGATATTGCAAACCGGATTATCAACAGCTATTATAACGGCAAAATGTGTATGTATGAGTTCCGTCCGGCAATCGCTGCCAACTATGACGGGGCATATGATGAACCAAAACACCTGATTGCTGCACAAGAACCGTGGTCGGGCTTTTATCGGCTGGATAGCGGTTTCTGGATGGCAATGCATTTCAGCCGGTTTTCTCCGAAGGGCTGGCTGTTTGTGAACGGTGCTTGCTATGGGGACGGCGAAGAAAATCACGCCATTGAACATACCAGCCATAACTTCATGACATTGGTTTCCCCAGACCGTTCAGAAATGACGATGCATTTCACCAATGAGGACTTGTTCCCAAGAACATATTCCGTTCAGCTGAAAGATATGGGCTTTACGAACCGGATGCTTTCCACTGTGCTTACAACAGGGCCGAATCCGGGAGAAGCCTTTGATGCAAATTGGTTTCGGCGGGGAAAGCCGATTAAACCGAGCCACCGCAACGGGGAAACCTATTTCATCAAAGTGCCACCGCAGAGTATCATGACGATTACCACACTGGATACCGGATGGGTCAATGGTGTGGAAACATTTTCACATAACATTCCGAATGCAGAGCGTTTGCCGCTGCCGTATCAGGATCATTTCCGGTATCAGTCGGATGAAATCATGGTACGGGGTTGTGCACCTCGCTATATGACCGACCAAGGCGGTGCATTTGAACTGATTCACTCCGACCAAGACGGTGATATTCTCTGCCAGCGAATCAAAAAGGGAAATATCCCTGCAAACTGGCGGTATCGGGGCACACCAGAACCCATTACCTGCCTAGGGGATGACCGCTGGAGAAGTTACAGTGCAGAAATTGAAGTGCGTTTGGATAATCGAGATGCAGAAAATTATGCTGGTTTTGGGATTCGCTATAATTCAACTGTAACTTGTGAAACCACTTCTCGTTGCGGCTATACGGGCATTCTCTATGGAGATGGACGCTGGCAGCTGTTGGATATGGACAATGTTGCAGCAGAGGGCAACTCCATGACGGTTCGGGCAACCGACTGGAACAAGTTGAAGCTGCTGATTTTGGGAGATTCGATTTTCTTCTTCCTGAATGGCGACTTGCTAACAACTTATCGCCCACAAAGTCCGGTAAACTCCGGTCGAATTTCCATTTGCAGCGACTATGAAATGAATACATTCCGGAATTTGCAGGTGACACCGCTGCCGATTCTGCCGTTGTATGTAAGAAGAGTGGACTGCTTCTCGGAAGAAATTTTCTATAATGACTTTTGGGATATTTGTACCACCGAATCCTATCGCTTCTATCACCGCACTTCAATGAAAGCACAGCCGCAGGCTGCGTTTTCCTGTCAGTTTACCGGAACGGGTATCGCTGTCATTGGAACGGCAAGAAATGCGGAATTTGAAGTGGTTTTGGATGGCGAGCAGCTATATGAAACCTTGTTCGTACCATATAGTGCCCCACGGCAGGCTTGCTTGACGATTGACCAGCTGTCGAATGGTACGCATACCCTGCAAATGGCACTGAAAAGTGGGGATTTCAAGCTGGATGTGCTGGAAGTTCCGGAAAACTTCACGATGATGCCAGATATTTTAACGGTCACTTCTGCTGCACAGGCTGCTGCGGAAGAACATGCTCTTGCAGAACAGCAGAAAGCACTTGCCAAGAAACAGGCTGCCGAAAATATCAAGAAAACCTTACAGCAGGCAGTTGCTGCTTTGCAGCCGGAAAAGCCAGCAGAAGAACCAAAGTCAGAAACGCCAGCAGCTGCGGAATCGGAAACAGATGCAGAAAAGCAGCCGACCTTTAAGGAAGTGCTGGAAAATTCCGGCGTGATTGGTGTGATTTCCAACAATGCAGCCAAAAAGAAAGAACAGCTGGAGCAGGACGGAAAGACCGAGGCAGATGAAACGCCGACGGTAATGGAATTTCCGCTGCCGCATCAGGATTTTGAAGCAGCTGCTTCGCTGACACCTGTTCCGGAACACGCTGAAGAATCGGTGAAGATTGAACCGCTGCCAGAAACCGATTCGGAAACAAGTGAAGAGCCTGTTTCCGTTCCGGCAGCAGCAGCCTCAGCAGAGCCAGAACAGCCAGCAGAACCGCAGCAACCAGAAGAGCCAATTTCTGCTACATCAGAATCTATCGCAACACCAGAAGAAGCATCTGCAACGGAAACAACAACACCGGAACAGCCAGTTTCTGAACCAACTGCACCGGAAACAGCGACAGAATCCGCTGCTGCTCCTTCTACAGTGACCTATATTGAAGAGGAATGGGACGACTTGTCGATGCCGGAACTGCCACCGCAGGAAACCGCATCGCCTGCACCGCAGCAGCCAAAGCCAACCGCTGCACCGCCGAAAAAGCCGATTACACCAACCCCTTCGCCTGCACCGAAAATGCCGCCACTGCATCCGCCGGTCTTGAATGACCCGATGCAGTCTGAACCATATCGAAAAGATTTTAACATTGATATTGATATCTAAGAGCAGAAAGGATTTCTTATGAAATGCAATCAAGATTTGTTTGAAACTCTATTTCAAACGACACAAAAGCCACTGGTTATGGAATGCTCGCAAGCATTAGAGGCAATTCGCTTTTCGCTTCCGATTGATTGGACGGTACAGCAGCAGTCAGAATCTTTGCTATACTTATTGCCATCAGAGGGAGAAAGTTCACTGAGTGTGCAGAGTGTCATTCCGGAATCCACAGATATTACGGATTTTGAAGGCGTATCTGTTCTGCATGCATTTGCAGACGGCATGCGGGAACAGCTCGAAAACTACGCCTATACGGAACTTTGTGACTATGAGGGCGTTTTCGATGCAGAACAGCCGATTTATGGAATGCGGTATACGGTTACCGTCAATGATGTGGAAATGACAACCGTTACCCTTCTGTTTCTGGTAGAACATCGGATTTACTGCTTGAGTTTTTCCGATGCTTTGCAGACAGAACTGTTTCCCTATGCAAAATTATTCCTGGAAAATCTGATGATTTCTGAATAATTTGATATTACATATCTTGACAAAACCGCTTGTATGGAGTTTCCAGAAAAGCGGTTTTGTTTGATTTTGACAGCAGGAGGGACGGTCTGATATGATACATCTTGTGCCAGTTTCAAAGAAATTGCCGGAATTTCCTGTCATTCGTGCACTTTATCGGCAAGCGTTTCCGCCGGAAGAACAAGCTCCTTTCTGGCTGCTGATGCGAAAGACAAAATTGCCAATGACCGATTTTTGGGCATTCTATGAGCAGGAAACTTGGGTGGGCTTCGCCTATGTGATTCAGAATGAAACACTCGCTTATCTTTTTTATCTTGCGATTGCACCGGAACAGCGTGGGAAAGGCTACGGACATCAGGCAATGGCATGTTTGAAAGAGCAATACGCCTCGAAAACATTGTTCTTGTCACTGGAAACACTGGATGAACAGGCAGAAAATTATGAGCAGCGGAAAAAACGGCATACATTTTATCAGCAGTGTGGCTTGTCCGATTTGCCATATCAGATTCAAGAGGGCAAGGTTCTTTATGATGGAATGGGCACTGGCGGAGAGATTCACCCATCTGATTATGATGGTTTAGTACGGCAGTATCTCGGGACATTTTTTCACCGACTGGTCAAAATGAAATTGTATCCGAAACAATGAGCGAAAGGAAGATTGTAAGATGTTTGGATGGAATGCAAATCAGTATCAAAAGTTTGAAGCTCAGAGAACCTTGCCAGCAATGGATTTAGCCCGTGCCATTCCGCTTTCCATGGTAAAATCCTGTTTGGATGTTGGCTGTGGAATTGGAAACAGTACCGCTGTGTTGCAGCAGCAATTTCCAGAAGCACAGATTCTCGGTGTGGACAGTTCAGAAAATATGCTGCAAACCGCAAAAAATGAGCATCCGCAGGCAGAATATCAGCTGTTGGATGCTGGAACGGAACTGCCTCGCTTAAACCGTACCTTTGATGTGGTCTTTTCCAATGCGTGCATCCAGTGGATTCCCCAGCAGAACCAAATATTAAGCGATATGATGGGACTTTTGAATCCAGGCGGCGTGCTGGCAGTGCAAATTCCGCAGCAGGCAAAACATCCCGTACAGCAGATTTTGCAACAGATGGCAAAATCTGAGCCTTGGCGAGAAAAGTTGCAGGCAAGAACCTTCTATACGCTGTCAGAATCGGAGTATTATGACCAGTTGTCCGAACGATCCACAGATTTCCGGATGTGGGAAACGGTCTATTTTCATGAGATGCCCAGCCATGAAAGCATTTTAGAATGGTATCGGGGAACGGGATTGCGTCCGTATCTGGCACAGCTGCAAGAGTCTGACCGTCCTATCTTTGAACAGGAACTATTAGAACAAATCAAGCAAACCTATCCGGTGCAGAAAAATGGAACAATTCTGTTCCGGTTTCTAAGACTATTCTGGATTGCAAGAAAAGGAAACTAAGAAAAAGGAGGAACTGTTATGCGAAGAAGCGAACGGGAAGTAACCGACTGCAATGAGATTCGACAGATTTTAGAACGGGCAGAAGTGTTGCGGCTTGCGATGCACGATGAGCCATACCCGTATATTGTGCCGGTCAACTTTGGGTTTACCATGCAGGATGACCAGCTTGTCTTATTTTTTCACGGGGCAAAAGTCGGGAAGAAATGCGACCTGCTACAAAAAAATCCGCATGTTTCCTTTGAAGTAGAGGGGAAACAGCAGTTGATTCCGCCGAATGGGGCAGCATCCTGTACGGCCGGCTTTGCCTATGAAAGTGTAATTGGTCAGGGGATTGCAGAACTCGCACCGGAAGAGAAAAAAGAAGATTTGCTGAAAAAGCTGCTGGAGCATTACCGAATTCCGTTTCAGTCATTTTCACAGGCACATCTTGAACGAACTGCTGTCTATCAGATTATTGTTAAGCAGTATACCGCCAAGAGAAGACCGATTCCGCAGGGGAGATAAACCCATCATAAAAATAAAATCAAATGCAGCAATGCCCCGAACAGTTCACACCGTTCGGGGCATTGCTTGCAAGCGTTAAAGGTTGCTAATTAGCAGCCACAACCGCAGCCGTTGTTGTTGCAGCCACAGCCACCGCCGCAGTTACCGTAGCCACCACAGCCGCAGCATACAAACAGCACGATCAGAATGATAATCCACCAGCAACCGTTGTTTCCATCGCATCCACACATAGTAAAAATCTCCTTTTTTGTAGATTAAATTTGAAACAAACAACTTTCTGTCTGTTTCATAGTACATCATATGCAAAAGTCAAAAAAGCGTTCCTACTTCGACAGATAACGCACAAGTTTTGTGGCATACTAAATTTATATGAGTGCAGAAAGGAATTTGGTGTATGCGATATACAGATGGGTTTACAGGAAAAGCCATTGTTGCTTTGAAAGAAGCAATCTGTGCGGCAGAAGAATTGGGACATACTTACATCGGCAGTGAACATTTGCTGCTGGGGCTGCTGGAGGAGGGCAGCAATGCTGCCGCAGCCATGCTGGCAGCCCAGCACATCACTGCACAACGAGTGCGGAATGCATTGGTGGAACTGGTCGGAAGAGGCATTCCGGCACAGGTGCAGGAGGATTGCCTCACTCCTGCCCTGAGTGAAATTATGCAGCAGGCAAAGGCGTTTTCGAAAGAAGATGGTCGCAGCCTTGCCGGAACGGAACATCTCCTGCGTTCGATTCTGCGAACGCCCTGCTGTACAGCAGTTGCGATTCTGAAGAAGTTGGGCGTTAGTTTGAATCAGCTGGGGGCAGTCAGTCGGCAGGAAACCTCTTGTCATATCCGTATGGAGGAACGGCGAACAGAGCGAATTTCAAAGAAAACACTGCCGAACCTCTTTCAGTATGGGAAGTGGATGACTGACCCGGCATTGCTGCATCAATATGACCCCGTAATCGGACGAGAAACGGAATTACAGCAGATGGTTCAGATTCTTACTCGCCGCACCAAAAATAATCCCTGTCTGGTGGGGGATGCCGGTGTTGGGAAAACGGCGATTGTAGAGGGCGTTGCTCAGAAAATCTTACGGGGCGAAGTGCCGGAAGCCCTCTTATCACAGCATATTTTCTCGTTAGATTTGCCAGCATTGCTATCGGGGGCAAAATATCGGGGCGATTTTGAAGAACGGTTTCGGAACTGCTTGCAGGAGGCAACCCAGAACGAACAGATTATTTTATTTATTGATGAACTGCATACGATTGTCGGAGCAGGGGCAGCTGAAGGGGCAATTGATGCTGCAAATATGTTGAAACCGCAGCTTGCCCGTGGAGAAGTCAAGCTGATTGGAGCAACGACAACGGAAGAATTTCGCAAATATATCGAGAAAGATAGTGCGTTGGAACGGCGGTTTCAGCCGATTCAGGTTTTAGAGCCCAGCCCAGAAGCTTGCTTTTCAATTCTCTGCGGATTAAGGGAAACATATGCGAACTTTCATCACATTGAAATTCCAGATGCGATTTTACGGCAGGCGGTTTCCTGCTCGGTTCGCTACCTCCACGATCGCTATTTGCCAGATAAGGCGATTGATTTGCTGGATGAAGCCTGTTCTCGTGCTCGAATTCGCTGCGAGCAGGAACATGTTTCCTGTCCGGTGGTGACAGAATCCGACCTTGCAGAAATCGTTTCCATGCGGATTGGAATTCCCGTGCAGAAGATTACGACTGCTCAGCAGCAGCGATTGATGACGTTGGAACAGGAGTTGCAGCAGCAAATTATCGGACATACTGCGGCTATTCGGCAGCTTTCCGCTGCATTGATTCGTGCCAGAACGGGACTGCGAGAGGAAAACCGTCCAATTGGATGCTTTTTGTTTACAGGTCCAACCGGTGTTGGCAAGACGGCTCTGGCGAAAGCCGCCGCTCTGCATTTGTTTGATGATAAAGATAGCCTAATCCGGTTTGATATGTCGGAATACATGGAAAAGCATACCGTTTCCAAGCTGATTGGAGCACCGCCCGGATATGTGGGCTATGAGGAGGGCGGAACGCTGTGCGAACGGGTGCGAAAACGTCCATATTGTGTGATTCTCTTCGATGAAATTGAAAAAGCACATCCGGATATTTGTAACATTCTGCTGCAAATTATGGAAGATGGTGTTTTGAGCGATTCCAACGGCAGAAAAACAGATTTTACCAATGCTCTGTTGATTTTAACGTCCAATCTCGGCGGAACGGGCAGCAAGCCGCCTGCTGGATTTGTGCAGACAACACAGACAACCAGTGAAACGGCTCTGCGGCAGTATTTTTCACCGGAATTTCTGGGGCGATTGGATGCAATCATCCCGTTCCAGCCCCTGACACAGGAAGAACTCTGTCAGATTGCAGAAAAACAGCTGCAAAATTTGCAGAAACGAATGGAACAACTTCATGTTCAGCTGCACTTCACCCAAGAAGCCGTGCAGCAGCTTGCCCATGCACCGGATACCGGACGATATGGAGCAAGACCGATGCGGCGATACCTGACAGAGGCAGTGGAAACGCAACTGGCACAGCAACTCTTACAGAAAACCATTGCTGAGGGCGACCAAGTGCTGTTATCTGCAAACGAACACACGTTTTCCTTGACCAAAGAAACCACAACCGTGCATTCCTAATCCAATTAGAATGCATGAGAAAAATCCCCTCTTTCTGCTGTCCTGTTGATTTTAACGTCCAATCTCGGTGGAACGGGCAGCAAGCCGCCTGCTGGATTTGTACAGACGACACAGGCGACCAGTGAAACGGCTTTGCGGCAGTATTTTTCACCGGAATTTTTAGGGCGATTGGATGCAATCATCCCATTCCAGCCCCTGACACAGAAAGAACTCTGTCAGATTGCAGAAAAACAGCTGCAAAATTTGCAAAAACGAATGGAACAACTTCACGTTCAGCTGCACTTCACCCAAGAAGCCGTGCAGCAGCTTGCCCATGCACCGGATACCGGACGATATGGAGCAAGACCCATGCGGCGATATCTGACAGAGGCAGTGGAAACGCAACTGGCACAGCAACTCTTACAGAAAACCATTGCTGCAGGCGACCAAGTGCTGTTGTCTGCAAACGAACACACGTTTTCCTTGACCAAAGAAACCACAACCGTGCATTCCTAATTGAATTAGAATGCATGAGAAAAATCCCCTCTTTCGCCATCATATGCGGACATAGGACAATTTCTTTCCGGCATATAGATGAAAGAAAGGGGGGATTTTCATGATTTTATCGGCATTATTCCAACAGCTGCTCTGCTTTTTCCTGCATGTGGAAACCTCTGGAGCATTCCGCAAGCCGCTCTCGCAAAAAGAAGAACTGCGATGTTTTCATCAGATGCGTGCAGGGGATGCCTCAGCACGGGAAAAACTGATTCTGCATAATATGCGGCTCGTCGCACACATTATCAAAAAATATTATACCAATCAGACGGAACAGGAAGATTTGCTTTCCATCGGAACAGTCGGATTGATGAAAGCTGTTTCTACATTTGACTATGAAAAGGGAGCACGGTTTGCGACTTATGCCAGCCGCTGCATTGAAAATGAAATCTTAATGCATTTCCGCACCTGCCGGAAACAGGGAGATGCCATTTCCATGGCAGAGCCAATTGATACAGATAAAGACGGCAACCAGCTGACATTGCTGGATATTATCGAGGACGGCTGCGACATTCAAGAACAAGTGGCATCCCAAATGCAGATTCAGCAGCTCTACCAGTTTTTGCAGCAAAAGTTAACGCCACGAGAGGTAGAGATTTTGGTGCATCGCTATGGGCTATATGGGCAGATTCCCATGACCCAGCGAGAAGTTGCCAAGAAAATGGGCATTTCCCGTTCGTATGTTTCCCGTCTGGAAAAGCGGGCAATCGCCATGCTGCGGAAACAGTACGATCAAACGCCTTTTTCCGGTTTTTGACATCGCTGGGCGGCACGATAGACGAAAAAGAGTAAAATCAGACTGCCCAGCAGTGCTCCACAGCTGTCAATCCCAATATCTAACAGTCTGCCGGTTCTGCCCGGAACAAATAATTGATGGAATTCGTCTGTGGTGGCATAGAAAATACAGAATGCCCATGCACAAAACCAGCCTGCGGAAAGGGAACGATTTTTCTTCTGGCAATACGTCATCATCGTTGCACAAGAGAGCAGCCCCAAGATGAAATATAGCGTAAAATGAGCGATTTTTCGGATGAGAAACGCCATGGAAGTGTGCGTGCTGCTCTCTAAATCCATCGCATCCGCTGGAATCCAAGCGGTGCAAATTTCTGCAATTTTATGTAAAACGCCATTGCTAACTGCGTTCGATTGTGTTGCATCCTGTGCAGAGAAGCAGAAAATCACAACACACCATAAAAGCGTACAGCAGAACCAGAAACCGGAACGCTGATAAAATTTTTGTGTCTGCATCAACAAAACCTTCTTTCTCAATGATGCTCCTATTATACACAGATTCCGGCAAAAAGTAAAGAGCTGTGGAACGAATTTGTAATGGATTTTTTTACAAATTCTGACGAACAAGCGAAAAATAGTCGGATTTTCCAGAGGAAACAGAAAAAGAAACTGCAATTCGTATGATTTTTTTAGAATAGGACTTGTCACAACCAGAAAAAAATGTTATAATAACAGGGAAGTATGTCTTGATCTTTTTCAGTCGGATAGAAAGGAGTTCCCGTTCGGTAATCTGCCGGACTGGAAAAAACGCATTATGGAACAAACGCAAAATCTTGGACGAAAACGTGCGATGTCCGTCATTAGCTTGTTATATTTTTTGCTGATTGTAGCATTGGCGGTGCTCAGCTTTTTTTATACGGTAGAAGTTCCGCAAAAGGCAGCTTGCTGCGTGGTTTTGATTGCCATTTCCGGAGGTGCACTGGCAGCCATGCTGTATTCGAGAAAACAGGTGCTGACGAAAATATGCAGCGTGTTGCTGTTGCCATTTTTATTGCCATCTGTGCTGCTCTGTTTTGGAGAGTGGGAAGTACTTGTCCCCTTGGTCGTGACGGCTCTGCTGGCATTTTTCCTATGTGGCTGTACCGAAACGATTAAAACCGTCTTTGGAACGATTTTCTTGCTGTTGTATGTGCTCGGTTCGCTGGCGTATTTTTTGGGAAGTTCGCTGTTCTCTACCTCTATGGCATCGACCGTTGTAGATAGTGGAATTTCACCTTCTCGCAAGTATCGGTATGAAGTCATCAATACCGAGGACAGCTCCAACGGCAGCACTGCCGTGACGGTTGAACCGAATAATTATGATGTAAACCTGGGCGTTCTCGAATTTCGGGCAGAGGGCTATGAACGGACGGTTTCGCTGGAACGACCCATGCAGGAAGAAACAGTTGTTCGCTGGGAAACTCAGACCCGTCAGCAGATTACCGAAGAATTACTGACCATTTCCGAAGATGTCACCCTGCAATTACCGGAAAGCGACCGGAAAGCGTTGGGCTATGATGAAAATGCAACGATTTATCTGCGAAATCTGACCGACCAAGATTTGGAGCGGCTGGGTGTTCCGCAGAACAATGATGTCATGTATGTAAACGATCAGGTTTGTTTCCGGTCTTACATTGCAATTCTGGAGGATTATTTCTCTCCATCTAAACACGCAATTTCTGCTTTTTAATTGAGGGTATCAGACAGAAAAAACGGACATCTTGACCAGTGTCCGTTTTTTCTGTTTCAAATGGAAAGGAACGATGAACCATGGCAAAGGAAAAATTAGAGAAAACCAATGCAATTCGAATTTTAGAACGGGAAAAGGTTTCCTATCAGCACCGCAGCTGGCCAGCAGCGACAAAAGAGAATACAGGTGTAGAACTGGCACAGGCACTCGGGCAGCCGCCGGAACAGGTATTTAAAACGCTGGTTACGGTTGGAAAATCTGGGAATCATTATGTTTTTATGCTGCCTGTTGCAGAAACTTTGCATTTGAAAAAGGCAGCGGCTGCTGTCGGGGAAAAAGCAGTTTCTATGATTAAGGAGAAAGAATTGCTGCCATTGACCGGATATGTACACGGTGGCTGTTCTCCCATTGGTATGAAAAAGCTGTTTCCAACCGTCATCCATGAAAGTGCCCTGCAATTTGATACGATTTTGTGCAGTGCTGGGAAAATCGGGCATCAGCTGGAAGTTTCTCCGTTGGATATTCAGAAAGTGACGGGCTGCACCTTTGCAGATATTATTGAGTAATCAGGCGGAAGAGCAGGCACGCTGTTTTTTGGAGAGCAGCGGAATCGCAGTGATTTTCCCATAACTTTTGAGCAAAGTGTAGTCAATGAGGATAGCAGGCAGCAGGCAAATCCATGCGAACTGCATACCATGCAGCAACCGCAGCCCACAAAGTGGCACTTGAAATGCCAGTGCTGCTGCAAACAGCGGAAATCCGACATCACTCCAGAACGAAAAGCGAATACGGGCAGTTTTACAGGTTTTCCAGAGGCGGAAACAGTTTCCGCAAACATTGCTGGCATAGTAGGAGAGCACAATTCCGTAAAAGCCGAATTTTGGAATGCAAACTAAAACAATTGCAATCCGAATCGTATATTCTGCTAAGTAGTTGAGGGAGGAGAATGACTGCTGCCCCATGCCCTTCAAAAGGGCTTCCAAGACGATTTCCAGATAGATGAAGGGCACAACAGGAGCTAACAGACGAATCAAATGGCCTGCTAATGCTCCGCCATCTAACAATGTACCAATGAGATTGCCATATAACAGCAATCCGGCAGCGATAAAAATAGAGAGCTGCAACGTTTTCTGGATGACTGCTTTTGTCAGCCGCTGCAAGTGGGCTTGGTTGTTGGCAGCCGTTGCACGGGCAGCTTCTGTGATTAAGATACCGGAGAGAGCACAGAGAATGGTAGATGGAAAAAATAGCACCGGAATTACAATTGCTTCAAATGTGCCGAACTGACTCAGTGCCAATTCCGTGGAGTTTCCAGCTTGTCGGAGCGTGACCGGAATCAAAGCATCGTTGGTGCTGCTCAGAGCAGCTGTTAAGCATCCGCCGAATAAAACGGGTATCGCTGCATGAATGTATCTGCCAAAAGAGAGCGAACATGTTCCCGTATGGGGAAGGCGGCTTCTCCAGCAGAACCAGAGCAGGCAGAAAAAGCCTAAAATCGTACTGCATCCGGTGCTATATGCCATTGCCATGCAGACAGAGGCGTTCGTATGAACGGATTGCAGCTGTAACAACAGCATGAGCACACCGCAGCGACTCAAACATTCGACAATATCGCAGATGGCAGGGTCTGCCACCCGACAGACAGCATTCAAATAGCCTTTTAAACAGGAACAAACACCGCCCAGCGGTAAAATCAATGTGAAAATGCGGACAGCAGCGGCAAGGTCTGCACTTTTCAGGAATCGCAGGCTCAGCGGTTCGGCACTGCAAAAAATCAGGGCAGAAACCGGAATCCCTAACAGCAGACAAAAACCAATGGCATAGCCTAAAACACGGTTAGGGTTGCCGTTGGGCTTTCCCAACTCTTCTGATACAAAGCGGCTGGTGCAGAGAAAGCCGTTGCCGTTGGCAGCGACCGCAGCCAGCTGAAAAAAAGAGCCGGTCAATGCGACAATCCCGACGGTTGCAGCACCAATGCGGTGCGTGAGCCAGACGTTCAGCAATAAACTTACCCATTCCAGAAAAAACTGTACCACGGTCAATTGAATGGTATCTTTGAGAATACTTTTTCGTTGCATGAAGTCCCTCCTGTCTATGGGTTTGGTTTTAGTTTATGCAGGAGAACGGGGGTTCATGAATGATGAAACCGTAGTGCAGGGGAATAAAATCGGATACAAAACAGAAAAAGACGATGCCAACTTGTTACAGTCGGCATCGTCTTTTTGTAAAAAATGCGATTTTCGTTAATATTCCCAATCTTCTGTATTCCAATCGGTTTCTGCCAGTGCATCGGTTTCGGTTTCCGTTTCGGTTGTTTCTGTATCCTCGCTGTCACTGGTTGCCGTTGTCGTTGTTGTTTTCGCTTCGGCTTCATCCAGATTGGTTACCCCAGTATCAACAGTAATGATGAATCCATCGACATTGTTTCCGGAAACGGTGTATTCCTGATCCGGCGGAACCATGACATACGTGCTGTCGCCAGCTTCTGCCGGTACATAATAGACCTGATAAACCTTTCCGTCCCAGTTGGTGATTTCCAACGGTTTGTCAACGGAATAATCTTTCAGTGTTTCAATATATTCCTCTAAACAAAGGTCGTTTTGCTGCATATAATAAGCATGAGGCTGCCCCACATAGCGATAGTGCCAAGATTCATACCGGATTTCTGTCAGGTCGGTTTTATTTTCCGGATACCGCAGAATGAACCCATAGTGGGCACAGTTCTGGTTGATCCAGTCATATTCCCCTGTGCCGTCATAGTCGGCAGAAATACCATCTTCAAACAGTGAAAAGTCCATGGCATAGCCAGTTTCATGTTCACTGTATCCGGGCTTTGCAACCAGCGTGGAAGTATCTTCGCCGGTATCCTCTAAATCGGCATCGTATAATTCCTGCTGTTGTTCGGTCGTGCGATAACCGCTGATGATGATAATATCACTATGCCCCGTTGCTGTCTGGAAATCATCCAGCATATGATTCAGGTTGTCAATGACATCGCCCCGCAGCATTAGTTCTGAGCCGCTGACAGAATAGGAATCCGTTTTCTTTTCATAAACCGCTTCCAATTCGTTTTCGTCTGTGCTCTCATAGGCGGTGGAGTTGTTGACCAGAATCAAATCCCCGTTGTGAATTTCCTGATTGTCCATGGAAACGCTCTTGTACAGGTCGCTCTGATTGCCATTTTTGTTGGAATCCGTTGTTCCTGTTGGGTCTGTAGAATCCGGCGTGGTTGTGGTGAGTGGAACTTGCTGGGCGTTATCCTCCAGCCAGGTGCTGCCGGACATTGTGTTGACTTCCGTCCAGTTATCCAGAAATGGATGCAGCAGCGTCAGCCGCATGGCAACCAACAGAGCAGCAGAGATTGCAACTTCTGCCAAAATCCAGCCTGTCCGTCGGTTTTCTTTTGTATTGGCTGAGCCAGAAGCCGTTGGTTTTTGTTTGGATTTGGACGATTTTTGAGCCGATTCCTTCGGCGGTTCTTCTGCTGTCGGTTGTTCCGAAGCGGTTTCGGCGACAGACTGCATTTTTTTGGTCTGTTCCTCCTGTTCAGCAGCTGGGTTCTTTTTCTTTTTCTTTTTTTCCTGCATGTAAAAATTGCCTCCTTTTGGTTTGTATGCACCCCTTGCACACAGAAAACCGCTTTTCTTTATTATACCACACACGATTGAAAAAGAAAAGTCTTTTTTCGGTTTTTTTTATTTTTTTGCAGGGAATACGGGCGATTTTCCGCAAAAGGAAAAGTTTTTTTCAAAAAAAGCGGATTTTTCAAAAAAGTAGGGGAATGCGTGTCAAAATTTTGATTTTTGTCTTGACAGAGAAAGAAAAAACATGCTATAATCAAAAGAATGAATGCAGAAATCAGCACTTGTCTACGCCCTTTCTTTTCTTTTCTTTTTTGTGATACTCTGAGGAAGTCCCATCTTTAGAGAATAGATTGCAGAAACCAAGAGAAACGGCGTATCTTATTTTTTGTCAATCAGGTCTTGCGGGACGCATCGGAAACGTGCGGTCTGGTCATTTTTCCCATTCGCCCAGCAAAAAAAGAAACACAGGGGTATGATTTCGTCATTCATGAAAAACAAAAAAGGAGAACACATGCATGAAGTTTGAACTTCTGGAGGTTGCCGGAACGCATATTTTCAGCATGAAAGCAATGACGCTGGTCTTGTTTTTCATCTTTGCAATTATTGTTGTCGGCTACCTGGTCGGAAAAATTTCCATCAAGGGCGTATCGTTGGGCTCTGCTGCAATCTTTTTGGTTGCACTGGTTGCCGGACATTTCAAGGGCGTTGCGTTTCAAGACATTGCCTCTTGGCAGGAGAGCCTGCCGGCAGTTGACCACTATTTTAAGTTGGTGCAGAATCTGGGGTTGGTTTTGTTTGTAACCTCTGTTGGATTGATTGCAGGGCCGAGCTTCTTTAAGAACCTGAAAAAGAATGCAAAGTCCTATGTGGCACTGGGCGGTATTATCATTATTACCGGATGTCTGGTTTGTGCAGCCATTACGCTGCTTGTTCCAAACATCAATTCGTCCATGAGCGTTGGACTGTTTGCCGGTGCGTTGACCAGTACGCCGGCATTTGCAGCAGCACAAGAAGCCGTTGGCGAAGCAAATCCGCTTTATGGCAATGTTGCCGTTGGCTATGCGATTGCGTACCCGTTTGGGGTTATCGGTGTTGTTCTGTTTGTTCAGATCATCCCGAAAATCCTGCATGCGAACATGGATGAAGAACGGGCAAAGCTGGTTTCGATTCAGTCGAATGATGCAGTTGGCGGCAAGCAGAAAAAGCTGTTTGAAATGGATAAGTTCGGCATCGCAGCATTTTTCTTAGCAGTGATGCTAGGGTTGATACTGGGTTCGTTTCATATTCCGTTGGGAAAAGGTTCATTCAATCTGGGAACAACGGGTGGCCCATTGATTATAGGCTTGATTTTTGGACACTTCGGCAGAATCGGCAAGCTGAGCCTGAAAGTTGACCAGCACGTTTTGAGCCTGTTTCAGGAATTGGGCTTGATTCTGTTTTTGATAGGTGCTGGTATGGACGGCGGTGCAGAATTTGTTGCTGTCTTGAAGGAATACGGGGCATTGCTGTTCCTGTGGGGAGCATTGATGACTTTGATTCCGATGATTGTTGGATTCCTGTTTGCAAAGTATGTTTTGAAGCTGAGCCTGTTTAACAATTTGGGTTCGATTTGCGGTGGTATGACCAGTACGCCGGCATTGGGCACGCTGATTAAAACAGCCAATACCCCGAATGTAGCTTCTGCTTATGCTGCAACCTATCCAATTGCATTGATTCTGGTTGTGCTGCTGGCACAGTTCCTGACGAGATTATAACCATTTCCTGATTGACAAGAAGGCGTGCATGCGATTGTATGCACGCCTTTTCTCTGCATGGACTGGAGAACATGCGGAAAGGTTGCAGGGATGGCTGCATAGAATGAGAATAACCAAACCTAAAATATAAAAATTAAAAAATCAATATCCCAAATTTGCATGCCCACTTGACAGATTGCAAAAAAACGTCTATAATAAGAATCGTGTCTTCCAGATGCATGTAGAAATAAAAAAAATAGGGAATTAGGGAGGATTTATGTCATTCACAACGATTGAATTCATGTTTCGATTCTTGCCCATCTTCCTGATCGTTTATTATGTCGTTCCCACACGATATAAAAACCTGATCTTGTTGATTGGCAGCTTTGTATTTTATGCGTGGGGACAGCATTTCTATTTGCTGTTGCTGATGCTGTCGATTGTCGTCAACTATACATTTGGTAGGTTGATTGGAGAGAGGCGGGCACAAAGGAAGCCCTTACTCATACTTGGCTTGATTTATAACTTCGGGCTGCTGGTATTTTTCAAGTATACCAACTTCTTTATCGAAAACATCAATGCCTTGCTGACGGCAACGCATGTTCAGATTCCAACCATTTCTGTGGTCATGCCGTTGGGCATCAGCTTTTATACATTCCAAGTGGTTTCTTACTTAGTGGATGTCTACCGAGGCGACCAGCGTCCGGTTAAGAATATCATTAATTTGGGCGTATATATTGCGATGTTCCCGCAAGTTACCTCTGGGCCAATCGGACTTTACAGCGAACTAGAGCCGACTTTGCTCCGCCGGCACTGCTCTGTGCTGAATCTGGAATCGGGGCTAAAGACCTTTATCATCGGTATGGGGGCAAAGATGCTGCTTGCAAATCCGATGGGAACGCTCTGGGCTGGGATGTCCCGTTATGGTTATGAAACACTGTCCTGCCCATATGCATGGCTGGGGGCATTCGGATATAGTTTCCAGCTGTACTTTGACTTCGCCGGTTATTCCTTGATGGCGATGGGTCTGGGGCAGATGCTGGGCTTGTATGTGCCGAGAAACTTTGACCATCCTTATATTTCCGGTTCGATGGCGGAATTTTGGCGGAGATGGCATATGACATTAGGACGCTGGTTCAAGAAGTACTTATATTTTCCGCTGGGCGGGAGTCGGTGCAGCTTTGCAAAGACCATTCGGAATACGTTTGTGGTCTGGGCATTTACCGGACTTTGGCACGGTGCAAGCTGGAACTTTGTGTTGTGGGGACTGATTTTCTTCGTGCTCCTGACGATTGAACGGCTGGGGCTGGGAAAACTGCTGGCAAAAACAAAGGTACTGAAACATATTTATGTGATTTTCCTGATTCCGCTGACATGGGTGGTATTTGCCCTGCCGAATATGCAGGATATTGCAACGTATTTCTCCCGTCTGTTCCCGTTCTTTGCAGACAATACCGCAAGCTTTGTCAATACCAAGGATGTTATACGGGCACTGCATGACTATTGGTATTTGTTAATCGCCTGCGTTGTGTTCTGTCTGCCGTTCCCGTCCAGATGGTATGAAAAACATAAAAACAGTAAACTGGTGATTTTGGGACTGGTTTTGATTTACCTGATGTCTGTTTATAAGATGCAGACCCAGACCAGCAACCCATTCCTGTATTATCAGTTCTAAGGAGAGGAGATTTCATGGATTTTTTAAAGCAATGCCCCCTGTTGATTTGTGTACTGCTGACCTCTCTGCTGATTCCGTGGGAACTGCTGAAAAAAGAGGATGACAGTCAAAAGGCTGCTCCGACAACGGTCGCAAAAATTACAACCGTTGCGACAGAGGCAGCAACCACTGCACCGCCTGCCAATGATGGAGCAACACCGGACGGCAGCGAAACTGCTGTTTCCGGCAGTGATTTGACGACAACAACCGTTACAACAGAAGCGGCTGGGGAATATGTTCCGCTTGCAAATGCGGATGAAAGCTATTTTGAAGATGCTCTGTTTATCGGAAACTCTCGAACTGTAGGCATGTATCTCTTTGGCGATATGCCGGAAAGTACGGATTTCTTTGCCGATGTTGGCATGACAATTTATGATGTCCTAGATGCAAATATTGATGTTCCGCCGGAAAGCGGTTCAAGCAATACGCTGACGGGCTTGCTGACTGCCAAGCAGTACGGAAAGATTTATATCATGTTTGGCATCAACGAACTGGGTACGGGTACGTCTGAGTCGTTCGTAGAATATTATCAGTCTGTAGTACAACAGATTTGCCAGATGCAGCCGGATGCGATTGTCTATGTACAAAGTATCATCAATGTTGCAGCCTCGGCGGAAACCGATGTCATCAGCAATGCAAATATCAACGAAAAAAATGCGTTGCTGTCCCAGATTGCCGATAACAAGCAGGTCTTTTATATTGACCTGAATCCTTCTTTGGTGGACAGCAGTGGCTACTTAAATTCGGACTATACTTCAGATGGCATTCACTTGGGCGGTAGCTCGCTGCCACTCTGGAAAGATTGCCTGCTGGCAAATGCAATGCAGAAAAATACGGGAGCAGGTGCTGCTGCCGGAGGAGCAACGACAACCGTAGCTACAACATTGGATGCTGCTGCACCAGTAGAAGAAGATTCCGAAGCAAATCCGGAATAAGCAAATTTATTCATACAGAAAACAAGGGTATCTGGAAGCAGATGCCCTTCTTTTTTATTTGAAAAAAGAAAAATTTGCATTGCTGTCCGTGATGGAGAAACAATTGAATTTTCTATAGAAACACGTTTTTGCTTTCAAAAACAAATTGCACGAACAGAATTCTTTGAAAAAGATGGTTTTTTTCAATCAAACTGATTTTTTATTATTTGGATAGGATGGAATGATTTTTTTCTTTTCTTTTTCTAGATAGCCCTTGCAAAATGATTTAAAAAGTGTATAATGATACTCATACAGAAATTCAGACAGTTCGACATTGCTTTTTAATGTTTCTACAGGATAGCGACAGACTTTTAAAATCACAGAATCCTGTTCTGTTTGCGAAAGGAAGCGAAAAAACAAATTCCTGCCGAACGGCAGACATGCAGAAACAAAAACAAATCTGTTTACAATGTGGAGGTACTGAATGGAAAAGCCATATAATCCGTTTGAGAATGTACAGACTGTCATGGAAGAAGCCATGGAAGTGGGCGGAATTGACCGGACAATGTTTGAAATTATCCGAAATCCGCAGCGAGAAACGAAAGTGTATTTGCCGGTGGAAATGGATGACGGCAGCATTCACGTGTTCGAGGGCTGGCGGGTGCAGCATTCCAACATCCGTGGACCATTTAAGGGCGGAATCCGGTTTCATCAGGATGTCAATCTGGATGAGGTCAAAGCACTGGCGACATGGATGTCCTTGAAGTGTGCGGTTGCAAATATTCCGTATGGCGGTGCAAAGGGCGGTGTACGGGTTGACCCACATACGCTATCGAAACGGGAATTATGCCGACTGACACGGCGGTATACTTACGCCATTGAACCGTTGATTGGACAGGATAAGGACATCCCAGCACCGGATGTCAACACCAATGCACAAACGATGGCATGGGTGCTGGATACCTACAGCATGCTGAAAGGAAAGCCGTGTCCGGGCGTTGTAACCGGAAAACCAGTGGAACTGGGTGGCTCAAAGGGCAGACCGTCTGCAACCGGTAGAGGGGTTGTCATCAGTACCAAACTGATTTTAGGAAAGCATGGAAAAGAATTGGCTGGAACGGCGGTTGCCATTCAGGGCATGGGCAATGTTGGCAGCAATGCAGCAAAGATTTTTTATCATCGGAATGCAAAAATTGTTGCATTGAGCGATGTTTCCGGCGGGATTTATTGTGCAGATGGATTGGATGCGGATGCAATTGCAGCCTATACCGGAAACGGCGGTCTGCTGAAAGATTATAACAGTGCTGGTATCCAGCATATTTCCAATCGGGAATTGCTGACTTGTGCCTGTGATGTATTTGTACCGGCGGCTCTGGAAAATCAGATTGATGCGGAAATTGCAGCAGAAATGCAGTGCAAGTTCATTGTAGAGGGTGCAAATGGTCCAACTACTGCGGCAGCAGATAAGATTCTGGAACAGCGTGGCATTGTGTTAGTGCCGGATATTTTTGCAAATAGTGGCGGTGTCATTGTATCCTATTTCGAGTGGGTGCAAAATATTCAGGAACTCACTTGGGAGCGGGAACAGGTCAACGAAATGCTGGAAAAGCTGATGACAAAGGCATTCGCAGCCCTCTATGAAACCGCTCAGGAAAAACACTGCACGCTGCGAATGGGTGCGTATGTGGTGGCATTGCAACGGCTGATTGATGCAGAAGTCATCAAGGGCTTGTTCCCGTAATGCGGAGAGAAACATTCAGAAACTTTATTTTTGAAAGTCTGGTCGGTTCGCTGGAATCGGCTGGACTTTTTTGCGTTTCGGGCGAAAAATAGAAAAAATTGGTGCGAAAAAATCAAAAAATCGGGAAAATGATGCGGGACGGCGGACATCCGTCCACCACAGGGAAACGGTATAGAGTTTTCAGAATGATGGTTTGAAGGGCAAATTCTTAATAAATCATGGTTTCTGATGGGGGGAATTTGTTTTTTTAGGTAGGTTCTTGCTACAGAATCAAATTTTTTTGTTTTTCTTTTCTTTTTTCTTGAAAAACGAAGAAAAAGAGTGTATAATATAAATTGCGTGAGGCGAACGACACCGTTCCCTCATCGTAAAAACTGACTTTAATTTTATGCAGGAGGTTTTGACCCATGGTGTTCACATTTAAGAATCAGTACTTGCAGGGCGTATATGACAAGACTGCAAAGTGCTACGCAAATGAACCAGAATTTTTACAGGCTGTTGGTGAAGTACTGCAGTCTCTGGAACCGGTTGTTGCAAAGGATCCGTCCTATGAAACAAACGGCGTTATCGACCGGATCGTAGAACCGGAACGGATGATCAGCTTCCGTGTTTCTTGGGTAGATGATAATGGTAAGGTACAGGTAAACCACGGTTACCGTTGCCAGTTCAATTCTGCAATTGGTCCGTACAAGGGCGGTCTGCGTCTGCACCCGTCTGTTTGCCCGTCTGTTATTAAGTTCCTGGGCTTTGAACAGATCTTCAAGAACAGCCTGACCACACTGCCGATGGGCGGCGGTAAGGGCGGTTCTGACTTTGATCCGAAGGGCAAGTCCGACGGGGAAGTAATGCGTTTCTGCCAGAGCTTCATGACAGAACTCTGCAAGCACATTGGTGCTGACACTGACGTTCCGGCTGGTGATATCGGTACTGGTGCAAGAGAAATCGGTTACATGTTCGGTCAGTACAAGAGACTGCGGAACGAATTCACTGGCGTTCTGACTGGTAAGGCTCTGTCCTACGGCGGTTCTCTGGCAAGAACAGAAGCTACCGGTTACGGTCTGCTGTACTTCACAGAAGAAATGATGAACGTTATGAAGAACGATACCGTTAAGGGTAAGACCATCGTTGTTTCTGGTTCTGGTAACGTTGCAATCTATGCAACTGAAAAGGCTACTCAGCTGGGCGGCAAGGTTGTTGCTCTGTCTGACTCCAACGGCTACATCTACGATCCGAACGGCATCAACCTCGATGTTGTAAAGCAGATCAAGGAAGTAGAAAGAGGAAGAATCAAGGAATATGTAAACCGGGTAGAAGGTGCAACCTACACAGAAGGCTGCAAGGGTATCTGGACAATCAAGTGCGACATCGCTCTGCCGTGTGCAACACAGAACGAAATCGACGAAGAATCCGCTAAGATCCTGGTTGCAAATGGTACAAAGGTTGTTGCAGAAGGTGCAAACATGCCGTCTACACCGGAAGCAATTGCAGTATTCCAGAAGAACGGTCTGCTGTTTGGCCCGGCAAAGGCTGCAAACGCAGGCGGCGTTGCAACCTCTGGTCTGGAAATGTCTCAGAACAGCGAACGTCTGTCTTGGACATTTGAAGAAGTTGATGCAAAGCTGAAGGGCATCATGATCAACATCTTCCACAATGCATATGACAGATCCAAGGAATATGGCGTGGAAGGCGACCTGGTTGTTGGTGCAAACATCGCTGGCTTCCTGAAGGTTGCAGATGCAATGAAGTGGCAGGGTGTTGCATATTAATTTGCAACCTACCAGTTCTTTTCATTGACAACATTGTTTTGACACACATCATGGGCATAAAATAAACAAACAAACCCGTTTCGGTGCAGCTGCATCGGAACGGGTTTTTTGCGTCTAACATCAAATTTGTGTGATTTTTCCTATTATAATAGTATACTTCGATAAAAATCGGGACGGCGGTCTTTCTGTACGGGAAACGCCTGTCGGGTTTCTGCAACGGTTTTTGCGGAGAGGTCACAGACAAAACAACCAGATGCACTGCGGCAGTCCTGTAAAATTGTACCATCTGGAGCAATGAAACGACTGTCACCGCTGTAATGCAGCCCGTCTTGTGTGCCAACACAGTTGATTCCGGCTACATAGACCTGATTCTCGATTGCTCGGGCAGTCAGCAGGCTGCACCAATGCAGCTTTCGGCGTTCCGGCCAGTTTGCCGGAACAAGAATACAGTCTGTTTTTGGAGCGAGAGCAGAAAAAACTTCCGGAAACCGCAAATCATAGCAAATCAAACAGCCGAACCGAATCCCGTCAATTTCACAGATTGGCAGAGCATTGCCCTTTTCAAAAAATTGGTCTTCTTGTGCGTAGGAAAAGGGGTGTAGTTTTACCATATCGAAGAAAAGTGAACCGTCCGGAGCAACAATGCTGTAATGGTTTTCTGCTTTTCCGTTTTTGGTAGCCTTGACCCAACCAAATCCAAGATAGCATTTCCCAGTGGTTGCCAACTTCTGCATCCAAGGGACAGTATCCAAACCAGCGGCAATACTGGAATGTGTATCCATATTGAAGCCGGTGAAGCTCATCTCCGGAAACAGCAGCAACCGTACTTCCATCGCCTGTGCGAGATTGCAGATGGAGAGAGCTGTTTCCTTGTTTTTTTTGTATTGTTTGGGAAAAATTTCTGTTTGTGCAAGTGCAATTCGCATAGAAAGAACCTCCGAATTTTTTTTCATTATACCATAGGATTTCATATTCTGCAAGCATCTTGCAAGAACTTTTTCTACAAATAATCGGTAAAATAAACGAATTTGTTGAAATATAAGGATTCCATTTCTGGAAATATAAGAAAACTTTTTTAAGTATTTTCGTTGAAATCAGGTGCTTTTTCGTGTGCAACATCTATTTTAATTAAAATTAGCACGATTTTTGGAAAAAATATTGTGCAATATATACAAAAATGGAACGTGTGAATTGAGAAAGCAGACGAAAATCATGATGAAATCGTGACGAATCTTAAAATAGCCTTGACAAAGTGCAGGCGGATTGGTATAATATTGTTATGATGTGTTTATAGAATTGAAATAAAGGGAAATGCTCTGAAAATGGGTTCCCATACTTGAGAAAAAGAATTGCAAAAAGAATAGAGGAACAATCATGACACAAAAAGAACTGCGAAAACTGAAAAAAACAGAACTGCTGGAAATGATGATTGCCCTGCGGAATGAATTGGATCGAGTGCAGGCAGAACGGGATGCATTGCAAGAACAGCTGAAAACAGCGGAACAGAACGTTTTGCATCAGGTGGAAACAGATGCAGTGCTGGCAGTTCAAAAAATATTAAAAGCAGTTGAGGATGAAACCGCTGCTTATCGGAAACGCATCCAAGCAGAATCCAAAGAAACAAAATCGGCATCACCGGAAGTTCCGGCGGATTCTCAGTAAGGAGGCGGTTCGATGGAGAAGCAAACGATGAATTTTCCAACTGCTGCACAGCTGACGGAGGAACTGAAACGAATCCGATACCAAAAAGACTTTCGGAAGATGCTGCGGAGCACCATTTCTTCTTTGCTGGTGGTTGCAGCGGTTGCCGTGTTGATTTCGATGCTGTTTTTGCCGGTTCTGCGTGTGACAGGAACGAGCATGACACCTACATTAATGAATGATGAGTTGGTGATTTGCGGAAAGCGGAGCAACTTCAAAAGCGGCGATGTGGTTGCTTTTTATTTTAACAACAAAATCTTATTGAAGCGAGTCATTGGCGTTGCCGGCGATGTGATTGACATCAAAGAGGACGGAACGGTTTACGTCAATGGAACAGCGTTAGAAGAACCATATGTCAATGAACTGGCATTTGGCGAATGTGATTTGGAGTTGCCGTATCAAGTTCCGGAAAGCCGGATCTTTGTAATGGGTGACCATCGTGCTACTTCTGTAGACAGCCGTTCGAGTGTGGTTGGCTGTATTGCAGAAGAATATGTTGTTGGCAGGGTCATTCTTCGGGTTTGGCCATTAAAAGAAATTGGGACAGTTCATTGATATAGAGATAGACAGTTTGATTTTATCCAATGAAGGAGGGCATTTTTTATGAACATCAATCAGAAAATTCAGGAATTTCTGACAGAACATCAATATCAAAAGAAGAGAAGAATTTTTACGGCAGTTTTGTCTTTGATGATTGTGTTTTCTGTTGTCAGCAGTCTGATTATGCCCGCCATTAGTATGACCATGCAGGATTTGGACGATGCAGCAGCGGTGGATACTATTGATGCAGAGCCGGCGGAAGAAAATATCATGCTGCTGGGAGAAAGTGCACCAATTGATTTGATAAAAGAATCCAATAAACATGAAATTAAAATTACAGATGAGGCTACAAATGAAGATGTAAAGGGTAGCAATTATAATAAAGACGGAAGTTCTGCAAATCTATCATTTTTTATTACATATACTCTTTTAAAGATGAAAAATAAATTTGATATAAATAGTGAGTATGATTTATACATCAGTTATGATAATTTTGATATAACAAGTATTGAAGATGGAAAAATATTTGACTCATTTTATAGTATAAACAAAGAAGCTGCTACATATACATTTGATAGTACTGAAAAACGTATAAAAATCAAATTGACGCAAGATTATATTGACAATTATGTTGATGCTGAAGATAAGACTGGTGATTTAACAGGTAGTTTTTATTTTTCTGGTACAGTAAACCGTAAAAATGATGCCAGCGGTGACCAAATCATCAAAATTGGTGGAGAGGAAATCACTGTCAAGTTTCAAGATAAGCAGGCTGGTGTAGAAAAAAATTATTGGGTAGATTCCAGCAAGGGCGAAATTGAATGGACGATTACCGTAAAGCCCAACGGACTTTCTCTGAAAGATTATACTTTGATTGATGATATGTTGCAAAATGCTTCTGGTGATGTTTTCATTAACCCATCCAGTGCAGCAACCTATAACTCCAATGATAAAAAAGTAACCTTTGATGAAAGCAATACTGGCGATGTAACCATTACCTATCGCACGAAAATTGGAACAGCGGATTTGCAGGCTGGCAGCGTGAAAAATGAGGCAACCCTTCAAAAGGATGGAGAAAATCCAATTAAAGCCCCCAATACTGTTTATTTAGATAAAACACCTGTCACTGTTACCAAAGACGGAGAAGCAGACTATGAAAAAGGCAATTCCAGAAACAATAAAATTGACTGGACAATTACCATTGCAAGCAAATATGGCACATCTCTGAATGGTTATCAGATTAAGGATGCTAATTTGCCGGAAAACGGTGTTACCATTTCACCAAGTGGCGGCACGTTGACGAAAAATGGTGATGGCACTTGGACATTGAATGTAGCGGATAATGTAACAGGAGTTACCTTAAATTATAGTGCAGATGCAAATGATGGCGACAATACAAACAGCGTTTCTGTTAACTATCCAGACGGAAAGCCGACTGGTGGGAATACAGAAAAAACTGTGTACTATAAGAAAGAATCAGAAATGATTTCTGTCAATAAAAAAGGTGATTACAATCAGGATACCCACGAGATTACTTGGACGATTCGGGTAACACCGGAAAACGGCTATTCTCTGAAGGATTATTATCTGGAAGATAGTCAGTTCCCAACATCAGCAGGTGATTTCCAGTTGACAGATTGCAATACATCTGATTTTAAAATTGAAAATGGCAGATTAACATTTACAAGTGATATTAAACAGGCTGTTACATTACAATACAAAACAAAAGTTTCTGTTCCAGAAAATAATGGCAATGCAGAAGTGACAACCGTTGTCACCAACGAAATTAAAGATAAATTTACCAAAACAACCGTTGTATCTGTTTCTGTAAAGTCCAGAAATACCATTGCAAAAACAGCTCGCAGTCAAAATATGAGTTTATCACAGAGCAATGCAATTTCGCAAGAGTTTTCTTGGAAAGTGGACATTACAAGAGATGGCAGCTTTGATGGCTATATTTATCAGGATACCTTGACAGCTTCTACAAATGGGACACATACCATTACACCTGATCAATTAGCTGCTTTAAAAGTCTCTGCAAGAACGAACTCTGGTGATACACCAAAAACATTGACAAAAGGTATAGATTATGAAGTTGTCGAAAAAACAGATGGAAGTGGATTCGAAGTAAAATTCCTGTCTACAACAAAAGATTATAACTATATTTCTCTCACATACAGCACAACCGCTACGATTCCAGAATCTGCTGCTTATGGACGGTATACCTTTAACAACAAGGGTTCTTCCAACAAGGGCGGCGGTGAACCGAATCCGGGCGTTACCATTGAAAAGAAAAATCCAGTGCAGACGATTGACATGAACGTTAGAAAGGACTGGGCAAATGATAATGCAAATGTAAGACCAAATAGTATTACATTTAAGGTTCAGTATCAGGAAAATAACACTGGCGACTGGAAAGACTTGAAACAATCCGGCAACACTTATTTGTTCGATGGTGATAGTAACTATGCATCTGCAAATGTAGTAGAAGTTACCTTGACAAGTAGTGATCAACCCGATTGGGCAACTTATGTTTGGACGAAAACTGTTTCCAATTTGCCTGTTAGTGTTACAAAAAACAACACTACTACAAAAACATATCAGTATCGAGTACAGGAAATCAAGTATAATGAAAATATTGAAATTCAAGACAATATCATTACCGTGGATAATGGATTTTATCGGGTAGAGAACAATGGTATTAGTAGTAGTGTTGTTTCTCAGAATAATGGAGAAGCAGTTGTTACCAACACTTATTATCCGAATATCTCCCTGACACCAGTAAAGGATTGGAAAGATTCCAATAACCAAACCATTACAGACTACCATGGCGATATTACAGAAATCACCGTTCAACTGGTAAGCAAGAATAGTGATGGAAAATTCTATCCGGTCAAGGATAGCAATGAAAACCCTCTGACTGCTACGCTGAAAGCAAGCAATGGCTGGGGCAAAAATTTAACCGCATGGAGCGGCTTGTCCAGTGAAAAAGAATATCGCTTAATCGAAACAGAAGTCAAAATAGGGAATAACACAAAAACAGTCTTTACAGTTTCAGATAGCGGCGATTACTATTCCAATAAGGAAACCTCGTTCGTTGTAGGAGATACTTATTATAAGGCTGCTCTGGCTGAAAATGTTACAAAGGTAAGTTCTGATACGAATATTTCTGTCACCAACACCGTCTATGAAACCAAAAATATTACTGTTCAGGCAAAAAAAGAATGGGATCCATCCAAGCCGGATGGTGTTTCCGGCGTTGTCGTAGAATTGCAGAGAAAAGCCAGCAATTTGAATGACTGGACAGTTTATCCGGAAAACGATACCACAAAATCACAGCGAACCTTAAATGATTCTAACAGCTGGCACGCAAGCTGGAGCAATCTGCCAAATCAAAACGCAGACAGTACTGGCAGAATCAGCTATACCTATCGGGTTGTAGAAGTTGGCTATGTAAAGACAGATGGAACGAAAGTTGCGATTCAGAATAATGCGTTCGCACTGGCAAAGGATACACAAGGCAACGCTGACGGACTCTATCGGGTATCCTATCAGAATCAGGAATTGACAGCGGACGGAATTGTTACCATTACAAACAAGCATGAAACGCTGAAATCCATTGAACTGACACCGGAAAAGAAGTGGGAGGGAGATATTGACTCTCAAACACAAAATCCTTTTGCGGAAAGACCGAAGAGTATTACTTTGCAATTACAGCAAAAACTGGGAGAAAATGGAAGATGGACTTCAATGGCAGGGAAAACTCTGACATTGACAAAGGATGATCAATCTCAGTATGATAAGAGTACATGGAAATCCGATTCCAAGAAATTTGAAAATCTTCCAGAAAAAGTGATTCGTGTCAATGCAGATGGTTCTTATACAGAACAGAAGTATTACTATCAGTTAGTGGAAATCGGCTATACACCAAATGGCAGTGATACTGCAATTAGTATTCCGGCTGGAGAAACCTCTTTTGAAGTAACCGCTCAAAACAACGGTCAAACTTACAATGGACGTTATTCATTTAGTTCTGATGTGAATAATGGTTATAGCGGTTCTTTGAAAATTAAAAATACTTATAAAGAAGATATTGGATTAAGTAAAAATATTGTAATTGGAAGAACCAGTTCTAACAGTATTTCTATTTCAAAAGATGAACTGACACAATTTAAAAAGAAAATTGGAACGGAAGACTATTATATATTCAACTATACAGTAGACTTTTCCAGTAGCCAAAAGGATGCAGCAAGTCCATTTTCTGATATTATTCCTGAAGGATTTGAATTTTGTGAAAATTCAAATTGGAATGGAGTACAGATGGCATGGCAATCTGGTTCCACAATTGATCAATATTCACCATTGACGGGAGATCCAGGAAATATTGCTAAACATTTCGATGGATATTATGAACATCCAGTTTTCGTATGGCCGACATATGGTATAAATAGTGCAAAAGTTGCTTCTGATTTGAACACAATTTGGAGCCAATTTGGAAAAGGAGAATGGTATTATTATGACAGAGCAAATAACAGAGTATATTTTAATAAGCCTGATTTGTGGGCAAAAATGTATATCTGTTATTCCATTAAAATTAAATGTGCAGATTTAGAGGCAAAGATTGCGAATGGAAATTATGAGATTCTCAATCAAGTAATCAAACATGAAACAGATGGTGCAGAAACGGCTCAGAAAGATTCAGCTTCTGTTATCATCAAAAACCAAACCCCAACCGACCTCATCACAAAAACCTATCAGTCAGCCGCTCTTCCGGGTTATATCTCTTATACCTTGGATATTAACCCACAGGGCAAAACCCTTTCCAGCGGCGATACCATCGACATCGAAGACCTCTTCAAAACTGTTAGCTATTATGACAGCGACTGGAACGGCGGCGAAACGACAAATGGCGAAAATCTGGTCGATGTCCTGATGCGAAACATCAATATTTACAAGATTGATGCAAACGGCGACAAACAGCGGCTCTCTGCCAGTGAGTATACCCTGCAGTTCGATTGCAGCGAAAATGGTGTGCAGAGTGATGGCGAAAAGGGTGCAGCTCTTCTGAAACTGACGGTTCCGGATGCAACCCATTTGCAGGTGACTTATTCCTATAAAATCATCGCCAACAAGAATACACCATCTGTCATTCATGGCTGCAAAGTCAGAAAAAATGGCCGCTATGTGCCAATGGAGAGCGGTCTTGTTCCGCCAGCAGGCGATAAGATTACCTTCTCCAACACGGCAAAGCTGAAAGCAGACAGTGCCTCCGGAGAATCTTCTCATAACAATCAGGAATATACCGTATTCCAGTCTGGCGGTACGATTTCTACCAACCCGATTCCAAAGATTTATAAGGTCAATACTGGTGACTATACCATCAAATCTTTGAACGCAAGCTTCTTGCTGGCAAAGTATGAATCTGGAAACTGGTATTATGCATCGAATGTGAATGCAGATGGAGCGATTACTTGGGGCAATCATTCTTTCAGTGGTAAAAATGTCCCTGCAACAGATGCAACAGATGCATATGTTATCAAAGTGGAAGGAACACAGCCGAAAATCAGCTTGGAACAAAATGTGCTTTATAAGCTGGTGGAAATCTCTGTTCCGGCAGGTTATGAGGGTTCCAACTTGAATCTGCCGTCTGGTACAGATTTCAGAGCATTGATAACTGGCTATCTGAACAGCAATCTGACAACGTACAACAAGCAGGATTATACTATATTCCTGAACAACTATAATCCGAATCATTACTTCTCCTTTAACAGCAATGTCAGCGGAAACAATATTCCACATGATGTGAGCCAAAGCGAGATTCAACAGATTAAATCGGGTGATGACCTCAATATTCCGAATAATGAATTGATTGACATTGGTGTGCAGAAGCAGTGGGTAAATAGTACCAATACAATTCCAGAAAATGCTTCAATTACAGTAGAACTGTACTGGTCATATGAAAAGAGTACCAGCGGCATTCCAGCCAGTGCAATATTGGCAACTGCAGCGGATTTGGGTATTCTGGACAGCAGCTTTAACGCAACAAAGATTTTGACAAATCAAGAAAATGCAAAAGTTTGGACAGATTTGCCGAACGGAAAAGCTGGCAAGCCGATTTACTACTATGTAAAGGAAACTGCTTATACTTATGGCGGTAACACGTATACCTTGCAGGAAGATGGCAGCTATAAAGATGTTTCTGCCCTCGGCGGATATTTGCCGATTTATCAGAACAATGCAGCCAATGGGGATGCAACGGTTCAGATTCAGAACACACAGCGTCTGATGCTGAAAAAGGTGTGGAAAGACATCAACAATCAGGATATGAAGCCGCTGTCGAGTTCTGTTGATGTTACAGTTTTCGGTATTAAAGTGGATGCTGCTGGCAATGAAACCAAAGAAGCATTGTTTGAAACTCCGGTTACACTGGACAATACGAACAGCTGGCAGCAGGATATTACAGACAGAGTTATTGGTAAAGATTTGAGTGTTTACAAGCGGTTCGAGGTAACAGAAACAGGCGTGGAAGATACCAGCAATATGGTTATCAGCTGCGTATTCAACTTAAACCAGAATACTGGTGAAATTATTGTTACCAACAAGAGCACACAGCCAACCGATGCTTCTGTAACGGTTCAGAAAGCTTGGAGCGATGGCAAAAATCTGCACGATGCAGATACAGTATCGGTAGATTTGTATCAGTCTACGACTGCTCTGCCGAGTGGTACAACATTCAGCTTGGATTGGTTGAATAAAAACGCAACAAAGCTGGCTGACAAGACTGTAACGCTGAACAAGGATAACGACTGGAGTTATACTTGGGCGGAACTGCCGCTGAAAAATGATAGCGATCAACCATATTATTATTATGTATGGGAAGATACCGCAAACAGTACGATTGCAAACAAGGATAAATATACGGTATCTTACACGAAATCCAGCAACAGCACAGCCTACAAGACCAACTACACCATCACCAACAGCAGAAGTGCGATTACAGTACAGAAGCAGTGGTATGATGAAGATGGAAATCTGATTACCAATCTGTATGATGAAGATGGAAATCTGATCGTAAATAATATGGCAAATTTGAAGGAAATCACGCTGAAGGTGTATAAAAAGACTGGAACAACAGCACCATCTAATTTGAGAGTGCTTGCAATTGGTGATTCTATTACAAATGGAGACGGAAATAATTATAAAGGTTATTGGGATTATTTAAAGCAAGATTTGAGTGCTAATAATATTACAGTTGCAGGCGAAGCAAATACTTGGAAAAAGGGACATACTGGTCATGCAATAAAAGAAGTAAATTCGGGAAATGCTTCTGAGCTTGGATTAACATATACAGAACATCGTTTTGGAATTTATGAAAGCATTGATGGCGATTTTAATGATGCTCCAGATGTTGTTCTGTTAATGGCTGGTACAAATGATATTATCAGTAATTATCGCACAGGAATAATTACTCGGTTGCAATCATTAATTGAAAAAGTTCATGAAAAAGCACCGAATGCTGTAATATTTGTTGCAAGCATTCCAGACTTTAATTTTTCTGCTACAAGTGGAAAAGTCGTAAGTGAAAACTGGTTTAAATATTATGATCAGAATACTGGAAATGTGGTGGTACAGTATCAACAAATTAGTTATAATGAAGCATTTGAAAAAATGATAAATGGATTTGTAAAAGACTACAATACACAAATTCAGTCTTTGGTAAATACATTATCTAAATCAGAAGGCTATAAAATCAGCTTTGTTGACATTAATAGCGTCGTTTCAAAATCGACATTGGAAGATGGATGCCATCCAAATGATGACGGCAACAAAGCTATGGCAACCGCCTACGCCAACGCCATCACATCTTACTATACCGCAAAAGAACCTGTCAAGGACAGCAATGGCAATGACCTGACCGTTCCCCTGAATGCTGCCAACAACTGGCGTGCTGCGATTGATGTTCCGGCTGGCAATGATACCTATTGTGTAGAAGAAGTGAATGTTCCAGATGGCTGGGATGTCACCTATGAAAACAACGCACAGCAGGCAAACAGCACCACACCAATTTTGGTGAAGAACCAGAAGCAGCCGACTGACATCAATCTTACAGTAGAAAAGACTTGGGCGAAAGATGATGCATCTAAGCGACCAGATAGCATTTCGCTGACTTTGCTGCGAAGCAATGGCAAGAAACAGGATAATTCTGATGCTGCAAACGAAAGTGAATGGTTCTGGGAAGAACTCAGAATTTCAACGCCAACACCGACAAAGAACGGCAACAAGTGGACGTTTGCCTATACAGGACTTCCGGCAAGCGATGCTTTTGGAAATGCTTACCATTACAAGGTACAGGAAGCAGCGGTCAGCGGCTATACCGTTTCTTATGGAACTGGAGAAGAAAACGGCGTGACTGCAGCAGCTGGCGAAACTGCAACCTTGCATGTAACCAATACCCGTGCGATTACATTGCAGATTGAAAAGCAGTGGTCGGATGGTGAAACAAATCAGCACTTGCAGGATGCAGTTCGAGTTTGGATTTATCGTTCGACAAATCCAAGCGATGTTCCAACTGCAAATCTGACCTTGCAGGTTACACCGGAAACGGTTTCTGTTGGTGTCAACGGAACGGCAACGGTTACTGCAAACAAAAAGATTACTGTAAAGGAAATCGCAAATGAGACAATTGCAAATGCAACTATTTCTGAAGACGGAAAAACCTTGACCATTACTGGGAAAGAAGCAGGCGAAACCACCATTACAGTTACCGATGGAACGATGGAAAAGCAGATTTCTGTTACTGTATCGGTAGAACCAACTTTGAATCTGTCTATTTCTCCGGCAAGCATTCGAGTTGGAGGAACTGCAACTCTGACACCAAGTATGAGTGATGGAAGCGATTGTAGCGGTGTTACTTATTCGATTACAGAAGGGAATGATGTTGTTTCAATTAGCGGTAATACAGTTACTGGTTCGAAAGTCGGAACAGCAACTATTGTTGCAGAGCGAAACGGCAAAACATCAAATCCTGTTACCATTACCGTTACAGAACCACCGCTGAGCTTGAATCCAGAAAGTGTAACTGTTTCTGTTGGCGGTACGGCTACGATTCATGCAAACCGGACTGTGACAATTTCACAAGCTCCAGATACCAACATTGCAACGGCTTCTGTAAGTGGAAAAAACATTACTGTAACAGGTGTTGCAGCGGGTTCGACTTCTTTCACTGTAAGGGATTCGGACGGACAGGAAAAGACGGTTTCGGTTACTGTTAATCAGAAAACAGAAAATGAATTGACCAATAATCAAGGAAATAGCAGTAATTTCAAATCACAAATAACAGGCTTAGAAGTTGGCGATATAATTTCTGTTACGATGTACGGGACGGCTGGAACATCAGCAAATGGTTGCTTTGGATTTAATGATACAAGTGGACAATGGCAAGCTTATCAATGGGGTGCCAAGAACGTTGGAAGCGATGGGGAACTGACAGTTTCTTATACAATTCCAAATAATTATGCTAATGGAAACCATTTTGAATTTCAGATTTGGCAGTGGAATGAGTTATCTTCTAAAATTACGAAGATTACCTATACTGTTCAAAAGTCTGCTCCTGCAATCACCCTCACAGCTTCTTCCACAACATTAAAGGCTAAAGAAACACTGCAACTGACTTCAAATGTAACAGGTGTGACCTATTCGTCCTCGAATGCACAGGTTGCTACTGTAAGTGCAGATGGCGTTGTAACAGGCGTTGGAGCAGGTTCTGTAACGATTACTGCCACGAAAGATGGCTGTACAGCTGGAACGATTGATTTGACGGTTACGAGTGACAGCAGTTCCGGCGGCGGAGAATCAGGCGGCGGTTCTGGCGGCGGAGAATCCGGTGAAACAAAAACAGTGACAATTGAATCTGGTAAAGAAACTGATGTTTGGTTCAATGATGCTCATAGTGATGTTGCAATTAGCAGCATTATGATTGATGCTAAGGGAATTAGCGGAGATAAACAAATGCGAGTTCGATTCAGAAGCAATAATGCTGATTGGGCGGGGGACTTTTATATTAAAAATTATAATAATACATTAAGTAAAGATGCAGAATCTAATTGCAATGTTTCATTAAGCGGAACTATATTTACTATTGATAGTTTTAAATATAATTTAAATAGAATTACATTTACCGATTCTGCTTTATCCGGCGATGTTGCAATAACCATCAATTATGCCACCACCCCTCAATCCCTCTCAGCCCCACGCAGAGCCGTTGCAGCAGCGGCTGTCATCGAATCGGAACAGCTGCTCTCTGCCGCCAACGAAACCGCTGGCGTTCAGACACAGGCTCTCGAAAACACCATTGACGCAAGCGAAGTTTCTGATAGCGACTGGGCAAGCGGTCTGCTGCTCGAAATCGACGCAACTGACCACTGGCAGGGCAGCGTGACGAATCTTTCGGTTACCGACAGCAACGGCAACACCTACTACTATTGGGCGGTGGAAGAGCCTGTCACGGGCTATACGCCAAGCTATCTGTTCCAGGATGCTGACGGCTCGCAGAGCAACGCCATCAAGGCAAATGCACAGGTGGACGGCACAGACATCATCGTCCTGAACACCAAGCAGGATACCTCCTACACCCTCCCCAGCACCGGCGGAACGGGCGTGACCCGCTATTATCTCATCGGCTTGCTGCTGATGGGTGGCAGCGGACTGGTAGTTTGTTATCAATTTCGGCGGAAACGCCATGGAAATTGTGCAAAATAAACAAAATTAGAGTTCTTCTGTTGACATTTTTGGAAAAAGTTTCAGAACTCCTTGACAAACGCATGGACTTGTGTTACAATAATATCAAGGAGTTCTGAATAAACAGAGAACCGTATGCGAAATGGCGAAATGCCATCACAACAAAAATTTAAAATGTATCTAAAAAATGGATACAAAGGAAAAGGAGCGTTTATTATGAAAAACACAAAAAGAGCAAGAAGAGCTGCAGCGTTCGCCGCAGCCGTAGTGATGGCAGCTTGTGCAGCCATTCCGATGAGTAGTTCGTTCTCTGCAAGTGCAGTAGGAACTGGTAAAATTACAATTACAGATGGAAGTGGAGCAACTTCATCTACAATGGCAGCTTTTCAGATTTTCACTGCTAAGGTAAGCGGTGAAAGTGTTGTTGTAACCGGATGGGGCGATGGTATTGACCTCAATGCACTTTCAGATGCAATTGCAACTTCTGATTTGGGTAGTGATTTTACAGGAGTTAATTTTGAAAATACAGAAGCAAGTGCACAGAAAGTAGCTGATATTGTTTCTGGGTATACAGGAAATGATGCGACTAAGGCAGAAACTTTTGCTAAACTTGCTGCTCAGAGCAAACAGGGTGAGGGCACAGCTGCAGTTGGAAATGTAATTGATGGGTTGGATACTGGTTATTATATTGTTGTTGATACAGAAGCAGCATCTAAGGGCAATTATACTTCCTTTACTTTGGGTATGTTAACAGTAGTAACTGGTGAAAATGTAACTGCTACAGTAAAGAGAGATTTCCCTTCCTTTGACAAGCAGATTGGTGACATCAATGATACTACTGATGCTGCTAATACTTATACTTTCAACGAAGCTGCTGACCATGATATGGGCGATGCTGTTCCATTTAAGTTGATTGCTTCTGTTCCGAGCAATATTGCAAAGTATGATACTTATAAGATGATTTTCCACGATGATTTGCAGAAGGATGTGTTCACGTTCAATCAGAACAGCGTTACGGTTAAATATTACGCTTCTTCAAGTGATACAACTGGAACAGATGTAACAGAATCCTTTATTGTTAGCACAACAGGCTTGACGGAAAATGATAAGTTCGATAAGAGTCACACAGATGGAACAGAAGATTTCACTGTAACTTGTAACAATATCAAGGGAATTGATGGTATTACACTTACCAGTGGAGGACATTTTGAAGTACAGTATACAGCAACCTTAACAGACAAGGCAAAAATGGGTGCTGAAGGTAACTGGAATGGTGCTTATTTGGAATATTCCAATAATCCGAATGTAAGCGGTACAGGAGATACTGATAATACGGGCAAATCTCCGACAGATTATTGTGTAGCGTTCACTTATCAGACTGTAATTGATAAGATTGATGGTATCACAAAGGCTCCGTTGGCAGGTGCAGAATTTACGCTGAAAAAGAAGCTGGAAGATGGTTCTACAAAGGATATATCTGTTGTGAAAGCATCTGAAGGAACCAGATTTATGTTTAATGGTTTGGATGACGGTACTTATGAGTTGACAGAAACTACAGTACCAGATAACTACAATGGCATTCAGAAAATTGAATTTACAATTTCTGCGACAGAAATTCAGACTGATGGGGCTGAAGCGTTGGAATCTTTAAGTGCTGATGGTGGTGCAAGTGCAACATTTACAACAGGTAAGGTTTACTTGACTGATGATACAACAGTTCCTTCTGGTGCTGAGAAAGGTTCTGTAAAAACAACAATTGAAAACTTGAAGGGTTCTTCTCTCCCGTCCACCGGTGGTATCGGTACAACGATGTTCTACGTTGGCGGCGGTGTGCTGGTTGCAGGTGCTGGCGTGCTTCTCATCACCAAGAAGCGGGCAAAGAAAGACGCTGAATAAACCACGATCCGGAACGTCCGGTTTTCAAAAATCCTAATTTCACAGTCTGCCGGCGGGTGTATGCCTGTCGGCAGGCATTAGGGAGTGCCTCATGAGAAAGAAAAAAACAGGTGTTATTTCAACCATTTTTTTGATTTTGATTTTACTGGTGGGGCTCTCCGTAATGCTGTATCCAACCATCAGCGACTGGTGGAATTCCAAAGTACAAACCCGTGCCATTGCAAGCTATAGCCAGGCGGTCGAGAAACTGGACGACGGCGAAGCGGAACTGCTGCTCCAGCAGGCAAAGGACTACAACAAAGACCTTTACAACCTGCCCGCCCCGTTCACCAATTGTGACCAGCTTTCTGCGTATGATTCGCTCTTGAATATCTCCGGAACGGGAATCATGGGCTATATTACCATTCCTGTCATCCATGTGGAACTGCCGATTTACCACGGCACGAGCGAAGAAGTGCTGAATATTGCAGCCGGACATTTAAAGGGGTCGTCCCTGCCGGTCGGCGGAGCAAATACCCATTCTGTCATTTCTGCCCATCGTGGCTTGCCCTCGGCGAAGCTGTTCACCGATATTGACCAGCTGGTCGTGGGAGATACGTTCACGATTACGGTTTTGGATCAGGTTCTGACCTATCAGGTCGAACAAATCCGAATCATCCTGCCGGAGGAGATTGAAAATCTCTATATTGAGCCGGAACAGGATTTGGTAACGCTGATGACTTGTACACCTTACGGAGTCAATACCCATCGGTTATTGATTCGTTCCAAGCGAATTGATACAAAATACCAATCTCACGCTACGGTTGCTGCCGATGCGGTACAGTTAGATCCCATGCTGGTTGTGCCATGTTTATCTGCACCGCTGTTGTTGGGATTATTTATTTTCTGGGGCGTGAGCGGAAAGCGAAACAAGCGGCATTTTCCACATGAAGACCCGCTGTCCCTGTTTTCCGAAGAACCGCCGAAAAAAAAGAAAAAGTAGGGAGGAACTGCGAATGATACAGCGAAGATGGTTTGCTCGTTTGCGTTATGGTGCAGCGGCATTGTTATTTTTTCTCTGTTTTTGGCTGACACCCATGCAAACAGAAGCTGCTACAGACGGAATGCTGACGATTATCTGTAAAGACGGCGATACCATTCTTCCCAATCTGACGTGGAAGCTCTATCGGGTCGGCAGCTATAGTTCCAGCGGAGAATTGCTTTTAGAGGGCGATTTTGCAGATTACCCCGTCAACGGGAAGCTGACCACCACCGCCGAAGTGCAGGATGCAGCGGATACACTGGCGAATTTAACGGTAGTAGATGCGATTGCACCGCTTTCGACTGGAAAAACAGACCAGAGCGGAGCAGTGACGTTTGCCCCGCTGGAAACCGGAGCATATCTGATTACTGGAAAGCCGGTTGTCGTTGGCGATAAGCGATATATTCCAGCACCAGCTCTGTTATATCTGACAGAAGAATCCGACAGCGATACGTTTCAATGGAATATTTACCCGAAATTTACTGTGAAGCCGTTCTCGACTTCTTCCACAGTCAAATATAGCGTGGAAAAAGTTTGGTTGCATGATGAAGGCATGACCATGAATCGTCCGGAAGATTTGGTGATTCAGCTGTATTGCGATGATGTCATGCGGGAAGAAGTCACGCTGAATGAAGCAAATGGGTGGTCGTATTCCTGGGAAGGAAATTCTCTGGAAGAATGGCATGTCAAGGAACTTGTTGTCCCGAAGAATTATTTGGTGGTCTATAAGCAGAACGATACACAGTTTTTGATTTTCAATTCTCACAATCAGACAGGTTCTCAGGAACTGACAACCGCACCCATTACAACTACCACAACGACTGAAACCACAACCGTCACAACGGAAACTGTACTTTCTGAAACAGAAACGACGATACTAGAAACCACAACTTCCGTTGGAAGCAGTATTGTTTCCGGCGGTACAGCAATTGTTTCTACAACAGAAATCGGAACAGCAACCACAACCTCCGGCAGTGGTACGACAACCACCGGAAGCAGCGGTTCTACAACCAATAGTTCTGGAACGGGAACAACGGTTACAACTACAAAGCCGACTTTGCCGGCAACGGGGCAGCTTTGGTGGCCAGTTCCATGCTTGGCAGCAGGCGGATTGGTGTTGCTGGGTGTTGGCTGGCGAATGGATAAAAAAGAGGACTAATGCATGAAACGATGGAAAGCAGGACATTTTGTAATGCTGGCGGGGGCAGTGCTGCTGATAGCAGCACTGTCCCTTGTTCTTTGGAATTGGCATGAAAGCAATCAGGGCGGAGAATCTGCCAAAAAAATACGGGATACCCTTCATTCTGCCTTAGAAGAAGAGGAGCAAACTGGCAATGGTTTCCCGATTGCCACAACGATTGTTTCTATTCCCGAAAAGCAGACAACAACAGATACACAATCTGTTGTGGGAACTGTTCCAAAACAGGATTCTGAATCAGGAAGTGTTTCCGGCGTGGAAACATCCCGTCCGCAGATTGCGGATGTATGGGATGCCTATCAGACGACAACCGGAACAAATCCTGCCAAAGAACAAGAAATATGGGCGGAAATTGATAGCGATTGGTATATTGGCATTCTGACGATTCCAACCTTACAGGTGGAAGTTCCGATTTTTTCGGAATATGTATTCGACCAGTTGCCCTATACGCCGTGTCGTTATGCTGGCAGTTATCTAACGGATAATATGATTGTCGCAGCCCATAACTATGATTCTCACTTTGGACGAATCCGAAAGCTGGATAGCGGCGACCCGATTGACTTCACGGATGTAACCGGAACGGTCTATCATTATCAGGTCATACAGACGGAAATATTACCGGATACCGCTGTGGAGGAGATGGAGCAGGGAAACTGGGACTTGACACTGTTCACCTGTACGCTCAGCGGAACGCAGCGTGTAACGGTTCGTTGCGAGCGGATTTCCTAAATGATTACCCGTGAATCAAGATGTTTTTTGATGCCATTCTATCTGTGGATGAGAATGGCATTTTTTATTTTCTAAAGTGTTAATTTTTCCGGTTGCATTGTGTTTTCATTGAAAATATGGTATAATACTTCTTTACAAACGGAGAAATGGGGGCATTGTTTTCGGGGAAATTGAAAGGAGCATGATGATGCAATCAAACTGGTTAAACAAGTTAGAACGAAAAGTCGGAAAGTTTTCCATTCCCAACCTGATGAACTTGATTTTGGTCGGAATGGCAGTGGTATTCCTGTCGGATATTTTTTTGAGTGTTCAGTATGGAACAACCCTTTCCAGCTACCTTTATTTTAGCCGCAGTGCGATTTTTCACGGGGAAGTTTGGAGAATTTTGTCGTTTCTCTTTATTCCCATCAATTCTAGTCCAATTTGGATTCTCTTTTCCATGTATTTTTATTGGCTGATTGGGTCTGGCTTGGAACGGGAATGGGGAAGTTTCCGGTTCAACGTCTTTTATCTTTGCGGAGCAATTGGAACGATTATTTCTGGCTTGATTACGGGCTATGTGGGCAACACTTATTTGAATTTTTCGCTATTTTTAGCGTTTGCCCTGCTGTATCCAGATTTTCAGGTGATGCTGTTCTTTATATTGCCGGTGAAAATGAAATGGCTCGCATGGCTGGATGTGGCATTTTTAGCGTTAGAATTTCTGCGGAGCAGCTGGTCGGGAAAGCTGGCAATTCTCTTTGCTTTTGCCAATATTCTGTTGTTCTTCGGGAAAGATTTCTGGCAGTTTATCCAGAATCAGATTCGGCGGTATCAGTACCGAAAAAAGATGAAGTAAGTTCAGCGAAAAGAGGCGAATCGCAGTGAAACAGTGGCAGCAAAAAGTATTTGGGATTGTTTTATTTATTGCAGCGATTTTTTTGATTTTAGCGAATTTTGAAGAATCATCCTATGCATTTTCGTTTTTGTTTGAATTGATTCAGCCGGTCATTGTAGCGGGTGTTCTGGCATTCTTTTTACATATTCCGATGAATGGCTTCCGGAATTTTCTGCAAAAACATGCCAAACGTCCCCACAAGGAACGGTTTTGGAATATCATTAGTCTGGTGTTGACATTATTGTCGGTTTGTATTGTATTGGCAGCGGTCTGTGTGTTGATGATTCCGGCATTGATTCAATCCATAATGGATATTTATAACAAGGTGCAGCATAACTTGCCGATTTGGCTGAATCAGCTGGCAGCATATGGCATTGATACGGCGATGTTGGAAGAATGGCTGAAAAATGCAGAACAAGGACAGCTGCTGCAAAAGCTGATTGTTGGCGTTGGAAACTGGGTACCAACCATTTTCTCTGCCGCAGCATCTACCGCAAGTGTTGTGGTGGATGGTGTAGTCGGCTTTATTCTGGCAATTTATCTCCTGATGGAACGGCATACCATCGGCAGACAACTGAACAAGGTACTGGAAGCCAATTTGCAGCATACCACTTGCCAGAAAATTCGAGATACGGGAAATTTGATTTGTCAGATTTTCCGGAGTTTCCTGTGTGGGCAGTGTTTGGAAGCGGTCATTCTGGGAACACTGATGTTCATCGCCTTTGCAATCTGCGGAATTTCTTATGCGGGGCTGATAGGCGTTTTGACGGCAGTTTGTTCGTTTATTCCCTTTGTGGGGGCATTCTTGGCATGCTGCACCGGAGCACTGCTGAACCTGATGATTGACCCGTGGAAAGCATTGCTTTGTATTTTGGTTTATCTGGTGGTACAGTTTATCGAAGGACATTTTATTTACCCGAAAGTGGTTGGTAATTCCGTCGGCTTGTCCTCGTTCTGGGTTCTGGTTGCCGTTTTGGTGGGGCAGAATTTGTTCGGGGTGTTCGGAATGATTTTGTTCATTCCATTGACTTCCGTCATCTATACACTTCTGAAAAATGATACCAACCGAAAATTGCAGAAAAAGGCAGAATTGGCACAGGAAACAGTCGGAACGGATTCTGAACCGCATCAAACAGAATAGCATTTGAAACCGCTTTTTCCTTATCGGGAGAGGCGGCTTTCTGTAAATGCAGGTGCGAAGCACAAATAAAAAGTTTTTCGGTGCAGCAGTTTTTCAAAAATGCTGCCGAGGTGTGGGCGAGCAGCCCACATTTGCGAAGCAGAAACATTATTTTCAATTAACGAGCTGCAATTGAAAAGAGAGTTGCAATTCGGGGATGTGCCCCAGCCTTGCCGAACCGGATTTCATTGGTTGCCTGTAAATGATTTTTCGCAGAATCACAGCTTCTCAAGTGCAAGCAATGGATTTCCGGATATTTTCAGGAATAGCCTTGATTTTTTCTCATGAAAATGCTATAATAGTAAATTATACATGAGAGCCGAAACGACTGCACGATAGGGCACTTTTCGGCAAATGGACAGCAGCAGTGAAAATTGCAGTTGTGATTTTATGCAGAAATGAGGGCATTCAATTCATGAAAAGTATGACTGGCTTTGGAAGAGGACAGTTCACAGCAGATGGTGTTGATATTCTGGCAGAAATTCGTTCTGTCAATCATCGGTTCTTAGAGTGTACCGTTCGACTGCCAAGAGCGTACAGTTTTTTGGAAGAACCCATCAAGAAAGCCGTTCAGCAGGTCGCTGCACGGGGAAAAATAGAAGTCAATCTGACCATGCAGCTGCCGGAATCGGCAACCAATACCGTGGCAGTGAATGTAGAACTGGCAAACGCTTATTGTCAGGCATTGCAGGCAGCCAACGAAACTTTGCAATTACAGGACGACTTGACACTTTCCACCTTGTTGCGGCTGCCAGATGTCTGTACCGTACAGAAACAGCCAATGCAGGAAGAAGAAATCTGGAGCGATACCAAAATCGCTTTGGAACAGGCATTGCAGCGGTTTATAGCAATGCGGGAAACCGAGGGCGAAAAGCTGCGGCAGGATGTGTTATCTCGCTTGCAGACTATTACCCAGCATTTGACGACTATTGAAGAAAAAGCACCACTGATGCAGCAAAATTATTATGATCGGCTCTATCAGAAGTTGCAAACGCTTTTGGAAGATCAGTCGATTGATGCCCAGCGTCTGGTGACGGAAGCAGCTGTTTTTTCGGAAAAAGTAGCGATTGATGAAGAAACTGTTCGGTTGCGGAGTCATTTGCAACAGTGTGCCAATTTGCTGGAGGCAAAAGAACCAGTCGGCAGAAAGCTGGACTTCTTAGTACAGGAGATGAACCGAGAAGTCAACACCATTGGCTCGAAAGCACAAAATTTGTCGATTACACAGTTGGTTGTAGAGATGAAATCTGAAATCGAAAAGATTCGGGAACAGATTCAAAATATTGAATAATCAGAAAGGATGATTTCATGCAGAAAGGGTTATTGTTGGTCGTTTCTGGCCCGTCCGGATGCGGAAAGGGAACGGTTCTGAAAGAAGTTATGCAGCAGCAGGACTTGTATTATTCCGTTTCCTTGACAACCCGTGCGCCAAGACCGGGCGAGGTCGACGGTGTGCAGTATCATTTTGTTTCCAAGGAACAGTTTGAAGAGATGATCGCACGGGATGAAGTGCTGGAACATGCAGAATTTTGCGGAAATTATTATGGAACACCACGGGATGCGGTCGAAGCCATGCGGAATGAGGGCAAAAATGTCATTCTGGAAATTGAAGTACAGGGTGCTCAGCAGGTGATGCAGAAGTGTCCGGATGCGGTTTCGATTTTCATTGCACCGCCAAGCATGACTGAATTGGAAAAACGGCTGCGTGGTCGGGGTACAGAAGCAGAAGAAGTCATTCAGAAACGGCTTGCAACTGCAAGCGGTGAATTGAAAGATGCACCAAATTACAAATATTTGGTTGTCAACGACAAAGTAGAAACCGCTGCACAGGAAATCTTGACGATTCTGGCAGCAGAACAAATCCATCAAATCAATAAAGAAGAAAAAGTGAAAGAGGTATTAGAATCATGAGTATGTTAAGACCATCCTTAAATCAGTTAATGGCCAAGAACGAAAGCTGCTATTCTGTTGTTGTCGGCATTGCCAAGCGGGCAAGAGAAATTGCCGATGAACTGTATGACCAGAAGAAGGAACTGAAGGAAAAGCCGGTACAGACTGCCGTTGATGAACTGGCAGCCGGAAAGTATCGCATCATCGAAAGCGAGGAAATGAATCATAACAACTAATGCAGCTCCAGAATCGGCTTTTTTTCTGGGGGTTGCCGTCTGGGATACAACGTATGCCTTTGACCGATTGTTTACCTATCGGGCAGATACACCCGTTGCGGTGGGCTGTCGGGTGCTTGTTCCCTTTGGAAGAGGCAACCGGGAACGGGTCGGCATGGTGTTGGAATGCCAAGAGCCGCCAGCAGCAGAAACCGCTGTAAAGCCAGTGCTTGCCGTTTTGGATGCGTTGCCCGTGCTACAGGCGGAACAATTGGATTTGGTGTTCTGGCTGCGAGAGATGACATTCTGCACGTATTGTGATGCCATTCGTACCATCTTGCCGGCTGGCATGCAATTGCAAATCGTTCAGAAAACGGTTTTGGTACAGCCCAAGCCAAATGTACGGCTTTCTGATGAAGAAGAGCGGTATTATCAAATTCTGAACACTGCTCCAACACCTGTGGCATTTCAAAAACGGTTGCATCATCCTTTGGCAGCAACTCTGCTGGAAAAGGGATTGTTGCAGCAGGTATCCACTGCAAAATCTCGGGTACAGGAATCGAAAGTGAAACTGTTATCCCTCGCTGACCCTCTGCCGGAACGAAAGATGACACCCAAGCAGCAAAGCTTAGTGAAGTTGTTGCAGGAGTGCGGAACGCTGCCGGAGAAAGAAGCCTGCCGCCGCTGTGGGATTACCAAAGCTGTGGTACAGTCGGCAGAGAAAAACGGCTTGCTGGTATGTGAAATGCGTGTTGCAGAGCCGATTGCAGAGGATGTTCCTGTAACAGAATCGCTGGAACAAGTTGTTCTGACCGAGGAACAGGAATCCGTGATGGAGCAGGTATTGCAAAAGGTATTGGCGGAAGAAACTGCTTATTTTCTGCTGCACGGCGTAACTGGCAGTGGAAAGACTCGTGTCTTTCAAAAGCTGATTGCAGAAACACTCAAGCAGGGCAAACAGGCGATTCTGCTAGTGCCGGAAATTGCACTGACACCGCAGATTGTCGGGCAGTTTCAAAGTCTGTTCGGAAATGCAGTCGTTGTCATGCACAGTGCCCTGACCGACCGACAGCGACAAGATGCCTATCAGCGAATGCAGAATGGAACGGCAAAGATTGCAATTGGTACACGCAGTGCGGTATTTGCTCCCGTGCAGAATCTGGGCATTTTGATTGTCGATGAAGAGGGCGAACGGACGTATAAATCCGAAAACGCTCCTCGCTATCATGCGATTGCAGTTGCTCGGAAACGCTGTCAGACCCATCACTGTCCGCTGCTGCTGGCATCTGCAACACCATCCATTGAAAGCTACTACTATGCCAAAAAGGGCGTTTATACGCTGCTGGAACTGAAGAAACGGTATCGCAACATGCCACTTCCAGAAGTTACAGTTGTAGACATGAACCGGGAACGGCAACTGGGCAATGGGACACCATTCAGCAATACACTGCTGGATGCGATGCAGGAAACGCTTTCGCAGGGGAAACAAGTATTGCTGCTGCTGAATCGGCGGGGCTATCATACGATGATTAGCTGCTGCTCCTGTAATGAGCCGGTTTATTGTCCCAATTGCAGCGTACCGATGACGTATCACAAAGTCAGCGACCAGCTGATGTGTCACTACTGCGGACATATGCAGCCGATGCCGGAAACCTGTCCGCATTGCGGTGGGAAACAGTTCCGAAGAATGGGCTTTGGGACACAGCAGATGGAAGAACAGCTGCAATTGCTGTTCCCGAAAGCAAGGGTGCTTCGCATGGATGCGGATACAACTGGCTCTCGATATGCCTATGAGGAAAAGTTTGCAGCATTCCGGAATAAGAAATATGAAATTATGGTTGGTACGCAGATGATTGGAAAGGGACTGGATTTTCCAGATGTCACGCTGGTGGGCGTGCTCTCTCTTGACCAAGCACTGTTTGCCGGCGATTTTCGCAGCTATGAGCGAACATTTTCTCTGATTACGCAGGTTGTCGGCAGAAGCGGACGGGGTGATACCGCCGGACGAGCCATTTTGCAGACGTTCTTGCCCAATCACTATGTCTTGCAGCTGGCAGCCCAGCAGAATTATCCGGTCTTTTATGAGCAGGAATATGCTATCCGGAAAACCATGCTGTTTCCGCCATTTTGTGACCTGTGTATACTGGGGTTTGTCGGCGAAAAAGAAGAAATCGTTGCCGCTGCTGCTGCGGAGGCTGTCCGGCAGATTCAAGTCTATGTGAAAGAGCAGGCGTTTTCCTATCCGCTGTGGGTGCTGGGGGCAGTTCCCTGCCACTATGAACGGTTGAAAGGAAAATATCGGTATCGAGTTATTTTAAAATGTAAGAATACATCACCATATCGCACGCTGATTCGGGCTGTCCTAGAGGCAGTCACCGCACAGAAAGCATTTGCAAAGCTCTATCTGTATGCGGATATGAATGGCGATATTGGCGTATAATAGATAGAAGGAGAACAAGATTTTATGGCAATTCGTAGAATCCGAAAAGAGGGTGATCCGGTTTTACGTACCGTGTGTAAACCGGTAACACAATTTGACGAATCCCTGTGCCGTTTGCTGGACGATATGCAGGAAACCTTGAAAGATGCTGGCGGCGTTGGTCTGGCAGCACCGCAGGTTGGCATTCCAAAGCGGCTGTTTATTATGGACTTGGGTCTGCCACAGATGATTGAAGCCATCAATCCGCAGATTCTCAAAGTGAGCGGAAAGCAGCACGTTGTAGAGGGTTGCCTTTCCTGTCCGGATACTTGGGGCTATGTTGACCGCCCGAAACGCTGCCGGATGCGGGCACAGAACCGCAAGGGCGAATGGTATGAAATGGCATTCGCAGACTTGGGGGCACAGTGTGCCTGCCACGAAAATGACCACTTAGACGGCCATTTGTTTGTGGATATTGTAACGGAATTTGTAGAGCCAGACGAAGAAGAGGAATGAGGATTCATGAGAATTGTATTTATGGGAACGCCGGATTTTGCCGTTCCTTGTTTGCAGGCACTGCTGCAACAGACATATGAAGTGGTCGGTGTCTTTACGCAGCCGGACAAGCCAAAGGGCAGAGGATACAAGATGATTCCGCCTCCGGTGAAAGCTGCTGCGGTGGAAGCTGGGCTGCCCGTGTATCAGCCGCTTTCCCTGCGAAAGGGAGAAGAAGCAGAACAGGCGATGCAGACCTTGCAGGAATTAAAACCAGATGTCATTGTGGTAGTTGCCTATGGGCAGATTCTGCCGAAATCCGTCTTGGATTTGCCAAAGTACGGCTGTATCAATATTCACGGTTCGCTGCTGCCAGCTTATCGGGGAGCAGCACCGATGCAGATGTGTCTATTGAACGGCGAAACAGAAACCGGAGTGACCTCCATGCAGATGGCAGAGGGCTTGGATACAGGCGATATGCTGGTAAAGGCAGCATTGCCGATTGGAGCAGATGAAACATTTGCTTCTCTGCATGACCGCCTTGCAGAACTGGGAGCATCGGTGTTGCTGGAAACACTGGAAAAGCTGGAAGCTGGAACACTACAGCCAGAACCGCAGGATGATGCAAAATCTTCTTATGCAGGCAGAATTACAAAGGAAATGTCTGCTCTGCACTTTGAACAGCCAGCAAATACCCTGCACAATATCATTCGGGGCATTACTGGTTTTACAACACTCGATGGAAAGCGGCTGAAAGTCTATGCTTCTCACGTTGTCACCACTGCGATGCCGGAAGAATTGCCGTGCGGAGCGGTTGCCGATGCAGAAAAGCTGATTGTAAAGTGTGGCGATGGCTTGGGCTTGCAGCTGCTGGAAGTACAGCCAGAGGGCAAAAAGCGGATGAAAGCCGCTGATTTTCTGCGGGGAAAATCCATTCCTTATGGAACGGTTCTCGGCAAAGTAGAACAAAAATAATTTCAAAATGGTTTTACCGGAAAGGAGCAGAAGCGTATGGGATATGGTTTATTGCTCATTGGATTTCTGATCTGTGCGATTGCCTCTTGGAATGTCAATGCAACTTTCAAGCGGTATCAGAAAATCAGCAATCGGCGAGGGATGACAGCAGCAGAGGCTGCCCGTCAGATTTTAAACGAAAACGGATTGCAATTCATCCAGATTGAACGGGTCAGCGGAAGCCTGACGGACCACTACGACCCGAGAGCCAATGTCATCCGGCTTTCTGATTCTGTCTATGATTCTACATCTGTTGCAGCCATTGGCGTTGCAGCCCATGAATGCGGACATGCGGTACAACATGCGGTCGGATATACCCCGATTAAAATTCGGCAAGCCATCATTCCGGTTACGCAGTTTGGCTCGTATGCATGGTATTTTGTATTGGTCTTAGGGCTGATTCTCAGTTCTCGACCGCTGGTTTATGGCGGTATTCTGCTGTTTTCTCTGATTGTGCTGTTTCAGTTTGTAACACTGCCTGTGGAATTTGATGCCAGCCATCGAGCACTCAAAACGTTGGATGCCTACCATATGCTGGATGATGACGAAATCGGCAGTGCCCGAAAGGTATTGACCGCAGCAGCAATGACGTATGTTGCTTCTCTGGTCAGCTCCATTTTGCAGCTGGTACGGCTGTTAGGCTTGGTAGATCGGAGAAAAGATTGATGCAGGGAAGAAAATTTGCAGTACAGTTATTAGAGCAGACCGAGCAGGCAGGCAGCTACTCCAACCTGCTGTTGGATCATGCGTTGCATCAGGTAGAAATGGAGCAGAAAGAAAAAAATCTCTGCACCGTTTTATTTTATGGCGTACTGACTCGCCGGATTACACTGGATGCGATTTTAAAGAAGTATAGCAAAAAGCCCATTGCAAAATTAGATCCGACCGTGCGGAATATTTTGCATGTGGGCTTGTATCAGCTGCTCTATCTGGATCACATTCCAGACCGTGCAGCGGTAGACGAAAGCGTAAAACTGACAAAACAGTGCCGGAAGGCAAGTGCAAGTGGATTTGTCAATGCCGTTTTGCGGTCGTTTTTACGGGATGAAAAGCAGATTCCGCTGCCAAAACAGAAGAAACAGGCAATCTCCATTCAATATGCTGCACCGCTCTGGTTGGTGGATTTGCTCTTGAAACAGTATGGAGAAACAGAAACGATTGCGTTTCTGGAAAATGCATTGCAGCCAGCTCCGCTGACCATTCGGCGGAATCCGCTGCTGGCAACGGAAGAACAGCTGCTGGAGGCACTTCAGGAACATCAGATTCAGAAACATCCGCTCGTGCCGGATGCCTATTTCTTGAAAGGTGGCAACCTCCGGAATCATCCGGCATTTCAAAAGGGCTGGTTTCATGTGCAGGATGCTGCCTCGCAGATTTGCTGTCGGGCAGTTGGAGCAAAGCCGGAAGAAACCGTGCTGGATGTCTGTGCAGCTCCGGGAGGAAAAACCTGTACCATTGCAGAGTATATGCAGGGAACAGGACAGGTTTTAGCGTTTGAATTGCAGGCAAAGCGTGTTCCGCTGATTACAAAGGCAGCAGAACGGCTGCATTTGTCGAATATCACAGCTCAGCAGGGCGATGCAAGCGTATACAATTCGGCATTGCCGCAGGCTGACCGAGTATTGTGTGATGTGCCTTGTTCTGGCATAGGCGTGATTCGGCGAAAGCCGGAGATACGGTATAAAAATCCGGAGAGTTTTGCCGATTTGCCAGCTATTCAGGCGGCAATTTTAGAAACCGCATCCCGTTATGTGAAAGTGGGCGGAACACTGCTGTATTCTACCTGTACGATTCGACAGGAGGAAAATGCAGACGTGGTGACGGCATTTTTAGCAAAGCACAGTGAATTTGTACCGCAGCCCATTCTGCCGGAATGGGGCGGAAAATGGGCGGAATCCATGGTGACCCTGCTGCCGTCGGACTGTAACAGCGATGGGTTCTTCTTGGCAAAATTACAGCGTGTGCAGGAAGGGTGACCGGAATGGAACAACAAGACATACTTTCTATGACTTTGCCGGAATTACAGGCAGCTGTACAGGAATTGAGCGAGCCGAAATTTCGGGCAAAACAGATTTTTAACTGGCTGCACCAGAAACGGGTGACTGATTTTTCTGAGATGACTACGTTATCTTTGCCATTTCGAGAACGATTGGCATCCGATTTTTGTATCAATCGGCTAAAAATTGCAAAAAGACTTGCATCTTCGGTCGATGATACGGTAAAATACTTATATGAACTGCCAGACGGCAACTATGTAGAAACCGTCTGTATGCAGTATCACCACGGCACAAGCCTGTGCATTTCAACACAGGTGGGCTGCCGGATGGGATGTCGGTTCTGTGCATCTGCCATTGCAGGATTCGTGCGGAACTTGACACCAGCAGAAATGCTCCTGCAAATTTATGAAACGGAACGAGCACAGAATTGCAAAATCTCCAGTTTGGTGCTGATGGGCATCGGCGAACCACTGGATAACTTTGACAATGTACTGCGGTTTTTGCAGCTGCTTTCCGACCCGAACGGGTATGGCATGAGTTTGCGGCACGTTACCGTTTCTACCTGCGGCGTTGTGCCGAAGATTCTGGAGCTGGCAGAACAGCGGTTAGGACTGACGCTATCTGTTTCCCTGCATTGCCCGAACGATGCCGGAAGAAGTGCCATTATGCCCATCAATCGTTCTTATCCGATTGATGTTCTGTTGGATGCCTGTCAGACCTATTTTGAAAAGACTGGAAGACGGGTCACATTTGAGTATGCCGTGATGGATCAGGTCAACAGTGCGGAGCAGGATGCAGCAGCACTGGCAGAACGCTTGAAAGGGCTGCATGCTCATGTCAACTTGATTCCCATCAATCCAGTCAAGGAGCGGAATTTTCACACCTTAAAAAAGACGGTTTTGCAATTTCAAAAGACCTTAGAACGATATGGAATCCCTGCCACGATTCGGCGTACACTGGGCAGCGATATTGAAGCTGCCTGCGGACAGCTGCGACGGGATGCCATTCAACAAACGTAAACAGAAGAAACAGGGGGGAATGCATTGAATTTTGCAACTGCAACACATATTGGTTATGTGAGAGAGGAAAATCAGGACTGTGTCGAAATCCGGACGTTTCCGGATGGTGTTCTGGCACTGGTTTGTGACGGAATGGGCGGAGAACGCTCCGGAAAAGAAGCCAGTACCCGTGCAACTGAAATTTTTCTGGAATGCATGGAGGAACGCTGTCAAGAGCCGATGCAGACCTATGAAATCCGAAATGCGATGATGGCAGCGGTGTCTGCCGCCAACAGTGTCATCTATACTGCCGCAAAGCTGAACTATCAGAATTTTGGCATGGGAACGACTTGCGTGGCTGCGTTCTGGAATCAAGAGGGCGTGACCATTGTCAATGTTGGGGATAGCCGTGCTTATTACTATGCAGATGGCGTTTTACAGCCGATTACCATTGACCATACACTGGTCAATTTTCTGCTGTTTTCCGGAAAAATTACAGAAGAGGAACTAGAAACCCATCCCATGAAGCACATGCTGATTCGAGCAGTTGGTGTCGAAAAAACGGTGGAAGCAGATGATTTCTTTTTGCCCTATACGGACGGCATGAAAATCCTGCTCTGTTCGGACGGACTGCATGGATTCTGTACCGAGGAAGAGATGCAGGAAATCTTGCAGCAGGAAAAGCCCGCTCAGGAATTGGCGGATGAACTGCTGCAACTGGCGTTGGAGAAAGGCGGCAGGGATAACATCGCAATTGCAATCATTACAGATTAACATCATCGGAGGGAGCGTATGGATAATTATATCGGCAAACGGCTGGACGGTCGCTATGAAATTACAGAGCTGATCGGGCAGGGCGGTATGGCAAATGTGTATAAGGCAACAGATGTGCTGGATAATCGGATTGTTGCCGTGAAAATCCTGAAACGGGAATTTTCAGAGAGTGATGAATTTTTGCGGCGATTCCGGAATGAATCCAAGGCAATTGCTGTTCTTTCTCACCCCAACATTGTCAAGATTTATGACATGGGATTTTCGGAAAAGCTGCAATATATCGTCATGGAATATATTGACGGCATCACCTTAAAAGAATACATCGACAGCGAACGGGTTCTGAACTGGAAAGATGCCGTACATTTTATCATTCAGATTTTACGGGCATTACAGCACGCCCATAACCGTGGAATCGTTCATCGGGACATCAAGCCGCAAAATATCATGTTGCTGACAGATGGAACGATTAAAGTCATGGACTTCGGAATCGCCAAGTTTGCACGGGAAGAGAGTATGACTGCAACTGATCAGGCAATCGGAACGGTACACTACATCAGTCCGGAGCAGGCAAGAGGGGACGTAACGGATGAAAAGAGCGATATTTATTCCGTTGGTGTCATGTTTTATGAGATGCTGACCGGACAAAAACCGTTTGATACCGATAATCCGGTTTCCATTGCCGTGATGCATATCAAGAATATTCCAGTTCGGCCGAGAGATATTAACCCGAATATTCCTTCCGGTCTGGAAGAAATCATCATGCATGCGATGGAAAAAGATGCGGAAAACCGCTATCAGACTGCCTCCGATATGATTCGGGATATTGAAGCCTTCAAGCAGAACAACCAAATTATTTTCGGTTATTACAGTGTGCCGCTGGTACAGCAGCGAGCAGCGGAGAACGGTAGAATGCAATACGGTATGCCGCCGCAACAGCCGGTTGCAGCGATGCAGCCACAGCAGCAACCAGAATATCTGCCGGAAGAACCGGACGATGATGAAGATGACTATGAAGAACCGGATGAATATGAACCAGAGCCAAAACAAAAATCTCTGGTCGTTCCGATTCTGACAGCCGTCACAGTGGTCGTCATTGTTGTGGCAGCAGTCTTTATTGTTGCCCTGCTGACGAATCCAAACTTGCTGCGGAAGTCGGTGGAAGTACCGAATTTGATTGGCATGACCTATGATGATGCAGTCAAGAACTATGATAAGGACATTGTACTCAGTGTTGAAGAAGAAGATTACAACGATGACTATGCAGCGGGTACGATTTATAAGCAGAGTGAAGACCCTGGAACGAGAGTTGACCGGGGCGACAACAACAAAATCCGTGTTGCCGTTGCGGTCAGCAAGGGAACACAAATGATTACCGTTCCGGAAGTCAAGGGCTATTCTGAGGCGGAAGCAAAGAATATGTTGACCGATCTGGGCTTCCAGGTACACGAAATTCAAGAGGCGAGCAGTTCCGATGATGGCATTGAAAAGGGAAATTGTATCCGAACCGATCCGGCATATGGCACAGAATTGAAGGTTGGCAGCAACATTGATTTGTATGTCAGCACGGGGATTGCTGTTGATGAAATCACCGTTCCGCAGTTTGTCGGCATGACACAGGCAGATGCAGAAACGGAATGTGCAAGAATCAACTTGAAGATTGCAAGTGTGGAAGAAGTCGATTCCGATAAGCCAAAGGGCGAAATTGTAGAACAGAGCTTGGAAGCATACAGTACAACCAATGCTGGTTCGGATATCAGCTTTAAAATCAGTAACGGCAGTGCACCGGAAGGCGAAATTAACTATGGAATGTATCTCCCATCTGACATCACAGGAAAATATACTGTTGATTTCACCATGGATGGAAAGGTAATCCAGAGTTATCCATTTGTTGCAGAAACTGCTGGCGGTATGATTAGTATTCCAGTCAAGGGAACTGGACAAAAGCAAGTGACTGTTTCTGTAACAGGGGAAAGCACGGGCATGACTGCTCGACTGGGTGTTTATACGTTTGACTTTACAACTGGTTCTTTCACTGCAATTTCAGAGGACTTTGAATCTGCATTTGCTGCGGTGACACCGCAGCATACAGAAGCCGCTCCTGCTGCAACCGAAGCCCCAGCTGCACAGCCGGAGGAATCACAGGAATGATGCAGGAGAAAGAATCAGGCAGAATTTTACAGTGTATCGGTGGAATTTATACCGTTGCAACGGATTCCGGAACGGTTTCCTGTAAGGCAAGAGGGGTATTCCGAAAGCGTGGAATGACCCCCTATGCCGGAGATTTTGTCACTGTGGAGCAGGGTGTGATGACCGAGATTCTGCCCCGAAAAAACAGCATCATCCGTCCGCCGCTGGCAAACTTAGACCAGTTGTTATTTGTGACCTCCACCTATAAGCCTGTGCCAAATCTGCTGTTGCTGGATCAGTTCATGGCAGTTGCAATTTATAAGCAGATTCAACCAGTTTTGGTGCTGACCAAGTTGGACTTACAAGACGGAGCAGCCTTGCAGGAACTGTATACCAATGCTGGAATTCCCGTGTATCCGGTTTGTTATGACCAGCCGGATACACTGGAGGCAGTGCGTGCTTGCCTGCGAGGAAAAGTCAGTGCCTTGACGGGAAATTCCGGTGCTGGGAAATCCACGCTGTTGAATGCGTTGTATCCGGATTTACAACTGAAAGTTGGAGAAATCAGCGAGAAGCTGGGACGTGGACGGCATACGACCCGACAAGCTTCTCTGTATCCGCTGGATGGCGGTTATATTGCAGATACGCCCGGATTCTCTACGTTTGAACAGGAACAATATGCACGCATTCCCAAGGAAGAATTGGCAGACTGTTTTCCGGAGTTCGCCCCGTATCGGGGAAGTTGCCGCTTTCAGGACTGTGCCCATGTTTGTGAAAAGGGCTGCGGTGTGCTGGCGGCCGTGCAGGATGGCAGCATTGCAGAAAGCCGTCATGCTTCTTATGTTGCCATGTATGAGATCGCAAAAAAGCGAAAGGACTGGGAACAATGAAACGGGCAGTGATTTTTTCCGGCGGTGCATTTGAGAAACCGGATTGGGTGACGTTGCCGAAAGATGCCGTGATTCTTTGTGCAGACAGCGGTTTGCGGCATGCCAGAGCGTTGGGCATTTCGCCGGATTGGGTGCTGGGCGATTTTGATTCTAGTTCCGAACAGCCAGAGGGAGAATCGGTCTTGCGGTATCCGCCGGAAAAGGATGATACAGATACCATGCTGGCAGTGAAGCAGGCTCTCTCTTTGGGAGCAGAAGAGATTCAGATTTATGGCGGACTCGGCGGACGATTTGACCATTCCATCGCAAATGTGCAGACGTTGCGGTATCTTTCTGAGCATGGGGCAGCTGGTTCGCTCTGTGATGCACAGAACTGGATGATGGTGCAGACTGCCGGAACAGTTCGTCAATATCCCAGACGGGACGGCTGGTATTTCTCGCTGTTGTCATTGAGCGATACCTGCACGGGCGTTACCATTACAGGGGCGAAGTATTGCTTGCAGAATGGTACGTTGCACGCAAATTTTCCGCTGGGAATCAGCAATGAAATCGTTGCCGAGCGGGCGGAAATCTCCCTGCAAACGGGAATGTTATTGGTTTTATATACGAAAGATGCATAAAATATGCAGGAATCCGAACCGCTGGATTCCTGCATTTTGTTTTTATAGAAAGATTCAGGCGGTATGCGATTCTGCCCGCTTGTGATAAAAGAACATACAAACCGCCATGCCAATAATGATGCAATAACCGAGAATACTATATCTGTCCGGAACTTGCTGGAACAGGAAGAAGCCCAGCAGTGCCGCAAAAATAATCTGTGTATAGTCATAGACAGAAATATCTTTCGGGGCTGCATAGAAATAAGCGTTGGTAACACCAAACTGTCCGCCGGCTGCGGCAAGTCCTGCTCCAATCAGGAAGAACAGCTGCTTCCATGTCATTGGCTCATAGTGCAGCAGCAGCCACGGCAGAGCAACCAGACAGGAAAAGGCAGAGAATAGAAAGATAATCCATGCTTTTGGAACGTGGCGAGTGCCCAAGTAGCGTACCATGGTATAGGCAAATCCTGCCCCGAATCCGCCCAGCAATCCAATACAAGAGGGAAACAGTGAGAGGTTCGAGAACGTCGGCTTGATGATGAACAGGCTACCGATGAATGCTCCGCAGATGATGCAGATTTGTTTCCAGGTGATTCGCTCTTTTAATAGCAGCCATGCCAGCAGTACCGAGAAAAACGGCGACATTTTATTCAGCATGGATGCGTCCGAGATGGGAAGATGGTCAATGGCATAGAAGTTGCAGAAGATGCCAACTGTTCCCATGGTTGCCCGTAACAATAACGCACCCGCACTCTTTTTATCGCAGTGCAGGGGCTGCCGTTCCTTGAACAGCATGATCAAGGCGACCAGCAGGGCAATGAGGTTGCGGAAGAAGCTCTTCTGAATAAAGGATAAATCTCCGGCAAGCCGGACAAATGCATTCATCCAAGCAAAACTGAATGCAGAAAAAATCAGGAAACACGTTCCTTTTGTACGGGAAGAAAGTTGCATATTCGATTCGACCTTTCTGATAAAATCTGTATTTATCATAGCACAAACGACGTGCTTTTGCAAGCATAACAAAACAGTTGTTGTTTTTTCGTAAACTACTTGACAAATCAAAAAAAATCTGTTACACTGAACATAGATGAAAGGAAGGTGTCGCCATGCTGAAAGCGATCGGTTCCAGGAAGGATCTGAAGCAGCAGCTGTATTATGAATTCGTTGCCGACTTGTTGGAAAGCAAATCGGTACAAGACCTGAAGCAATACCGCCATCATATCAAAACCACACGGTTTCAACATAGTTTGAATGTTTCCTATTATAATTATCTCATCTGTAAGTTTTTCCACTGGGATGCGGTTTCCGCTGCCCGTGCCGGATTGCTGCACGATTTGTATTTTTATGAAACAGCCGACTATGATGCAACCGAAACCCATGAATCCCACAGTGCCCATCATCCACAAGTGGCATTGCACAATGCAATGCAGCTGTTCTCGGTGAATGCTGTGGAAAAAGACATCATACAAAACCACATGTGGCCGGCAACGCACCACATGCCGCACTACAAAGAAAGCTACGTGATTGTTGTCGTAGATAAATATTGTGCAGCACTCGAATATGTTGCTCCATCCTTGCGGAGTCTGTTCCGGAAGGTGTTTCGGAGAAAACGGGCTGCTGCCTAACAAAATTTAATTTTTCGCATAGCGGGAGCGGATGAACGCCGCTGAGAGGATGTGCAGACACATCGACCGATGACCTGATTTGGATTATGCCAACGTAGGGAATGCATGATGAACTTGGAATCAAAATTCCTACAGCATACCCGCTGCATTGCGGTATGCTGTTTTTTTATGGAACAAGAAAGGAGTGCTTGCAGAAAGATGCAGCTTACAGATGCCCAGATGCGGCTCTATGCCATTACCGACGACCGCTGGTTGAATGGTAGAACTTTATACGATTGCGTGGAAGATGCCTTAAAAGGCGGTGTGACCATGCTGCAAATTCGGGAGAAACATTGCAGCACGGAAAAGCTAACTGCACTTGCTATTCCAATTGTGTCGCTCTGTCATCGTTACCACGTTCCCTGTATCATCAATGACGATGTGCAGGCTGCCAAGGATAGCGGTGCGGATGGTGTTCATGTTGGACAGGACGATACCAGCATTGCACAGGCAAGAGCCGTGCTCGGTGCAGAAAAATGGATCGGAACGAGTGCTCACAATGTTGCAGAGGCAAAAAAAGCCCAGCAGGATGGGGCGGATTACATCGGAACAGGGGCAGTGTTTGGCTCGGCAACAAAACAGGATGCAACACCGCTTTCGCTGCAAACTTTACAGGAAATCTGTCAGGCAGTCACCATTCCAGTCGTTGCCATCGGTGGTATTACAGCGGAAAACGCTTTGCAGCTGCGTGGATTTGGCGGACAGGGCATTGCAGTCATTTCGGCGATTTTTGCGAAGCCGGATTGCATGACTGCTGCAAAGGAAATGCGACAGTTGGCAGATGCGATTTGTAAAGGAGCAGGAGCATGATAGAACGTGTACCAGTTTTAACGATTGCCGGAAGTGATAGCTGCGGTGGTGCAGGCATTCAGGCAGACTTGAAAACTATGACGGCTCTGTATGTTTACGGAATGAGTGCCATCACTGCTCTGACGGCACAAAATACGCTTGGCGTGCAGGGAATTCTGCCTGTTTCAGCGGATTTTTTGGGGCAGCAGCTGGATGCAATTTGCACGGATATTACGCCGGAAGCGGTGAAAATCGGCATGATTTCCAGTCCAGAGCAGGTGGATGTCATCTGTGCCAAAATTCAGCAGTACCACTTGAAAAAGGTCGTTGTTGACCCAGTTATGGTGGCAACTACAGGGGCAGAATTGACCAAACGCACAACTGTGGATGCGATGCGGGAACAGCTATTTGCACAGGCGGATTTATTAACACCAAACCTCTCGGAAACAGCGGTTTTGCTCGGAAAAGCTGTTCAGACGGTGGAAGAAATGCAGGCAGCTGCAAAACAGCTTGCGGAACAGTATCAGACAGCGGTTTTGGTCAAGGGCGGTCACCTGACAGAAGATGCGATTGATGTGCTCTATGACGGCAGCACGATGCAGTGCTTTTCTGGAGCAAGAATCGCCACGAAGAATACGCATGGAACAGGCTGCACGCTCTCTTCTGCCATTGCGGCAAACTGGGCAAAGGGATATTCTCTTTCAGAGAGCGTCCAGCAGGCAAAATTATATGTTGCAAATTGTATCCAAGCAGGGTTGCAGATTGGACACGGAAACGGTGCAATCTGTCACAACTATGCAGAATAAAATGATGGAGGAATCAAATGCAGACTTATCACACACAAATGGAAGCAGCCAGAAAGCATATTATCACCCCACAGATGAAAACCGTTGCAGAAAAGGAACGGGTCGATGTGGAATGGCTGCGGGAACGGGTTGCAGCTGGAACGATTTGTATTCCGGCGAACATTCACCACACTTCCCTTTCTGCGGAGGGAATCGGCACGGGATTGCGGACAAAAATTAACGTAAATTTAGGCATTTCGGGCGACTGCCACGACTACACAGACGAAATGAAAAAGGTTGACCTTGCGATTCAGTTCGGCTGCGAAGCCATCATGGACTTGTCCAATTACGGAAAAACCAGCACGTTCCGGAAACAGCTGATTGAAAAATCTCCGGCAATGATTGGAACAGTGCCGATGTATGATGCGATTGGCTATCTGGAAAAAGATTTGAAGGAAATCAAGGCAGAGGATTTCTTGCGGGTCATCGAAGCTCACGCAAAGGAAGGCGTTGACTTCCAGACGATTCATGCCGGCATTAACCGCCGTGCCGTGGAAGCCCTGAAGCGGCAGAAGCGAGTAACAAATGTCGTATCTCGTGGCGGTTCGTTGATTTTCGCTTGGATGGAAATGACTGGAAACGAAAATCCGTTCTATGAATATTATGATGAAGTGCTGGAAATCCTAAGAACCTACGATGTTACGATTAGCCTTGGCGATGCACTGCGTCCAGGCTCTACCGCAGATAGCACCGATGCTGCCCAAATCAGCGAGCTGATCGAACTGGGCGACCTGACAAAACGAGCATGGGAAAAGGATGTACAAGTCATGGTAGAAGGACCGGGACATATGGCAATGAATGAAATCGCCGCCAATATGACCTTACAGAAGCGGCTGTGCCACGGTGCACCGTTCTATGTATTAGGGCCGCTGGTAACCGATATTGCACCGGGCTATGACCATATTACTTCCGCCATCGGCGGAGCAATTGCCGCATCCAGCGGTGCAAACTTCCTGTGTTATGTCACACCAGCGGAACATTTGCGGCTGCCGGATTTGCAGGACGTTCGGGAGGGCATCGTAGCATCGAAAATTGCTGCCCATGCGGCAGATATTGCGAACGGAATCCCATATGCAAGAGAACAGGACAACCGGATGAGCGAAGCCAGACAGAGAATCGACTGGGAAGGCATGTTTGCGTGTGCGATTGACCCAGAAAAGGCACGGAATTATTTTGAAAGCCGTCCGCCGCAGGAACGGCATACCTGCTCGATGTGCGGAAAGATGTGTGCAATGCGGACATCCAACCGGATTCTGAACGGGGAAGATGTGACATTCTGTGAGGCAGATTCCGAACAATCCTAAGTTTTTTGGAACAATGTCTTTGGAAAGCCGGAAAAAATCGAAAAACTACTTGACAAAGAACGCTTTTTCGGTTAAAATCTTAATTAAGAATGATTCTTGATTAAGGAGACAGGTTCATGAAAAACAGAAACACGTTACAACGCAGACTGGTGTTGGAAACGGTACGGCGTATGCGAAATCATCCGACTGCGGGGGAGATTTATCTTGCCATTGCAGCAGAAAATCCATTGATTAGCAAAGCAACTGTTTATCGGAATCTCAAGTTGCTTTCGGAACAGGGAGAAAGCTTGCGGATTCCCATTCCAGACGGAGCGGATCGATTTGATTTTCATGTTGCACCACACTACCACATCAAGTGTCGGGTTTGTAGTCAGGTATTTGATGTAGATATGCCATATCAAGGGAATCTTTGTGACCAAGTGACCGATGCACAAGGATTTCAGATCGAATCCCATCAAATTCTCTTTATTGGTGTCTGTCCAGATTGTCAGAAAAAAGAAAAGGAGTAGAAACTATGAAAACATTAAAAGGAAGTCGTACAGAAGCCAACTTAATGGCAGCGTTTGCCGGAGAAACACAGGCAAGAACCAAGTACACGTACTATGCTTCTCAGGCGAAGAAAGACGGTTATGTGCAGATTTCAAAGATTTTTGAAGAAACCGCTGCCAACGAAAAAGAACACGCAAAAATCTGGTTCAAGCTGCTGCACGGCGGAGCAATGCCGGCAACCACGGAAAATTTGCAGGATGCCGCTGCTGGTGAGCATTTTGAATGGGTTGATATGTATCGGGAATTTGCGGAGCAGGCACGGCAAGAGGGGTTCGACCAAATTGCTGCCCTGTTTGAAGCAGTCGGAAAGATTGAAAAGACACATGAAGAACGCTTTCGCAAGCTGCTTGCCAATGTCGAGGGCGGATATGTGTTCTCGAAAGACGGCGATACCATCTGGGAATGTGCAAATTGCGGGCATATTCACATCGGAAAACAAGCTCCGGAAGTCTGTCCGGTCTGCAATCATCCGCAGTCGTATTTTCAGGTGAAAGCAGAGAATTATTAAACGGGATTTTCATTTTAAACATCAGGAAAAGGCTGCCTGTGCAACAACAGGCGGCTTTTTTTCGGAAAACAGAGAGGGATGGGTTTCATTGAAAGGAAATCGGTACTGGGTACGAGTTCGAGCCAGAGTGCTGCATTATGGCATTCATGTTTTGTCACACCTGCGGCTTTTGATTCGCTGGATTTTCTTAGCGTTGATTGCTGGTGTGGTGGCTGGCAGTGTGGGAGCTGCTTTTGCATGGGGCATGACCGCCGTCACGAACTTGCGGACACAGCATCCATGGTTGTTGCTTCTATTACCGGTGAGCGGTCTTGCCATCGTTGCACTGTATCGGGCTTGTCACTTTGAAAAGGACAGCGGAACAAATACTGTACTTGCGATGATTCATGCAGAAAAAGAGATTCCGGCTCGCATGGCACCGCTAATTTTTATTTCCACCATGCTGACGCATTTGTGTGGCGGTTCTTCTGGTCGAGAGGGGGCAGCCCTGCAAATTGGTGGTAGTTTGGGAAATCTGCTGGGCAGAGTCATGCGGTTGCAGCCGGATGATCGGCGGGTTTTGGTCATGTGCGGAATGAGTGCAGCGTTTTCCGCCGTCTTTGGAACGCCATTGGCAGCCGTCTTTTTTGCGTTGGAAGTGGGCAGCGTGGGCATTATCTACTATGCAGCCCTTGTGCCATGTGTGACCGCTTCGTTCTGTGCAGATGCCATTGCAAAATTCTTTCGGGTGGAGTCTGAAAGCTATCCGCTGATTGTTAGCATGGAGTGGTCGGTTGCTCCGCTGGCAGCCACTGCTTCGCTGGGGATTCTGTGTGCAGGATTGAGCGTTTTGTTCTGTATTTTATTGCATGAAACAGGCTGTTTATTGAAGAAAAAAATTCCGAATGCTTGTTTTCGGATTGCCATGGTCGGCGTTGTTCTGGTGATTCTGGGATTATTGCCCGGAAATTCCGATTATTTAGGAGCAGGCATGCCTGTTCTGATTCGGGCACTTTCCGGAAAAGTTGTCTGGTATGCGTTCTTGATGAAGCTGTTGTTTACCGTTCTGACAATGGCAGCTGGATTCAAGGGCGGAGAAATTGTGCCTTCTTTCTTTATTGGGGCAACATTTGGCTGTCTATATGGTTCGATTCTGCATCTTTCGCCGTCCATGTTTGCAGCACTGGGCATGATTGCCGTTTTCTGTGGCGTGACGAATTGCCCATTGACTTCGCTGCTGATTGCGTTTGAATTATTTGGCATGGAGGCAATGCCGTATTTTCTCATTTGTATTGCTGTTAGTTACATGCTTTCGGGGTATTATGGCTTGTATCACAGTCAGCGAATTGTCTATTCTAAATATAAACCAAAATATATCAATCGACAAACAAGAGAATAAACAAAAAAAGAATTATTTTCGCTGTAAATAACCGAATCTACTTGATTTTAACCGGATAATCGTGGTATAATAGGAGAAAAATAGACAGGGGAATTCACATGAATGAACATTGCAACATCTTAATTTTGTCTGTGACTGCCGGAAATGGACATAACTCCGCAGCAGCTGCCTTAAAGGAAGAATTTGACCGGCAAGGGGTCAATTGTCATATTATGGACTTGTTTCAGTATCTTTCGCCATTGGCTGCAAAATTGATTTCGGATGGATACGACCAGCTGACGAAACGTTTTCGGTTGGCATGGAAAATTGGCTACGGGGTCGCTTTACATGATACGACCTTTAAAATTCCGCCACGCTTGATTGCAAGCACTTCTAACTTGCAGAGTATGCAGCAATATTTGATTGACCAGAAAATTACACATGTTGTCTTTACGCATCCGTTTGCAGGTGTTCTGCTGCAAACCTTGAAACAATATCAGGCGATTGCCATTCCGACGTTCGGCATCCTGACAGACTTCACCATTCACCCGTATTGGTGGGACTGCACGGAAAATGATTATTTTATTTTACCGCATGCAGACTTGATTCCGGCAGCGGAAAAAAACGGTTTTCAGCGGAAGCAGCTGAAAGATTTCGGGATTCCGGTTTCCTCTGCATTTGCCAGACATCCGGAAAAAATGCAGGTGCGGACGATGTTGGGCATGCCTGTGAATTTACCGACTGTGTTGGTTATGGGCGGCGGTGTCGGCTATGGAAATCTTGTCAAGACCGTGCAGGAGATTGACGAACACGCCAAGCATCCGCTGCAAACGATTGTTGTTTGCGGCAGAAATACCGAAAGTCGGGATGAACTGCTGCAATTGCAGGCATCGGGCAGCTTTTCGCATATCGTGCATATTTATGGCTTTACACATCAAGTGCCGCTGCTGATGGCAGCATCTGACTGTATCATTACTAAGCCCGGCGGAATTACCACTTCAGAAGCCCTCTCTGCATCGCTGCCGATTGTGGTCAGTAAACCGATTCCAGGGCAGGAAGAAAAAAATGTGGAATTTCTTCAGCAGTATGATGCAATTTGTGTGCCCGAAAAATATCGGTTCTCGGGTATGTATGCTGCCGATTTGCTATTTGATTCGGTTCGCCTGAAACAGCTGACTCAACACGCTGCACAGGTTGCAAAGCCCCATGCAGCAGCGGATATTTGTTCCTTTGTGCGGGAATGCAAAAGCATGGTTTCGTTAAGATCATGAAAAAAAGATGAAAAGATAAGTGAATGGATTTGTTTTCGTTCTTTTTTGTTTGATTTCGTTTCGATTCTGATTTTTTTGATGAAATTGAATAAAATCGCAGAAAACTATTGACATTTTTTCGGTGGATATGCTATAATAGAGGCAGACATTCGGAAGATGATTTTCAGAATCAGAAACCGGATGGAAATACGATCGGAATGGTTCGGCGGAGCTTGCTCCATGGAATCAGGACGATGCGAGGAGGAACGCACTATGAAAATGACGATTACTGCTAAGAAAATGCAAATTCCACAAAACTTTACAGAGTACGCTGAAAAGCGGCTGAATTCTAAGCTGGATAAGTTCTTCGGCGAAGAAGCAGACGCAAAGATTACAATGGCAACACACAAGAATCTGATCGTAATTGAATTGACGGTCGATTATAATAATATGAAGTACCGTGCAGAGCAGTCTGCGGTGGATAAGGAAGACGCTCTGGATGCTGCCATTGACAAGATCATTCGGCAGATTCGGCGGAACAAGACCCGTGTGGAAAAGAAACTGAAGGACTCCGCATTCAAGGACATTGCATATGAGGACGTTGTACCGGAATCTGACTATGAAGTTATCCGGCACAAGAAGTTCGTTATGCATCCGATGGATGTAGAAGAGGCAATTTTGCAGATGAACTTGCTGGGACATACGTTCTTCATGTTCCTGAATGCAAACACCGGTGAAACCAACGTGGTTTATAAGCGTGCAGACGGAAAGTATGCCGTTTTAGAGCCAGTTGCAGAATAACCGCTGATTTTCTAGCAATCGAACAACAAAGGGGACTTCGTGGATGTGCGAAGTCCCCTTTTCTGTGCAGGAGGGCAGGAAAAACCAATGGGAATGGAAGAGAAAATCAAAGCCGGAACGCTGAATGCAGCTGATTGGTTGCAAATTTTGCATTGTTCGGAATGGGATGACATCCTGCGAAAGACCGCTGACCAGCTGCGGCAGGAAGTCTATGGAAAAGATGTTTACCTGCGAGGGCTGATTGAATACACGAATTTCTGCAAGAATAATTGTTATTATTGCGGCATTCGCTGCGGAAATACAAAGGCGGTTCGCTATCGGCTGAGCAAAGAAGAAATTCTTGCCTGTTGCGAAGAGGGCTATACGCTTGGCTTTCGGACGTTTGTATTACAGGGTGGAGAAGACCCAGCATCTACAGATGCTGGGGTTTGCAGCGTGGTTTCTGCGATACGGGAACGCTTTCCAGACTGTGCTGTGACGCTCTCCATCGGGGAAAAGAAAAAGAGCAGCTATCAGGCATATTATAATGCCGGTGCACGGCGGTATCTGCTGCGGCATGAAACCGCAAATCCAGAACATTATCGGCATTTACATCCAGCAGAACTGTCGTTAGAGAACCGGAAACGCTGCTTATATGACCTGAAAGAAATCGGATATCAGGTTGGTTCAGGGTTTATGGTTGGTTCGCCTGGACAGACGCTTTCACATCTGGTGGAGGACTTACAGTTTTTGCAGGACTTGCAGCCGGATATGATTGGCATCGGCCCTTATATCGCACAGAAAGAAACGCCTTTTGCTGGACATCCCAACGGAACATTAGCATTAACGCTGCGACTGGTGTCGCTTCTGCGGATTCTGTTTCCATATGCGTTGATTCCGGCGACGACTGCCCTTGGAACAATTCACCCACAGGGGAGAGAGTTAGGTTTGCAGGCAGGTGCAAATGTCGTCATGCCAAACTTGTCACCCGTTCGGGTGCGAAAGCTGTATGCCTTGTATGATGATAAAATTTGTACCGGAGAGGAGTCCGCACAGTGTCGGCACTGTCTGGAACAGCGAGTTGCATCGGCTGGGTATCAGGTTGTAACCGCCATCGGTGACGTAAAACGATAGAAATTTTGATACAAAAAAACCGCTTCAAGCAAAGAAGCGGTTTTTATTTTATTGCCGTAGGCAAACTGCGGTCGAGCTGGCTCAGCTCGGCGAGGTGGATGATTCCCCACAGTGTGGGGAAATGTCCCGAAGGGACAAAAGGAGGTATCTTTATCTGGCAGCGTTGCTTCAATGCAGTCTGTTGTCAGGTTGACCGCAAGAGAAACTGCTTTTTCCAGCGATGCCCCCTTGACAATCGCACCGGAAAGCAGACTGCTGAAAATATCGCCCGTTCCATGTGCAAAATAACCGCCAATGTGTTTCCGGAAAGCAGCATGATACTGGTTGGATTGGCTGTCATAGGCAACTGCTCCATGTCTGCCGTCTGCATACTGAACACCCGTCAGAACCACAGTCGGTGCACCCAAATCGGTCAGTTCTTTCAATAGTTTCTGTATCTCTGCTTCGGTGTAATCTGTCCGATACGGGCGGTCTAACAGCAGGGCTGCTTCCGTCATATTCGGTGCAATGATGTCTGCCTTCTTGCAGAGGGCTTTCATCTTCTGCACGAAATTAGCGGTAAAGCCTGCATACAGCTTTCCAGCATCGCCCATGACAGGGTCAACGATGATAGAGGTGTGTTCGTTGCGGAATGTGTCGAAAAAGTCAGATACAATCTGTACTTGTTCTGTTGAGCCTAGGTAGCCCGTATAAATGCCGTCGAACTGCAAGTTCAAGGATTTCCAGTGCGTTGCAATCGCCGGAATGTCACTGGTTAAATCTCGAAAGGTATAGTCTTTGAATTGATAGGTGTGTGTGGAGAGAACCGCAGTCGGAATGACAGCCGTTTCCAGTCCCATCGCACATAGAATCGGGTGGGCAACCGTCAGGGAACATTTCCCGAAACATGAAATATCTTGAATGGTGACAATGCGTTTTAACATAGAACACGCCTCTTTCTTTCCAATTTGCTTGTAATTAAGGACGGTTTCCCCGTTCTTTTTCTTTTCGGAATGCCTGCTGGGCTTTCATAATGCGAACATCCTGCCCGACAAAGCGTAAAATCGAATAGTTGGCATAAATGCGGGACGTAATCCGTTCTTCATAGCGGTTGGAGATGCCGTTAAAATCCAGATTGGTGCTGATAATGGTCGGAAGAGAACGGTTCAGTCGAGTGTTGATCAGATTATAAATTGTGGATTGGGAGAAAGAAGAGTCAAATTCTGTTCCCAAGTCGTCTAAAATCAGCAGGTCACAAGTCAGCAGCAGTTCCATGGTGTCAGTTTCCGGATGTTCTTTTCCGAAGTGTTCCCGTTCAATCTTGCGGAGAAAATTGATGACAGAATCATAGAGAACACTATAACCCCGTTCCAGTGCCACGGAGGCAATCGAAAGGGAAAGATGCGTCTTTCCGAGTCCGGTTTTCCCGAACATCAAAATGCTAGGGGAACTTTTATGGAAATACTGGGCATAGTTTTGGCAGTAAGCGAGAATTTTCTGCATAGCTGTATAGCAGTCTGAACCATGTTCCGTTGTTTTTCCCCGGTAATAGTCCAGCGAGAACGTATCAAACCGACAGAGTTGCACTTGAGCTGACTTGTTCAGTTCTTTTGTGGCAAGTTTTCCGGCGAGTTTTAATAGGCAGTGGCAAAATGTTCCATTTGCATAGCCGGTATCATTGCAGTCGGGGCACTGGTAGACAATATCTAAGTAATTCTGCGGATACCCGTGCTGTACGAGCAGTTTCCGAATCATGGCTTGTCCCTGCTGATTCTGCTGGGCAAGGCGTTGGGTTCGTTCTGCAACATTTTCGCCGGAACGGATAATCTGGATTAAGTCTTGACTGGTGTGAAACAGCTGCTGGTTGATTTCCATGATTTCCGGAACAGTTTGTGCGATTTCTGCAAGGTGCTGTTGCTGTATGGTTTGAGCATTGTTTCTGCGGACAGAGATGGCAGAGAGTGCCTGTTGTAAATACCGTTCGTTCATACGTTGCCTCCGATTGGTTCATCTAGATTATAAATCAAAGAAGCGTATGCCTCTGCATTTTCACTGACGGGAATTTCCGTCTGTTTCTTCTTCCGGATGCGAGGAGATTCCGGCGGTTTGTCGTTTAAATCGACCTCGGCACGAGTTTTATAGCCAGCTTTCATCCAGTCGTTCAGAATGCTCTGCATATAGGGAAATGAGAGCCGGTCTGTTTTTTCAACGGTTTTTTCGTAGGCGTACCGGATTAAATCCATCGGAATGGCTTTTTGTTTCCAGTCGTCAATGAATTCCATCTGTTTTGGCGTTGGATTTCGCCGCATTTCGAGCAGCCGCATGATTTGTACTAAATAGCTGTGCCGCTGTTCCATGTCTTTGATTTCTTCTTGAGCCTGTTGTAGGGTAGTAATGCCCTGATTCCACCAGCGAATTAGAATTTGTTCGATGTAACGCACATTGCATTTTTGAATGGAATGGCAGTAGGAAACCACCATGAGAATGATGTCGCTGGAAAAGTTCAAGTAATCGTGCAGCCAGACGAGGGACTGTTCTTCCATGAAATTCAGCGGTCTGCCATATAATTGCTGCACCATGCGGAACAGCGTCTGTAAGCTTTCGGAACTCTGAACAGCATCTGCAATGGCAGTTGGCAGGATGGACAATTCCGAACTGGTGCGAATGAGAGCCGCAACTTCCTGCGACTTTTCTGGAGCAGGTGGTTCTGGTGGTGTGAAGAGGTCGGTTTGTTCCCAGAATAAGAGAGCTTCTTCGACTTGTTCCGGCAGGCATCCGACTTGCTTTCCAACTTGTACGGTGTCAATCGTTTCCGGCTGATGCCGCAGCAGGTAAAGCAGGACTTTTAGCTGAGAGGGGGTTGCAAGTTTGAGATATTGGTCTACAACCGCAGTCGGCACGCTGAACAGGGACTGCCATGCTGGATTTTGGAGGGTCAGTGTCAAGGGTGGGGTCGCTCCTTTCTGAAAAGATAGAAATTCCGGATTGTCCGGAATGGGCTTGGAATCTATTATAACACATTTCGGAATGCTTGTCACGCATTTCAATGAAATTGGTAAAAAAAAACGCCTTTGCAAATTGCAAAAGCGTTTTGGTGCCGATGGTGGGACTTGAACCCACACGTAGTTGCCTACAACAGATTTTGAGTCTGCCTCGTCTGCCATTCCGACACATCGGCTTACGACTTTTATAGTATAGCATACTTTCTCGGATTTGTCAAGTGTTTTTTTCAATTTTTTTCAAATTTTTTTGAGCGGGGAAATTCGGAAAAAAAGAACCGCTTGGGAAATCAAGCGGTTCTGCGGATTGTGGCGTGCCTAGAGGGATTCGAACCCCCGACCTACTGGTTCGTAGCCAGTCACTCTATCCAGCTGAGCTATAGGCACATCTGTCTTACAACATTATTTATTATAGCAAACCTTTTTGCATTTGTCAAGGGGTTTTTCAAAAAAATTTTGAAAAAATCGAAAAAAGTTGCCTTGTGCAGCAGGCAACTTTTTCTATTTGGTTCTTAGAGATAATCCTTGATCAGTTTTACACAAGAACGGCAGACCTTTTTATCATTAAAATCGATCAAATCTTCCGTTTTATTGCATAGGGCACAAGAACTCTGAGCCTTCTGGATGATGATTTTCGTACCCTCTGTGTAAATCTGCAAATAATCGTTGCAGTCGATTTGAAGCTGCCGTCTTAGTTCCTTTGGCAGAACGAAGCGACCGAGGCTGTCAACCCGACGCATAATACCGGAATCTTTCATGATATAACCTCCTTTTTCACCGGATATTATTCATTATACAAAAAATGGGTACGAGTGTCAACGGTAAATTGGTTGCTTTTTCGTTTTAATAAGAAATAAATATAGTACCATAAGAAAAGCTGATAAGCCGTGCAAAAAAATCTGAAAAAAATTGAAAAAAACACTTGACAAATGCAAAAAGGTGTGCTATAATGTAATAGTTGACTGATGAGATATTAGCTCAGTTGGCAGAGCATACGCCTTTTAAGCGTAGGGTCGAGGGTTCAAATCCCTCATATCTCACCACAACAGGAAAGCGGGGGAATCATTTCGATTTCCTCGCTTTTTTCGTTGATGCAGATATTTGATTGGAAGTAGAAAGCACCGTTTCGCCAAATGTTAGGTTTGCGAAACGGTGCTTGTCTTTTTATTTATAGAAAACTTCCGACAAAGGGTAGGCAGATTGCTCCGACTGTAATGACAGCCGCCAGAATCAACAGGAGCACCCGCATCAGATTGGAACGGTTCTTTTCTGATTTCATAAAATTCCTCCGTTTGTGCGGGGCGTGGGATTAACCACGCCGTTTTTTGCGGTTATAGCTGCCGGAATTATTTTTGCTGCTGTAAGCATGGTCACGGCGGAAGCGGTCAGAGCGACCATTTCCGGAGCGTCCGCCGCCGGAACGGTAGTTGCTGCGTTCTTCAAAGAGTTTCACCTTTACAGCATGCCCGTTGATTTTCGTGGACTGCATCGAAGCAACAATGTTAGATGCTTCCGCAGCCGGTACTTCAACGGTGGTAAATTTGTCGTAGATGTCAATCTTTCCGAATTCCGAGCCGGAAAGTTCCGTTGCTTCCACCAGTGCCCCCAAGATAAAGTTTGGAGCCATGCGTTCCTTGCGTCCAACATTGATGTGCAGCTTAACAGTTGCTGCACCGCTCCGCTTGCCCTTGCGAATCGGCTTCGGAATATCGAATGCCGGTAGGTTTTTGGTTGCAGCTGTAATTTCTTCCTGCAACAGCAGTGCCAGCAGAGTTTCCGCTGGTGTTCCGGCAGCAATCAGCTGTTCTGCCAGCTGAACAGCTTCTTCCGATGGGGCAGCATTGCTGCACTGTTCCTGTAATCGCTGCTGTAACTGGTCTAACGCTTCCTGCTTCATCTCTGCGGAAGTCGGCAGGTTCAGTTCTTCAATGTTGGCTCTGGTGTACTGGGAAATAGCACGCAGTTCCTGTTCCTGTTTTCTGCCACTGATGATGTTATAGGCAGTGCCTTCTTTTCCGGCACGTCCGGTTCTGCCGATACGGTGAATATAATATTCATGGTCTTGCGGCAAATCATAGTTGAATACGGCATCAACGCCCTTGACATCAATGCCTCTTGCAGCAACGTCCGTTGCAATCAGGATGTTGCATCTGCCGTTTTTGAAGCTGTTCATGACCTGTGTCCGCTGCATCTGCTTCATATCCCCATGCAGTCCAACGGCTGCAAAGCCACGATTTTGCAGGGCTTCGGTCAGTTCATCCACCATTTTCTTGGTGTTGCAGAATACCATAGAGGAAACCGGCTTTTTCGATGCGAGCAGCAGGTGCAGAGCATCGGTCTTTCTGCCCATTGGAACATTGATGGCATATTGTGCAATGGCATCAACGGTACGGTGTGGGCTTTGAATTTGTACCATCTGGGGGTCTTTCTGATACTGCTTGGTGATGGCAAGAATCGCCGGCGGCATGGTTGCAGAGAACAAAACCGTCTGGCGGTCTTCCGGTGTCTGAGCCAGAACGGATTCGATATCTTCCCGAAATCCCATGTTCAGCATTTCGTCTGCTTCATCTAATACAATCGTTCGCAGATGTTCGAGTTTGAGGGTACGGCGGCGGAGATGGTCTAGAACTCTGCCCGGTGTGCCAACAACAATGTTTGCACCGTTTTTCAGAGCGTGAATCTGCCGTTCCATGCTAGCACCGCCATACACGGCAACGGGTTTTACCCACCGTTTGAATTTTGCAAACTTGCCGATTTCCTCGCAAGCCTGCATGGCAAGTTCTCTGGTCGGGCAGAGAATCAGAGCGTAAACAAAGGGTTCTGCATCCTTTGGAATTTGTTCAATAATGGGAATGCTGAATGCGGCAGTTTTGCCCGTACCCGTGTTGGATTTTCCGATGACGTCTTTGCCTTCGAGCAGCAGGGGAATGGTTTTCGCCTGAATTTCGGTCATTTCGGTAAAATTCTGGGTGGCAATCGCCTGTAACATTTCTGCGGAGAGCGTTGTATTTTGAAATTGCATGTTGCTTCCTTTCTTTTGCATAAAATGGAAGCGTATTCGTAGAACGTGCGAATACGCTTCCATTCTGAACAAGGGGTTTGGGATGGTGAATACGGATTATTCGTCGATGTCTTCCGGCATGCTCCAGTTGTGGTAAACATTCTGAACATCGTCGTTTTCTTCGAGGTGTTCGAGCAGCAGGTTCATCTTTTTAATCTGGTCTTCATCGGTCAGGGTGGTGTAGGTTGCTGGAATCTGTTCCACTTCTGCGGAGAGTACGTGATAACCCTTTTCGGTCATGCCGTCCCGCAGGGCTGGCAGAACAGACGGGTCACAGCTGATTTCTACCACATCGTCTTCCACAGAGAGGTCGTCTGCATCGAATGCGAAGCAGTCTTCCATAACAGTATCTTCATCCAGACCGGTGTTTTCGAGAACGACCATGCCCTTTTCGGTGAACAGAAACGAAACACAGCCGCTTGTACCGAGGTTACCGCCGAATTTGTCGAAGTAGTGGCGAATGTCGCCAGCCGTCCGGTTTTTATTGTCGGTCAGGCATTCTACGATGACGGCAACGCCGTTCGGGCCATAGCCTTCATAAACGATGGATTCATAGTTGTTCTTATCGCCGCCGCCGGCAGCCTTCTTAATGACACGTTCGATGTTATCATTTGGTACATTGTTGGACTTTGCTTTTGCAATCAAGTCCCGCAGCTTTGCGTTGCTGCTCGGGTCAGCACCGCCCTCTTTGACGCAGACGGTGATTTCTCTTCCGATTTTTGTGAAAATCTTTGCTTTTGCGGCATCAGTCGCTTCTTTTTTCCGTTTGATATTATTCCATTTAGAATGTCCGGACATGGGTGTTCATCCTTTCGATTGATTTTCTGCTGCATCTGCCGTCAAAACGGCTTGGAATGCGGCAGTTTGCCGAATCTGCTGCATCAGTTCCTGCATGCGGTCGGCTGCACCGGTCAGATAGAGATATCCAAACAACGCTTCCAGCCCGGTCGCATAGCGATATTCTGCCTGATGGGCATGCTTGGGAGCGGCATTTCTGCCCCGAAGAAAGACTGCCTGTTCCTCCTCGGTGAGGGTGGGGAGCAGTTCCCGCATGACAGTTGCCTGAAAGCCTGCACAGACCAGTGCCACTTTTTTTTGATGCAGGGCAGCTGGCGGCTGATTGGCAGTGCGAAGCAGCTGTTCCCGAATCAGCGTATCAAAAACGCTGTCGCCTAAAAAAGCGAGGGATAGGGGGCTGTATTGTTTGGCATCGTGTGGACTGAGCGGGATTTGTGTCATAGGGGTATCCTTTCGGTGTTACGATACAAAGTCGAATTCAAATCCATAGAGGTTGACGGTATCGCCTTCCTGAATGCCCATTTCTTCCAGCTTGTCGATGATACCGCTGCTGCGGAGCACCTTCTGGAAGTATTGCAGCGAGGAATAGTCGTCCAGATTGACGGTTCGCAGGATTGGTTCGAGGAATTTTGCATCAATATAATAAACGCCGTCTTCGACTTCAATTTCAAATGTTCCCTTTTCAGTAGTTTCTGCCAGTTCTTCAGCGGTGAGCGGTTCCGGCTCATATTGCAGAATCGGCGGCAGTTCGGTCAGCTTTGCACCAATTGCCTGAACGAGTTCTTTCGTTCCCTGTGTGGTGGCTGCTGAGATACAGAAGAAGGGAAGTCCTTTTTCCTGTTCAATATAGTTGCGGAATGCGGCAATCTGTTCTTCGGTTGCCATATCGCACTTGTTTGCTGCAACCATCTGCGGACGGGCAGCAAGGTCTGCGTTAAAGCGTTCCAGTTCCTGTTGAATGGTTTCGTAGTCCGTAATCGGATCTCTGCCTTCCGAACCGGAAACATCTACAACGTGCAGAATCAGGCGGCAGCGTTCTACATGGCGGAGAAATGCGTGACCTAAGCCAACGCCATCGCTTGCCCCTTCAATCAGTCCCGGAATATCTGCCATGACGAAAGAAGATTCTGCGTTGCACTGCACCACACCCAGAACAGGAGTCAGGGTAGTGAAGTGGTAATTTGCAATTTTTGGTTTTGCTGCACTGACAACGGAAATGAGGGTGGATTTTCCGACATTCGGATAACCAACCAATCCCACGTCAGCGAGCAGTTTCAGTTCGAGGATGACCTCGAACTCTTCGCCTGGGAAGCCAGGCTTTGCGAAACGGGGAATCTGACGGGTAGAGGTTGCGAAGTTGCAGTTGCCTCTGCCGCCGTTGCCGCCCTTTGCGAGAATCTGCGGTTCATCGGTTGAGAGATCCGCCATGATTCTGCCATTCTTGGCATTCCGGACAATCGTTCCCCGTGGAACTTTAATCACAAGGTCGGGAGCACTTTTTCCGGTGCAGCGTTTTGCACCGCCATTTTCGCCCCGCTTTGCGACATATTTTTTGTGGTAACGGAAATCGAGCAGCGTAGATAAGTTGGTATCTACCTGAAAGACGATATTGCCGCCTTTGCCGCCGTTTCCGCCGTCTGGGCCGCCGGCAGCAACATATTTTTCCCGATGAAACGAAACTGCACCGTCACCGCCGTCTCCAGCTTTGATATAAATTTTAACCTTATCAACAAACATAGCAACCTCATACTCTCTGTCAAATACGGATGGATGGGGGATGAAAAGAAAATCCCAAGCGGAAAAGCTCGGGATTTCTGTCAGATGCTATGAAAAAGCTTATTCAGCTGTGTAAACGCTGACCTTCTTCCGGTCACGTCCCCAACGCTCGAACTTTACAATACCGTTTACTGTTGCAAACAAGGTATCATCAGAACCGATCTGAACGCCGTTACCCGGATGAATGTGTGTGCCTCTCTGGCGAACCAGAATGTTGCCAGCCTTAACGAACTGACCATCTGCCCGCTTTACACCCAGCCGCTTGGATTCAGAATCACGGCCGTTCTTGGTAGAACCAGAACCTTTTTTATGTGCAAAGAATTGCATACTAATCTTCAACATGGTTATTTACACCTCCGTGTGTTTTATGATAATTGCCCCTGAACGAATCAGGAAGCGGAAGCATTCCGGATTTGAATACAACCCGGGGCTTCTTCGGTTAAGAGCTGCATTTGCAGGAGCAAGCCCTGCAAAAGCCGTTCTGCATTTACGTCTTGGATCGCATCCACAGAAATAGAAATGCAGTTTTCCTCCACAGCAACTTCAGCCGGCAGCTGATAGATCTCTGTCAGCAAATTTGCGGTCAGCTGTACGGAAGCGGAAACGCTTGCACAGATGACATCCTGACCGGCATCGGCATATCCGGCATGTCCCGAAACGGAAACACCCGTCAGCCGCTGATTGCGATGATAAAATGTGGCGGTAATCATGATACAGAAAACTTACGCTTCGATGGCTTCGATCTGTACCTTAGTATACGGCTGTCTGTGACCCTGCTTCTTCTTTTCGGACTTCTTCGGCTTGTAAGTCATAACAGTGATCTTCTTTGCCTTACCGTTCTTCAGAACCTTTGCACTTACAGTTGCACCTGCAACATAAGGAGCACCAACGATCAGATCGTCTTCCTTCTTGACAGCAACAACCTTGTCAAATGTAACGGTAGATTCTTCTTCAGCGTTCAGCTTTTCGATAAAAACAACGTCTCCCTGCTTTACCTGATACTGCTTTCCGCCGGTTTCAATGACTGCGTACATGTGTATGCACCTGCCTTCTTTTCAAACTCGCTGTTTCAGGTACACGAAAAAAGGTGTTTCAATTGACCTGAACCCATGCGGTTTTTCTATTATATCATAGTTTCTGCGGAATGTCAAGAATAGTTTCTTTGAAAATGTAAATTTTTTATGACAGGTCGAATTGGTGGAAAAATCGTCGGAAATACGGGACAGTTTCCCGACAAAAGCCATAGAAATATGACAAAAATATGTTGCGTTTGTTGTCAGCATTGTCCAAAAATAAAAGCTGGAAATTGTGCTATGTGCCATTTTCCGAAAAGGCATATTTACAAATCGTCTGATTTGTGGTAAAATGAGAGAAGAAAAATGAGACGAATTTACAGCGTTTCCGTTTGCAGAATGATTTTTAGAAAGAGGGGAAGAACCATATGTCAGCTTGGGATACAACACAACATGCAGACCATCCGAATCCGCAGCCATCCGGTAACCGTCCACCCAGACGCAAAAAACCGAGAATTCGCTATGACCGGATTGTACTGGTTGCACTGGTTTTGATTGGCTTGATTTGTCTGCTGGTACTGGGCGTGAAACAGTGTGGAAAAAAGGATACGACTGGGAACAGTTCCTCCGGTGCAGCAGCAACCACCACACAGATTTCCACAGAGCCGCTGGAACGAACATTGGCACTGACGGCGGAAGATGTCCATAAGGGTAGCTTGATTCTGGTCAATGCCGACCATGTTTATACATTTGCCGCAGATGATGTCAGCTTAGAAACAGTCTATGAGGGCAAAAACAGTTGTTATAGTGTCAGTGATATGGAAGTTTCTCTGGATACAGATGTCATTGACCATTTTAATCAGCTGATGCAGGCATATTATAATATCTATGACAACAATGATATTATGATTGTGAGCGGATACCGGACACGGGAAGAACAGGCTGCCTATTATGAAAGCAAAAAGACGATGCTGCCGGGCGGATATTCTGATTATCATACAGCACGGTCGTTTGATTTGGTGATTTATCCGAATGGGACAACCTCGAATTATTATGCAGCGACTGGCGATTATGCATGGATTGCAGAGCATGCCGCAGAGTATGGATTTGTTTTGCGGTATCCGGACGGAAAAGCCGATAAAACCGGCATCAGTCCAAGAGCGTATACATTCCGGTATGTTGGCGTTCCGCATGCCCTTTATATGTATGAAAATGGGCTTTGTTTAGAAGAATACTTAGAAGAGATCCAGGGCTATTCCGCAGATAAGCCATTGACAATTGATACAGACGGTGGAGAATGGAAAGTTTTCTATATGCAAGCCAACACCAGCGGCAGCACACAAATTGCCGTGCCGCAGGATGCAACCTATACGGTTTCCGGTGATAATGTCGGCGGATTTATCGTTGCGTATCAGGAAACAGAAATGGCGGCTGTCACAACGAGTACAGATGTGACGGGTGTCGATTCCACGGAAACAACCGATTCTACAGAAACGACTGCAGAAAATGCAGAATAAACTGAGATTTTATCAGAAAAAAGCACTTCCGAAATGGAGGTGCTTTTTTTCTGATTATTTTCCGTAGAAAAAATGTCGAATTTTGTCGAATTGAAAAAGATATGATATTTTTTCATCAATTTACTTTTATTTTCAAAAAGAATGGAAAAATAGGTTGACTTTTATAGGCATTTGATATATAATAAGCATGTAGGTTGAGTAAGTTGAAGGAAAACTTATTATGAGAAGCTTGAAAAAGATGGCAGCAGTTGTGATGGCGGTTGCAACATTGGCATAGATTTGTTATTTTCAACTTGACAAAAGACCAAATGGGGGATATAATAATATTGTAAACAAAGCAATATGATTGTTTACTTAAGAAAGGATGGATTGTTATGAAAAAAACATTATGTGCATGCATGGCAGCTGTATTGGCACTGGCTTCTTTGCCGGTACTGGGTGCAAGTGCAGAAGAAACAACATATGCCCTCGGCGACGTGGATATGGACGGTGTTGTAACGGGTCATGATACGGCGATGGTTTCCCGTTATGTGCTGGATGACACCTATTCGCTGACAGAGGAACAGCTGAAGTTGGCAGATGTCAATGAAGATGGAACAGTCGATCAGGCAGATGCTGACAAGCTTTACACGGAAATGCAGGTTTATCCGCTTGGAGATATTGATATGGATGGAAAAGTGTCGGTGTCGGATGCTGTGGATATCTTGACCTATTGTTCAAAAATGAGTGTTGGTCAATCTATAGAATGGACAGCAGTACAGAAGAATCTGGCAGATGTTGACTTGAACGGAAAACTTGATATGAATGATGCTTGCTATGATTTAAATGGGTATGTACGAGAAGCAGCAAGATATACATATATCTATTCGGAAAACACAAACCAGTATTATTACGATCCGATTAAAATCGTAGTCGTTGACAGAAATGACCCGAATTTTATGCAAGACTATATTGATGGAAAGTATTCTGAAACGGATACAGTTTATGTTCCAAAGACAAACGCTTAACCATTTGCTATTTGTGAAAAGCAAATAAAAGAATTCAGACCGCTGTGCTGGGAAACCGGTGCAGCGGTTTTTCGTTTGAAATCCGGCATTTTGCACAGGAATGCATAGCCCTGCGGAAAGATTCCGAAAAGTTTTTTAAAATGTTTGGAGAAGTACTTGCAAAATGCAGTAAAATAGTGTAAAATAAAAGAGTACGGTGCGATTGCACTGCAAAAAGGTTTACATTTATTCATGAAAGGATGTCAGAAAATGGCAGGTTTGAACAAAGTAACAGTAGACGATATTGATGTAAAGGGCAAAAAGGTACTGGTAAGAGTAGACTTTAATGTTCCGATGAAGGATGGCGTCATCACAAACGACAACCGGATTCAGGCTGCTCTCCCGACAATCAAGAAGCTCGTTTCCGAAGGCGGCAAGGTAATCCTCTGCTCTCATCTCGGTAAGCCGAAGAATGGTCCGGAAGCAAAGTTCTCCCTGAAGGCTGCTGCAGAACGCCTTGCAGAACTGGTTGCTCCGACAAAGGTTACTTTCGTACCGTCTGATAAAGTTGTAGATGACAGCGTAAAGGCTGCTGTAGATGCAATGCAGGACGGCGAAATCATCGTTCTGGAAAACACCAGATTCCGTGGTGCAGAAGAAACCAAGAACGGCGAAGAATTCAGCAAGGAACTCGCTTCCCTCGCAGATGTATTTGTAATGGATGCATTCGGTAGTGCCCACAGAGCACACGCTTCCACTGCTGGCGTTACCAAGTTTGTAAAGACCACCGCAGTTGGTTATCTGATGCAGAAGGAAATCCAGTTCCTCGGCAATGCAGTTGAAGATCCGGTTCGTCCGTTCGTTGCAATTCTGGGCGGTGCAAAGGTTGCTGACAAGCTGAATGTCATTTCAAACTTGCTCGAAAAGTGCGATACCTTGATTATCGGCGGCGGTATGGCTTACACCTTCCTGAAGGCAGAAGGCTATGAAGTTGGTACTTCTCTGGTAGATGATACCAAGCTGGATTACTGCAAGGAAATGATCGAAAAGGCAAAGGCAAACGGCAAGCAGCTGCTTCTGCCGGTTGATACCGTAACCGCTAAGGCTTTCCCAGACCCGATCGATGCAGAAATCGAAGTAGAAACTTACGATGCACAGCACCTGCCGGCTGACAGAATGGGTCTGGATATCGGCGAAAAGACACAGAAGCTGTTCGCTGACGCTGTTAAGTCTGCAAAGACCGTTGTTTGGAATGGCCCGATGGGTGTATTTGAAAATCCGGTTCTGGCAAAGGGCACGATTGCGGTTGCACAGGCTCTGGCTGATACCGATGCAACGACCATCATCGGCGGCGGTGACTCCGCAGCAGCTGTTATGCAGCTGGGCTTCGCTGATAAGATGAGCCACATCTCCACTGGCGGCGGTGCATCTCTGGAATATCTCGAAGGCAAGGAACTGCCGGGCGTTGCTGTAATCGCCAACAAGTAAGAGATTTTGTTTTCTGGGAAGCAGACCGCTTTTCTGCTCCGGTAGAAGAGCGGCTGTTCCAACAGAAAGGAACTGCCAATGTTGAAAAAAACATGGGAACAGATTGCGAATCCCTCGAAAAAAGAGGTTGCATTGCCGTTTGCCTGTGGGGTTGCCTGCGGGATTTTGATTGGACTGCTTGCAGTTCCATTCTCCAAGGGCATTGTCATCGGCAGCTATAACAACTGCAATCATCGGGTATCGGATGAATCTGTACGGGAATTGCCGGAACAAGACGGCGAAAATTATGAAGAATAAGGAGCAAATTCAATTATGAATAAGGCACTGAGAAAGGCAATTATTGCCGGCAACTGGAAAATGAACAAGAACCGCAAGGAAGCTGCGGAACTGATTGAAGCACTCAAGCCAATCGCAGCAGACAAGACCTGCGGTGTGATTATCTGCGTACCGTTCACCAACCTGGAAACTGCTCTGCGGCTGACAGAAGGTACCAACATTGAAGTTGGTGCTGAAAACGTACACTTTGAAGAAAAGGGTGCATTCACTGGCGAAATTTCTTCAGATATGCTGACAGAAATGGGCGTAAAGTATGTTATCGTTGGTCACTCTGAAAGAAGACAGTACTTCGGTGAAACCGATGAAACTGTTCGCAAGAGAACCACTGCTGCTCTGAAGGCTGGCATGACGGTTATTCTGTGTGTTGGTGAAACCCTCGAAGAACGGGAACTGGGCATCACAGAAGAAGTCGTTGCAAAGCAGGTAAAGGTTGCTCTGCATGACGCTTGCGAAAAGTGCATCAAGAATGTCATCATCGCTTATGAACCGGTATGGGCAATTGGTACTGGTAAGACTGCAACTGCAGAACAGGCAGAAGAAGTTTGCGGTTTCATCCGGAAGACCGTTGCTGGTCTGTTCGGTCAGGCAGTTGCTGACGGCATGACCATTCAGTACGGCGGTTCTATGAACGAAAAGAACTGTGCAGAACTGCTGGCTAAGGAAGACATCGACGGCGGCTTGATTGGCGGTGCTTCTCTGGTTGCTGAAAAGTTCGGCGTTCTGCTGGAAGAAGCTTCTAAGTAAGCAAATTCTTTTCAGTAAAAATTGCATGAATCAGACAGGCGGTTTTTGATGACCGCCTGTTTTTGAAAAGGAGAAAAAACATGAGTAAAAAACCAGTTGCATTGATTATCATGGATGGTTTCGGCTATAACAAGGATACGTTTGGCAACGCCATTGCAGCTGCCAACAAGCCGAATATCGACAAGTATTTGCAAGGTCCGCACACCTTGATTGGTGCAAGCGGTCTGGACGTTGGTCTGCCGGATGGACAGATGGGCAACTCCGAAGTTGGTCACACCAACATCGGTGCTGGTAGAATCGTTTATCAGATGCTGGTCAAGATTACAAAGGACATTCAGGACGGCGTATTCTTTGAAAACAAGGCTCTGTGCGATGCGATGGAAAATTGCAAGAAGAACGGCACAGCTCTGCACCTGATGGGTCTGCTCTCTCCGGGCGGCGTACACAGCCACATGGAACACCTGTTCGGTCTGCTGGAAATGGCAAAGCGGCACGGTCTGAAAGATGTATATGTTCATGCATTCCTGGACGGCAGAGATGAACCGCCAACGTCCGCAGCTGGCTTCATGAAGACCACTTGCGAAAAGATGCAGGAAATTGGCGTTGGTAAGATTGCAACCATTTCCGGCCGTTACTATGCAATGGATCGTGATAACGCTTGGGATCGTGTCGAAAAGGCATATGCTGCTATGGTTTATGGCGAGGGTGAAACCGGAACCGAACCGGTTCAGGCAATCGAAGATTCCTATGCAAAGGAAGTAACTGATGAATTTATGCTGCCGACCGTTTTGGATCAGAATGGCTTGATCAAGGAACAGGATAGCGTGATTTTCTTCAACTTCCGTCCTGACCGTGCAAGACAGATTACCAGAAGTTTTGTTGACCCAGAATTCAAGGGCTTTGCACGCAAGAAGGGCTTCTTCCCGCTGCATTTCGTTTGCATGGCACAGTATGATGCAACCATGCCGAATGTAACCGTTGCTTATCCGCCGGAACAGCTGCATATGACACTGGGCGAATATCTGAGCAAGTGCGGAAAGACTCAGCTGCGAATTGCAGAAACTCAGAAGTATGCACACGTTACTTTCTTCTTTAACGGCGGCGAAGAAAAGGTATTTGACGGCGAAGAACGGATTCTGATTCCAAGCCCAGATGTACCGACATTCGACCTCAAGCCGGAAATGAGTGCATACGAAGTAACCGATGCAGTTGTAAAGGCAATTGAAGAAGAAAAGTATGATGTCATCATCCTGAACTATGCAAATTGCGATATGGTTGGTCATACGGGTATCTTTGATGCTGCAAAGCAGGCTGTAGAAGCCGTTGATACCTGCGTTGGCAGAATGGTAGATGCCATCCTGGCAAAGGGCGGCGTTGCCCTGATTACCGCTGACCACGGTAATGCAGATAAGATGTGCGAACCGGACGGCACACCGTTCACCGCACATACCACCAACCCGGTACCGTTTATCGTGGTTGGCGAAGACTGCAAGCTGCGTGACGGCGGCGTTCTGGCGGACATCGCTCCGACAATGCTGCAAGTACTTGGCTTGCCGCAGCCGGAAGAAATGACTGGCAAGAGCCTGATCGTTTCTGAATAAATTGCAAACACTCTGATTGATACAACGAACCCCCATGCGTGGAGCAAATGCCATGCATGGGGGTTTTTCTGTTAGTCAATGCTTGCAGCGTTCCTGTAAGCCTTCCCAGAAGAATTTTGTGTGGGGGGCAAGGTATGCCTGTTCTCGCCGTACTAAATAAATCGTCGTATCCGGCAGGGAATCGGAGATGGGAACGATTCGGGTTTCCGGATTTTGCAGTAGGGAGCAGGCAGACTCCGGAACAATTCCAACCCCTAATCCAGCATCTGCCCAGTAGACAGTTGTTCGGGCATCTTCATTCACGCAGAAATAAGAAACAGGTAGTTCCAATGTGCGGAATGTCTGGTTTAAGATGTGTTCCCAGCGGCGATAGATAATCAGCGGACGTTCTGCCAGTTCTTGCAGGGAAATGGTGTCTGCCTCGGAAAAGAACGAATGATGCCCCACTGCAATGAGTGATTCTGTCTGTAGGGGAACTTTCTGAATACCCTCTGCGGAGAATGGCGAACGCACCAACGCCAGTTCTACCCGGTCTTGGTGCAGTTTTTCTAAAATCTGATAAGTGTCAGATTCATAGAGCGAAAACCGAATTTGCGGATACTGTAAATGAAATGATTTCAGCCACTGCGGCAGCAGGGAACAGCCAACCGATGAAATAACCCCTAACCGAATCGTTCCGCTGGTCTGTTCAGAGCAGACAGCCAATTCTTCTTCGGTGATTCGCCGCAGCTCCAGCATGGATTTTGCACGGGTATAGAGCAACTTTCCGGCTTCGGTCAGCTGGACTTCTCTTGCACCTCGCAAGAATAATACACAGCCCAATTCTTTTTCCAGTCGTTTCATCTGCATGCTTAACGGCGGCTGAGAGAGAAAAAGTTTCTTTGCCGCAGCTGTAATGCTGCCGCTCTCGGCAATCGCCACAAAATATTGTAACTGGTGGAAGTCCATGATTTCCTCCTATAGCGAAAAAGTATGGATTCCATATGAAATATATATTTTTGGAATCCCGCTTTCTATGATATAATAAAATACAGAAAAAATCAAGAGGAGGATTGTATTTTTGTGTGGAAATTACTGCGATTTTTGAAGCCGTACCGCAAAGAGTCGATTTGTGCACCGCTGTTTAAGCTGCTGGAGGTCGTCTTTGAGTTGCTGGTACCGCTGGTGGTTGCTCACATGATTGACAGCGGCATCGGGGGAGCGGATAAAGGGATCATTGTTCGTTCGGTTTTGCTGATGATTACCTTGGGAGCGGTCGGGCTGGCAAGTGCCACTACAGCCCAGTATTTTGCAGCGAAAGCTTCTGCTGGCTTCGGGGCAAATATTCGCTATGCCATGATGCAGCATATTCAAAAACGGTCGTATGCAGAACTTGACCAGATGGGGACAAACACCATGATTACCCGTATTACCAGTGATGTCAATCAGGTGCAGAGTGGTGTCAATATGGCATTGCGTTTGGTCATGCGGTCGCCGTTTGTCGTCATTGGTGCAATGGTAATGGCATTTACTGTAGATGTCAAGTGTGCCTTGATTTTTGCAGCAGTCATTCCGCTGCTGACGATTGTGGTATTTGCGATTATGTTCGGCAGCATTCCGCTGTATCAGAATGTACAGAAGAAATTGGATGGCATTTTAGGACGTACCCGTGAAAACCTGTTGGGTGTTCGGGTGCTGCGTGCATTTCGGAAAGAACAGGAAGAAATGGATGCTTTCACGCAGGAGAGTGTGGAACTTTCTGCCCTGCAAAAGCGAGTTGGACGGATTTCTGCCCTGATGAATCCAGCAACCTATATTCTGCTGAATTTGGCAATTGTTTTTCTGATTTGGACGGGTGCATTACAAGTCAATGTTGGCGTTTTGACGCAGGGTGCAATCATCGCCCTGTATAACTATATGTCACAAATTTTAGTAGAACTGATTAAGTTGGCGAACCTGATTATTACGCTGACAAAATCCATTGCCAGCGGCAACCGGATTCAAGATATGTTGGAATTTGGCGAAGAACCGGACAACACTGGCAAGCAGGATTGCAAAGTTGTTGCGACAGCTGGTGCAGAGATTCGGTTTGACCATGTTTCCTGCCGCTATCCGCAGGCAAGTGCAGATGCTCTGGAAGATATCAGCTTTACGGCAAAGGCTGGGGAAACCATTGGAATCATCGGCGGAACAGGCTCTGGAAAAACAACGCTTGTGAACCTGATTCCAAACTTCTATCCGGCAACTGCCGGAACGGTTTTCATCGATGGCATGGATGTCAAGCAGTGTACAGATGCTTCGCTGCGGGCACAAATCGGAATCGTGCCGCAGAAAGCAGTGTTGTTTCAAGGTACGATTCGGGAGAATTTGCAGTGGGGCAAGGAAGATGCCACCGATGCAGAATTGTATCAGGCTCTGGAAATCGCACAGGCAAGAGAAATTGTTGAGAAAAAAGCCGGAAAACTGGACGAACGTATTACCGAAAATGCAAGCAATTTGTCCGGCGGACAGCGGCAGCGGTTGACCATTGCCCGTGCATTGGTGCGGCAGCCTCGAATTCTGATTTTGGATGACAGTGCATCCGCTTTGGACTATGCAACGGATGCTGCCTTGCGGCAGTCTTTGCAGCAGATGCCGAACCGCCCGACGACATTTTTAGTATCACAGCGGACAGCCTCGCTGTTACAGGCTGACCGGATTTTGGTTTTGGATGGCGGAAAACTGGTCGGAAACGGAACACATGCGGACTTGCTGGAAACCTGTCCGGTTTATCAGGAAATCTATTATTCTCAGTTCCCGAAAGAGGAGGTGCAGACAAATGCCGAAGAAAACTGCTAAAGAACCCCAGAACTGGAAACGGATTTGGCAGATGATTCGCCCGTATCGGGGCTGGATGATTGCCTCGATGGTGTTGGCTGCCTTTACGGTTGCCTTTACGCTGTATATTCCGATTTTGGTCGGCAATGCGATTGATGCAATGGTGGAGGCTGGGAAAGTTTCCTTTGCGATTATCACACCAATTTTATGGAAGATTGCAATTTTAGCCGTTTTAACTGCCCTGTTTCAATGGGTCATGCAGACCATGCACAATAAAATTACCTATCAGGTAGTACGGGATTTCCGGACGGCTGCCTTTGAGAAGATTCAGAAGCTGCCGCTCTCTTATCTTGACCGACACCCAACCGGCGAAACCGTCAGCCGTGTCATTACAGACGTTGACCAGTTTGCAGATGGGTTGCTGATGGGCTTTACACAGCTGTTTACAGGGGTGTTCACATTGATTGGAACGCTGCTGTTCATGCTGGTGCTGGACTGGAAAATCAGTCTGGTGGTTATTTTGATGACTCCGCTTTCGATCTTGTTTGCAAAGAGCCTTTCGGGACATATTTATAAGATGTTCCGGGCACAGTCGGAAGCTCGTGCCGAACAAACCGCAATGGTGAATGAAGCCATTGGTAACCAGAAAGTCATTCAGGCATTTCACCATGAAGAGGCAACCATGGAGCAGTTTCAGGAGAACAACAAAAAGTTGCAGGAAACTTCGCTCCGTGCATCGTTCTTTTCCTCTCTGATTAATCCGGGAACACGGTTTATTTATGCGGTTGTCTATGCAGCGGTTGGATTGATTGGGGCACTTTCTGTTCTGAGCGGAAGAATTACGATTGGCGGACTGTCTTGCTTCTTGAACTACACTAACCAATATACCAAGCCGTTTAATGAAATTACTGGCGTGCTGACAGAATTGCAAAATGCGGTTGCCTGTGCAAATCGGCTGTTTAATCTGCTGGATGAACCAGAAGAAACGCCGGATGCTCCGGATGCAGTGGATAGGAAAACGGTTGACGGAAATGTGACGATTCAGGATGTGAATTTCTCCTATGTACCGGAAAAGCCGCTGATTGAACACTTGAACTTACAGGCGAAATCGGGACAGCGGATTGCCATTGTTGGGCCGACTGGCTGCGGAAAGACAACGCTTATCAATTTGCTGATGCGGTTCTATGAAGTAAACAGCGGAGCGATTTTGATTGATGGCGTGGAAACCAAGCACATGACCCGGCATAGCCTCCGGCAGAATTTCGGGATGGTTTTGCAGGAAACATGGCTGAAGAGCGGCACGATTCGAGAAAATATCTGTATGGGAAAGCCGGATGCAACGGAAGAAGAAATGATTTTGGCAGCCAAGGCAGCCCATGCACACACCTTTATTCAGCAGTTGCCGCAGGGCTATGATACCGAAATTCGGGACGGTGGAAACCTCTCGCAGGGGCAGAAACAGTTGCTTTGTATTGCAAGAGTGATGTTGTGCTTGCCGCCAATGCTGATTTTGGATGAAGCAACCTCTTCGATTGATACCCGAACAGAAGTGCGGATTCAAGGGGCGTTTGCAACGATGATGAAGGGCAGAACGAGCTTTATCGTTGCCCATCGGCTTTCAACCATTCGGGAAGCAGATGTGATTCTAGTCATGAAAGATGGGCATATCATCGAGCAGGGCAATCATGAAACGCTGCTGGAGAAGAACGGATTTTATGCGAAATTGTATCGAAGCCAGTTTGTGCAGACGGCAAGTTGAATGAAAATGAAATCATAGAAAAGACCCGATAGAGCAGGAGCAACTCTGTCGGGTCTTGTTGTATCTGGAGAAGTAAGACTGTCAAATACGAGCCGCAGGCAACTGCGGTCGAGCTGGCTCAGCTCGGCGGAGAGGGATGATTCCCCACAGTGTGGGGAAATGTC
>PPYE01319616.1_pt1 | contig 119524 bp, 127 predicted proteins | sample 1559881 | NCBI WGS metagenome assembly PPYE01 (sample SAMN08240022, study PRJNA423297) | Human gut metagenome, whole genome shotgun sequencing project.
CCCGATGCGTTCTACCATGACGCTGATCATGTTCTTAAATAAACATCTCTACAGCAAGAACTATGGTATGGCTGGTGCACTGTCAGTTGTTCTGTTTATCATTACAGGTATTTTAAGTCTGGTAGTATTTAAGATAACCGGCAATGATAAGAGGAAGGGGTGAAAAGTATGAATGAGAACCGTAATTTAAAAAAAGGTGTAGGAATTCATGCAAGAAGATTTATTGCATATGTTGTATTAGCGATTGTCTCTGTTTTGTGTTTATTCTGGTTTTATGTGCTGTTTATCAATGCGACCAGATCAAACGGTGAGTTGCAGTCAGGTTTTACATTGATTCCGAGCAGCCATCTTTGGGAAAACTGGAAAAACTTAAGGAATGGAACACTTCCGGTGTGGAACGGTATGATCAACAGTCTGATCGTTTCCTCCCTTAGTGCAGTACTCAGTGTATATTTTTCGACGATGACAGCTTATGCGATCCATGCATATGATTTCAAACTGAAAAAATATATTTATCCGTTTATCCTGATGATTATGATGATCCCGACACAGGTAACGGCACTTGGATTTATCAAACTTGTTTCCAGCATGAAATTAGAGGATTCCTTCATTCCTCTGATCGTACCGGCAATTGCCGCTCCGGTTACGTTTTTCTACATGAAACAGTACATGGAAAGTACATTGCCGTTGTCACTGATCGAAGCAGCGCGCATTGATGGATCAGGAGAATTTCATACATTTAATACTATCGTAATGCCGTTGATGAAACCTGCTATCGCAGTGCAGATGATCTTTACTTTTGTAAGCAGCTGGAATAATTATTTCACACCAGCGCTGGTTTTACATGATGACAGGAAAAAGACACTTCCTATCCTGATCGCACAGTTACGTGGAGCTGACTGGCTCAAGTTTGACATGGGGCAGGTATATGTGATGATCGCATTTTCCATCTTCCCGGTTATCATTGTATATCTGATCTTATCCAAACACATTGTACAGGGTGTTGCACTTGGCAGTGTAAAGGGTTAACAGATTCTGGTTAAGAAATTCTGGTTAATCAGAAAAATTACTTTATTATATAAAAATGAGACTACTGTACAGGTGGTCTCATTTTTATTTTTTGCCCGCCGTATCAGTGCACAATGACTGTGAGAAAGGAAAAAAATTTGTTATAATTATAAATTATAAAAATACTTAATGATCAGGATATCAGGAAAGGAATAGTGCCTATGAAAATAGCAATCGTAACAGGGGCGTCAAGCGGGCTTGGCAGTGAGTTTGTCAGACAGATCAGGAAACAGGAAAAACTAGATGAAATATGGGTGGTCGCGCGTAGAAAAGACCGCCTGACGGCATTAGAAAAAGAACTTCAGACACATCTTAGGATCATTACCGGGGATCTGACAAAGGCAGAGACACTGCATGAAATAGAGGCGATGCTCTGGAAAGAAAAACCGAATGTACGTATTTTAGTCAATGCGGCGGGATACGGAAAGATCGGTTCCTGGCGGGATATCAAAAGAGTGGATGTGGATGGCATGATCGACTTAAACTGCAAGGCGGCAGTTGCCATGACACAGATCACACTGCCTTTTATGAAACGCGGTGCGCGTGTTTTGCAGATCTGTTCGACCGCGGCATTTCAGCCGTTTCCATATCTGAGTGTTTATGCGGCAACGAAAGCATTTTTATATCGTTACAGCAGGGCACTGCGAGTGGAACTTTACGGTACGGGAATCCGTGTGACCGCTGTCTGTCCTTACTGGATAAAGGACACCGAGTTCATCGGGCGGGCAAAGAAGAGCAGTGACAGTTCTTATATTCACAGTTTTCCGCTTGCTTCCCGACAGAAAAATGTGGCGCGTCATGCACTGCTGGATGCAAAACTTGGGCTGGCAGTATCCACACCGGGTATCGTATGTACCTTGCACCGTGCAGCGGCAAAGATTGTTCCAGCGGATCTGATGATGGGGGCGTGGGCTTTGATACGGAGAATATAAAGTTACTGTTTACAGGCAGGCATTTTCTGAACTAAAAATGCCGTATGATACAGTGGTGGTAGCAGATTTTGCCGATTTGGAATGCGAAGCATCGGCAAAATCCGTTACTGGAATGGCAATAGACGATGTACCGTGCTGTGAGGCATATGAAGTTCATGAAGATAAGATCAGAGCGGCAAATGAACAGATGCCTGACGAAGATGAATTATATGATCTCGCCGAACTGTTCAAAGTGTTTGGAGATTCCACAAGAATCCGGATTCTGTTCGTACTGTTTCAGTCGGAGATGTGTGTATGCGATCTGGCACAGTCACTGAATATGAACCAGTCGGCGATTTCACATCAGCTTAAGATTTTAAAACAGGCGAAGCTTGTGACCGGACGGCGCGAAGGAAAGTCCGTGATTTATTCACTGGCAGATGAGCATGTAAGAACGATCATCGATCAGGGAAGAGAACATATCGAAGAGTAAGTAAAAACAAAATTTATATCAAAAAGAAAATGGAGGATTCAATTATGAAAAAGAAATTCAAACTTGAGGATCTTGACTGTGCAAACTGCGCAGCAAAAATGGAAGAGGCTATCAAAAAAATCGAGGGTGTCAACGATGCAAATGTCAGCTTTATGACACAGAAAATGATGGTAGATGCAGTGGATGACAAATTCGATGACATCATGAAAGAAGTCGTAAAAGTCTGTGCAAAGGTTGAGCCGGACTGCAAGATTTTAATGTAAAAAAAATCAGGTAAAACAAAAACATAGTTGTATGTGACAGTCAGTCTCATACAGGGAAAGCCCGGTTATGCCAAAGGAGTGCTGCACGTGATCATATATCTGCACGAAATAAAAATGCTGCAGGAAAAAAGAGATCAGGCAGTACAGGGTTGAAAACAGATGCATACCGGGCTTACAAAAAAGAAAACATATGAATACATGAACATATGAAATAAATGAAGAAAAGAGGAATCAATATGACATCAAAACAGAAAAAAATGCTGTACCGTATTATCACTGCATTTGTGCTGTTTGTAGTGTTAATGGTTTTAGAGCATACTGGAGTGTTAGAGCAGTTACCGAGCCAGTGGCTTGTATTCCTGATCTATCTGATCCCGTATCTGGTGATCGGTTATGACATTGTCTATAAGGCAGTCAGAAACATCAGTCACGGACAGGTGTTTGATGAAAACTTTCTGATGATGGTCGCAACTTTTGGCGCGTTTGGCGTGAAAGAATATTCCGAGGCAGTTGCCGTTATGCTGTTTTATCAGGTTGGAGAGCTGTTCCAGAATTATGCGGTCGGCAAATCCAGACAGTCCATTTCCGATATGATGAATATCTGTCCGGAATACGCCAACATTGAGGAAGATGGTGTGCTGACGCAGGTTGATCCGGATGATGTGGAAGTTGGAACGATCATCGTTGTAAAACCGGGCGAGCGCATTCCGCTTGATGGAATCGTGACGGAGGGGACCTCCATGATCGACACCGCAGCGCTGACCGGTGAATCTGTACCGCGCAGGGCAACAGTCGGAGATGAGATTATCAGCGGATGTGTCAACGGTAGCAGTACGATCAAAGTAAAAGTAACAAAAGCATTTGAGGATTCTACGGTAGCCCGTATCTTAGAACTGGTAGAAAATGCAAGTAGTAAGAAAGCCAAAGTAGAAAACTTTATCACAAGATTTGCAAAATATTATACACCGGTTGTCACCATCGGTGCAGTGATCTTAGCTATTTTACCTCCGTTGATCTTAGGCGGTGGCTGGGCAGACTGGATCCAGAGAGCATGTATCTTTTTGGTTATTTCCTGCCCGTGTGCACTTGTCATTTCTGTTCCGCTTGGTTTCTTCGGTGGAATCGGTGCTTCCTCTAAGATCGGTATTCTGGTCAAAGGAAGCAACTATTTAGAGGCAGTTGCCGAGATGACAACGATCGTGTTTGACAAGACCGGTACACTGACCAAGGGTGAATTTAAGGTTTCGGAAGTACAGCCTTCCGCGGACAAAAACAACACAATCGGAAAAGAAGAATTGTTGGAGATCGCAGCGTACGGTGAGGGTTATTCCAACCATCCGATCGCGAACTCTATCCGCGAAGCATATGGAAAAACACTTTCCATGGAGCGCGTCACAGATACGGAGGAGATCGCAGGACACGGAATCCATACATTTATTGATGGCAGGGAAGTATACCTTGGCAATGCAAAACTGATGGACGCGCAGAATATCGCTTACACGGAAAACAAGACTGCCGGAACGGTTGTCTATGTGGCATGCAACAACGTGTTTGCCGGAAGTATCGTGATTTCCGATACTGTCAAAGAGGGCAGCAAAGATGCGATCCGCGATATGAAACAGGTCGGTGTGAAAAAGACAGTTATGCTGACCGGAGACAGACAGGCGGCTGCAGATGCCGTTGCCGCAGAACTTGGCATTGATGAAGTGCATGCAGAACTGCTCCCGGCAGACAAAGTCGGTCAGGTGGAGAAACTGTTGGGTGCACAGAATGAAAAAGAGAGACTGGCATTCGTCGGTGATGGTATCAACGATGCACCGGTACTCACAAGAGCAGATATCGGAATCGCCATGGGAAGCATGGGTTCGGATGCTGCGATCGAGGCAGCGGACATCGTACTGATGGATGATGATATCCGAAAAATTGCATCACTGGTCAAAATCGCAAGAAAGACACTTGGCATCGTAAAACAGAATATTGTATTTGCACTTGCAGTCAAAGCTCTGGTATTATTATTAGGTGCCCTTGGTATGGCAAATATGTGGGAAGCAGTATTCGCGGATGTCGGAGTTTCTGTAATCGCGATCTTAAACTCCATGCGCACGCTCAATACGAAATAGAAAAAAGTTCATAAATATATGAAAAAACAGGCAAATGATAAATTTTATCATTTGCCCGTTTTTTTATTGAAAATTGGAAAAATCAGGTATATAATCGTGAAAATGTCATAGAGAGGGCAGTTGATTTTGTAGAAAATAGTCAGATTCTGACCAAAAATGACAGCTAATACAAATAATTAAATCCACAGGAGGTACATAAGATGTTAGATTGTTTGAAAGCGATTAACTGGAAGAAAACAGGTGTTTTTGCAGCAGGAGTATTATTTGGAACCGCAGGTATCAAAGTTCTCTCAAGCAAGGATGCAAAGAAAGTTTACACAAACTGTACAGCAGCAGTTCTCCGCGCAAAAGAGTGCGTGATGAACACAGTTACAACTGTTCAGGAAAATGCTGGTGACATTTACGAGGAAGCTAAGAACATCAACGAGGAGCGCGCTGCAGCAGCAGAGGCGGCAGCATTCGCAGATGAGGCAGCGGAAGCAGAGGACAGCACAGCAGAGAACGAAGCAGCAGAAGAAGCATAAAACAATAGATTACACGCTTCGCGGTCTTGATATCGCCATGATAAAGAATGTGGCGATATCAAGACCGCGACAGGAAGCACCGGGAAAAATACCCTGGTGCTTTCCTTTACTATTGATTGGAGTGAGAAAAATGAAGTTTGTCATCAAACATGAGATCAAAGGGCGTATGCGTATTCATGTGTCTCAGTACCGGATGAGCTATGAGCAGGCAGATACGCTCCTTTATTTTTTACATAGCAATAAATATGTGACATTTGCGAAAGTATATGAGCGCACCGGGGACGCTGTGATCTCCTATGTCGGAGACCGTACAGAGATGATCCGCACATTACAGCAGTTTTCCTATGAAAAAGTGGATGTTCCGGCAGGAGTGATCGAAAATTCCGGTCGTGAATTAAATGCAAAATATCAGGAAAAACTGATCGGAAAGATCGTCTGTCGTTATGCGGGCAGGATGTTTCTGCCGTATCCACTTCGGGCATGTGTCACGACCGTCAAATCCGTAAAATATCTCTGGAAAGGTTTACAGTGCTTATGGCACCGGAAGATTGAAGTACCGGTACTGGATGCGACGGCAATCGGGGTATCTATTTTCAGAAATGATATCGAGACAGCCGGTTCTGTCATGTTCTTACTTGGCATCGGCGAACTCTTAGAGGAGTGGACACACAAAAAATCTGTAGACGATCTGGCGCGCACGATGTCTTTAAATGTAGGAAAAGTATGGTTAAAACGCGAAGATCAGGAAGTACTTGTACAAACCTCTGAAATCCGTCCGGGAGATGAGGTTGTTGTCCATATGGGCAATGTCATCCCATTTGACGGTATAGTCAGCGACGGTGAGGCAATGGTCAATCAGGCATCCTTAACCGGAGAATCTGTTCCTGTCAGAAGAATTGTGGAAAATTCTGTTTATGCCGGCACCGTGGTAGAGGAGGGAGAGCTTACCGTTCTCATCAAAGAAGTCGGCGGTTCCAGCCGCTTCGAGAAGATCGTCACCATGATCGAGGAGTCCGAAAAATTAAAATCTGCACTGGAAGGAAAAGCAGAGCATTTAGCAGACAAATTAGTACCATATTCATTAGGCGGTACAGTATTGACTTATCTGCTGACCAGAAATGTAAATAAAGCGATATCCGTACTGATGGTCGATTTTTCCTGTGCATTAAAACTTGCAATGCCGATCTCGGTACTTTCCGCAATCCGTGAGGCGAGTCTTTACCATGTGACCGTCAAGGGTGGAAAATACTTAGAGGCTGTTGCAGATGCAGACACGATCGTGTTTGATAAGACGGGAACACTCACAAAAGCGAAACCGACTGTTGTGGATGTTGTATCATTTAACGGTGCAGAACCGGATGAGTTACTGCGTATTGCAGCATGTTTAGAGGAGCATTTTCCGCATTCCATGGCAAAAGCAGTCGTGGATGCTGCACAGCAGAAAAATCTTGCACACGAGGAAATGCATACCAAAGTGGAATATATCGTAGCACATGGTATTTCCACGACGATCGATGGAAAACGTGCAGTCATCGGAAGCAGCCACTTCGTGTTTGAAGATGAAAACTGTACGATCCCGGAAGGAAAACAGGAACTGTTTGATTCCCTCCCGAAAGAATATTCACACCTGTATCTTGCAATCGAAGGAAAGTTAGCAGGCGTAATCTGTATCGAAGATCCTCTTCGTGAGGAAGCAGAGGCAGTTGTCAATTCATTAAAGCGTGCCGGAATCACGAAAGTTGTTATGATGACGGGCGACAGTGAGCGTACCGCAGCAGCAATCGCAAAGCGTGTTGGCGTGGATGAGTATTACTCGGAAGTATTGCCGGAGGATAAAGCCGGATTTATTGAGAAAGAAAAGGCGGCCGGAAGAAAAGTTATCATGATCGGTGACGGAATCAATGATTCACCGGCACTTTCTGCAGCGAATGTCGGTATTGCGATCAGTGATGGTGCTGAGATCGCAAGAGAGATCGCTGATATTACAGTTGGTTCGGATGATCTTTATCAGATCGTAACATTAAAGCTGTTATCGGACAGCCTGATGAAACGGATCCGCGGCAATTACCGCTTTATCGTCAGTTTCAATTTGGGATTAATATTATGTGGTGTTGCAGGAATTTTACAGCCGACCACATCGGCGTTACTGCATAATACATCAACCCTTTTGATCAGTTTAAAGAGTATGCAGAACCTGTTGGATTAGAAAACAGAACAGACAGGCAGGAGAGCGCTCCGGTGTTACTTGGATGTAATACCGGGGCGTTTTTATTGTATAGAGGCTTATTGTACGGATGAAAACATTGTATGAGAAAGCAGCACAAATGGAAATAAAAATAGTTGAAAACAGGTTTACAAGGCATGAAAAAAAGAATAAAATAAACCGGATAAAAAGAAAACGGGAAAAATGAGTTTGATATTTCAGGATCTAAATGGAGGCTTACAATGGAAAAGCAAAATGATCATAAAAAATTTTCAAAGAAAATATGGGTGCTGTCTGCGGGAATTATTGTAATCCTGGCAATCGTACTGTTTGCAGGGATAAAGAATGGTTTCTTTTTAAGAAAAGGTGATAAGATTTTATATGCAGCATATCATACGATCAAGGATCAGCCGGAAACCGCAGATGTTTCAAAGGATGAGGATTACACCGTTTCGATGGACGGACAATGGAAAGAGCAGAAAATCCAGGCAGAATATGCATCCGCTTCCGATCAGAAACAGTTAAAGGGAACGATAGATTTAGATAAGCTGCCGGATCTGGAATTTGTAATGACACTGGATGAAAAAGAACTGAAAACACAGCTTCTGTCGCTGAGCTCGAAAGTATTTACATACGATTATAAGAATGGTGGAAAAAGTGGATATCTTGCGAAAAAGATCGGTTCGGAAAAGCTGGAACGTTTCGATACCATTTTGGAAGAACTATATGGTGGAAATGAGCAGAAAACGATCGGAACAGATATATTAAAAGAGGCGCGGAAAGAATTTAACAAACTGAAAATAAAGAAAACAGAAAAAAAAGAATTTAAAATTGATGGTCAGAAAAGAAACTGTGCGGGGTATCAGTTTACAATCAGCAAGGATAATGTCAAAAATGTATTAGAGGCAGCGGAGAAGACCGTGAAGAAAAATTACGGGGACGGGACAAAAATATCTGCGGATCCGGTGGGAAAAGTTTTTATGGTATTTTATGATAAAATATCTGCGGCCGGGGAGATGGAATGCAGTGTATATTTGTATCAGAATAAGCTTGCGGCTGTTTCTGTAAATTATGAGGAGGATGAAAATGCACAGAAGATAGAGGTACTGTTTCTGGGAGGTGATTTCCGGACACAGAATATGAAAATCGCATTTTTGACGGGGGAGAAAACGACAACGATTCAGACAAATATTAGCGGAAACCTTGCAGCAAAGGACGGAACAATTACGTTTGAATCGGATGATACGGACAGTCTGAGTGGCAGGATCTCTGTGCAAAAAGGCTGCCAGATATCTGAACTGACGGGAGAGGAATGTAATCTTATGAAGCTAAACGGCTTTGAGCTGTTAGAATTATTTGGAGAGTTTGCCGGTTTTGGGTTTTAAATCTTTATTCCGGATTCTTTGAGAAAATTCATGATCTCCCGTTCATAGGAATCAAAATCAGCCATTGCGTTGACAGCGTGCTGGGAGCCTGTAATGATCAGTTTTTTCTTTCTGGATGCACAGGCATCATAAAGTTCGTCGCACATTTTTGGTGGAACGATGGAATCATGATCCCCATGGATAAAGAGAATGGGCAGTTTTGTCTGTTTTACGGCAGATAATGCGGTTGATTCACTGAGATTGAAGTGCCCGAAAATGCGTGCGCCAAAGTGCAGCAGGGCATAACAGAAAGAAACCGGCAGATGAAAAGACCGTATGGTTTCTTTGATAATTTCGGCAGGGGCAGTGTATCCGCAGTCGCAGATCAGGGCTTTCACAGAAGACGGCAGGGAGAGAACAGATGCCATCATGACAGAAGCAGAACCCATAGATACACCGGATAAGATCAGGGATTTTTCCGGAAAGCGTTTTACAGCGTAATCTGCCCAGCATTTTACATCCTTGCATTCCCGGATACCAAAGGTAATGATCTGGTCGGCACTTTTCCCGTGGCTGCGCTCATCGACTACAAGAAGGTTGATATGATTTTTCCTGCAGAAGCGAAAAGATCCCAGACCATCCCAGAGAAAAGTTCCATGATATCCATGAAAAAAGAGCATAAGCGGTGCATCCAGACGAAACAGATAAAGTCTGCCGCACAGAGACAGACCATCCTGTGACCGGATAGAAACTTCTTCATAGGGAGTCTGCTCCATTTCATGGAGAAGATGGAGCATAGCATTTTTATAAGGGGCATAGAGCATGTCATCCGGTATCTGGTACGGGTCGACATGCTTTTTTTGCGGATAATAAAAGACACCGCGATATAGCAGATAGGAAGTGAAAAACAAAAGAAATACCAAAACTAAACATGCTGTAAGAATATAGATCATGATCTGCCCTCCTTGCTCTTTGCCTTGTCTGAATACATGGCGGCATCTGCTTTTTTTACAAGTGAACGGATATCGGCTCCACATCCTTCTGCCGAACCGACTGCAGCAAGGATACGGAGACCGGTAGTGCCAGTGCCGGAAGAGAGTTCCGTTTTTACCTGTTGTATGATCCGGTTTATTTCACCAGGTGCCGGATCATCAAGGATCAGCAGAAATTCATCACCGCCGACACGGTAAGTACGGCATCTTTCATTGGAAACGGCAAGCAATTTCTCTGACATGGTCTGGATCAGGGAATCGCCAACAGCATGTCCAAAGTTATCATTGATCATTTTTAAATTGTTCAGATCCCAGAATGCAACGGCAATACATCCGACGGATGGATAATAATTTACAGCCATATCTTCGTATTTATTCTTATTATAAAGCTTTGTGCGGGCATCCATATCCTTGCGATAGGTAAGCTCTGCAATCCTGAGGGCATCATTGTGACTCCTGATGATAGTATACTGAAGCATGATCGTAAAAATAAGCAGGATCAGTGTACGCGGCAAAACTTCAAAGACGGCAATGATAAACATAGGATTTTCATTAAAAGGAATCTGCAGAAAAGAACCGGTCATAGTCTGCAGGTACCAGTTTCTTGTATGGGTGCTCTCTAAAAGCAGATTCAGGTCACACAGTCCGTAATAAAATCCCACATAGGAACTGATAAACATGGTAATCGTGTTAAAAATAAAGGAAAACCAGAGCGCCTGACGTTTCCGGTACTGGATCGCAAATAACAGTGGCATAACGAAAATCAAAACTGCATGATAGGTAAGCAGTGCGGTAATGATCGAGCAGATGATACTGATCAATGCCAGAAATAAATATTTGATCCATGGACTTGAGAGATCGGCCTTTTTATAGATAATGACAGGAGGAATGAGTAAGAGTACCGTAAATCCCAGTGAAAGACTGATTAAAAATTTACTGATCAGAAAGAAATTGATCATGGTTAAAACCCAGACAAGCAGCAGTGTCAGGAAAAACCAGCAAAACCCCATTAAAGTCCGTTTATTTGATTTGATCTCCTGATTGTGCAATTCTGTATCGTAAAGTTTGGAAAATGTATTCATAGAAATCTCCGGTTTTGTACAGGCAGTACCTTCTTAGTCCTATGTAAAATGTATGATCGTCAGGCAGACGAACAGCTTAATTATAGCATGAAAGGCGCTTTTTCTCAATAAGAGGTGAAAAACTTACTGTGTTTCTCAATAAAAACATGCGAAGTACTTGAATTTCCATACAGATAATATATAATGTCTAAGATGGTTAAAAAGTTAACAAAGATAAGATGAGCGAGGTAAAACACGATGTATGCAGATGAAAATGTGATTAAAATCAAACACGATGTACTCTACACAGTCGCAAAGCTTGCATTTGAAGGCAGACTTGAAGAAGAGAGAGACCACATCGCAACAGAACTCATTCCAGGTCCGACACCGCAGTTTCGCTGTTGTATTTATAAAGAGAGGGAGATCATCCGTCAGAGAGTCCGTTTAGCAGAGGGCAAGGCACCGGGTGCAGAGGATGATGGAAATGTGATCCAGGTTATCAGTTCCGCATGTGAGGATTGCCCGATTTCCAGTTATACAGTAACAGAAAACTGTCAGAATTGTCTTGGAAAAGCATGTGTCAATGCATGTAAATTTGGCGCAATTGAGCCGGGAAGAGACCGCTCCCATATTGATCCTTCCAAATGTAAAGAGTGTGGAAGATGTGCACAGGCATGTCCTTACAATGCAATCGCACATTTAAAGAGACCATGTAAATTCAGCTGTCCGGTTAATGCGATTACATACAATGAGTATGGCATTTCCGTGATCGACAAAGAAAAATGTATCCGCTGCGGTAAATGTATCCACAGCTGTCCGTTTGGAGCAATCGCATCCAAAACATTTATTGTACCGGTTATCGAGGCTTTAAAAGCAGGTAAGCATATATATGCAATGGCAGCTCCGGCAACAGAAGGTCAGTTTGGTGTTGATATCACCATGGCAAGCTGGAAGAAAGCCATGAAAGAGATGGGATTTACAGATTTCTATGATGTAGGTCTTGGCGGAGATATGACGGCAGCTTATGAGGCAGAAGAGTGGGCTGAGGCATATAAAGAGGGAAATAAGAAAGTTACTTCCTGTTGTCCGGCATTCGTAAATATGGTGCGTTTACATTATCCGGAATTAGCAGAGTGCGTGTCCACAACAGTGTCTCCGATGTGTGCAGTTTCACGTCTGATCAAAGCAAAAGATCCGGAAGCAATCACTGTATTTATCGGACCTTGTGTTGCCAAGAAGTCTGAAGTGGCAGATCAGAAGATCGAGGGAAATGCAGATTATGTATTAACATACAGCGAGATCCGTGCGATGATGAAAGCAAAAGGTGTTGAATTACAGCCATGTGCAAATGATGACCAGACAGCATCTACATTTGGTAAACGTTTCGCAAACTCAGGCGGTGTAACAGCAGCCGTGCTTGAAAGTTTAAAAGAGTCTAACGATGAGATCGCAGCAACCGTATGCAAGGCAAACGGTGCGGCAGAGTGTAAGAAAGCATTACTTCTGTTAAAAGCAGCAAGACTGCCGGAAGACTTTATCGAAGGTATGGCATGTGAAGGCGGATGCGTCGGTGGTCCAAGTGCATTCAATGATCAGGTTTCTTCCAAGAAGAACCGTGATACACTGATCGGACAGGCAGACGACCGTACGATCCATGATAACTTAAAGAATTATGACATGGAAAGCTTCTCCATGCACCGCGAGTAAAACGAGCGGAGCATTGCATCGCGAGTAAAACGAGCGGAGTATTGCATCGCGAATAATATGAGCGGGGCATTGCATCGCGAGTAGAATTATGTGTTATTTATGCCGCGTGACCTGTAATAGGGTTGCGCGGCATTTTTGTGTCTGAACGGCAGCCGTCCATTTCAGGTTTCGTGTTTCAGACAGGAAAAGACTTTGCTTAAGGAATGAATTCTGTTAGAATAAAAAACAACACAGCAGAAAGGAAAAAGATAATCGACAATGAAAAAAGCAGTATTTTTTGATATAGACGGTACTTTGTGGGATTTTAAAATGAATATTCCGGAAAGTACAAAAAAAGCATTAAAAGAGCTCAGAAAAAATGGTTATTATGCATTTCTATGCAGTGGAAGAAGCCGGTCAAATATTAAAAGTCCCAAATTACTTGCACTTGGATTTGACGGAATCGTGGCAGCGTGCGGCACACATATCGAGTTTGAGGGGGAAAAGCTGTTTGAACTGCTGCTGACGAAAGAACAGATTGAACATATTCTCACAGTGCTGCGGAAGCATCAGATACCGATGGTTCTGGAAGGTCCAAATTATATTTATGTGGATGAAAAAGATTTTGTCGACGATCCATATGTCATTTATCTGAGAAATGAGCTTGGGGAAAACTTAAAAAGTATTACCGGAACTGCACAATATGAGGTAAATAAGCTGAGTGCGGAACTTGGAAATGCAGATGTAGAACTTGTCAGAAAAGAACTGGGAACGGAGTTTGATATGATCGTCCATGAGCCGGATGGAATATTAGAGATCGGGCAGGCGGGGCATTCAAAGGCAAGCGGCATTGAGCGCCTCTGTGCGTCTCTTGGAATCGCAAAGGAAGATACCTATGCATTCGGGGATAGCGCTAATGATGTGGAAATGCTTGAATTTGTGGCACATGGGATTGCCATGGGAAATGGTACGGATGTGGCAAAGAATGCGGCAGAATTTGTTACCACAGATATCCATAAAGATGGGATCTGGAACGGACTGAAACATTATGGGCTGATTTAAATAAAAGACAGGGGGAAAACAATGGCAAATATCATGGACTATATGGACTGGCGTGGTGATTTATCGTTTGAGGCAGATGAATTTAATGAAGTTGATAATCTGATTTTAGCGCAGCTTGCATATGTTGATTTTGAGGGGATCGTTACTGCAGAGGAAAATGCGCCGGCAGTACCGCTTAAGGAGGCATCCGGACAATTTTGGGAAAAGAATGATAAAGACGAAATCTTAGCGCGGGTATCCATGACGAAATCGGCTCCGTTTGTTATGGAGAAAATGGCGGAAACAAAACGTTTTTCGGATGTAAAACTACGCTGCTATGTCAACGAGATCCGGGATGAGGAACAGTTTCAGTTTTCGGCGGTCTGTGTGGAACTGCCGGATGACAGCCTGTATGTGGCATTTCGTGGAACGGACAACACGATCACGGGCTGGCGGGAAGATTTTAATATGGGTTATCTGTCAGAAACGCCGGGACAGCTCCGGGCAGTGGAATATTTGAACCGTGCAGTGACAGACAAAAAGCAGAGGGTGCGTGTCGGCGGCCATTCAAAGGGTGGAAATTTTGCCGTGTATGCCTCCGTAAAATGTGATCCGCAGATCCAGAACCAGATTTTAAATGTGTACAGCAATGATGGTCCGGGATTCCGGAGTGATATGGTGGAAAGCACAGAGTACCAGCGCATGCTGCCGAAGCTGCACACGATCCTGCCGGAATCTTCCATTGTCGGAATGCTCTTAGAACATCAGGAGTCGTTTGAAGTTGTCAAGAGCTCAAACAGCGGGATCCAGCAGCACGATGCCATGTCATGGGAGGTACTCGGAAGATCTTTTGTACATGTAGATCAGGTTGCGGCACAGAGCCTGTTGCTGGATGAAACGATGAAATCATGGATTTACCAGTTAGACGGGGAAGAGAGAGCACAGATCGTAGAGACAGCATTTGATATGATCGAAAAAGTCGGGATCCGTACGGTAGATGATTTTTACCACAGTAAATGGAAGAAAATACAGGAACTGATGAAGGAAACCAGTAAACTTTCACCGGAGCGGCAGAAACTGTTTTCAAGAGCCTTAAAACTGCTTTGGACGGAAGGAAATAAAGCAATGAAGGAGACCGTAAAACAGACCGTAAAACGCACGTTAAAACAGTCTCCGCTGAAAAAATAAAAAAAGTATAAAATCACAGAAAATGAGTGAACTTATAAAAAAACGAGAAAAAGAGAGAAAAAATAAGAAAATATTGGAATAAATAATTATAAATAGAAATATATTTGGTTGCAGATTCAAATATAAAAATCTATTATATGAACCATAAGTTAGCACTCAAAAGAAATGAGTGCTAATAACTACTCAAAAGAAATAAAACAGATGATCATAAGCAGGAGGTAAGCAACATGAAATTAGTTCCATTAAGCGACAGAGTCGTATTAAAACAGTGTGAGGCAGAGGAGACTACAAAATCAGGTATCATCCTTACAAGCAGTGCACAGGAAAAACCACAGGAGGCAGAGGTTATCGCAGTTGGTCCTGGTGGAATGGTTGATGGAAAAGAAGTTACCATGCAGGTAAAAGCAGGTCAGAAGGTAATTTATTCGAAATACGCAGGAACAGAAGTAAAATTAGACGGAGAAGAATACATCATTGTAAAACAGAATGATATTCTCGCAGTTGTAGAGTAAAACATATTTTTATCATTAATAAATTCAGAAAGAGGTAGACAGATATGGCAAAGGAAATTAAATATGGCACAGAAGCAAGAGCAGCATTAGGTGCAGGTGTAGATAAACTGGCAAATACCGTAAGAGTAACATTAGGACCGAAAGGAAGAAACGTAGTACTTGACAAATCCTACGGTGCTCCACTGATCACAAACGATGGTGTTACGATCGCAAAAGAGATCGAGTTAGAAGATGCATTCGAGAACATGGGTGCACAGCTTGTAAAAGAAGTTGCAACAAAGACAAACGATGTTGCAGGTGATGGTACCACAACAGCAACTGTTTTAGCACAGGCAATGGTACAGGAAGGTATGAAGAACCTTGAAGCAGGTGCAAACCCGATCATCCTTCGCCGTGGTATGAAGAAAGCAACAGATAAAGCTGTAGAAGCAATCCTTGCAATGTCTTCCAAAGTAAACGGAAAAGACCAGATCGCAAAAGTAGCTGCAATCTCTGCAGGAGATGAGAACGTAGGTAACATGGTAGCCGACGCGATGGAAAAAGTTTCCAACGATGGTGTTATCACAATCGAGGAATCTAAGACAATGCAGACAGAGCTTGACTTAGTAGAAGGTATGCAGTTTGATCGTGGTTATGTATCTGCTTACATGTGCACAGATATGGACAAAATGGAAGCAGTATTAGATGATCCTTACATCTTAATTACAGATAAGAAGATCAGCAACATTCAGGAGATTCTTCCTCTGTTAGAGCAGATCGTACAGAGCGGCGCAAGATTACTCATCATCGCTGAGGACATCGAGGGTGAGGCACTTACCACATTGATTGTCAACAAATTGCGTGGTACATTCAACGTAGTAGCTGTCAAAGCACCTGGTTATGGTGACAGAAGAAAAGCAATGCTTGAAGATATCGCAATCTTAACAGGTGGTCAGGTAATCAGCTCTGATCTTGGTCTGGAATTAAAAGACACAACGATGGATCAGTTAGGCCGTGCAAAATCTGTCAAAGTTCAGAAAGAGAACACAGTAATCGTTGACGGTGCCGGTGACAAAGATGCAATCGCAAGCAGAGTAAACCAGATCCGTGGACAGATCGAGGAGACAACATCTGAGTTCGATAAAGAGAAATTACAGGAGAGACTTGCTAAATTAGCAGGCGGTGTCGCAGTCATCCGTGTCGGTGCAGCAACTGAGACAGAGATGAAAGAAGCAAAACTTCGTATGGAAGATGCTTTAAATGCAACAAGAGCAGCAGTAGAAGAAGGTATCATCGCAGGCGGCGGTTCTGCATATATCCATGCAACCAAAGCTGTTGCAGAGTTAGCTGACACCTTAGAGGGTGATGAGAAGACCGGTGCAAAGGTTATCTTAAAAGCTCTCGAAGCTCCGTTATACTACATTTCTGCAAACGCAGGTCTTGAGGGTGCTGTTATCATCAACAAAGTAAAAGAGTCCAAAGACGGTATCGGATTCAACGCAGCAACCGAAGAATATGTAGATATGGTTGAGAATGGTATCCTTGACCCGGTTAAAGTTACAAGAACAGCATTACAGAACGCAACATCTGTTGCATCTACACTGCTTACAACAGAGTCTGTTGTTGCAAACATCAAAGAAGATGTTCCGGCAGTTCCAGCAGGTAACCCGGGCATGGGAATGATGTAATTACAGGGGAAAAAAGAATCGATGGTATGGATTCGACAGGAATCTATGGTCATGAAAAAACGGCAGATCGTACGGTCTGTCGTTTTTTATGTCCCAAAATAATAAAATGCACGCTCCGCGAACATTCTATTATCATGAATAAAAGGAAGCTTTGGGGTTGTCCCAAAACTTCCCTGCTAATACTTAATGAATACTTAACGGAGCAGACATGCAAGCAGTCTGTCGTTGTCCTCCGGATTCATGATGCAAAGCCGGATGTACTTGTTGTCTAAAAATGGAAAGGTGGAGCAGTCGCGGATCATCATTTTCTCGCGAATTGCGCGGTCAAAGAGATCCTGTGAAGTGAGATCATCTTTTAAAATGCGTATCAGCATGAAATTGCCGCTCGGTTCATACACTTTAAAATCAGGACTTTTCTGGAATGTCCGGTAGATCCTTGCTCGCTCGGAAGAAATCAGATCTTTGGTGGCTTTGATATATGCAGTGTCACGGAACATCGTCTCTCCGGCAACGACAGCAAGGGAGTTGATCGTCCACGGATTTTTCCTGGTATTGATTGATTTGATCAGGTCACGGTTGCCTGTGATCGCATAGCCGAGACGAAGACCCGGTGCTGCAAAAAACTTTGAGGTGCCGCGCAGGATAACGATGTTGTTATAATAGTTTGTCAGCGGCACGGCTGAGATTTCAGCCATATTATCAGCAAATTCCACATAAGTTTCATCCACCATAACGTAAATGTCATGTTCCTTGCAGGCATCTAAGATATGGCGCATTTCCGTTCTGGTGATGCAGGATGAAGTAGGGTTGTTCGGGTTGCAGATGACGATCAGGTCAATACTTTCATTTAAATGGGAGATAAAATCGTCGACATCTAAGCGGAAGTTGTCCTTTTCACGGAGCGGATAGTAGAGTGTTGTGCCTCCGCCGAGTGAAATCTCTCTCTCATATTCGGAATAAGTAGGTCCGATGACCATCGCTTTTTTCGGGTGCTCGATCTGTATAAAAAGAGAGATCAGTTCCGTGGAACCATTTCCTACGATGACGTTTTCGTATTCGGTGCCGCAGTATTCTGCAATGCATTTGCGCAGGGAGGTATATTCCCTGTCAGGGTATGTCGTGATCACATCGATCTGCTCGGAGAGAGCGGTCCGAAGAAGCGGTGATACGCCAAGCGGATTGACATTTGCGGAAAAACTGACGATCTCTTCTTTTTTGATGCCGTAAATCTGTTCTATTTTTTCTAAATCACTTCCGTGAAAATGGTCTTTGTGTTTTATCATTGCGAACTCCTCCAAATTGGTTTATAATCTATTATAATGATTGTCATTGAAAAAGCAAGCAATTAAGAGAGAAAAAGCAGGTGTCGATTTGCGAAGACGGATACAACAACTGGCAAGGGGAAAATTCGAACACTTAAAGCCGTCTCTTTCAATTTCTGTGGATAAGATTGACATCACAGCAATGGAAGGTAATGATATTTCGGGGGATTTCGTGATCACAAGCACAAATCATGTGCCGATGCGTGGAATCGTATATTCTTCCAATCCGAGGATGGAATGTCTGACACCGCAGTTTGAAGGGGAAGAAATAAGGATTCGTTACCAATTTCATAGTTATGGTCTGATCGAAGGTGATATTCAAAAAGGAGAGTTCTGTATCGTAGTAGAACAGGGTGAATATAACCTTTCTTTTGTTGTGTCTGTTTCAAAACTGTATGCAGAATCCTCGGTTGGCAAAGTGAAAAATTTATCCGATTTTGCCAGATTATCAGAAAACGACTTTGACGAGGCATTTCATCTGTTTTATTCGGGCAAGTTTAAAAACATATTTCATCCGGATGAAAAAAGGGAGATGCTTTTATATGAGGGTTTGTCGAAAGGAACACCATCCGGACAGAAAGTGGAGGAGTTTTTGATCGGAATCCACAAAAAGAAGCGGACTGTGGTTTCATTGGAAGAAAGCAGTGCCATATTTTACCAGGTGCATGAAAACAGACTTGAAACTTTTCAGGTGAACAGAAACCGGCATGGATATCTTGAAATCAGAGTCCATTCGGATGCAGAATTTCTGGTTTTAAAGAAACCACGGGTCACCGATGAGATGTTTGTGGGAAGTATCTGTGATGTGGAATATTATATTGTGGCAGAAAAAATGCATGCGGGAAGGAATTTTGGAAAGATCCGTCTGGAGATACCGGGACAGAAACCATTGATCTATACGGTGTGTGCCACGACTAAGCAGGAAAATAAAACGAAGGATGAACCTGTTTTTTTTGATATCCAGAAATCACGCATAAAATTAATGCAGCTTTATCTGGAATACCGCCTGAAACGGATTGTGACCGGAGTATGGGCAAACCAGTCGGGGGTTATTTTGGATCATCTTTCCGTTTTGTGTGAGAATGAAAAGATTTATGGACTGATGAAGGCACAGACGCTGATCATCAACCGCCAGAGACAGGAGGCATCCTGGATATTAGATGATTTTAAACGGACGTGTGAGGATCATGAAAGTCCGGAATGGGGGTATTATCTTTATCTGTGCACATTGATGGAGCGGGAGCCGTCCTATGTGGATCGTCTGACGGCGGAAGTGGAACAGATTTTTAAACTGCATCCGGATAATTCGATGTTGTTCTGGGTGCTGTTATTTTTAAAAGAAGAGTATTATCAGAAGCCGGCAGAAAGGTTAGAAGCAATTCGTGACTGGATGCGTTATGATAACAGCCCGTATTTTTATCTGGAGGCATATTATCTGATCTGGCAGGATCCATATTTACTGGCGAGACTTGGATCATTTGAGGTTCGCATATTATACTGGACTGCAAGATGGGGCATTATGACACGGGATATAGCAATACAGGTGGCCGGGCTTATTTCAGAAAAAAAAGAATATCATCCGTTTTTATACCATATTTTAGAGGCGTGTTATGAGGTGAAACCGGATGATGAAATGCTGACGGCGGTGTTAGGATATCTGATCCGCAGCCAGTGCTTTGGTGCAAAGTATCATCACTGGTATGAACTTGGAATTGAACGTGAGATCCGCATCACGAGCCTGTATGAAGCGTATCTTTTATCACTGGATGGAAGAAAATTAGAACGTGTACCAAAGATGCTTCAGCTGTATTTTCAGTATGACAGTGGATTGTCCTGGCAGCAGAAAGCGGTTTTATTTGTCAATATTATTGCGGCAAAAAAGGTGCAGCCTGAGGTATATCAGAAATATCTGCCGATCATGGAACGGTTTGCGATGGAGCAGATGGAGGCTGGTCATATCGATGATAATCTGGCCGTGATATATGATGAAATGTTTGAACAGGGGATTATAAATAGTGATATTGCGCATTGGGCAGCTGAAATTCTTTTTACGCACAAGATGATCTGTACGGATCCACAGGCAGCAAAGATAGAAGTTTATGAATATGCATGCAGCCCAGCATGCAATCATGTGAATAACAGGGAATCCGTGATCCGGAACGGGGCTGCATACTTTACTGTATATACAAAGGATTACTGCCTGATTATGGAGGACATTTATGGTAATCGTTTCTGTGAGGAAATCGGTTGTTGTGAAGAGCCGCTGATGGATATTGACCATTGTGTGAAAAAGTGTACAGAACTTGCACAGGGAGAATTATCCTATATTCTATATTCCATGCAGCAAAAAGTTACGGGTGGAGTGGATGATTCAGATTTTCCGGGTGTGTGGACTGTTTTAAAAGCACCGCAGGTGAGTGACCGCTATAAAAGGGAAATTGCAGAACAGATCATATCATTTTACCGGAAAAGAAAGTATGAGGCGGGCTGCCTGACCGGTCTGGATCATAAATTGTTATCTGCAGCTGCGCGCCGTATGCTGATGCAGTACCTGACGGAAGAACATTTGTATGAAACTGCGTATCGCATGGCAGAAGAGTGTGGGTATGAGCACATGGATACGGCTGCATGCGTTTCTCTGTGCAGTTATGCGATTCATACAGCAGGGTTTGAGGAAGATGATTTCCTTCTTGGGTTTGCAGAGCATGTATTTTACAGAGGCACTTATAATGATGTGATCCTTATCTATCTTTGTAAATATTATAATGGTGCAACAAAGACGATGGCGGAGATCTGGAAAGCTGCGGGAGCATTTGATATTGACACGTTTGATCTTGAGGAACGTATTTTAAGCCAGATGCTGTATTCGACTGATTATATTGCGGATATTGAAGAGATCTACGAGAGTTATGTAAAAGGCGGGGGACGGGAACTGATCTGTATGGCATATTTATCGTATTTTGCAGATGCATGGCTGGTGAGGAATATGGTGGTACCGGAGTATGTATTTGAACAGATCTTTGCCCGTTATCAGGAAGGAAATCCTCTCAACGATGCGTGTAAACTGGGGCTGCTGAAATATTTCTCAGAGAAAGAGCATTTATCAGATGCGATGTATCAGGTGGCAGATGAATTGTTGGAAGAGTACACGTCTAAGAACCGCTGCTTTGCATTTTTCCTGGAGTTTGAGAAAGAATTACGTTTAAAGTATCATTTGTATGACAAAGCGTTTGTGGAATATCATACAGATCCGGGACAAAAAATTATGATTCATTTTAGCCTGGATGGAGAACATTACGAGCAGTCACTGTTAAATGAGGTCTATGATGGTGTTTTTGTCAAGGAATTTGTCTTATTTTTTGGCGAGTCTGTACTTTATTATATGACAGAGCAGGAAAAGGCGGAGGAGAAGATAACGGAAAGTGCCTGCTTAAATTGCCGAAATGTACCGGACGAAGAATCTCATGGAAGGTATGAAATGTTGAATGACATGCTGATGCATCACGCGATGGGAGAACGTGAGATGCAAAAGAGAGAAATGAAACAATACTATGGAATGCAGATGGTAACGAATGAGGTATTCCGTATTTTATAAGTAAGAGGGAGAAAAGTGGAAAAAACGTCGTATTATCTTGGCATTGATCTTGATAATGACAATGCCGTGATCAGTTATTTCCAATTGAATATGAAGGAACCGGAGACTGTCAGCACAGTGGCAGGCAGTGAAGTATACCAGATTCCTCTGATACTTGCCAAAAAACATGGGATCGGTCAGTGGTTTATCGGTGAGGAGGCAAAACGTCTGGCACTTTTGCAGGGAGAGGAAGCAGTATCCGGTCTGCTGCAGGCAGCTCTTGCGGGAAAAGAGTTTTTCATAGAGGGGGAAACTTATAAGGCACAGGAACTGTTAGCACTCTACATAAAAAAGCTGGTATATCTTGCGGGAAAACTGGGGAATCCTGTGATACCTGACTTTTTGGTTATCACACTTGAACAGCTGTCGCGGGAGGTGACGGAGCTCTTTCTTCAGGTAGCAGAAAGAATTGGAATACCGGAGGGAAAGCTGACACTCATTGACAGGAGAGAGAGTTTTTATTATTTCGCATTCAGCCAGCAAAAAGAATTATGGCTGCATGATGTGTGTCTGTTTGACAACCGGGGAGATGAGGTCTGGTGCAGGAGATTGGAACGGGATCAAAGAACCATGCCGCAGCTTGTCACGATCAGTGAGGAACAGCGGAATATAGACCGGGCAAATAAAGATGCCAGCTTTTTAAAAATCGTATCAGAAGTGACAGGAGGGCATATTGTTTCGGCAGTTTACCTGACCGGAGACGGTTTTGATGGTGAATGGATGAAGGAGTCCCTTTCTTTTTTGTGCAAAGGCCGCAGGGTTTTTATGGGGAAAAATCTTTATTCCAAGGGTGCCTGTTATGCAGCGGCAAGAAAGTGTATGACGGAAGAAAACAGCTGGCAGTTTGTCTATATGGGCGATAATGAGATGAAAGTGAATGTAAGCCTGAAAGTGCAGAGCCAGGGAAAAACAGAGTTTTTTACGCTGATCAGTGCAGGAGATAACTGGTACGAGACTGTTGGAGAATGCGAAGTATTGCTGGATGGATCAAACGAGATCGATTTCTGGCTGCAGCTGCCAAACAGCAAGGAAGCGAAGATTGAGAAACTCACGCTTGCAGACCTTCCCGAACGTCCGCCACGCACAACGCGTCTTCGCATCAAAGCACAGCCGGTTTCCGACATGGAAGTAAAGATCAGGATCAAAGACCTTGGCTTTGGGGAGATATTTAAGAGTTCTGACAAAACATGGGAATATATGATGTCACTGGAAAATGTACAGTAGACAAAGGAGAGGCAGGAGAAACGAATGGGCGAATTGATCTTATGCAGCCAGCAGTTAGCGGCGATGCCCTATTATATTGAAAATGTATCGTTAAATGTTTATTCGCTGGATGAACTGTGCTATTATATCAAAAATAATACCTGTCTATTGGATGCAGACTTTATGGATGACGAGTTGTGTGACTGGGTGGAAAATGAACAGCATTTGCCGGATATTGCACAGAATCTAAGGAATATCAAGGCTGGCGGAGGTGTTTTGTCTGAATTTACCGGCTGTCTGATGTCAGCGTGTGGTTATTGTACGAAAGAGGAACAAAAGCAGATCCGGAATACACTTCAGGAAATGGAACATAAGTCGGCATTTGAATGTGGGAAAATCAAAGCTGACCGTTTTCTGGAGAACCGGAAATACATCAGCAGTATTGCAGAATACAGAAAACTTCTGCAATCGTGTGAAACTGAAATGCCACAGATGGTTGGCGCAGTGTGGCACAATCTTGGTACCGCATATGCGAGGCTGTTTTTGTTTGAACAGGCAGCTGACTGCTATGCAAGGGCATATGAAAAAAGCAGTGATAAAGAGTCCTTGAAAGAGTGTCTGATGGCATGCCGCTGTAATCATGATGAGCGGGCATTTGAACGCAGGAGAGAATATTTTAAAATAGCACCGGAGGAAGCAAAAAAGATTGCAGATGAATTGAGCAGCTGCAGTAGAAGTGATGCGATATGTCAGTTTGAGACAATGCTTGATGAGTGGGATCCGGGGGATGAAAATGTGTGGGAGACGCAGCTTGAGGAATGGAAAAAACAGTACAGGAAGGATTGTATGGTATAAATGAAATTTTTTGACAGATGGAAAAAACGCAGTTTTGAAGAAAAAATGGATGATCTGAGCCAGACTGTGCTGACGGAAAATAACATAAAAGATCCGAAACAGGTGGAGCAGTATGTTGTGGAACGATTAGAGCAGATGATCGATATCACAAGGGAAATCGAGGAGGAAAAATCGGAGTACCGAACAGTCACGTCTTATCTGAATGATGTCCAGAAATTAGAAGATCTTCCGGAACCTGAAAAGAAAAAAATTGCGGATGTGGCACAGAATGTCGTTCAGTTAAACAGTGCGAGAAATATTTTCCTTAATTCAGAAAAAAAACTGACAGATGCACAGTTTACGCAGCTTCAGCAGGAAGAAAAAACCATGCCGGATGCAATCAAACGCCTTAGCTCGAATGAAATCTATCAGGATACTATAAAAAAGGATATGAAATATCTTGAACGGGAAAAATCCAGATGGCTTTTACACCGTGAATATCTGATGCACCAGCAGAAAAGTTTAAAGAATTTATTATACATCATTCTTGCAATTGTGGCAGCAGTGGCAGTGACACTTATCACGTTACAGCTTGGATTTAAGGTTGATACATATTATGCATGGATGGTACTTATTTTTGTCACTGCAGTGGCGGTGTGTGCCGATTATTTAAAGATGCTGCACAATGACTCTGAGATCAAGTTAGCGGAACGAAGTGCAAATAAGGCAATTCTTTTACTTAATAAGGTAAAGTTTAAATATGTCAATATCACGAATGCCATTGATTATGCCTGTGAGAAGTATCATGTAAGAAGAGCTTCAGAATTAAATCAGCTGTGGCAGTATTATATGGATGCAGTGCGTGAACGTGAAAAATATCAACGCACAAATGAGGATCTTGAATACTTTAATGGCAGACTGGTGCGGGCATTGAACCAGTATCAGTTATATGATGCACAGGTCTGGATCACGCAGGCAGCAGCCCTGATTGATCCCAGGGAAATGGTTGAGGTGAAGCACGGCCTGATTCTGCGCAGACAGAAATTAAGGGATCGGATGGAATATAATGTCGAAGAAATGAAAAATCAGAGGGAGGAAGCGTTAAAACTTTCTTCAAAGGCTGGAAGCATGAAACCACAAATTGATGAGATCATCAATGCAATTGACCGGTTGATGGAAACGATGTAAGTTTCTGTCCGGTGTGTCAGGTCTGCCTGTGTAATGTTTGATTTGAATAAGTTGTGGTATGATGAGAAATATATGGATACTGCGTACAAATGCCGGAGGGGCATATTGTACGCAGTATTTTATTTCATGCTAATAGAATGCAAAATGTTGTTTGTGACAACAAGCCGGCTTGCAGAACATGCAGTCTATTTGCCACATCCCAGATCAAATTCCGGGTTGCACATATAAAAGTTTTTGCTGTCAAGTTCTTCCTGAACCAGGCGGAGGCCTTCACCGAAACGCTGGAAATGCACGATTTCGCGCTGGCGCAGAAAACGGATCGGTTCACAGACTTCCGGATCTTTGACAAGACGTAAAATATTATCGTAGGTGGTGCGGGCTTTCTGCTCCGCAGCCATATCTTCAAAAAGATCCGTGATCGCATCGCCTTTGCTCTGGAATTCACAGGCATTAAACGGAATACCACCGGCTGCCTGCGGCCAGATCCCGGCCGTGTGATCGACATAGTAAGGAGCGAAACCGGCGGCCTCAAGTTCTTCAGCACTTAAGCCTTTGGTGAGCTGGCGGACGATGGCGGCAATCATTTCGAGGTGGGCTAATTCATAGGTACAGATACGTTGGATATGGCTATTTATATTGGATTTCCAGGGAAAAAACATTCTCTATGTATCGCCCAATCCCCGCTTTTGACTCCATATTATTATAATATAAGATTTTGTCAACACAGGATTTTAAGAACCGGTTCTTCTCGGCTGCCGACAGCTCTGGATCATTCAGGGCATGGAGACAGTCTTTAAAACGTCTTATCTTTTCCTCATAATCAATAATGTCGGCTTTCTTTGCTCTGGCATCCTCTAATGCAATGATCGTGGATGCGATATCCTGCTGTGTTTTGACATTTCGCACTAAAAACTCTTCTTTGGAATAGATCCCATCCTCGTAAGCGTCCTTTTGCCGGGCATCTTTTTCATTCAGCTTTTTCAGTTTGTTTTCCAGATTCACCACGATCATTTTACTGATTGCCTGCGCCCTGCCATCGTCCGATTTCTGCGCCAATTCAAAGTCATTCAGAGTATCTTCCATGGAAGAGATAAAACGCCTTAAAAAGGCAGAATAGAGCACGGATTTGGTATGGCAGTAAGCCTGATGGTTGCAGAGCATCATCTGAGAGACGGAATTGTGATTTTTGTAGATCTTAAGGGACATGGCATGGCCGCAGGTGCCACAGTAGAGCAGACCGGCAAACGGATTGCAGAGCTCTTTGTTCCTGCGCAGGCTCGGATTGGTCCCGCGTCTCGCCATGCAGGCATCGTATAATTCCTGGGTGATGATAGGTTCATGCAGCCCTTTATAATATTTTGCCTCAGAGTTTTGCGGGCGCGCTTTTGCCAACTGTCCCTCGTTAATGTATTTTACAACCTTCCGGTTGTTCCACCGGACCATGCCAAGATAGAGTGGGTTGCATAAGATCGAGCTGATGATTGCCGGTGTCCAGTGAGCTGCTTTCTTTGGCTTAATATGCATGGCGTCCAGCTTGTGCGCAATGTTCGTAAAGCCGATGCCCTCCGGTGTGTAAGCGTAAAGTTCATGGATTAGTTTTACCGTATCGGCTTCCTCCGGGATGATCTCCAATGTGTGGCAGGTGACACCGTCTTTCTTTATGACGGTTTTCTTATAGCCGTATGGATCCACAGAGCCGATATAATTCCCTTTGGCAACAGAAGCCTCCCGCCCGCGCTTTAAGATACGCTTGGTGTATTCCAGGTAGTCATTGCCCCTGGTGATCTCCATTTCAAAAAATTTTCGTTCATATTCTTCCTGCAGGTTGAAAGAGTGCGTGAGAGTGAGAACCGTTGTATTTGTATACCGGAGGATATTGATCAGCCTGCCGCAGTCCTCAAGATCACCGCGGGATAAACGCTGCGGCTCCACGACAAGGACTGCCTTAAACTGCTCGGACTCGATCATTTTCAGCAGATTTTTCATTTGTGGCCTGGACTCGATCGTCTCGCCGGAGACGACTTCGCGGAAGATATTTTTCTCTGGGATCGGAGAGTGGAAGTGCGTGGAAGCATATTGCTGGATCATCTCCTCGTGCTTGCGGAGAACTTCCTCCACGGACATATCAGGACTGTCGGACCGGGACTTGCGGAGATAGACTAAGACTTCATTTACAGTGAATGATTCGGTGTTTGGCATAAGGTATCACTCCTTTGTGAAAATGTATGTAAAAAAGAGTATAAAAATAACAGCCAGCGGGGAACGGGTGTTCCGCTTGCGTAGCTGCTCCGGGAATGATACAATGTGCTTGTTGAGGGCTCTTGGATCATTCGGGAGCGTGATTGATTGTTCTTAATGTCAATGGCATTGAGAACAATCAAAGTTTATATTGACAATAAATTGATTCGCATTTATAATATGCGTGTGATTAAATTAACGATGAAAGTTAATACATCACTTAAAACAGAAGAACATAGAGCAGAAATGTTCTTAATATTTAAGAGATAAGCTGATAGTGTTTCTGGTGTGTACCAGAAAATGTCTGTCAGCTTTTTCTCGTTTATGGGATAGGATGTTCTAATAAATCTATATACATTACACACCTTTTAAAATGTGTTGAGCGCATACTTGCAGTTCGATCATATTGGAACAATTGAATGCAGATAGAACGTATCTGGTCTATGTTAAAAAAATCAAGGTTTTTTAATAGGAGACCAGCTTTTTTATTTACGTCAGGTATATCATTTATTTCAGTAATTAATTGGTCATAATCATTTATTACCGGAACAGAATTTACCTGTTTTTTTATGTTAGATGGAATAAGTTTATCTTTTGTGTCATGTAATGCAATATATAAACACAATTTTTCATTTACGGAAATATCTTCTGTGGCTGAGGATGCATACTTAAATACCGGTAGTAAGCGATTATATGGAATGGATTTAAAGCGTTCTAAGCACATACTATTAGGGTCAAAGCGTTTATTATCTAATAAAATGTCTTCAAAAATAATATCATCTGCAAGTAGACCATAACCATATTTGTTTAAGATGCTTTCTCTATAACCGATCGCGATAGCCAGTGGTTTATTTGATAAATTTACATTTGAAAGATCATCTAGTCCAACAATGATAGAAGATGCATCCATTGAAGCTACACTCTGATCGACAATGGTTTTTACTATTTTGCGAGTTTCACGAATTCTGACAGGTGATATACCAGGGGTTATTCGATTCAAAATATCGTAAACACGAGAATAGTTGTCTGTTTGAATTTCTGTAATAGGGATGTCAACACCATTTTTTGTTGTTATAGTGCGTCGTATCTCTTTTAAATCATCTTCATGTTTTTTATAACTGATAAATACAAAGTGCTCATCGATGTGTTCAAGCTCTTTGGAAGTAAGACATCCAAGAAACTCTGAAATGATAAGCTGGACATTTTCATCAGTAAAAGAATAACCAAGGAAAATGATAGGCGATTCAGCAAACAGGGTAAGCATTTTTGCAATAATCAATTTACGAGATTCTGTAAAATGCGAGTAGTCGGCATCTGTTATTACAATCGAATTTGCGTCAGATACACTTCCATGAATTTTATATATTTCAGCAATATTGTAGCTATCCGAAGAAAACAGTTCATTTTGATGAACAAATACTTTAAAATCAGTTGAAAAAATGTATTTTTCAAGAAATAAGTCATAGTTTGTTGTGATTACAGCAGATATTTTATTTTTCATTGCCCTAAATTTAGATATTTCATTATCTATTTTTTCAGAGTGGTATATAGTCATATTTTTGAAAAACTTTGAAAGAAACATTTTGTATGGCGAAATACCTCTTTGAACCCAATTCGGGTTCTTTACACGGTCGAGTTTTATTCTGCGATCAAAAAATGCTTCGTTAAATTGATTTTCTATGACGGCTGCCAATTTTGTATTAACCTCAAAATCAGATAATCCCTGGCGAACAAATTGATCTTTGTATTTTTGAAATTGGAACGGATCACCGTTTATTTTCCGAAAAGATAATGCGAGCAACTCATTCCAGTCAGGATATCGGTACAAGTATCTTTTGGAGATGCCCGATCCAATGAAAAGGACAGGCATGCGTTTACTTTCGACAATCTTATCAAGTACAGTCTTAGACATATAGTTAACCTCCTTCTTAATATTTTAGATCTCAAAATTATATCAGTTCCATAACTCCTATATTCGGTTGAAAAAATATAACATAATTATCAACCTGTGTGCATACACCATATTTATTTGTGTAGTATGTTAGGCTGTCGTTTAAAAACTCTTCGGTAACTCCAAGATATTCTGCTGTTTCAAACAGGTTTTGACAGTTGTGCAAATATGCGTCAATGATACCGCGCAGACCGACCTGGTTGTTATAAGCCCAAATTCTGCCGCGTAGCTCCTGCTTGCGGTTCTCAGCACTTGACTGGTCAATGATATCGCCGACAGCAGTATAGTGGTGTCCAAGCTCCTCAGCAAGGACACATGCACGTTCTGTATTTGAATCAGTAGTGTTACCGATTGCAATTATGTTATTACCATACAATCCTTTTAATTGAGTGCCTGTAAGGTCATAATTTTCAATAACAGTTATATTTTTTTCACATGCTTCATCTAATAAAAATTCGTATTTTGTCAATATAATCACTCCGTTGTTATAATCCGAGTTCTTTCATAGCTTCTTCGGAAGAAACAAATTCTTTACAGTCTGCGTTATCTCTTGCATCAGCCAGCATTTTTAAATCCCATTCATCTGGAACTATGGTCTCAATATCATCCCATGAACGTTTTGGAAAAATTTTCATAAATATCGTGCCTCCCTAAGCAGCACTTTTAAAATCAACTACTGCAATTTCTGTCAGCATAGATTTTAATTTGTCAATAATGGTTTCAATCTTCAGCATTGTGATGCCGTCAATGTATTCTTCACCACACTGATCACATTTTAAGCAAGGTACATTTTTGATGATAATATAACATTTATTACATGTTGTCATGTAAGTAGTGGTAGAAGTGGTCATGTTGCCTTTACATAAAAAGCATTTCATAAATTATTCCTCCTTTCGAGTTTTCAAATCATCCATCCATTTTTCAGGCGCAGGATAATATGCTGTAATAATCCAGAGTTGACTTCCGTTTGTTCCGACAACGGTGTGCAGTGGCTTATCGGTATTTCTATTTCCAAGGGTAAGACAGCTTGGATATGGGTAATCATCTGGATATTGCTCAATGATTTCTCCAGTCATAATACAATTCATAACTTCTTTTAAGAAAATACCACGTTGCTCCAAACGTTTTGCTGCGTGCATCGTTATTATGATATTCTCTGGTGTACATATTTTTCGCAGTTCCTCAATGGTTAATTCCAATGAATCTACCTCCTTTGAAACAGATTACTATATTATGTGTCCAATAAACTGGACTATTTTCTGCTGGCCTTTACAAAAGCGGCAAATTCTTTAATTTTTTCTAGTTCAGCTTCGGTGTACTCGTCGCCATCGAAGTGGGCAGCAATGGTTAAGGGCTCTTCATTTATATTATGGTCTTCTTCGAGAGCTTTTTGAAATTCGAGAGACTTCTTTACATCTCCATTAAATTGTCTTGCATCAATATCGCCGAAGTCATCCGAGTTATAGTCGTTTGGATCATCATCCCATCCCATTAAGTAATCTGGGGTGGTTTTCAATGCGCTTGCCAATGGTTCAATTACCGTTATTGGCATATCCTCAATATCACCATTCTCATATCTATAAACTGTTGCTCGTGATTTGCCTATTTCCATAGCTAAATCATCAGCCGTCATTTCGAGTTCTTTTCGTCGTGCCTTTATTCTTTTACCGACATTCATAATGTTATACCTCCTGTATTTATATATGTATAATATACTTAAAATCGCAAAAATGCAACTGATATTGCAAAAAGTAAATAAAAATTTCATTTATGCGAAAAAAGTATTGACATTGTATTTATATGTTCGTATAATTATAGCAGTCTCATATATGAGAAAATAAAAAGGAGATGAAAGAGTGGTAAACGTAAGCAAATTAAAAGGAAAAATAGTGGAAAGTGGGTATAGCATTGCTGAATTATCATATAAAATTGGGATTGACAAAGCTACATTTTATCGAAAGCTTAATAGCAATGGTGAAAACTTTTCGGTGCGTGAAGCAAATGCTATAGTAAAAGAACTTAAGATGAACGGTGAGGAGGCGGTGTCCATTTTTTTTGCTTAAAAAGTCGCATAAATGAGACATTAATATGAAAAAGGAGATGAGAAGAATGGAAGCAAAGACATTAAGTGAATTTAAAACCCGTGAACTTGTCAATGAATTAAAGACCCGTGAAGGTGTTGCTGCTCATAGGGCAGAACCCTATGAAGATAAGGAACTGAAAGTAAATGGTCCTGCCCTTGTGCTTATCATAACAGATTAACGGATTTTTCTGTATGGATAAACATTTTTAATATGAGCGGCGTGGTAACTTCCCTTGGACGCAGCGTTCATAAGTCCGTTATATACGGACTCTGGAACACCCGAATAATCATATATTCCACCGGAATGGGAACTGAATGCGTAAGGTGTTTCCGTCATAGCCAACTGCGTAGAGATTTGATGAAACAACAGGAATCATGTTCATGGTTGATATTCTCCTTTCTTATGTACTCGGACGCGGCAACGTCCTGTAAGGAGATTGTACCACAAATGAAATACGGAATAAACTAAAAATGAAGTGTAACAAAGACAACCAATACAGCATTAACTAAAGAAGAGGAGGTACATATATGGAATATCGCAGAGTGATCCAGGAGTTCCCAAATGGTACGAACATCAATCTGATTCCGATTCTGACACCGGAAGAGGAAAAAGCAAGACATCAGCGTTTAAATGATGCAGCTATGGATTTGTTACTTGCACAGGAGAGAGCTCATAAGGAAAAGCAAATGAAAACCGCCACATGAGGTGTGGCTTGGTGGACAAGCAGGAAGGAGGGGAAACCAATGCAGATAAAGGTTAAAAATCAGACGACCCTTACAGATTACTCGGCATTGATGCGTGCAGCATTATATCTGGGCGGGTGCATAACAGATGCACAAGAGGGCGGATTTCACTTTGAAGTCACAAGATGTGAAGCCGGGACTGTGGTAAAGATCACAGAAAAAGAGCCCGAGGGACTAGCACTCCGACGGACTCAGGTAATTAAAAAATAATCACAAGTGCATTATAGCACGATTTGGAGGAAATGAACATGGATAAGAAGAATATTGTAAAAAAATTTATGAAGGATATGGAGCAGCGTCAGAATGAATTTTCAATGGCATTAAGTGACTGTATAGGAGCAGTTGATGCAGCAGATGCGGCAATCAAAGTCGTGGTGATGGAGCAATATTGTGAGATCTTAAAAGCTCAGGAACCGGAAAATTTTGATCCTGCGCTGTATCAGATCTTAAAGAGAATATCCAAAAAGGGTTCCGGAGAACTGGTGATCGGCACAGAGGAAGAAGTTGCAGAGAGCATAAAAAAGGCAAAAGAACGCTATAAGGACAAGCCAGACGATTTAGACGAGATAGAAAAGATGATATCCGGAATGGTGACAGATATTTTTGGATGTCTTAGGAAGGAGAGTTAATGCGTAAAGAGTATTTTAAAACCTGTCCGTTTTGCGGAGCGCATTTAGATCCTGATGAAAAATGTGATTGTCAGGATAAAAATAAAGAAAAAGAAGAGGAGAAAGAAAAACATGAATAACACAACACCATTAACAGTAAGAATTGAGATTCCGGGATTGGAAATGCTGGCACAGGCACTTTTGAAATTAGCAGATTCGGGCATTATGAGTGCCGTACAGGGAATTGTGGAAGAAACAGTTCCGGTACAGGAAAAGGTGCAGCCACAGCAAACTCCGGTACAGATGACATCACAGCCCGTTACACCAGTCCAGCAGATACCACAGTCAGCTCCGCAACAGGTTACACCAGTTCCGCCGGTACCGCAGCCGGCAGCACAGCCAACCATTCCGGTACAGCCAGTGCCGATGGCAGCAGTTCCCGTTCAGGCACAACCCGTACCGATTGCAAATGCCCCAGTGCAGCAGCCACAGGTTATTCCGACAACGGAAGTACCTGTAACAAGGACCTATGATGAACTTGCGGTTGCAGCATCACAGTTAGTCAATATGGGAAAACAGCAGAGATTATTTGAGATTCTTGCAGGTTTTGGAGTACAGAGCCTTATGGAACTCCCAAAAGAAAAGTATGCAGCGTTTGCCGGATGCCTGCAGTCAGAGGGGGTGAAGATGTAATGCCATCGGAACACGCTTTATTATCAGCTTCATCCTCACATAAATGGCTGCACTGCCCGCCATCGGCACGACTGGAAGCGGAAAAGCCGGATCAGACAAGTGAATATGCTAGAGAGGGATCTTTAGCGCATTCGATTTGTGAATTAAAACTGCAAAAAACATTCATTGAAAAGGGTATGACGACAAGACAGTTTAATACCCGTATGAATAAGTTGAAAAAAGATCCTTTATACAAGCCGGAGATGGAAAATAATACGGAGGAATATCTGGATCATATCAAACAGATCGCTTACAGTTTTCAGACACCACCTATGGTGGTGGCTGAGAAAAGAGTTGATTATTCCAAATGGGCACCGGAAGGGTTCGGAACTAGTGACTGTATTCTGATCGGCGGGGCAGAACTTCATGTTGTTGATTATAAGAACGGAAAAGGTGTTATGGTATCTGCCTATGATAATCCACAGATGAAGTTGTATGCACTGGGAGCATATGACGCCTATGGATTCCTTTTCCCAATCCATAAGGTAGTTTTACATATTGTACAGCCAAATCTGAATAATATCTCATCGTTCGAACTTTCTTTAGAAGAACTGCTTGCGTGGGGAGAAAAGATTAAGCCGATCGCGCAACTTGCGTATGAAGGTAAGGGAGACTTTTGCCAGGGGGAATGGTGTGATAAATGCTTTTGCAAGTTAAATGCAACTTGTAGGAAGCGGATGGAAGACAATATGGAAGTGATGAAGGATGCAACAGAAGAGGATACCGGAAAGCCGAAGCTGCCCGCTGAGATTTCAAATGAAGAGATCGGTGCAATTTTAAAAAGAGCAATGTTCCTGGAAGACTGGGTAAAGAAATTAAAAAAATTTGCACTGGATGCTTTGGTAGCGGGAAAAGAAATCCCGGGATGGAAGATCATTGAAGGGAGAAGCAACCGTGTGATCAAAGATAAAGATGCTGCGGTTAAAGCGATCCTTGATGCGGAATACGAAGAAGCTGTTATTTACAAACCAAGAGAAATGGTTGCCCTGGGTGAGTTAGAAAAGCTTCTTGGAAAAAAAGATTTTGAAAAATATGTTGGCCCTTATGTGGAAAAGCCGCAGGGCGCACCAACACTGGTGCCGGAGGATGACAGAAGACCGGCAATGAAGATCAGACCGTCAGCCGAGGAGGCTTTCGGCGGTGAAAATGAATATAACAATGTGGAGGTACAGTAAATATGGCAGTTACAACAGGAAAAGTCAGATTAAGTTATTGTCACGTATGGGAGCCACAGGCACCTTTAAACGGACAGGGAGAAGCAAAGTATTCGGTTACGATTCTGATCCCGAAGACTGACACAGCAACATTAAATGCGATTTATGCCGAAATGCAGATGGCAGAGCAGCAGGGTGTCGCTTCTAAATGGAATGGTGTAAAACCACCAATTGTCAAAAATCCATTGTATGATGGCGATGGTGTAAGACCATCAGGGGAACCATTCGGGGATGAGTGCAAAGGCCACATGGTCATAACTGCCTCCGGGAAAAATCAGCCTCAGATTGTGGATCTGCAGGTACAGCCGGTTCTTAACCGTGCAGAAATTTACAGCGGATGTTATGCGAGAGTGAATATTAGCTTTTTTGCATATGCACAGCAGGGGAGTAAAGGAATTGGATGTGGACTTAACTGTATTCAGAAGATCGAGGATGGCGAGCCCTTATCCGGTGGAGTATCTGCACAGGAAGCATTTGGAGGAAACAATGCCTATGCAGGTGCACAGACTACATATCAGATGCCGCCACAGGGAACATATGGAGGGGCAATGCCACAGTCGATGCTGGCAGCGCAGCAGATGCCGTATCCACAGATGCAGCCGGCACAGGTAACACCGGGCTATCCGGCACAAAGCCAGATGCCTGGACAGCAGATCGATCCGATCACCGGACAGCCGATGGTTGCCGGTGGTATTATGGGGATTTAACTATGGTACTTCATATTGATCTGGAAACTTTTTCATCTGTTAATCTAAAAAAAGCGGGACTGTATAAATATGTGCAGTCCCCGGATTTTGAAATACTTTTATTTGCATATGCTTATGATAATGATCCGGTTACTGTAATAGATATGGCACAGGGAGAAAAACTTACGGAACAGTTGATCTACGATCTGAAAAATCCGGAAGTGATAAAGATGGCACACAATGCGGCATTTGAGTTTTACTGCTTATCAAAGTTTTATGTCACAAAACTGGAACAGTGGCGGTGCTCCATGGTGCATGCACTATATTGTGGTTATCCGGCTTCTTTGGATGCGGTGGGGGAGGCAATGAACTTTCCGCAGGATAAAAAGAAACTTGGAATCGGCAGATCACTGATTAAGTTTTTTTGTGTTCCGTGTAAGCCGACAAATAAAAATGATCAACGGACAAGAAACTTGCCGAAACATGATCTGAAGCGTTGGAAATTATTTAAGGAATACTGCAGGCAGGATGTTGTAACAGAGCGGACGATAGAGGACGCTCTGTCGTTTTATCCGGTGCCGGAGACAGAATGGGTAAACTGGCGAATCGATCAGTTGATCAATATCAATGGTGTTGCTATGGATATTGACCTGATAAAGGGAGCACTTGCAATTAGTGACAGCATCCGGGATGAATTAGAAGGCAGAGCAAAGGATATTACCGGTCTTGACAATCCAAATAGTGTGGCACAGTTAAAGACCTGGATCGAACAAAATTCAGACTTGGAATTAAATGGATTAAATAAACAGACCGTTGCAGATATCTTAAGTGATAAATCGGGCACAGAGGAAATCCGGGAGATGCTAAGGATCCGGCAGGAACTTGGGAAAACATCGGTTAAAAAGTATGAAACAATGAAGACATGCCTTTGTGATGATGGTCGCATTCGTGGCCTGTTACAGTTTTATGGGGCGAACAGAACCGGGCGGTGGGCAGGCAGACTGGTACAGGTGCAGAATCTTCCAAGGAACTATATTGGGACACTGGATATCGCAAGAACATTGGTAAAACACCAGCGCACTGAAGCTATCCGGATGATTTATGGGAATGTCCCGGATACGTTATCACAGCTTATACGAACAGCGTTTGTTCCAGGAGAAGGATGCCATTTTGCAGTGGCCGATTTTTCTGCCATCGAGGCAAGGGTTATATCATGGTTAGCCGGGGAAAGCTGGAGACTTGAAGTATTTCGTACCCATGGAAAGATATATGAGGCATCTGCGTCTGCCATGTTTGGGGTACCGATTGAATCCATAGCAAAAGGAAAAGAAAATTATCCACTAAGATCGAAAGGCAAGATCGCTGAACTTGCACTTGGATATGGTGGAGGACAGGGTGCGCTTGTTGCAATGGGGGCCTTAAAGATGGGATTGACAGAAGATGAGCTTCCGGAGATCGTACAAAGGTGGAGAGGATCTAACCGGCGCATCTATGATTACTGGTATAAGGTTCAAAGAGCGGCGCAGGAGGCGGTTTCTTATGGTGTGATCACTACGTTGGATAAAGGAATTACCTTTAGCAGAGATGCGAATTTCCTTATTATTGGACTGCCAAGCGGGAGAAGTCTTTATTACTGTCATCCGGTTATTGAGAAGAATGAGATGGGCCGGGAAGAAATCTATTATTATGGTTTGAATCAGACAAATAAAAAATGGTCCAAGATTTCTACCTGGGGCGGAAAGCTGACGGAGAATATTGTGCAGGCGGTGGCAAGGGATCTGCTGGCAAATGCAATTTTAAATCTATACAGACAGGGCTATAAGATTAATTTCCATATTCATGATGAGGTCATTTTGGAAGTACCTGATTCAGATGTTGGAAAGACGTTGGAAAATGCGATCACACTTATGTGTACACTGCCGGCATGGGGCGAAGGACTTCCGCTCAATGCGGATGGCTTCGATCAGGCAGCCTATTACAAAAAAGACTAGAAGGAGGGATTTCAAGTGTTTTTGAATGACAGGCAGATAAGGATATCTACTGGGACAAGCAGAAAGGCGGTAACCTGGGCAGAGCAGAAGCTCTTTTGGTCTGAATTTGTAGCGGGACTTGCAAAACCGGTAAGAACGACAGAGACATTTTCGGAATATAAGGCACTGCCAAAGGCAAAACAGGATGAACTAAAAGATATCGGAGGCTTTGTTGGCGGAACTCTTATTGATGGAAAAAGAAGAAATGATAACGCCGGAATGCGTGATCTTGTAACACTGGATGCAGACTCCATAGAACCGGGCGGTACGGCAAGAATATTGACAGCACTTACATCTCTCGGATGTGCGTATGCCGTTTATTCGACCAGAAAGCATGAAGGTGCCGCCCCGCGTTTAAGAATCATTTTTCCGTTGGATCGAAGCTGCAGCAGTGATGAGTACGAGCCGATCGCAAGAAAGCTGGCAAGCTATATCGACATGAATATCTTTGATCCTACCACGTTTGAGACAGTACGACTTATGTACTGGCCGGGATGCAGCAGTGACAGTGAATTTGTATTTGTTTATGAGGACAAGCCGTTTGTTTCCGCAGACGGCATCCTCGCAATGTATCACGACTGGCATAGTGTTTCTGAGTGGCCGGAAGTACCAGGCGCGGCAAAGATAAGAGACCGTTCCGCAAAAAAGCAGGGAGATCCGTTAGAGAAAAAAGGCGTTGTAGGGGCTTTCTGCAGGCATTATACCATTGAACAGGCAATGGAAGCATTTATTCCGGGAGAGTACTCACCCTGCAATGACCCAGACCGGTTTACCTATACCGGAGGATCAACCGTTGGCGGAGCAGTTGTGTATGATGATAAGTTTATCTATAGTCATCATGCCACGGATCCGTGTTCCGGAAAACTGTGCAATGCTTTTGATATGGTACGTCTGCACCTGTTTGGCGAGGATGATACAGATGCCATGCCTGACACTCCTGTAACGAATCTGCCGTCATATAAGCACATGTGTGAGTTTGCCGTAGAGATTCCTGAAATAGCCAATGAGATACTGCAGGAGAGGTACAGACAGGCAGCAGAGGCTTTTTCCGGAGATACAGGGACAGATGTGATAGTTCCGGACGATTATAGCTGGATGAATAAATTAAAAGTAAATCCGCAGACCTGTAAGCCGCTAAGTACGATCTTGAATGTGCAGTTGATCTTAGAAAATGATGCAAAACTCAGAGAACATATGTATCTGGATGAGTTCAAAAACCGGGTGATTGTTGTGAGTCCATTGCCATGGGATGTTTTTGAGTACCCGTATCAGGCAAGGGAATGGACTGATTCTGACGATGCCGGATTGAGAAATTATATGGAAGCTACTTATATGATTACCGGAAAAGAACGCATACTGGATGGTTTTACCATTTGCATGAATACACACAGGAAAAACAAGCTCAAAGATTATTTTAAATCACTGAAATGGGATGGGACAGCCAGAGTTGACAGGCTTTTAATTGATTATTTTGGTGCGGAGGATAATGCTTTTTCAAGAGAATCTATCCGGAAATGCCTTATGGCAGCAGTTGCCAGGGTGCTGTATCCGGGGTGCAAATTTGATAATATGCTGATTCTGTCGGGCAGACAGGGGATCGGGAAAAGTACTTTTTTTTCACTTTTGGGGAAAGAATGGTATTCGGATTCTTTAAGTACTTTTGAGGGGAAAGATGCGGCAGAGCTGTTGCAGGGGTTCTGGATCGTGGAAGCCGGAGAACTTACAGGGTTAAATCGTTCTGAGATGAATGATGTAAAGCAGTTTTTGAGTAAACGGGAAGATATCTACCGGGAACCCTATGGAAGGCGTACATCCAGTTATCCGCGGCGCTGTATTATCGTCGGAACCACGAATGACAAGGAATTTTTAAAGGATGTGACCGGAAACAGGCGCTTTTGGCCGATTGATCTGGAAGTCCAGAAGCCGGTAAAAAATATTTTTAAAGAACTGCCTTCGGAGGTAGATCAGATATGGGCGGAATGTCTTTTTTACGTGAGCCAGGGAGAAAACCTGCTGTTATCGGAAGAAGCTTTAAAACTGGCAGAGGAGAGCCAGGGACGGCATAGGGAGGTAAACCCCAAAGAAGGTCTGATACTGGAGTTTTTGGATCGTCCGATTACAAAGGACTGGTACAGAAAAGATATCAATGAACGCAGGGATCTGATGATCAGTGATTTTAAGGTACCTGAGGGGCAGGAATGCTATAGAGATCGTGTATGTGCGGCGGAGATATACGCAGAGTGCTTTAAGAATTTTAATATTGGCATGATGAAGCGGTTGGAGTCAATGGAAATAAATAACATCCTGAAAGGACTCCAAGGATGGGAACCGATGAAGTATCCTATGCGATTTGGAAAAGGATATGGAATGCAGAGAGGATACATGAGAATTAAGTAAATATACAAAAGCCGCATACAACAAATACAAAGACTACAAAGAAAAAATTATGGATAACTACAAAGATAACATAAAAACTACATTCAATGTTGCAGTGGGAAAGTCCAAAAATAAAGGGTTATATAATGATTACTACTAAGACTACAAAATATATAAGTAAATATATATAACAAGGGTAATAGAGGAATATATACCCCTGCACACGGACACGTACATATGCGTGCGTACGCAGGCGCGCGATTGTAACTCAATCCGTGCTATATGTCAATACCAAAATGTAAATAATTTTGAGACGGAAAAGAGGGAATATGGGATGAGTGAGAGAGAACTGGAAAAGATGTTTCGTCTGGCAGTAAAAGCGGCGGGTGGCTGTGCATACAAGTTTGTTTCACCGGGGATGAGCGGTGTGCCGGATCGACTGGTGGTGCTTCCGGATAACTGTATTGGTTTTGTGGAGTTAAAGGCACCGGGAAAGAAGTCGAGACCGGAACAGTGTTATCAGCAGCGCAGACTGGAGAACATGGGATGCTACGTCGCAGTACTGGATGATCCGGATAGGATAGAGCAGATCATACAGGAGATTCGGGAATACGGCACAGCGGATGAGGATATTTTAAGGACTATCCGGAAGGCAGGTGGGATGGTATGAAATTTGAACCACATGATTATCAGCGTTACTGCATTATGAGGGGAATCCAGCAGCCGGAGCTGATGTTGTTTCTGGATATGGGACTTGGGAAAACCGTTGTGACACTGACTATCATAAATGATTTAAAGTATAACCGATTCCTGATCCGGAAATGCCTGGTGATAGCGCCAAAGAAAGTTGCCGAAGATACATGGACAAGAGAACAGTCGAAATGGGATCATCTGCATCTGTTAAAGGTTGTACCAGTACTGGGAAATCAGAAAAAGAGAATCAAGGCACTCAATTCTCCCGGGGATATTTATGTGACGAATCGTGAAAATGTACCGTGGCTTGTGGAGTATTACCAGAACGACTGGCCATTTGACTGTGTTGTGATCGATGAGATGAGCAGCTTTAAGAGTCATCAGGCAAAACGGTTTAAGGCATTAAAAGCGATCCGGTCCCATATCAACAGGATCATCGGTCTTACCGGAACACCCGCACCGAACGGACTGATGGATCTATGGGCACAGATCTATCTTCTGGACGGGGGAAAGCGGTTAGGGAGAACAATTACGGAATACAGAAATGATTATTTTATGCCGGCATCCCGGAATGCTACAACGATATTTTCCTATGCACCCCTTCCGGGGGCAGAGGAGATCATCAGAGAGCGGATCAGGGATATCTGCATCAGCCTGCAGGCAAAGGATTATCTGAAACTTCCGGAAAAGATCATGAATACCAGATACATAAAACTGGACGATAAAGCGCAGAAAGCCTATAACGTCCTGGAAAAGCAAAGGATACTTGAAATGCAGGATGAGGTCATTGATGCAGGAAGTGCCGGAATACTTGCCGGGAAATTGTTACAGCTTGCAAATGGAGCGGTTTATGTGAATACTGATCCGGAAAATCCAAAGCAGCGTGAAGTTATAGAAGTGCACGATAATAAGCTGGAGGCATTTTTAGAAATTGTTGAGGCCGAGGCGGGAAAACATATGTTAGTGTTTTACAATTTTCAGCACGATCTTACACGGATCCAGCGTGTACTTGATAAAAAATGCAGAACACTGCGGGTAAGGGAATTGAAGAACAACGATGATATCGCAGACTGGAATGCCGGAAAAATAGATATCCTTTTAGCGCACCCGGCAAGCACGGCATACGGGTTGAATCTTCAGGACGGCGGGAATGTGGTTGTATGGTTTGGACTCAACTGGAGCCTGGAACTATATCAGCAGGCGAATGCAAGGCTTTACCGTCAGGGACAGAAGCTTCCGGTGTATATACATCATCTGGTCGTAGCTGGAAGTGTGGATGAAGATGTTATGGCAGCATTAGAGCAAAAGGATGACTGTCAGAACGCATTGTTAGAATCTTTAAAGGCACGAGTTGAGAGGTACAGGGAGGCAAGACAGGAGGTATAAAAAGTATGTTTGATTTCAACAATCCGGAAATGGTAACCAGTAAATTAAAAGAGTTAAGAGAAAGAAATATTCCGTATATGTCATATGCAAAATTATGCGAGTTGCAGGGAGATTATGACGCCACAAAAGAAGAACAGGGTGCAATTGATAAATATTTTAAAGACTTTTGCGAAAAAGGCTATAACGATGACAAAGACATATTCAGTGACGAAAAGTGTTATTTCCATTGGGGACTTAGACACGGAAATATGGTTACAAATGACAATGGCATGGATAGAAGGTATTATCACTATCTTACCATTCGTGGAGAAAAAAGAAGAATTGAAATGTTATTGCAGTACCATGCCGATGTATATGAAATTGATGGAGAGTGATGTGAAATGGAAAGTTCCGGCTTGTATAATCTTTATATTTTAGAGTAAACGAGAAGGAGAGGAAATGCAAATTATGAGAAAGAAACTTATAACAGCCATCATAACAGCAGCACTCCTGATCGCCGGATGCAGTGACACAGCAAATGTCAGTGCGGAACAGGATAAAATGATGGTAGCTGTAGAACATTATGACGATACTTACTGGATATGGGGGAGATAAGGAAACCGGCGTGATGTATATAAGCGCAGAATTTGATTTTACAGTCATGATTAACGCTGACGGTACACCGAAAATTTGGCAGGGAGAAGAATAGGAAAAAAGTTGATGAATTCAGAGAATTTGATGTATAATAGTAATGAAAATGGATTTGTAACAATACACAAAAGAAAAGGAAAACGGAATGAAAGAACTTGAATATTATCGAAAGCTAACTTCGGCGGCTAAAAAAACAAACAAGAGCGAATTAGAAGTATATAAAAGTGTATCGAAATCCATAGATGAAATATTGAATAGAGAGACAGAGCAGGATAAATGTTTAGTGCTCAAAGCTCTTATAGCGTATGTCGAAGGGAAATCAGTACATTCTTGGTTTACTGCAATAATACCGATTTCATATGCGCTTATAATAGGTGCTGTAAGTTTAATGCCAGATGTAAAAGTTGCGGATATTATAGGTATTATAATTATGTTTTTATTTTGTGCAGCTGCGCTTGCTATAGTGGCAGTTTTTAATTTAGATTTTGAAAGAAAAGTTGTAGTATGCGTTCTGAAGGATAGATTAAATGAACTTGAGTCGAAATCAGAATTCGATATAAATATTGCTGTTGTGGAAACGCAAGACAAGAAACAAAAGGGTAAGAAGAAAAGTAAGAATAAATAGTATGATTTGACGGAGAGAATTGTTCTAGTATATAATAATTACATGAAATTAGTGCCTGAGAGCCAGATACCGATCATTAAGTGATTGATATTTGGCTCTTTTGTTTTGCCTAAAGAGAGGAAGTGATCAGTTGGCAGCAAAGAAAAATCCATTAGCAGATAAAGCAAATGAACTGTATAAGAGTGGTATGAAGTTGGTAGATATTGCTGACCAACTGGGAAAGCCAGAGGGGACGATCCGCAGATGGAAAAGTACGTATGGTTGGGATGGCGAACGTTCGGGATGCAAAGCGAATAAAAGCGAACGTTCGGTTACGAAACGAACAGAGAAAAAGATACCAGTTGATGATGGTACGAAAGAGACACTGCAGAATGATGACCTTACACCGGAACAGCAGATGTTTTGCATATATTATAGTCGAACTTTTAATGCGGCACAGAGCTACCAGAAAGCATATGGGTGCAAGTATGAAAGTGCAATGGTGCGTGGAAGCGAATTGTTAAGAAATGTTAAGGCGCGAAAAGAAATTGAGCGTCTTAAAGAAATCAAGCGTCAGCAAATTGTAACAGGAACAGAGGACATTGTGGAAATTCAGATGCGGATTGCATTTGGTGACATTGGAAACTATCTCTCATTTGGCAGAGAAAAAGTTGATGTTATGAGTGCGTTCGGACCGGTAAAAGATCCGGAGACTGGCGAAAATCTGAAAAAAGAGGTCAATTCTATAAAACTGAATGAGTCCTGTAATGTTGATACGCAGATCATCCAGGAAGTGAAGCAAGGAAAAGACGGGGTATCATTGAAACTTGCGGATAAGCAAAAGGCTTACGAATGGCTTTCAAAGTACTTTCTCATGCATCCAGATGATAAGTACAAGGCTGAATTTGATAAAAAACGCGCAGAGGTCAAAGATGATTCGGCAGCACAGATCCTTGCAAACATGCAGACCATAGCGGATATCCTGAAAAAGCCGGAACAGAACCGGAGCATAGCAGATTTCGAAAGGAATGGAGATCATGAACAAACCGGCACCGCTGAGTAAAAGACAATATGATTATTTTCTACGGAGCTTCGATAGCTGGTTCAATGTGGCAGAGGGCGGCAAGCGAGGCGGAAAGAACGTTCTTGCAACGCTCATCTTTTGCACTATGCTGGAGACACACAAAAATAAAGTACACTTAGTTGCCGGAGTATCAAGCGCCACGGCAAAGCTTAATATATTGGACTGCGATGGATATGGACTGCTCAATTATTTCGAGGGTAGATGCAGAGAGGGAAAATACAAGGATCGCGATTGTGTGTATGTACAGACCAAGACCGGCGAAAAGATTGTACTGGTGTCTGGCGGAGGTAAAGATGGAGCCGAAAAGCTCATTAAAGGTAATACCTACGGCATGGCATATGTTACAGAGGCAAATGAATGCCACCCGAAGTTTTTAAAAGAGGTATTTGACCGTACATTGTCCAGTACGGACCGAAAAATCTTCCATGATCTGAACCCGAAAGAGGAAGAACACTGGTACTACACGGATATCCTTAAATTCCACGAGGAACAGCAGGAAAAGAACCCAAAGTATGGTTATAATTATGGACATTTTACTTTGGTCGATAATATGAGCCTGTCAGACGAGAAGATTCGGACAATCCTTAATACATACCAAAAAGACAGTGTGTGGTACAAACGAGATATCCGGGGGGATCGAGCAGTTGCAGAGGGAATCATATTTCGAAAGTTTGCAGAGAATAACGAACCGTATTTGTGTGATGATTCGGATGTTTTGAATTATGATGGCGGTCACAGGTTAAATCCGAGACCAAGTAAAGTTGTGATCGGCATGGATTTCGGTGGCAATGGATCCATGACAACAATGGTGTGTGCATTGTATTTTCGGAATTATCATCTGATCTTTGCAGTTGAGGAAGATTATCTGGAACTGTCGGCGGATATTGATGCGGATCAGATTTGTGAGAAGTTTATAGAATTTTACCGGATGTGTATTGAGAAATATGAGCGCGTGGATTGGGTGTTTCCTGATTCTGCCAGTACAACAATGATAAATTCTATTCGAAGTGCTGCAAGAAAAGCAAGACTTCCATACACGAACATAGCTGGATGCCGGAAGAATGAGATATCTGAGAGACCACGGACCGTGGATCTGCTGTTTAATACAGGGCGATTAAAAATCCATAGGCGGTGCGTAAGGTTGCGAAAAGCTATCGGATCACTGAAATGGGATGAGAAGAAACCGAACATACCGGAAGACAAAAACATAGGTAACTGTAACGACTGGTGGGATGCATTTTGTTACACCATGTTAGATTTTATTGAATATATCGATTTAGACAGATGATGGAGGGATAGAATGGAGAGTTGCGTAGAAAGCAAGCTGCAAAAGCTTGGATATTATGTAAATACCGTACCATATGGATATATTAATGCCTGCAATGCATGGTATAAAAATGAACTAATTGAGAAATTTCACAGACGGACATCCATCCAGGGCGAAGAGTATGTGATCGAGCGCATGAATTTTGCAAAGAGAGGATGCGCAGACGATGCGAATCTGTGCGAGATTATCCAGATTAATGCAGGGAATGCGAACCAGGCGGATGAAATCAATAAGATTTTGAATGATAACAGATTTGATGTGATGTACAGAAAACAACTGGAACGAATGAGCGCGACCGGAACAGTGGCAGCATATGTACGATTAAAAGATGCTACATATCTGGACAATGGATCAGTGACAGGCGGCACTATAAGAATCGCCTACTGTTATGCGGAGAATTACACGCCGCTTTTGGTCGAAAATGAAGAAGCGCTGGAAGCATGTTTCTCTGGTGTGGATTACGTAAACGGAAAGAAGCGGACAACGATGGTCCTTTTTACGAGACCGGACGGGACGAATTATAAAGCTGAAACCTATACATTCGATGAAAACGGAGCAGAACTTGAGAATTACTGGATTAATCTTGGGGATGTGAAGCCTTTTGCAGTTATGAGGGTTGCAGAGGTGAACAATCTGGATGATATGCAGGGGTTTGGTTTACCCAAGATTTGGGGAGCAATCCCAACGCTCAAAAAAATCGACTTGTGCAACATGATCCTAAATGGCGATCTGGAAAAAGGTGAAAAGCTTATCCTTACAAACGAAGCACTGGTGGAACTTGACGAAGAAACCGGACAGCCGAAGCAGAAAACTAAACTCATGAAACGCTTGTTTGTGTTCCTTGGGGAACATTTGCCGGATCAGAAAAATGTGATTCAGGAATACAACCCGCAGATCAGAGTCGATGATATCACAAAAGCATTTGAGTTATGCTTGTCACTCTTTTCTATGACATTTGGATTTGGCAGTAAGAAGTATACGTTTGAACAGGGACAGATTCAGACAGCCACACAGTACATTGGAGAGAGACAGGATGCCATGCAGGAGTTGAATAAACAGCGCAAAGAAGCAACCGACTATATTACTGGTATTGTTAGAGCAATCATGTGGTTTTCTAATACCTTTAATGGTACGTCGTATGATTTAGAAACAGATATTTGCATTGACTTCGACGATTCATATATTGAGGACAAGACTGCAAAATTAAACAATATGAGAGCAGATGCACAGTCATTTTCTGATATTCCGGAATTTATGATCCGTTATATCATGATGAGTTTGAACCTTGACAGAAAAGAAGCTGAAAAACTTTTAGCTGCAAAAGAACAGGAACCGGATCCTGAAGAGGAAGATTAGAGGGGGGTGTAATAAATGCTGACAGAAAAGCAGTTAGAAATGTTTGGTGATCGCGGTGCTGCAGTTTTTCAGTCAGCAGAGCAGGACATCATTGCGGACATTGCACGGAGAGTAAAAAAGACCGGGCGTTTTACTGAAACAGCAGAGTTGCAGGCACAGGCATTGCGCGCAGCGGGGGTAAGTACACAGGAGATCCGCAAAGAGGTTATGAAAATCCTTAATGCGGATGACGAGTATAAAAAATATGTGGCGAATAATACAAAACAGTATAAAAGAGATGTCATTCATGCAATCCGGCAAATGGAAAAGGATGCTGCGGCAGAAGGAGATCGTATCATAGCAGATGCAGGAGATATGGCATTTAATAAAGATTTATCAGCGTGGCATCGGGCAGGGACCGAACTCACAAAAGATACTGGTATAGTAAAAATAATGGAAGAAATGAGTCGCACAACGGCGGGAACCTTTAAGAATCTGACCCAAACAATGGGATTTAAAGGGGCATACGATTTTACATCGGTTCAAAATGCATACATTAAATATCTGGATAAGGCTGTAATGAAGATGGCAACCGGAGCATACTCATTTGATGCCGCAGTGAATGACGCAATTCGAGAAATGGCGCGGAGTGGTCTTAGATCGGTGGATTATGCCAGTGGAAGAACCTATCAGCTTGATACCGCCGCAAGAATGTGCGTAAGAACATCATGCCATCAATTATCTGCCAAAATTACAGAAAGAAACTGTGATGTTACCGGTACAGATCTAGTAGAAGTTTCTGCTCACTGGGGAGCACGGCCGGAGCATGCGGAATGGCAAGGAAAAATTTATTCGAGAAGTGGGCGCGATAAAAATTACCCGCCATTCTCTGAAACACAGTATGGAGCAGTAAATGGATTGTGTGGCGTGAACTGCCGGCATACTTTTTATCCGTTTTTTGAGGGAATCAGTGAACCGACAAAATGGGATAAAGAACCGGATCCAAAGGAATACAACGGCAGGACATATAAATATTATGACATGACGCAGAAACAGCGGCAGATGGAGCGGGGAATCCGGGCAACCAAGCGGGAGATCGAAGCACAAAAGGCTATCGGCGGAAATGCGAATGCACTGGAAGCACAGAAAAGAAAGCAGATTGCAGAATATCATAGATTTTCAAAAGAGATGGGGATCAGCGCCAAAGATAATCGCCTAAGAGTAGCAAATGGCAGCAGTGATTTGAATAGAACACAGACTATCAAAATTTTGCCAAAAAGAAACGAGTCAAGAGCAATGGAAGATAAAGCCAAATCATTATTTGATGTGCAGCCATTGGAAAAAGGCGATACCGTAAAGCCGGTATCAATATACAAAGATCTAAAGACCTCTGAAACAGGAAAGAGAGTGTTAGAGTATATAGAAAAGAACAATATATCTGTTGATGTGATATATAATAGAGATACCATAACGGAAAACCATCTGGATGATGTATATGGATTAAATATTGGAAACAGTATTTACATAAATGCACGAACATGTAACACCAAAAAGAAAATTGTCGAAACAATCATTCATGAGGAAACCCATATAGAGTATGATATCGGCGAAGATGCACATGCAGAGTGCGTATGTGATTATAACGCATTGAAACATAGAAAAGGAGAATTGACGGGCGAAGATATAAGGAATATAATTAAATCTGTAAAAGAGAGGTATCCGGATTATGAATGGAGGAAACCATAATGAAAAAAATTGATATTGATTTCGAAAAATTAAGAAATGGTGAAATAGTAAAATGTCCAAAGTGTAAGACAGGGACTTTGCGAACTGACTATGATCCAAAGACATCACATTATTTTAAATGTGACAAATGTGGTTTGAGAATAAATTTTGATTAAATATTACCACTGTGAAAGTGCAGTGGTTTTTCTTTAAAAAGAGACATAAGTATACATTATAACATTGACTATAACATAATAAAATGTTATATTTAGAAAGGGGAAAATATATGCAAACAAGAAATTATTGGTATCGTTGCCCGGAGTGTGGAAAGAAGATGCTGTATCTCAGATCAGATACAGTGATTCAGAATTTCCCCGGGTATTGTAAATTATGTAAAAGAAAATTTATATTGTCAATCGAACCCGAAAAAGAGCCTGTGAGCCAATTAGTTGAATCTTAAATGATTTGATTAATTGGCTCATTTTTATTACAGCAAAGGTGCAGTGGTGCACGACAGGGGTTTTTGCCTCCTTTCATGTATGTTTGTTTTTACCCTGTGGCGGTTCGATCCCGCCTTTGCTGGCTATCTGAGGATGATTCTTCCTCGTGAAATAATTAATCGTTAAAGGAGATAAAAGAGAATGACAAGAGAAGAACTGGAAGCATTAGGAATGACCAAAGAACAGATCAACGGTACGTTGGATATGTATCACAAGGAACATGATCCGGTACAGAAAGAACTTGATACTGTGAAAGCAGATTTAGCAGCAGCGCAGGAGAAAGTAAAAACCCATGAGGGAACAATCAAAGGCTTGAAAAAGGATCTGGAAGAATTTAAGGATGCGGACGTATCCGGGATGAAACAGAAGATCGAAGATCTGGAAAAGGATATTAAGGCAAAGGATGCCGATTATCAGCAGCAGATTGCGGACAGGGATTTCAACGACGTTCTCAAGGACAGCATTAACGCCGCTCACGGAAAGAATGCAAAAGCCATTACGGCACTTCTGGATGTAGATACATTAAAAGCATCCAAAAATCAGAAAGAGGACGTTGCAGCAGCTATCAAAGTGCTTTCTGAAGCCGAGGATAGCAAGATGCTTTTTGGAGAGGCGGAGCCTAAGCCAGCCGGAACGGGTGATCCAATCGGCGGAGTAGGCGGAACGGGAGCAAAACCGCAGGCAGACAGTCTGATCGGTGCTCTGACAGAAAGATACAACAGTAAGTAAAGGAGAAGAGAGATATGCCATTAACATTAGCAGAAGCAAAAGTCGGATATGCCGACAAAGTAGATCAGCAGGTTATTGACGAATTTAGAAGAGATTCTGTTTTGCTCGATAAACTGACATTTGATGATACCATTTCGCCAACAGGCGGAAGTAACCTGGTATATGGATACCAGAGATTAGAGACTCCATCGACCGCAGGCGTGCGTCAGATCAACAGTGAGTACACTGCAAACGAGGCAAAGAGAACAAAACAGACTGCAAGTCCTGTTATTCTCGGAGGATCATTCGAGATCGATCGTGTAATTGCACAGACGTCCGGTGCGATCAATGAGATGGACTTCCAGATTAAGCAGAAAACAAAAGCGGGAGCGAACTACTTCCACAACCTTGTTATCAACGGAACGTCTGCATCAAGTGGAACGGGGTATGTTCCGAACACGTTTGATGGACTGAAAAAGATTCTTTCCGGAAAATCCACAGAGATGACTACGGATATTGATGTGTCTACGTCTGCAATGCTTGACAGCAACTACAATGCATTTTTGGACGAGCTGGATACTTTTCTTGCACTTTTAGCAGCAAAACCGGATGTGCTTATGATGAACAATAAAATGCTCACAAAGATCAGATCTGCAGCGCGTAGAGCCGGATATTATGACCGTTCGAAAGATGATTTTGGAAGAACAGTAGAGACCTATAACGGAATCCTGCTTATGGATGCCGGAGAATATTACAACGGATCTGCGACAGAGGATGTTGTAGCAACTTCCGCACCGGATTCTACTCACTATGGAACATCTGATATCTACGCTGCAAAACTCGGTCTTGATGCTTTCCACGGAATTTCTGTAAACGGATCAAAGATGCTTAAAACCTATTTGCCGGATATGTCCGCACCTGGAGCTGTAAAGAAAGGCGAGGTTGAGTTGATTGCCGGAGCTGTTCTGAAAAACAGTAAAATGGCTGGTGTCTTAAAAGGAATTAAATTACTTGGAAAGACATCATAAGAAGGAGGGAGCTGTAAATGTCAAAAATCATTGATTGGGAGTATTACAGCTCCCATTTTCCAAACGTTGTGCCGGAAAAGCAGTTTGAAGCAGTCGAGGCACAGGCAGAAACCGAGTATAAAAAAGTCGTTAAGCCGTACATGAATATTTCGGAAGAACGACAGAAAGATACTATATTCCGGTTGTGCAATTTCCTGTGGTCGAATCAGACAACACTTGCCGGGCATAGCGTAACGTCCGTGAATAACAATGGTTATTCAGAATCCTATGCTCTGCAGAGTACAGCACAGGCACAGGAGGCGATGGAAGAGTTAATCTACAAGGGCATCGGGACCAGATTGGCGGGTGCATTTTGATGAATGATAAGACCATTACAGTATACAATGCACATAAAAACGCAGATAAGACAGAAATTTGGAACCGGACAGTGATTCGAGGATGTGAATATAAGTATTCCGCAGATAAAACGGTATCGGGTTCTGGATCTATTGTATTTACACAGCTTTTAACTGCAGTTGTTCCGATGGAGGCAGATACTGGGAGAAAACGGTACATTGATGCGCTAAGTTACGAAAAACTCTCGGACGATGAAACAGAAAAGTATTTTACATTTAATCCACGGAATAACCATGACATGATTGTAGCCGGAGAATGCGATAAGGAAATTACAAAGGATTATAGCATTACGGACTTGCGGAAGGAGTTTCAGAAATCCGGTACGATCGCATCTCTGGCGGACAATACGGAAGGCACACTGCTCAAGCACTGGAAGGTGGTATGTAAATAATGGGTTCTTTTCAATTTACGTTAAATTCAGTAGAAATTGATGGGAGAAATGTGATCGAAAAGCATGGTCTTGCTGCCGGAGGGAAAGTGCAACAGATTATTGACAGCGAGTGTTTACGATTAATGGATCCATACGTCCCACTTGATACCGGAGCACTTCGGGACAATGGAATTATAAAAACCGAAATTGGGAGTGGAAACATTATATATGATCTTCCGTATGCCAGAAAACAGTATTACATACCGATGAGCCATGAAGGGAAAAGGACGGATTATTGGTTTGAACATATGAAAAATGAGGGCGGAAAAGAGAAGATTTTAAAGGCAGCAGAAAGGGCGGCGGGTATCAAATGACGGTAAGTGAATGTTTAAAAGAATGGCTGAGAGATTATGAAAATCTTGATATCAGTGACCTTCTGACAGATTTTATCGATGCGCCGGAAGGCTGTCTGGCACTTTTCAAGAGTCCATCCAAAGAGGAAAGAACTTTCCTCGATGGCAGCAAGGATATCACAGAATATTATAATTTTTTTGCAAGAAGTTCTACGCAGTTGGATGAAAATCGCGTAGAAAATCAACAGATGATGGAGGATCTCACGGAATGGATTACAGAAAAAGCCTTTCATGAGGATTATCCGGATCTGTCAAAAGCTGGCAGCCTCATCTGTGAGAATGTAGAAGTAAATGATGCAGCTTCTATTACGTCACAGGAGGATGATAACGCTATATATCAATTAACATTGGCAATTCAATATTTGAAAGAGAGGTAGAACACATGTCAGAATTAGATAGCGAAGTAACACCAACAGTGCAGACGTTGTCCATGGTAAAAAAACATAAAATCGGGTTATTTCTGCATGATGGAACAAAGTACCGGCGTGTAAAGAAATCTCAGACGCTGACGCTTTCCATGAATCCGACAGAAACAGAGTATGATTACATTGCAGACGAGAATCCGACTACGGAAGTTGATTCCTATAAGCCATCCATCGATCAGGATCTGACTATGTACAAAGGATCCGACGATTACGAGATGATTTTCCCGTATTTTTATGAGCGAAGAACCGGATCAGATGCGCATGTAAAGTGCCTGGTAGTATTTATGCATGAACCGGCAGCAGACGGCGGTTATAAGGCATGGGAGACCGAATCTGTTATTTCCGTACAGGACTTAAATGCAGTGGACAAGAAACTGAACTTTAAAGTATTGTTTGGCGGAACGATTACAAACGGCAAAGTTACGATGAATGCCGGTGAACCGACATTTACGGCTGATTCAGAATAAGGAGGAAAAATATGGAGTACACAGTAGAACTTAATGGCAAAGAGTATTCGCTGCCGACATTTAAAAAGTCTGTAAGAAAAGAAATCGAAAGAGTGACAGCGGGGAATGAGAGTAAAAAAGAGTCCGACAAAAAATCACTGGACATGTATCTGCTCGTGAAAAAATTAATCGGAGATGAAGCGGCTCTCGAGGTGTTTGAATCAGATGATATGGAAGAAATCGATCTGAACATGATTACGGTAGCTTTCATCCGGATCTGTGCAGCTTACGATAAACCTATCAATGAATCCGCAAAGGTTAATCCGTTTAATGGGATGAACGAGGAAGATAAACGCTTAGTCATGGGTGTGATCAACAATGCATCTGCATTGCAGAATATGATGGATGCGCCAAGACCATCTGTGGCAGCACTCGCAAGGGGAATGCATTAATGCTTGACCTGACACAGAAATCTCTACCAAATGCCATCTCGGTAGGTGGTAGGGATTTTTCTGTTAATACAGATTTTCGTATCTGGATGAGATTTGCAATGGAGTACCGGGAATGGTCCTTGAGTGATGGCAAAACACCATTGGATATAAGGTATCTTTTTAAAAACAGTATACCGGTATTTACAGATATAAATGATTACATCGGAATATTGCAATTCGCATTTCCTCAGAATGTGGTGCCGCATTCTGATAGTTCTTCCGGGGATGATGTCCTGTTTTACCAGTACGATGGAGATTATATCTATTCGGCTTTTATGCAGGCGTATGGGATAGATTTATTAGAAACGGATCTGCACTGGCACAAGTTTCTTGCATTGATGAATGGATTGCCTGATTGCACAAGACTGTCTGCGATCATGGGGTACAGATCATATACCGGGGAAAGAAACAAGGACGAATCTACGATTTATCGAAATTTAAAAGAGGCGTGGATGCCGCCATACGAAGAAACAGAAGAAGAGAAAAAGGCTGAGGAAGAGTTTGAAACATATTTCAGTTGATAAATAATTGAGCGTCGGAGCCAAAGAGCCAGTGCCGCAGGAAGGAGCTGGTAATTTGGCTGATGGTAAGCTGACGTTTGATACAAAATTAAATACAGACGGAATAAAAAACGGTTTGTCGAATGTCGGAAGTGTGGCATCTAAGGCTTTAGGCTTGACAGCAAAGGCAGTTGGATCAGTGTCAGCAGGACTTTCAGCGGGAGCAATCGCATCTGTAAAGTTCGGAAGCAACTTTGAAGCTGCTATGAGTGGTGTCGCTGCCACAATGGGAATGACTTCCACTGAAATAAATAACGGCAGTGCCGATTATGAAAGGTTGAAGCAGGCAGCCAAGGATGCCGGGGCAACAACGAAGTTTTCCGCTTCACAGGCAGCAGAGGCTTTAAATTATATGGCACTGGCGGGATATGATGTAGATGAATCCATTGCTACATTGCCGACAGTTTTAAACCTTGCTGCAGCCGGAGGAATGGATCTGGCAACAGCTTCGGATATGGTCACGGACAGCATGAGTGCGCTGGGAGATATGGCAGGGACAGCGGACAGCTTTGTCGACAAAATGGCCAAGACGTCACAGAAGAGTAATACCAGTGTTGCACAGCTGGGTGAAGCAATCCTTACGGTCGGCGGAACTGCCAAAAGCATGGCTGGCGGTGTTGATGAAATGAATACCGTTCTCGGTATTCTGGCTGATAACGGAATTAAAGGTGCTGAGGGCGGAACTGCTTTAAGAAATATGATCTTAAGTCTGTCAGCACCGACGGATACAGCATCGGCAAAAATGGAAGAACTTGGTCTGTCTGTATTTGATGCAGAGGGCAAAATGCGCCCGATGAATGATGTTTTCAACGATCTGAATGATATTCTTTCCACAATGACGGAGGGCGAGCAGACTCAGGTTCTTAATACGATCTTTAATAAAGTAGATCTCAAGAGTGTCAATGCCCTTCTTGCAAACAGCGGAGAACGTTTTGACGAATTAAGCGGTTATATTGCAGATTGCGATGGTGCGGCTGCAAATATGGCAGACACCATGAACAATAATCTGCAAGGTAGTGTAACCATTTTACAGTCTGCTTTGGAAGGACTGGGAATAGCAGTCTATGAACAGGTGGAAGAACCGTTAAAAGAGGCTGTTAAAGTCGGAAACGGATACATAGATGAGCTGTCAGCTGCGCTTAAAGAAAACGGACCGGACGGACTTGTTTCTGCACTTGGACAGATTCTTGCAGATATTGCTTTGCGGGCCGCGGAGTTTGCACCACAACTGATCGAGCTGGCGGTGCAGCTGATAAAAGAACTGGCACAGGGAATTATTGATAATTTACCAGAGCTGATGGATGCCGCCGGAAAGATAGCGGATGCGATTCTTGATGGAATCGGGGATTTGTGCCCGGCACTGGATCCGGTGATAGATGCGATAAAAAATATCACTGATAATTTAGATGATGTCGCTCTTGCAGCAGAAGTTGCAGCGATAGCTTTTGTTGGGTTAAAAGCCGGAATGGCGATTCAGTCTGCTGTCAAAGGATTTCAAGAGGCAAAGCTAACGATTGCCTTGTTTAAAGCAAGTGCGGAGGGGGCAAATATTGCACAGGCGGCTTTAAATGGAACGTTGACATTGGGAGAAACAGCAGTTGCATTATTTACAGGACAGGTATCGCTTGCTGAACTGGCAACGGCAGGCCTGTCAAAAGCGCAGGGAATTTTAAATGCGGTTATGTCTGCAAACCCAATAACATTAATCGTGATAGCAATAGCTGCACTTGTTGCGATTTTTGTGGTTCTTTGGAATAAATGCGACTGGTTCCGAGAGTTTTGGATTGGCTTATGGGAGAACATAAAAGAAGCTGCCAGTAATGCGCTTGATGCGGTTGTGACATTTTTTACAGAGACAATTCCAAACTTCATTCAAAGTATCGTTGATTGGTTCAATGAACTGCCGGAGCGATTAACAGAATGGGGAGAGAATGTCTATGAGACAGTCACAACAGCAGTTCAGAATACAATAGAGAGCGCTGTGCAGTTCTTTTCAGAGCTTCCAAATAAGATAGCGTACTGTTTAGGTTTCTGCATAGGAAAAATCATTAAATTTGGAATTGACATTGTAAACTGGGCAATAACCGAACTGCCTAAATTCGTTGACAGTGTTATAAAGTTTTTTGCAGAGCTTCCGGGAAAAGCATGGAAATGGTTAGCTAATGCCATTTCAAAAGTATCAGAGTTTGGTTCGAATCTGATTAAAAAAGGAAAAGAAGCAGGACTGAATTTTGTTAAATCACTGGTTGATTTCATAAAAACAGCACCAAACAGAATCCTTATGTGGCTTTTAAAGACTATTGACAATGTGATGCAGTTCAAGGAAAAGATGATTAGAAAGGCTGTGGAAGCAGGCAAAGGATTTGTTGATAAGTTAATTGATGGTGTAAAATCCCTGCCGGATCAGATGCAGACGATTGGAAAAAATATCGTAGACGGTATCTGGAAGGGAATCAGCGGTGGCTGGAAATGGCTAGGGGATAAGGTAAATGAGTTAGCAAATAGCTTATTCGAGGGTGCAAAAGCGGCTCTTGATATCCATTCGCCATCTAAAAAATTCAAATGGATCGGAGAAATGTGCGTTGCCGGTATAGATGAACCACTGGAAGATTATAACCCGTATGACACATTAAACAAGAGCATGAAGATGAATGCCGGAGTTATGACGATCAATCACAGATACTCTGCAGGCGGAACAAACGGCGTATCTCGTGTCGATTATAAGGGTATGGCAGATGCTTTTGCATATGCACTTGGCAAATCGGGATTGACTGTAAAGGTTAATAATAGAGATTTCGGACGTGTAATCAGGGAGGTAGTAAGTTGATGGAGATATATTATAAAAACAGCTCCGGGAAAATTATATATTTAGATCGTGAGCCGTACAAAATGCTTGCATCAACAAATCTGTTTGATTATGCATGGGACTATTCATCGCAGGGGTCGAGTAGTCCCAGAATTACCCAGGTACAAAAAACATGGTGTCAAAGGATATCAGTGTAATTGTTACAGGAAATACAAAAGAAGATTATCTAAAAAATTTAGAAGCCTTGCTGGAGGTAATTGATACAGATGTGATCAATATGAAAAGCGGCAGACTCTATGTCGGAAAGTGTTATTTGCAATGCTATTTTGTACAAAGCAAAAAATCAGATAAATACCTTAATGTCAAGCAGTCAACATTGTCATTATCACTTGTGGCAGAAAAAGGGTTCTGGATCCTGGAAAGTAAAAAAACATTCACAAAAGTAACGAGTGATAATTTCAGATCAGATGGATTGGATTACCCGTATGATTATCCATTCGACTATTCAAATGATCTCGTGAATCAGAAAATCGTAAATGACAATTACGCGGCATCGGATTTTGAAATGACTATATATGGAAGCTGTGAAAATCCGGCTGTAAGTGTCGGAGAGCATACCTATGAAGTAAATACATCACTGGTAACCGGAGAATATATCGTTATTAATTCGGTATCAAAAAAGGTGTACAAAGTAAAAAATAACGGTGAGCATGTGAATCTGTTTAATGTAAGGGGCAGAGATTTTTATATTTTTGAAAAGATTCCAATCGGTATTTTGAATGTATCATGGAGTGGAGGTTTTGGATTTGATCTGAACCTTTTATCTGAGAGGGGGGAACCCAAATGGATCTGATCTATGCAGACGAAAATAAAATTGAAATCGGAGTCATACCGGAATATGAATTTGACATTGCATTCGGAAGTGACGAAAACGATTTTGAGCTCACTTTAGATGTTTCCTCGCATTGCTGCAAAGCCGGATATTATATTTACATTGAAGATACAGAGTATGGTGGAATCGTTGATAAAATTGAAATTGATACAAGCGCAGGGACCGTTATTTATACAGGCCGGTCATGGCATGGAATCATTGAAAAGAAAGTGATAGAGCCGCCGGAGGGACAGGATTATAAAATTGTATCAGGAGAGGCAAACAGTATCTTAAAAGCGCTGATTGCAGACCTTAGTCTGGATGATCTGTTTACCGCATCATCGATGGAGTCGTCTATTAATATTTTATACCAGTTTGATAGATACACTCCGGCGTACACAGGTATTTTAAAGATGCTGCTGGCTAATGATGGAAAATTACAGATCACACATAAAAGCGGTAAAGTAATCCTTGGAGCAATACCGCTTTACGATTATAGCAACGATAAAGAATGGGATTCCAGTCAGCTCAGCTTTTCAATTACCAAGGATCTGAGACCCGTGAATCATCTGATATGCCTTGGAGGTGGAAATCTGAAAGAACGTCATGTTATCCATCTGTTTACGGATGAAAATAAAGGCTTGCAGCCATATACAATGACAGATGATCCATTGAGTAATGCAGATTACATCCTGAATAAGTCAAAACAGGTAATGAAAGGTATTGACGAAGTATCAGAAGTATATGATTGCAGCAATGCACAGGATACATTTAATTATATTCTGTTAAAAACCGCTCCGGCAAACTGGGATAAGTTATACCCGGATTATTATGAAAAAAACGGGGATGATTTCAAGAAACTGGAACGTCATTATGCAGATGTTTATGAATTACTGGTTGGCGAGCCGTGGGACTGGTCCTTTGCATATCCGAATTATTATTGTAAAGACGGAACCGGCTACAAGCAGTTGAGTCAGGAGTACACGGATGTGTTTCAGCCGTTAACGTCGCAGCCGGCTGACTGGGCGAGCTATTATAAAAATTACTATTATAAAAGCGGTACTAAATATAAGAGTGTAAGCGGTGCAGAAAAAACAGATTATAAAATACAGAAATCGCAGCCAAAAGACTGGAAGAAAAATTATGGAGATTACAAGTACTATTATTCAGACGGGGTCACGATTGAATATAAAAGTGTAAGTGGTGTTACAAAATATAAATATCAGTTGCAGACAATTCAGCCGTCCGACTGGAAAACAAAGTATAAATCTTACTTTTATAAAGAGCCGGTTTATATTTATTATTACACAGAAAAGGTATTTAATACGGGGGCGAAGAAATGGGAGAAGAAAATCCTGCCATATTCTCAACCACAGGAAGAAATAAAAAGCAGGACATTTGTTCGTAAATATCTGAAAAAGGAGGTTCAGTCATATATTTATGAAAATCTTTCATTAGAAAAAGCGCCTAAGTGGAGAACCGGAACTTATTACACAAAGACTTCATATCAGGTTGCTCCGACGTGGAAAAAGAATACCTATTACACGGAGGTAACGTCAATCGTTGCGCCGGTATGGAAAAGCGGAATGTATTACCAGCAGCAGTCTGCAGAATCGGTACCGCAATGGCAGAAAAACAAATATTACCGCTTGAACAAGAATGTGGAACAGATACCTGAGTGGAAGAGCAATACTTATTATGAACAGCGCATTGATAATTATGCTGATCTGGTGGCGAATGGGATAGAAAGGCTCAAGGAATTAAACGCAAGCGATTCGATCAGTATACAACTTGATGCGACGCAGAGCTATGATATCAATGATATTATCGGTACGACAGAGAATCAGACAGGCATCAGTGTCTATCAACCGATCACAAAAAAGATTGTAAAAATAAAAGATCACGTTGAAACCGTGGAATACAAGACAGGGGGATAATAACATGAGCACAAATTTGATCACTGGATATGCTGGAAAATCCCATATTACATCAGCCGGGGATGGGGCGGTAAATGCAGCAGTATTAGGAAACGGAAGATATGTTTTAGATATTGCAGAGAAATTTGCATATGAGCTTATCAGCAACAACCAGATTAGAATTAAGAGCGGATATGCGGTCGATCAGGGAAGAAAAATCGAGTTGGCAGTCAATGATTATGAAGAATTGACTATTGACAATGGATTACAGGGTGTAAAGCGTTGTGACCTGATCGCTATCACTTATGAGAAGAATCATGAAACAGGAATTGAAACGGCAACCATGAATATCATCAAAGGCACCAGTGGAGATGATTATACTGATCCAGAGTATACCGCCGGAGATATTATCGCCGGGGATATTAAAGATGATTTTCTGCTTTACAGGTTAAAACTTAATGGAATATCAGTTGAAGCAGTGGAGCCGTTGTTTGAGGTTAGAAAATCCGTTGTGAAAATGGATTCCTCGGAGAATACCACAGCTTTTTCTATGGCGTCTGCAAGAGAAAATCTCGAAAGCGGAGAAAAACATAATATTTTATTCGGAAAGATCGCAAAGTGGTTTGCAGATCTGAAAACAGTAGCCTTTAGCGGTAATTATAATGATTTGAGCAATAAGCCGGCCATACCAGCCGTCGTAAATAATAACACTACCACGGAAGCAGGCTACGCCCTTGATGCAAGACAGGCGAATCCAAATGTGGATGGCAGCTTGGCAAAACAGATAAGTACGTTAAACAGCGGTTTGATACTTCGACCGATTTATCCCCTTTATACTGGTAAAACAGCAGTTTCCGGCACTCGCGACGTTCCATATAAAGTAACAAAGGATGGGTATATTCAGTTTTGGTATAAGGTTGATGATGGTAAAAATAATAGTAACTGTGGAATAGTCTGCTATATTGATGGAACCATCGTGCATGAGTACTTTGAATACCATCAAGCAGGAGCAGCGAATGAAAATTACAGTGCACTTTTCCCTGTGTTAAGAGGTCAAACTGCTCAATTTCATATCATTACAGACAGTGTGACACAATCGGCTATGATATATTATTACCCAAACCGTGCTTAATATAAAAGTTAAACTGCTGTTTTACGAAAAATAATAAGAAAGAAGGAATTTTTATGAAATTAAAAACCACAAAAAACATTTTAACCATCAACAATATTAATCATGTGGATGGAAAACTGAATATTGAATTTGCAGATAACAAAACCTGCGAAGAACTGCAGGAAGCCTTTTCAGATAAAGAAGAACTTACAGTGTTAAAGGTTTATACCGATGAGGACATGTTGACATCAGTGATTCCGGGATATGTAGTCTTAGAACAGGTTATTCTGAGGGAAGATGTGAAAATCGTTGTCCTGGCAAAAGAAGTTGATGACGCCGAGCAGAGGATTACTGCAGTATCTGAGAGTTTAGCAGAGAATGTAGAAAAAACAGCCGAGAACACGGACAGTATCGAAAAACAGAGGGCAGATATTGACTATATGGCTATGCAGATGGAGGTAAGTTTAGATGAGTAAGAATTATGAAAAAGTAAAGAATTACTATGACAAAGGACTATGGAATGAGAACCGTGTACATAATGCTGTAGGTAAATGGATCACGCCGGAGGAATATGAGCAGATCACAGGAAAAATATACCCAGAAGAGGAGGATGACTGATGAGTTAGACAGAAAACTATGGATTTAATATCTCGGAAGAAAATGAGTTCTACGACGCGGAACTGGAAAATGAAAATTGGAGAAAGTTAGATGCTGTGCTTAAGGAGATCAGCGATAAGCTGGATGCAGTAAAGACAACTGAATAATTTAAAGAGCCTAAGAGCCGATTACATGACCGTGTGTTGTGTAGCCGGCTCTTTTAAATAATAAGCCTTTGGGCGGAAAGAGAGGAAATTTTTTATGAAACTTATTGAATTTGACAAAATCAACGTAATCTACGGACTGATCGCAACCATCGGTGTAGCACTGTTCGGAAAGTACTGGTTCCTGTTTGCCGGATTCCTGATTCTGAACGTGATTGACTATGCAACTGGATACTGTAAGGCGAGATTCTATAAAAAGAATGAGTCCAGTGCGATCGGAGCAAAGGGGATACTTAAAAAGGTGTTCTATTGGGTTGTGATCGGAGTCGCCTTTTTCATTTCCACATGCTTTATATACATGGGAGAGATAATCGGCGTAAACCTGGAATTTGTACAACTTTTTGGCTGGTTTACGCTTGCCACATACCTGATCAATGAGATCCGCAGCATTTTAGAAAATCTTGTGGAAATGAATGTGAATGTACCAGCATTCCTGATTGCTGGTCTTGCAGTGACACAGAAATTATTAGATACAAAAACGGAGATGAAAGAAAGCGAGGTAGGAGATAATGGCAAATAGAAAAATCGGACAGGCTGGTCTTGCCCTTATCAAACAGTTTGAAGGCTGCCGGTTGGTAGCCTATCAGTGCTCTGCCGGTGTGTGGACGATCGGGTACGGTCATACGGCGGGCGTACATAAAGGGATGAAAATTACACAGACACAGGCAGAAGCGTACCTGTTACAGGATGTGGCGAAGTTTGAAAAGTATGTCAACAACCCGTCATATGTTCCGTTTACAGACAAACTTAATCAGAACCAGTTTGATGCACTGGTCAGCTTTGCCTTTAATCTTGGACAGGGCAACGTGAAAAAGCTGTGTACAGGCAGAACGATCAATCAGATCCCGTCTGCAATGCAGCAGTACTGTAAGGCTGCCGGTAAAACATTACCGGGATTACAGCAGAGAAGAAAAGCCGAAGCAGCTCTTTATAATAAGAAAGTAGAGAGTTGCATCGGTGCAACCACAAAAACGGATTATAAGGCAGGCAACTGGTACACCGTAAAAGAATCCATGCCAATCCAGAATGGTTACTATGGAGAATATGGTAAGTTTATTTATATCTCCAAGCCGTTCCAGCAGATTTGCGAGAACAAAAACGGAATAGGATACCTGAAACCTGGATGCATCATTAAACCGGTAGAGGTTAGAAAGTTCGGAGATGGATCCGTGTGGTTTAAGCTGGATCCAACGATTGCAGCTTTAGCTGTTGGAGTGGATGGAAAAGTTTATATCGGGTAATGAGAGAGCCGGTGCGGAGAAATTTGTACTGGCTTTTGACATGTAAAGTGTGCAATATATAAGGGCTGCATTGATTTTGCAACACGTAGTATGAAAAATATTTGTTTATATTGCATATAGAACAAATGTTCTGAATATGATATTATAACAGCATAAAAAATAGCCCGGAACGTTGGGACGAAACCGAGCTATCTGACTTAATTAAGTTGTATATAATATAACATATTACGACAAATTTCTCAAGTTTTTCTTGTGTGTATTTACACTATTGTAGTATAATGAAAGAAAAAATGTTGGGAGAGATACAATATGAATAAAAAGGCGTTTTTCTTTTCAATTGAGTTACATGCAGCAGAAGGCGGTACAGAGTATGATTTCCATAATATACCAAATTTATTAATCGATATTATCAATAATAATGGGAATGTTAATGGAAACATTAGAACATTGGATTTGACGCCAGAGAATGAAGACTTACATATGATGTTGGATGTATATCATTATAGAACGGAATATTTATTTGCTAGAGCTTCAAAACAAAGGCCGACAGGTTCAGTAATTGGAAGGGATTATAATACCAAAGCAACAGAAGGACTGCTTAATGGGTACAGTGAAGATATTAAAGGTATAGAATTATATACTTATTTATACATTAATTATGAATCATGTGTCTTACAAATTATATCAGCGTTGGGGGCTCCAAATGAAAATATTATAAAACAGTTAGTCTGTCGATATGGTCAGCAATATGAATTAAAACTATATCCTATTCCTAATATTAATGGAGTCGAAAAAATATATGGAAAACAAAATTCTTCCATAAATTCTATAGAATTAGAACTTGTTAATCCAGATCCGGCAATTTTAGAACATATCTTGGGGCAAAATGTAAATGATATTGCAGAGGGGGTGCTTAATGAGCATTTGAAAGTTTCCGTAGATATTCGGTCTATATTTTCTAGGCATGGAATTACAGAGGATACAGAGAACTCAGATCGTATAATAGATGTAATTCGAGAACGGATAAATAATTTAGGACATGAAAGAATAAATAAGGCGTGTATCCGTGGAAAAACGCAAAATACCAAAACAAGAGATTACAATTTTTATGATGAAAATTTTTATTTCATGGTTGACATTCCTGCATACAGGATGGAAAACGGGAGAAGAATCTATTATGATGAAGCTGAGTTGGCACAGATTAATTTCCAAAATATGACTTTTTCATATAATGAATCGCGAGATTATATTTTACCATTGATAAGGAGAGGATAGTGTGAAAAAGATATTGCAAAAGCGTATAAAAAAAATTTTGGGAGCAGGTCTATTGTTTTGTATTTTTTATATAATAAATGAAAACAAAGGACTTCTGTCGATTCCGACAAACGAAGAAACTATGAAAAGTTATCAATTTAATTTGATAACAATTGATACCGTTTTTGCAGGTTTTTCATTTACAGTATTAGGTATTTTAATTTCGCTTACTGCTACAGAAATGATGCAGCGCTTAAAAGAAACCCACATATTATTGGATCAATGTAACAATATTGTTGATAGTATAATAATATTTATAATTTCATCAATAATTTCATTATGGTTTATTATGGCAATGTATAGCCAGTCAGTTTATTCAATATGTAGTCACATAAAGATAAATGGTTTACACACTAAAATAGCTGACATATTGTTTACGTTAGAAGTGGGGTATTTGTTTTATGGCATTCTTTTGTTTATGATTTCTGTCAAAGGAATGGTGATGCTTATGAAAAACATATTCGAAAAAGACATAAAAAATGGAGAAAATAAAGCTAAAAGATTTTTAAAAGCGGCTGAAAAACAAAAAGATAGTATGAGTAAGTATAAAGAAAAATGCCAGGATAACGATATTTTTAAATCCGAATGATATGCTAGCAAAGAGCTTTCTGAAATTAATTGTCAGGAAGCTCTTTGCTGTATTTTCATTTCCAACATATCCATCCCAATTCCTCCGTCCCAATATCCGTCAACAGTCCCGCTACTTTATTATATGGCATACTATACCTCTGTGACAGATAACGGAACGATGCGGCCGCCTCTCCATCTGGTCCTCCATACTGACTGATGATGATCTGTGCGATTTTGGCATTGGGTCTTGTAATGTTGACTGGGAATTGTAAACGTTTTTCATAATTCCACATTAACAGTCACCTCCTTCCCATGGCCATGGATCCGATGCCCAACGCCAGTAATTATCAGGATTTGCGGTGTCGATGGTAAGCGGAGTATAATTTTGCGCATATGCACGCAGTGCAGTGCGTCTTAAGTCAGCATAGTGATTGAAATATTTTAAAGCTTCTTCATCGTCAGGATGCGTGTCGAGATATTCTGTGATTTCTACGACAGCAAAGCTGACCATATCGATCCAGTGGAGGAGTTGGGACTGATTCATCTGACTGATCATCATCGGCATCTACCTCCGTTTGCGGCTAAAAATGGTTTATCCAGTTCTGGAAAAATAGTCCCGGCACTGAGTGAACGATCCGGTTCATAAACAGTAGAAAAATGCTGCCAGGGGACGTATGCCATGGCGAGTACATAATCAGAAATGGTTCTTATATTTTCTGAACAGGAAACAGAATCTGCACAGGATGCAGATTCTGTGCAAAAGTCCAGACCTGCACGGTGTGCAGGATGTGAAACAGATAAACGGTCGCAGGAACGATTGCTGTTCCCGGACATAGGATAAGGTCTCATAATAAGTTATTCCTTTCAATATCAGGTTTACAATAAGATATGTAAAAATGATGATTTTGGTTCATTTAGCAGACATCATATAAAAAGGTAAAAAATGCATATTATCAAATCGAAAAAGAGCGTAAAAAATGTTGAAAAATATCAAAATGAGTATAAAATAAAAGATATTGGTATTAAAACAGCAGAAGACAGAGAAGGGGAATAAGAATGAATAAAAGAATTGTTGCAGGTATGCTGTTTACGACGGTTGTGTGTATGACGTTAGGAGGCTGCGGCTTCACAGCTGATAAAGAAAATGTAAAGAATAGTGGTGCTGTGGAATCGGTAATGCCGGGAGCAGAAGTATCTACGGAGATGACAGAAAGAGATGCTGAGGCGGATAATGGTGTGGTACAACTTAAAGTATGGTCAGAAGAAGACAATTTTGACATGTTAAACCAGATGATAGACAGTTTTGAACAGAAATATGCAGGACAGGCAAAGTTTGAGATTACATTGGAACAAAATGCTGATTCTGATACAAAGGATATTCTTTTGGGAGATATTCATAACGGGGCGGATGTTTTCCCGTTTGCGGATGATCAGCTTTCTGCAATGGTTGCCGCTGGTGCATTATATCCGGTGCCAAATGCAGAAGAAGTAAAGAGTGCGAATTTAGAAGAGTCGGTTTCTGCTGCATCTATTAATGATATCTTATATGCTTATCCAATGACGGCAGATAACGGATACTTCCTCTATTATGATAAAAATGTTCTTTCCGATGAAGATGTCCAGACGATGGATGGCATGTTAGAGGCACTGAATGCTGCAGGCAGATCATTTTCCATGGAGCTTAATTCGGGCTGGTATCTGTATACATTTTTTGGTAATACGGGTCTGGAGTTTGGTATTAATGATGATGGCGTGACAAATTACTGTAACTGGAACGCCACAGATGGAGCAATTAAAGGCGTTGATGTGGCACAGGCCATTTTAAATATCACAACCAATCCGGCATTTATCAGCCAGCCGGATGGAGATTTCATTACAGGAGTACAGAATGGTACGGTTAGTGCGGGAATCAGTGGCGTATGGAATGCAGTTTCGGTCAGGGAAGCATGGGGCGATAATTACGGAGCCGTAAAACTTCCAACTTACACGGTGGCAGGACAGCAGGTACAGATGTCTTCTTTTACCGGCTATAAAATGATGGGCGTGAATGCATATTCCAAATATCCGGAATGGGCAGCAAAACTTGCAGACTGGCTTACAAATGAGGAAAACCAGACAATCCGTTTTGAAGAGAGGAATCAGGGACCTTCGAATACGAATGCAGCAGCTTCGGATGCAGTAAAACAGGTGCCGGCAATCCAGGCAGTTATTGCACAATCAGAATTTGGTAAACTGCAGCGGGTTGGAAACAGTTACTGGGATGCATGTTCTGCATTTAGTGATACGATGGCAGCTGGTAACCCATCCGGTCAGGATCTGCAGGAAATTATGGATACACTTGTTGAAGGAATAACAGCATCCGCAGCAAAATAAAGGATAGGAGACAGATCACATTATGAAAAAACAGGGACGTTTCAGCACGAAAATGATCATATTGATTCCGGTGTTTGTTATTGGAATTATATCTATTATTTCAAGTGTTCTGGCAGTAAAAAATATTCGTAAGGTTAATGAGAATGCAACACAGATTGCAAATGGTTATATGGTCTGTATCGCAGATTTGGGATCAATTCAGACAGAAACAGAAAAGATTCATCGGCTTGGATTGTCACATATTGTAGCAACAGATCTTGACTCAATGATCTCTCTTGTAGATGTCATACGTTCAGAACAGACGGTGCTTGATGAGTATCTGTCAGATTTTGAACAGTTTATAGATGATTCAGACCGCGAAAATTACGAGGCGATATTGTCAAATTATGAAGGTTTGAAATATGAAAATGCAAATCTTATGGCATACAGCGCCAATGGAAACAAAGAGGCTGCGTATGCTTTGGCAAACGGTGCAATTTCAGAGTATGCAGACAAGATAGATCAGAATATTACAGCAATCCAGGAAGTGGTAAATAATAATGCAGATACGGCAAAGCAGCAATTGACCAAGGTATATAAGTATTCTTTGACGGTCAGCTTCGTTACGATTGCTGTCAGCATGGCATCTTTGCTGTTTGCGGTATTTTCTGTACTGAAGATGGTAATCGTACCACTTTCTAAAACGAAGAATGAGATCAATGAGATTATTGATGATATAGACAGAAGAGAAGGAGACCTGACCAGACGAGTAACCATTATGGAGAATCAGGAAGTGGCAGCAGTCGGCAGTGGCATCAACCTTTTCATGGGAAAATTACAGGATATTTTTAAAACGATCATTCATAATTCAAAACGTATGGAAACGGTAGTCAATGAAGTCCGTGAAAGTGTTATGACATCAAACAGCAGTGTGTCTGATCTGTCTGCATTAACGGAGGAACTTTCAGCTACCATGCAGGAGATGTCAGATAATGCTGCTTTGATCAATTCCAATACAGAATCTGTTGCGGGAGAGGTAAATCAGATTGCGGAGCGTACAACTGAGATTAATAATTATACGAAAGAAATGAAAGGTCATGCGGATTCCATGGAATCTGCTGCGCGTTCTAATATGGAATCTACCGGCACGAAAGTCAATGAGATTCTTGAGGTATTAAACAGGGCGATTGAGGACAGTAACAGTGTAAATCAGGTAAATAGCCTGACGGATGATATTTTGAATATTGCAAGCCAGACAAACCTGCTAGCATTAAATGCATCTATTGAAGCAGCCAGAGCAGGGGATGCAGGACGCGGTTTTGCTGTTGTTGCAACAGAGATCAGTCAGCTTGCAGCTGCCAGTCAGGAAGCTGCAAACCGTATCCAGCAGATCAACAGTGTTGTGACTCAGGCAGTGCATAATTTAGCAGACAATGCAAATGGACTGGTACAATATATGAACGAGTCGATTCTTCCAGAGTTTGAAGAATTCGTAACGGCTGGAAGCGAATATAAAAATAAGGCGACCTACATAGAGAATGTCATGAACGAGTTTGAATCAAAGACAGATTCGTTGAAGAATACAATGGTTGAAATACAAAGGTCCATCAATACGATCGCACATGCCATCGAGGAGGGCGCAAAGGGAGTCAGCAATGCAGCAGACAGCACGCAGGTGCTGGTTACGGATATGGAAAATATCTCGAACCGTATGGATGAGAATTTTGAGATTGCAACCGATTTGAAGAAAGAAACCGCAATATTTACCAAAATATAATGTCGGCAAAGTATCTAATAATAAAATAATAGCTGGGCAGCGCAGGGACAGGAGAAAAATCCTGTCTCTGTTTTCAATTTGTAAGCTTGTCAGGCAGAAAAAATTGTTATATAATGACGTGTACGGCGTTTGAAAATCTTTTCCGGATTTATAAAACGGAAAATGAGAATACAGGAGGAAAACAAACAATGAGCAAAGTAAGAACAAGATTTGCACCAAGTCCTACAGGAAGAATGCATGTGGGAAATCTGCGTTCTGCATTATATGAGTTTTTAATTGCCAAACATGCGGGCGGAGATTTTATGCTTCGTATCGAAGATACGGATCAGGAACGTTTTGTTGAAGGTGCAGTTGATATCATATATCATACATTAGAGGAAACAGGTCTGGTTCATGATGAGGGACCGGATAAGGATGGCGGTTATGGTCCTTATGTGCAGAGTGAGCGTATGAAGACCGGCATCTACATGAAATATGCCAAAGAATTAGTAGAAAAAGGCGAAGCATACTACTGCTTCTGCGACAAGGAGCGTTTAGAGTCCTTAAAAACAGAAGTGGACGGTAAAGAGATCATGATGTATGACAAACACTGTCTGCATTTAAGTAAAGAAGAAGTGGAGGCAAATCTTGCTGCTGGCAAACCGTTTGTCATCCGTCAGAACATCCCGAACGAGGGAACAACGACCTTCCATGATGAGTTATACGGAGATATCACGGTGGATAATGCGGAACTTGATGATATGATCCTGATCAAATCCGATGGATATCCGACCTATAATTTTGCAAACGTGGTTGACGATCATACCATGAACATCACACATGTGGTACGTGGAAATGAGTATCTTTCCTCTTCGCCGAAATACCAGCGTCTGTATGATGCATTTGGCTGGGAATCACCGGTTTACATCCATCTGCCGCTGATCACGGATGAAAACCACAAGAAACTTTCTAAGAGAAGCGGACATTCTTCTTTTGAAGATCTATTAGAGCAGGGATTTTTAAGTGAAGCAGTTGTAAACTATATCTCACTGCTTGGCTGGAGTCCGGAAGATAACAGAGAAATTTTTACCTTAGATGAGCTGATCAAAGAATTTGATTACCACAGAATCAGCAAATCACCGGCAGTTTTTGATTACACAAAGTTAAAATGGATGAATGGCGAATACATCAAAGCTATGGATTTTGACAGTTTCTATGAAAAAGCAGAGCCATATATCCGCGAGGTGATCACAAAGGATCTTGATTTAAAGAAGATTGCAGCAATGGTAAAAACCAGAATCGAAGTATTTCCGGATATCAAAGAGCATATTGATTTCTTTGAGGCACTTCCGGAATATGATGTGGCAATGTACACACACAAGAAGATGAAGACAAATGCGGAAACTTCCTTAAAAGTATTAAAAGATGTACTTCCTCTGTTAGAGGCACAGGAAGATTACAGCAATGATGCATTATATGCCACATTGTTAAAATATGTGGAAGAGACCGGCGTGAAGAACGGTTATGTTATGTGGCCGATCCGTACGGCTGTTTCCGGCAAACAGATGACACCGGGCGGAGCGACAGAGCTGATGGAGGTACTTGGAAAAGAAGAGTCCATTGCCCGCATCAAAAAAGGTATTGAATTATTAGAGCAGTAAGAGTTTTTTATCAGGCAGGGAGATTTTCAATTTCCCTGCCGTTTCAAATCTATGAATTGAGGTAATCTATGAGCTTTAACGCATCACAGACACGGGCAATCCATCACAAAAACGGACCGATGCTCGTTCTTGCCGGACCGGGTTCCGGAAAAACCCTTGTAATCACAGAACGTACAAAATATCTGATCGAAGTGTGTAGGATAGATCCGGCACAGATCCTTGTCATTACGTTTACAAAAGCTGCGGCAACGGAGATGAAGCGAAGATTTCAGCGGAAAATGAACCGGTCATGTCCGGTGACATTTGGCACGTTTCATGCAGTATATTTTGCTATTTTAAAACATGCATATAATTACAGCGCAGACAATATTGCCAGGGAGGAACAGCGCTACCAGTGTATGCGTGAGATCATAGCGAAAGAACATCTGACCTATGAGGATGAGACGGAGTTTATCACATCTCTGTTAGGGGAGATCAGTCTGGTCAAAAATTCCGGGATAGAAATCGCCAACTATTATTCGAAAAACTGTGCGGAGACCGTGTTCCGAAAGGTTTATCACCAATATCATGAATTTTTGTACAAAAACAGACTGATTGATTTTGATGACATGTTAGTATACACGAAGGAACTTTTTGAACAGCGTGCCGATATTCTTGCCGCATGGCAGAATAAATACCGCTATATTTTGATCGATGAGTTTCAGGACATCAACCGGATCCAGTATGACATTATAAAAATGTTAGCGGGTGAGAGGAAAAATCTGTTTATCGTGGGGGATGATGACCAGTCAATCTACCGTTTCCGGGGCGCGAAGCCGGAGATCATGTTACACTTTAAAGATGATTACCCGGAGGCGGAGACGGTTCTTTTAGATGTGAATTACCGTTCCGTAAAAAACATTGTGACAAGTGCCGGATATCTCATCGGCCACAATAAGGAACGCTTTCAGAAAAAAATAGAGGCGGCGGATCAGGGGGATATCCCGGTTGAATGGCAGTTGTTTGAAAGCCAGCGCAAAGAAAATGCAAGAATCATCTGGGATATTCAGGAGGCGGTGGAGAAAGGCGCAAAATATGAAGAATTTGCAGTGCTTTTCCGCACCAATACACAGCCGCGACTTCTGATGGAACAGCTGATGGAGTATAATATTCCATTCCGAACGAGAGATACCGTGCCGAACTTATACGAGCACTGGATCGCAAAAGATATTTTTGCATACATAAGGATTGCGATGGGAAGCAGGGAACGCAGGGATTTCCTGCAGATCATGAACCGTCCGAAACGCTATATCAGCCGGGAATCGCTAGACGAGGAGACCGTGGCATTTGATGTGTGGGAGTGGTACTATGAGGAACAGCCGTGGGTGGCAAAGCGCATCGAAAAATTAGAGGGCGATATCCGTATGTTAGAGAGATTAAGTCCGTATGCGGCGATCAATTACATCCGGAAGGCAATCGGATATGATGAGTTTTGTACAGAATATGCGGATTACAGACGTATCAAAGCGGATGATCTGTTTGATGTTTTGGATGAGCTCCTGGATGCAGCGAGGGAATATAAGACTTATGATGCGTGGTTTGACCACATTGAAAATTACACAAAAGAGCTGCAGGAATTTTACCGCGTGCAGAATCAGAACCCGAACAGTGTTGCGTTAGCAACATTACATAGTGCAAAAGGTCTGGAATATGAAAATGTCTATATCATTGACGTCAATGAGGGTGTCATGCCATACAAAAAAGCAGTGCTGGAACCGGAAGTGGAAGAAGAGCGAAGGATGTTTTATGTAGGAATGACGAGAGCAAAAAAAAATCTGCATCTTTTTTCAGTCAGACAACTGAACCATAAAGATGCAGAAATTTCCCGTTTTATCAAAGAAGCGCAGCCACCGGAAAAGAAGAAGGATTAATCATCCATCTCCTCGAAGGCTGCCTCGTCTAAAAGTTCGTCAAAACGGTCGGATACAGCTTCGTATTCTTCATCGTCCTCAATGTTATCAAGGGAAGGATTGCCTTCGCTGTCTTCAGAATAACGATAAATAAATACTTCGCCTTCCTCGTTTTCCTCGCCATTTTCATCGAGTGGGAGAAGTGCAATGTAATCACGTTCGCCAACAGTAAAAATGGTAAGAATCTCACATTCTACCTGACTTCCGTCGTCAAGATCAAGGGTTACAACGATATCTTCATCGTCATTGTTCTGGTTGAAATCGCTCATGCCGATACCTCTCTTTTTTATAGTGGTCCTAATAAAGACAATGACATCATAACATAATCGGATGTGATTGAACATATTTTTCTATACAAAATGTGAAAAAAAAGGTATACTATTTTTATTAGAAAAAGATACTGGGGTACGATAGAAAAGGTGGCAGACAGCATGGATTACACGATCAGAGAAGGCAATTACGAAAAGTTAGGAGTACAGAAAAAGGATGATGCAGTGATTTTTACGTTCGAAGGGGAAAAAGAAGAGAACTGCAGCATTCTTTTTTATGGGAAAAAAGCAGAACCTGTCTGCAAAATTTTAGTACCGGAGGAATATTGCCGGGGATCCGTGCGTTCTGTGGCCGTAACCGGTAAGTTATGGAAAAATTTAAGATATAATTATGAGATAAACGGAAAAATCATTACGGATACCTATGCAACCCGTATTATCGGCAGGGAAAAATGGAATGACAAAACCCGCAGTGAGAAGGATTATTTTATCTGTGGCGGTGCATATCCGCAGGCATTTGACTGGGAAAACGACAGACAGCCGGAGATTAAACGGCAGCAGATGGTTATGTATAAACTGCATGTGCGGGGATTTTCCATGGAGGATACATCCTGTCCGAGAAAAGAACGGGGGACATTCCGAGCGATTACAGATAAAATCCCATATCTGAAAAAACTTGGCATTACGACCATAGAGCTGATGCCTGCCTACGAGTTTGAGGAACAGGTGATCCCAAAGAAAACGGTACTGCCGGATTACCTTAAGTGGGAAAGTCACGGAGAAGATCTGATCAAACCGGAAAGTGTACAGCCGGTGGAAAAGATTAATTACTGGGGGTATGTTCCCGGCAATTATTTTGCACCGAAGGCATCCTACAGCAGCAGTGCAGATGCAGCGTCTGAGTTTCGGGAACTGGTACATACACTGCATGAGAACGGCATGGAATGTGTGATGGAATTTTATTTTGCACCGGGGATGAACCAGAATGTGATTTTAGATGCACTTCGGTTCTGGGTTCGTGAGTATCATGTGGATGGATTTCATCTTCAGGGGGATTCACTGCCTGTTACGGCGGCGGCACAGGACCTTCTGCTCAGCCGGACAAAGCTGTTTTATACACATTTTGATCCGATCCTTTTGGAAAATGCAAAAAAATATCATCATTTATATGTATATAGTGATGAATACCTATACCCGGCGAGAAAAATGCTGAACCATATGGAAGGAAACCTTAACGAGTTTTTCTGCCAGCAGAGAAAGCAAAACAGCGTGGAAGGGTTTGTCAATTACATTACTAATAATAATGGATTTACATTGTGGGATCTGTTTTCCTACTGTGAAAAACACAATCTGGAGAACGGGGAAGATAACTGTGATGGAAACAGTTTCAATTACAGCAGTAACTGTGGCGTGGAGGGAAATACCAGAAAAAGATACATTGATAATCTGCGGAAAAAACAGGTTAGAAATGCGTTGGCAATGGAGTTTCTGGCACAGGGTGTTCCATTGGTTTTAGGGGGCGATGAGTTCTTAAACTCACAGCAGGGTAATAACAATGCCTACTGTCAGGACAATAAGACCGGCTGGCTGAACTGGAAGAAACAAAAGAAGGAAACATGGCTGGCTGAATTTATAAAAAATCTGGCAGATTTCCGCAGGGAGCATCCGATCATCGCATCAGAACATCCGATGGAATTAAATGATTACGGCAGGAAAGGTTTCCCAGATCTTTCCTATCATGGGGAGAGCGCATGGATCTCTTCGATACCGGCTGACAGACAGGCGGCGGGGATTCTGTATTGCGGCGAATATGAAAAGAAGACAGATCAGACACCGGATGATTATATCTATATCGGCTATAATTTTCATAGCGGTCTGTCGCATCTTGCGCTGCCGAAACTTCCGCAGAACAAGAAATGGTATCTTTTGATGACTACGGCAGCGGAAAATTCGTTCCTGCCGGAAAAAGAAATCCTCGAGGATCAGCATCTTTTAGCAATCGAGGGTCAGTCGATCAATATTGTAATTGGAATATAAAAGTAGTAAAGAGGGTAAAAGAACATGATAAAGGTATGGAAACATTTATGCACGATCCTGCATCACAAAAATCTGGTCCGGGCAGGCTGTTTTAAGATCGGACTTTATAAGCAGGGACTGCTGCATGACATGTCGAAGTATACACCGACAGAATTTCTGGTGGGATGCAAATATTATCAGGGGACAATGAGTCCGAATAACGCAGAACGTGAAGATAAAGGGTATTCTGCGGCATGGCTTCACCATAAAGGACGAAATAAACATCATATGGAGTACTGGATTGATTATGGAGTCGGTGATGGAAGAGATGGACAAAAAACACATCGCGGGATCTGTGGCATGAAGATGCCGATTAAGTATGTAGCGGAGATGTATGTGGACCGCGTTTCTGCATCAAAGAATTATCAACGTGATAAATTCAAACTGGACAGTCCGCTCCAGTATTATCTGAAGGGCAGAAAATATTATATTTTAAATGAAGACACAAAAGCCATGCTGGAATTATTACTGGTGATGCTGGCGGTAAAAGGGGAAGATGAAGTGAATCATTTCCTCAAATATGAGGTATTAAAGGGAAAAGTTCCCTATGAAAAAGAATACCTCATAAATCTCAGAAAAAATCTGGAAAAAGGCAGTGCATATCATCTGGAAGAGGAGCAGTGAGAACAAAAGATTCTCCTGTGATGGGATGCGAAAACGTTAAGCGGTAGGAGTGAAGTGCCTGCCGCTTTATTGTTGTGTCCGTCGGATTGTAAAGAAAATCCCCGATCAGCGGATGCCCAATTGATTTTAAGTGAACACGGATCTGATGGGTACGTCCGGTCTCTAAATGCAGCGATAACAGGGACAATCCGTCATGATAAGCAAGACGTCTGTAATGCGTGATGGCGCGTTCTCCGTTTTCAAAGTCAATCTGCCGTTCGATTGTCGATCCGGCAACACGTCCGATCGGAGCATCAATCGTTCCGGATTCGGGTGTTTTTCCGGAGGCAATGGCAATGTATTCTCTCGATATTTCACGTCTGGCTGCCGCGGTACTTAAAATAGCGGAACTTAACATGTGCTTTGCGATCAGAGTGAGTCCGGTCGTGTCACGGTCAAGGCGGTTGACGCAGCGGAAAGTATATGGAATCTCCTGGTCATTGTAATAGCCGCATACGGCATTTGCAAGCGTATGATCGTAATGATTCAGAGAAGGGTGAACGGGCATTTGAGCCGGCTTGTTTACGGCGAGGATATCCTCGTCCTCATAACAGATCGAAAGCGGCATGGAGACCGGTAAAATGTGCGCGGAGGAAGTGCTTTCTTCCAAGCGGATAAAAAGTTCATCTCCGGCGGATAATTTTGTGCGCATATAAGCCCATATGCCGTTTAACAGAACACTTTCGGGTGTTTTTTTCAGTTGTACAAATACTGCATTGGGATAGCCTTTTAATGAAAGGTATTCCCGAATGGTAAAGGAGTCGTATTCCGGTTCTATCCGGTATGTGAATTGTCGAATCATACGGACATTATATAATAAAACTTAGGAAAAATAAATGGGGAAAAGCACGCACACCCTGGTCAAAACATAGAATGTATTAATAAAGCTTTTAAGGTGCGTTTTGAAAACATTCTTATCCCCACTTACACCAGAGCAGGAAAACGAATGCCTGAAAAAATTAAAAAAAGGTAGCCTTGAAGCAAGAAATGAACTGACACTTCATAACATGCGGCTGGTTGCACATGTGGCAAAAAAATATCAGAATTCGGAAGAAGATATGGAAGATCTGATCTCGATCGGAACGATAGGGCTGATGAAAGCGATCGCAACCTACAAGGAAGATTACGGGAGCAGGCTGGCAACTTATGCAGCCAGGTGTATCGATAATGAACTTCTGATGTATTTTCGTGCAAAAAAGAAAGTGTCGCGTGAAGTATCATTATATGAACCGATCGGTATGGATAAAGAGGGAAACCAGATCCATCTGCTTGATATTGTAGAGAGTGAGGAGCCGGATGTTGTGGAGATGATGGAACGTACAAGACAGATTGAAAAGCTGCTTGGACTGGTTCCGAAAGTGCTGCAGGAACGGGAACTGTATATTGTTGTACACCGGTACGGATTATTTGGAAATAAGGCGATGACGCAGAGGGAAATTGCTTCCGCGGTTGGAATTTCGCGTTCTTACGTTTCGCGTATTGAAAAAAAGGCGCTGGATAAATTAAAAAAAAGTTTTTGCGAATAAGGTTGTACTTGCTACTATGAATGTGTTATACTTAGGCGACGGCGGATGTCGCCGCCTTATGTTCGGATTTGTATAAAGTCTAGGAAACTGAGCACAGACTGCTCAGTTGTCAGATGCACCGGCTGGCATATGCTGGTGCAGATCAGTTGCAGCATTTCTGCTGTGATCATCAGATAAATCAGAGGAAAAATGAATAAAAAGGAGGAGTACGTTGTATAGTATTGTATCAACGGCAATCATACACGGGATCCAGAGTGTACCGATTTCTGTGGAAGCAGATGTGAGTGATGGTCTGCCTGTGTTTGAAATGGTAGGATTTCTTGCTTCGGAAGTGCAGGAAGCCAAAGAGAGAGTGCGTACAGCATTGAAAAACTGTGGCTTTGCCCTGCCTCCAAAGCATATTACGATCAATTTTACGCCTGCGAATATCAGAAAATCCGGTTCCGGGTTTGACCTTCCGGTTGCGGTGGCAGTCCTTACCGCATTCGGGTATATCAGACAGGAAATGGTCAGGGAATATTTTGTAGCGGGAGAGGTTGGACTGAATGGAAAAGTACAACCGGTAAATGGAATTTTGCCAATGGTGGCGGAGGCAAAAGAAAGAGGAATGAAAAAATGTATGGTTCCATGGAAAAATGCAGGAGAGGCGGCATTGGTATCGGACATGCAGGTATTTGCCGTAAAAAATCTTGCGGATGCTGTGAATATCTTAAACGGAAATGGAGAATATTTTGATACTCCATATAATATAGAAGAAATGCAGACAGGGAGGATATTGGACTTTGCGGATGTGAGCGGTCAGGAGCTTGTAAAACGTGCCTGCGAAACGGCTGTTTCGGGAATGCATAACCTGCTTTTTGTCGGTCCTCCGGGAGCAGGAAAAACAATGATCGCAGAGCGGATCCCTGGAATTTTACCTTCGTTAAATACAAAAGAACGCATGGAACTTTCTAAGATATACAGTGTTTGCGGACTTTTAGAGCACAAAAGGGGACTGATGCGGGAGAGACCTTTTCGCGCGCCGCATCACACGATCACACCGCAGGGGCTTGCAGGAGGTGGTGCGGTGCCAAAACCGGGAGAAATTTCACTGGCGCATAAAGGAATCCTGTTTTTAGACGAACTGACAGAATTTCAGCGGGAAACTTTAGAGATATTAAGACAGCCGATGGAGGAGAAAAAAATCTGTATAGCAAGGCTGAATGCAAGTTATGAATATCCGGCTGATTTTATGCTTGTGGCAGCAATGAATCCCTGCAAATGCGGGTATTATCCGGACATGCAAAGATGTACCTGTACATCGGCTGCGATTGACCGGTATCTGCGGAAGGTCAGCAGACCGCTTTTGGATCGGATCGACATTTGTGTGGAAGTTCCACAGGTCAGATTTCGGGATCTTTACAATACCGGAAAAAGTGAAAAATCCGAAGAAATCCGAGCACGTGTTGTGCGCACGCAGGAAATACAAAAAATGCGGTATCGGGGAGAAAATTTTTGCTTTAACAGTCATATCCCGTCTTCGCAGATTTTTGAATATTGTAAACTTGACAAAAAACAGGAAATTTACATGGAACAAATGTATGACAAATTAAATCTGACTGCCCGCACCTATCATAAGATACTGCGTGTGGCGCGTACACTGGCGGATATGGATGAAAGCGAACAGATAAAAATGAGCCATTTAAACGAGGCGCTTTGCTACAGAAATATTGATAAAAAATTCTGGGAGGGGATGGATTGATCAATTATGCATACTGGCTTTCTAATATACCGGGAATTGGAATACGCACCAGAAACAGACTGATCGGTGCAGCGGGAAGTGCGCGGGAAATTTATGGACTGACAGAAAAACAGCTTCTTCTGATACCAGGGGTGGAAGAAAAGCATGCTGCAGGGATTATGGAGAGTAAAAAAAGAGATTATGATACAGAGTACGAAAGCATGGCGGAAAGAGGAATTTTCTTTTTGTCCAGAGAAGAACAGCTATTTCCGCAACGTCTTGCCGCGATTCCGGATGCACCGTACAGTCTGTATGTAAAAGGAACTATGCCACAGGAGTGGAATAAAAAGACAGTGGCGATCGTGGGGGCACGCCGCTGTTCCGCTTATGGCAGCTCAGTGGCAGAGAAGATCGCAGGAAGGCTTGCTGCATCGAGCGCGTGGGTTGTAAGCGGCATGGCATCAGGGGTTGATGGCAGTGGACATACAGGTGCACTGCGTAAAAACGGATATACATGCGCAGTGTTAGGCTGCGGGGTAGATATCTGTTATCCGAAGTCAAACAGCAGAATATATCAGGAGATACTTGAAAAAAACGGTGCGATCATTTCAGAATATCCACCGGGTACAAATCCGTCTGCGCCACTTTTCCCGGCAAGAAACAGGATCATTGCAGGTCTTGCTGATGTGGTAGTGATCGTTGAGGCAAAAATAAAAAGCGGATCGCTTATTACAGCGGATTATGCGTTAGAACAGGGAAAGGATATTTATGCGGTGCCGGGGCGTATGTATGATGCTTTGAGTGAGGGGTGTAACAATCTGATAAGACAGGGTGCCGGGATCATTTCTGACGTAGATGAATTTTTAAAAGAACTCGAATTACAGGGGGAGATAAATACCGGAGAAGATAATTTGAAAAATTTATTACTTGAAAAAGATGAGCGACTGGTGTATAGTTGTCTAAGTTTACGACCGAAAAACGTCGGGGAGCTTTTAAAGAAGACTGGTATATCAGTGCCGGAAATGATGGACATTCTTGCCAGACTTCTGCAAAAAGGTTTTATTACCGAGACGGTTAAAAATTATTATATCAGAAAAATCTAAAAGAAATTGTTAGATATGACAATCCGTATAAGAAGAACAGGATTGTTGTCAGACGCAATAGGGATTGTGCGCATGGCGGACTGGTCTATTGTCAGAAATAAAAGGAGATGGATGCATGGCAAAGTATCTTGTTATTGTGGAGTCGCCCGCAAAGGTAAAGACAATAAAAAAATTTCTGGGAAAAAATTATGAGGTAGTAGCATCAAACGGACATGTGAGAGATCTGCCGAAAAGCCAGATGGGAATTGATATAGAGAATGATTTTGAACCAAAATATATTACGATTCGCGGAAAGGGAGATATTTTAGCAAAGCTGCGCAAGGAAGCAAAAAAAGCAGATAAAGTTTATCTTGCAACTGACCCCGACCGCGAGGGAGAGGCGATTTCATGGCATCTGAGCCAGGCACTGAAATTAGACGATAAAAATGCACAGAGAATCACTTTTAATGAGATTACACAGAATGCAGTGAAAGCATCCTTAAAAGAACCCCGTAAGATTGATATGAATCTTGTGGATGCACAGCAGACCAGAAGAATCCTGGATCGTCTGGTAGGATATGAGATCAGTCCGTTACTGTGGGCAAAAGTAAAAAGAGGACTTAGCGCCGGGCGTGTCCAGTCTGTTGCACTTCGCATTATCTGTGACCGTGAGGATGAAATTAACGCATTTATCCCGGAAGAATACTGGACACTGGATGCAGAATTATCTGTAAAAGGAGAGAGAAAGACACTGCTCGCAAAATTTTATGGAGATGAGAACGGAAAACTTACGATTTCCAGTAAAGAGCAGGCAGACCGCATCATGGCAGAGATGCAGAAAGAGGAGTTTCATGTTTTAGAAGTAAAAAAAGGAGAACGTGTGAAAAAGGCCCCATTGCCATTTACAACCAGTACGCTGCAGCAGGAAGCATCTAAGGCACTTAATTTCCCGATTTCAAAGACTATGCGGATTGCACAGCAGTTATACGAAGGTGTTGATGTCAAAGGACAGGGAACAGTTGGTCTTATCACTTACTTAAGAACGGATTCTGTTCGTATTTCGGAAGAGGCAGATGCACAGGCGCGGGAATATATTGCCGGAAATTATGGTGAAAACTATATCGCAGGCGAAAAAACGACGAAAAAGAACGGTGCCAAAATACAGGATGCACATGAGGCAATCCGCCCATCTGATATTAACCGTACTCCGGTCATGGTAAAAGAGTCATTGTCGCGTGATCAGTTCCGCCTTTACCAGTTGATCTGGAAACGTTTTACGGCAAGCAGAATGGCGCAGGCGGTTTACGAGACAACGAACGTAAAGATCGGAGCAGGAGAATACCGGTTTACAGTGTCTGCATCGAAAATCGCATTTGACGGATTTATGTCGGTGTATACAAGTGATGACGATGAAAAAGCAGAGAATAATGTTCTGGTAGGTTCTATTGATGAGAATACAGTGCTTAATTTAAAAGAGTTTGATGAAAAACAGCATTTTACACAGCCGCCGGCACATTATACAGAGGCATCTCTGGTAAAAACATTGGAGGAACTGGGAATTGGACGTCCTAGTACCTATTCTCCTACCATCACAACATTGCTCGGCAGACGTTATATTGTCAAGGAAGCGAAAAATTTATATGTGACAGAACTTGGAGAAGTGGTAAATCAGATTATGAAAGAATCATTTCCAAGTATTGTAGATGAACATTTTACTGCAAATATGGAATCGCTGCTGGATGGAGTTGAGGAAGGCAATGTAAACTGGAAAACAGTGGTGCGTAATTTCTATCCGGATCTGGATGAGGCGGTAAAAGCGGCACAGAAAGATCTGGAAAAAGTAAAAATAGAAGATGAAGTGACAGATGTTATCTGTGATGTCTGTGGCAGGAACATGGTAGTAAAATATGGGCCGCATGGTAAATTCCTTGCGTGCCCGGGATTTCCGGAATGCCGGAATACAAAACCTTATCTTGAAAAAATCGGGGTTACATGTCCGAAATGCGGCAAGGAGGTTGTACTCCGCAAAACGAAAAAAGGCAGAAAATATTTCGGGTGTGAGGATAATCCGGAATGCGATTTTATGAGCTGGTCAAGGCCTGTTGCAGAGAAATGTCCAAAATGTGGCGGTTATATGGTGATTAAAGGAAACAAAATTGTATGTGCAGATGAACAATGCGGTTATGTGACAGATCGTAAAAATGTTGAAAAAGATTCCGAATAATGAAATAATTTTATGGAAAATATATTAGAATATTGAATTTTCAGAATTAACGTGATAAAATATAAGATATCATGAAAGACATATATGTAGTCAGGAGGCACGTATTATGAGTGTTCAGTTGTTAGATAAAACAAGAAAAATCAATAAATTGCTTCACAATAATAATTCTTCCAAAGTGGTATTTAATGATATATGTGATGTATTAAAAGAAATACTGGAATCAAATATCCTGGTCATCAGTAAAAAAGGAAAAGTACTTGGAACAGGAGTACTTCAGGGTGTGGAAGAGATCAATGAATTGATTGTGGACGAGGTAGGAGGTTTTATCGACCCGCTTTTAAATGAACGTTTGCTTGGAATCCTGTCCACAAAAGAAAATGTGAATCTTGAAACACTTGGATTTGTGGATGATGTAAAAAAATATACAGCAATCATCACACCGATTGATATTGCGGGAGAACGACTGGGAACATTATTTGTATATCGCGAGAACCGTCAGTATGATATAGATGACATTATACTGAGTGAATATGGAACAACGGTGGTCGGACTTGAAATGATGCGTTCTGTAAATGAAGAAAATGCAGAAGAGACAAGAAAAGTACAGATTGTAAAATCTGCGATCAGTACATTGTCTTTTTCAGAATTAGAGGCAATCACACATATTTTTGATGAGATGGATGGCAAGGAAGGGATCCTTGTTGCGAGCAAGATTGCAGACCGTGTTGGGATTACAAGATCTGTAATCGTAAATGCACTACGGAAATTTGAAAGTGCAGGTGTGATCGAATCAAGATCTTCGGGAATGAAAGGAACATACATCAAAGTATTAAATGATGTTGTGTTTGATGAACTGGACAAAATAAAGAAAGAGAATCATAAGAATAGTTAAAACAAAAAGGAATTTGTTATGTTATTTGTTAAACATAGCGGATTCCTTTTTGAGTCGTACACCTGAAAGTGGAAAGAATACAGATGAATGCCATTCGTTGTATGAAACCTGCTGTTTCGCATCCCTAAATTTGAAAAATCGAATGATAAGATAAAAATCTTCTTGAGAAATTTTCATTTTCGGGGATGTTTTTGCGGAAACGCTGGTGTTTCATCTGAAGAAGATGTGCGCAAAAACGCGGAAAATGTCGAAAAAGAGAAAAATATGAAAGATAAGGACAAATTGTAGTACACCAAATCATAAAATAATACAAGATACGGGAAAAAACCACGAAAAAAATAAAAAACTCTTGTTTTTTTTTTGAGATATTTTATAATAAAATAGAATAATATAGAAAATAGTGCATGAAAGGAGCAACAGTATGTTTACGACAAATGTATTTGACTATACAAATATACTTGATAAAGCGGCTGATGCAAGCTGGATGCGTGAGAATGTGATAACCAATAATATTGCAAATATAGACACACCTGGATACAAGAGACAGGATGTTGACTTTGAGTCCGTATTGCAGAAAGCACTTGGCAAGACAAAATACAGCAGCCTTGATAAAAAGGTGAGGGAACTGAATCAGGATCTGGGGAAACTTACAACGACATCTTATACAGATGCGGCAAATTATTCTTATCGACTTGACCGCAATAATGTGGATGAAAACACAGAAAATGCGGAGCTGGCTTCTGAATCACTGAGATATCAGCTTTTGACAACGGCGATAACAAATAATTTTTCGAGAATGCAGACGGTTCTAAAGTAATAGAATACATACTTTTACGAACATTTGACTGCCACGGATAAAAGATTGAAAATAGAACAAAGGATGGAAAGTATATGGGATTATTTCAGGCATTTGATATCAGCGCAAGTGGAATGACAGCAGAACGCTTTCGTATGGACACGATCGCACAGAATATTGCAAATATAAATACAACGAGGACGGAAGACGGTACACCATATCGGAGAAAGATCGTTACATTTGCAGAAAAGACAGAAACACCTTTTTCACAGTATTATGAGACTGCAAGAGCGAGAGCGGTTGGAAATGGCGTGAAGGTGACATCTGTAAAAGAGGATGATGAGACAGAGATGCGTATGGTTTATGATCCGTCTCATCCGGATGCAGACGAAAATGGATATGTTACATACCCGAATGTGAATACGGTAACTGAAATGACAAACCTGATTGATGCAACAAGAGCATATGAAGCAAATACAACAGCATTTGACGCGACGAAAAGTATGGTGCAGGCTGCACTGAATATCAGTAAGTAAGGAAAGGAATGACGGTAAATGGATATTACTTCATTAACAGGGATCACATCAGATTATATTGAAAAGGTGGCGGAACAGAACAGACTTGTAAATACTTCGGATGACAGCTTTCAGTCGGTGCTTGATTCGGCGATGAATGTATTGTCAGAAACGAGCGATTTACAGAATGATGCAGAAGCGGCCCAGATAGAATTTGCCCTTGGAAAGGCAGATAATCCGCATGATATGCAGATTGCGGCAAAGAAAGCACTTACAGCACTTCAGTATACAACAGCGGTAAGGGATAAAATGCTGGATGCATATAAAGAAATCATGAATATGCAAATTTAATGAATGGAGTCAGATAACATGCCGGAACAGGTGCAAAATATATTAAATAAGATTACAGAATGGTGGAAAAAGTTTAATACAAAGCAGAAAGCGTTATTGATCAGCATTGTCGCAGTGATCATTGTTGCGCTGGCAATACTGGCAGCGGTTGTCAGTAAACCCAATATGGTTACACTGCACGAGTGTCAGACAACAGCAGAGGCAGGTACAGTGAAGGATCTTCTGGATGGCGAGAGCATTTCTTATCAGATGTCTCAGGATGGACTGATCTTTTATGTAGATGCAAAAGATGAGGCGGCTGCTTCGATTCTGCTCGGAAAAAATGATATACCGAGTCAGGGAGCATCCATTGATAATGTTTTTGATGGTGGATTCAGTTCGACAGAGGCAGACAAGACAAAGAAATACAAAGTTTATCTGCAGAAATATTTTGCTGAACAGTTGGAAACCCTGTCAAATGTTGAAAGTGCTTCTGTAACACTCGATATTCCAAATGATGATGGAACAATTCTTGCAAAAGATCAGGATTCCTATGCAGCAGTGATTCTTACTTTAAACGGAGATATGGATGAGGATCAGGCAGCAGGTCTTGCAAAATACATAGCAACACAGCTTGGAAATAAAAATACAGATAATATTCAGATTTTAGATTCTAATTCGAATGTCTTATTCTCAGGAGACTCTTCTGATACCAATGTGGGAACTGCAAACAGCCAGCTCTCTGTAAAATCAAAAGCAGAAAACCTGGTAAAGAGTAAAGTGAAAGATGTTATGGTGGGTTCTTCTTTGTTTGACCATGTGGAAGTGGCACCGGAACTTGTGATGGATTTCGATACGTCAGAAGAAGCAACGCATGAATATTATGCACCGGACGGACAGACGAATGGTATGGTTGGCAGTAAGAGTGAATACGAATCAGAATCAGAAGGTGGTGCAGCTGCAACACCTGGAACAGATTCGAATGATGATACGTCTTATGTGATTGAAGATAACAATTACACACACAGTACTGTTACAGATACAACCACAAACTACCAGAACAATGAAAAGGTAACGAAAAAGTCATCAAATGGCGGAACTGTTAATTATGCAGACTCTTCCGTTTCTCTGGTAGCAACGAAATACCGCATTTACGATGAAGATACATTGCGTGCATCCGGAGCACTCGATAACATGACATTTGATGAGTATGTTGCAGCAAACAGTGATCCGACACCGATTACGGTTGATCAGGAATATATCACGATGATTTCAAATGCAACAGGAATCCCAACAGACAAGATTACCATCATTGCACAGGAAGAACCGGTTTTCCAGTATTCTTCCGGTGGAAGAAGTGCTTCTGATTATTTGCAGATCGTACTTGTAGTATTGATCCTTCTTCTTTTAGGCTATGTGGTGTTCCGCAGTACCAGAAAAGAGAAAGTGGCAGAGATCGAACCGGAGCTTTCTGTTGAAAGCCTGCTTGAGTCAACAAAAGAAAGCCAGGAAGAAATGCAGGATATTGGATATAATGAGAAGTCTGAGACACGTATCCTGATTGAAAAATTTGTGGAAGACAATCCAGAAGCGGCAGCATCATTATTGCGCAACTGGCTGAACGAGGAGTGGGAATAAGGTATGGCAACGAACACACAAGATTATACTGGAATACAAAAGGCAGCAATCCTTTTGATTGCTTTGGGACCGGAGCGGTCTGCAGATATCTTTAAGCATTTAAAAGAAGATGAAATTGAAGAACTGACACTTGAGATCGCGAACACCAGAAGTGTTTCACCACAGGTTAAGGAAGATGTTTTAAATGAATTTTATCAGATCTGTTTGGCACAGCAGTATATTGCAGAAGGCGGTATTGGATATGCAAAAGAGCTGCTGGATAAGGCTCTTGGTGAGGACAGGGCAAAGGAAGTTATCACAAAACTTACAGCGTCCCTGCAGGTACGTCCATTTGAATTTGTTCGAAAAACAGATCCAAGCCAGTTATTGAACTTTATTCAGGATGAACATCCACAGACAATCGCAATGATCTTGTCGTATCTGACATCAGCCCAGGCTGCACTTGTGATTGGAGCACTTCCGCCGGAAAAACAGGCAGATGTTGCAAAACGTATTGCAATGATGGATCGTACATCTCCGGATGTGATCAAAGAGGTGGAACGTGTGCTGGAAAAGAAACTTTCTTCCCTTGTCAACCAGGATTACACAATTGTCGGTGGTGTGGATGCAATCGTAAATATCTTAAATACAGTAGATCGTACGACAGAAAAACATATTATGGAGTCTTTGGAGATCGAAGAACCAGAGTTGGCAGACGAGATCCGCAAGAAGATGTTCGTATTCGAAGATATTCTGCTGCTTGACGACCGTGCAATCCAGAGAGTGCTTCGTGATGTCGATAATGCTGACCTTGGAGTTGCCTTAAAGGCTGCAAACGAAGAAGTACAGAACGTTATCTTTAAGAATCTTTCAAAACGACTGGCTGCAATGATCAAAGAGGATATGGAGTTTATGGGACCTGTCCGTATGAAAGATGTTGAGGAGGCTCAGCAGAAAGTTGTCAGTGTCATTCGTAAATTAGAGGATTCTGGAGAGATTGTAATCTCCAGAGGCGGAGGTGACGAGATCGTTGTCTAATCTTTATAAACCGTGGTTCGTGCATACAGAGAGTCAGAATACAAGGGTGATCGATTCAAATGATCATATACAGGAGTTCCTGAAACAACAGATGGTAAAACAAGACCGGCCTGTAGGACCGGATGGATTTGCGGAGGGGATTATTACTGACAAAACAGAGAATGTAATCCCTGTAGAAGAACCGGAACAGGATATGATTGCTGTGAATGAAAAAGCGGAGCAGATACTTTCGCAGGCAAGAGCACAGGCAGATGTGCTGATTGATGATGCAAGACAGGAAGCGGAAGCTATCCGTGATGAAGCAAAAAAACAGGGTTATCTGGAAGGACAGAATACATTAGAACAGGAGTATAACCAGAAAAAACAGCAGTTAGAACAGGAACAACAGCAGAAAAAAATACAGTTGCAGAATTCTTATCAGGAAAAACAAAAAAACATGGAAAAAGAACTGGTAGATGTGATATTAAATGTTTTTAATAAGGTTTTTCATATCCAGTTTGATGATAAGAAAGAAATCCTGCTTCATCTGATCGATAATGCTATCGCAAATATCGAAGATGAAAAGCATTTCCGGATTAAGGTTGCAGGAGACAATGTGTCATTTTTAGAAAAGCATAAAGATGAAATATTAGATTATGTCGGACATGACATAGAACTTGAAATTGTTCCTGATTATACACTGAATGAAAATGCGTGCACCATAGAGACTGACGCAGGAATATTTGACTGTGGTGTAGACGTACAGCTTGATAATCTGATGAAGGATATCAAAGCATTATGCTCATAGAGGTGAGGCGGCAGAATGGGTACATTTGATAAATATCTTCAGCTTGCCGATAAGACGTATTTTAACCGTTTAGGCAAGGTGACAAAGATTGTCGGTCTTACAATTGAATCTGTAGGACCAAATGCAAAACTGAATGATCTGTGCCGTATCATTATCGATCGGGAACAAAATATTTCAACGATGGCTGAAGTCGTCGGTTTCCGTGATAAACATTTACTCCTGATGCCGTTTGAAAGCGTAGAAGGAATTGGTGTTGGATGTATTGTAGAAAATACAGGACATCCTCTGACGGTAAAAGTTGGAGAAGAACTGTTAGGTCATACATTAGATGGAATAGGACGGCCAACCGATGTGGAAGAATTATTACTTCCGTATGATTATCCGGTTGAAGCATTGCCACCAGATCCGATGGCAAGAAAAATTATTGATGAAGTACTACCTTTGGGTGTGAAAGCAGTAGATGGTCTGATTACAGTAGGAAAAGGACAGAGAATCGGTATTTTCGCCGGATCCGGTGTTGGAAAAAGTACATTACTTGGTATGTTTGCGAGAAATACAAAAGCGGATATCAACGTGATTGCATTGATTGGCGAGCGTGGAAGAGAAGTAAGAGAGTTTGTGGAACGCGATCTTGGTGAAGAAGGCATGAAACGCTCCGTGGTTATTGTTGCGACATCCGATAAACCTGCATTGATAAGAAATAAAGCTGCAAAAACAGCAACAGCTATTGCTGAATACTTTAGAGATCAGGGGAAAGATGTGTTGCTGATGATGGATTCACTGACACGATTTTCTATGGCACAGCGGGAGATTGGGTTGGCATCCGGAGAGCCACCGGTAACAAGAGGATATCCACCAAGTGTGTATTCAGAAATGCCTAAACTTCTGGAACGTGCAGGAACTTCGGATAAGGGATCTATTACCGGACTTTACACCGTGCTTGTAGATGGTGATGATATGAATGAACCAATCACAGATACGGCGAGAAGTATTCTGGATGGACATATTATGTTATCCAGAAAATTAGGACAAAAGAATCATTATCCTGCAATTGATGTATTACAGAGTATTTCCCGTGTTATGAGTTCGATTGCTACAAGTGAGCATAAAGAGCTTGCCGGAAAATTAAGAAATGTTATGGCTACTTATAATGAGGCAGAAGACCTGATTAATATCGGGGCATATAAAAATGGAACCAATCGTGAAATTGATTATGCAATTCAAAAAATTCAAGCGGTAAATGAGTTCCTGATGCAAAAGACCGATGAAAAATTTGAATTCAACGAAGAGATTGACCTGCTGCGAAAACTGTTTGAAAACTAAGAAAGGTTTCTGGTATGGCAAAGTTCAGATACAGAATGCAGAACATTCTTGATATCAAAGAAAAAATGGAAAATCAGGCAAAGACAGCCTATGGTATGGCGAATGCAAAACTTGCGGCAGAACAGCAGAAACTTCAGGATATCCTGATCCGGAGAGCCGGTTATGAATCAAAAGCAAGAGAATTGGTGAGTGGCAGTATTAATGTTTTGGAAATTCGTGAATGCAGGAAGGCGATTGACGTCTTAAAAAGCAAACAGCGCAGCCAGATGATGAATGTACATGCTGCAGAACGTGATGTTGAATTGGCGAGAAAACAGTTGAATGAAGCAATGGTTGAACGCAAGACACATGAAAAACTGAAAGAAAAAGCTTTTGAGGAGTTTAAACAGGAACTTTTACATGAAGAGTCAAAAGAAATAGATGAGCTTGTCAGTTATACCTATCACGATAATGGACAGCGTAGTTAGGCAGTTTGAGCGGACAGGAGGAAAATATGGCAGAAGAAAAAGAAGAAGTTGTAGATAAAAAAGCTGAAGAAAAACAAAGAAAAAAAGAAGAGGCAAAGCAGAAGAAAGCACAGCATGCAGCAGAGAGCGATGAACTTGAAGAAGAAAGCGGCGGCAGCAAAGTTGCGGTATTTTTTGTTTCCCTTCTGATCATAGTTGTATGGTTTGCAATTATTGCCCTTCTGATTAAATGGGATGTTGGAGGATTTGGATCAGGCGTGCTTGCACCGATCCTGAAAGATGTCCCTTATGTAAATAAGATTTTACCGGATGATGCGGTGGAACAGGTTTCAACAGAGGACAGTGCTTATGCGTATGATACGATGGCAGATGCGGTTGAGCGCATTAAAGAACTTGAAAAAGAACTGGCAGATGCACAGAATGCATCGTCTGCAAATGCGGATTATATCAGCCAGTTAGAAGCTCAATCACAGGAATTACAGCAATATAAGGAAAACGAGGCAGAATTTGAAAAGGAAAAGCAGAGCTTCTATGAGGATGTTGTCTTTTCTGATGTAGCCCCGGATATTGAGGAATATAAGAAATATTACGAAAGCATCGATCCTGCAAATGCAGAAGTACTGTATAAGCAGGTAGTGGCACAGACGGCAGAGGATGAGCAGCTTGATGATTACATCAAAACATATTCATCCATGAAGCCAAAAGAGGCAGCAGCAATTTTTGATACCATGACAGACAACCTGAAACTGGTTGCACAGATTTTAGATGGTATGGATGCAGATTCAAGAGCTGCTATTCTTGGTAAAATGACTTCTGATACCGCTGCAAAGGTAACAGAGATCATGAAACCTTCAGAATAGATCATTAAGCGGCAGTACATGCAGCGAAAGGGAAAGGAGGAAGAAACATGGGAAGCACGCGCGTTTCAGAAGTGGCTGGAATTATGTCCATAGGACAGGGCGGCCAGACACTGACCGGAACAAAAGAAGGCGATCTGAAAGTTCAGTTTGCAGAAGTGATGAGCCAGATGACAACCCAGGTTGGAGGCGGTTACAATTATGGTGGACAGAACAGCAGACAGGATGTGGCAGCTGTAACCGGAAACAGTAGTGTGGCAGATGATTATGAACGTTATCAGAATGCTGCGGGCAGTATAAAAGATAATTCAGCAGGCAAAACGGACATTCAATCAGAAAATGCGGATGAAAAGTTAGCTGCATTTGATGAGGATGTGAGACAGGTTTTGAAAGATAAACTTGGTGTGACAGATGAAGAAATCGCAGATGCCATGCAGAAGTTAGGACTTACTGTTGCAGATCTGATACAGCCGAATCAGCTTGCGCAGCTTACAGCTGAACTCACAGGATGTGAAAATGTTGGAGAACTGCTGTGCAACAGTTCATTTATGGAAATTGTAAATGAAATTGGAGAGTTGTCACAGAACCTGTTAGATGAACTTGGAATGACACCGCAGATGTTTACTGAGATGGCTGCTGCAACAGACACAAATGTGAATGCAGAGCAGTTACCGGCGGATATTCAGGTGCCGGAAAATGACAACGCAGTACAGACGGCAGCAGATGCTGTGCCGGAGCAGATGATTTCAGATGCAAAAGATGATAAAACAGTACAGACAGTTTTAAATGCAGATGAAGTGGAAACACAGAAGCCGGAGGACAACATTGTTCTGCAGAAAGAAGTCGCAGATAATGTGAAGGATACCGATGACGTGAATGATGGTCTGATGCCGGAGAAAACAGAAGAACCGGATGTAAAGACAGAGTCAGATAAGGGACAGCAGACAGGCAGTAAAAATGAATCTGGGAATGCATCGGGTCAGACAGCATTTGTGAATCAGGAACATGTGGCAGATCCGGCAGCAGTAAAAACACCGGAAAATGTGCCGGAATTTTCAAGACAGCTTGACACTTTAGATCTGATCCGTCAGGTAACAGAATTTACAAAAATCACTGTCCGTGAAGCACAGACGACGATGGAGATGCAGTTGAACCCGGAACACCTTGGCAAGATTTATATCGAAGTAACGACCAAGGAAGGAAATGTATCTGCTCATATTATGACACAGAACGAACTGGTAAAAGAAGCGTTAGAAGCGCAGATGGCAGAACTCAAACAGAGTATGAACCAGGCAGGTGTGAAGGTGGATGCCGTAGAAGTTACGGTTGGAAGCCATGAGTTTGAAAAAAACTTAGAGCAGAATGCAAAACAGGAAGAGAGACAGGCAGAGGAGCAGGAAAAAGCTTCGCCAAAGACTAGAAGAATCAACTTAGATGAGTTAGATGAACTCTCCGGAGTCATGAGTGAGGAAGAAGCCCTTGTGGCGCAGATTATGGCAGATCACGGTAATTCCGTAGATTATACTGCTTAAAACAAAAGAAAGGAGAAAAAAATGGCATTAATTCAGCCCGTTGAAGACGGAAAAATACCAAAGGATACCAGTACTACAAGCAAATCGGATACCAGCAATGACCTTGGCTATGACCAGTTCTTACAGCTGTTATGTGCAGAGATGCAGTATCAGGATCCGTTAGAGCCTACCAGCAATACGGAGTATGTTGCACAGCTTGCTACATTTTCACAGATGGAAGCAACACTTGGTATGCAGAGTACAATCGAGAGCAGCAATGCAAATGCACTTGTTGGAAAATATGTTATTATCAAGACAACATCTTCGACTGGAGAAACAACAGCAACACAGGGATTTGTTGATTATGTACAGAAAGAAAACGGTGAGCAGAAGATCTGTGTAAATGGGGTGTTATATTCACTTTCTGATGTATATCAGGTTGCAGATACCGAATACATGGAGGCAGAGACACTTGCTAAGACGTTTGCAGCAGCGGTTGCTAAATTGCCATCCGCAGCACAGCTTACATTAAGTGACAAGGATGATGTCAAGAATTTAAAGACATATTATGATAATCTGAATTCTTATCAGCAGTCAAAGATCGATACAGATACTTTGAAAAAATATCAGGAACTGCTTGCACAGATGGAAAAACTTGCAGGAAAAGACTGGTATAAAAGTACTTCATCATCGACAGGTACAACAACAGATACGACAACAGGAACAGATACAAAAACGGATACAGACACAACGACAGGTACAGATAAAACCTGATATCTGACAGAAGGGAAATGCGATTATGAATAAGATCAGTAACCAGTTTGCTTCCATTGAGCAGGTAACTGACCAGTATCTGACTCGGAAAAGCACGGATGCGGTAACTTCGAGTGGTGTCTCCTTTGAAGATATTTTAAAGCAGAAGCAGGATGCAAAAGCAGGTGGGACACTTAAATTTTCCAAGCATGCCACGATGCGCCTGATGGATCGTAATATCAATTTGTCCAAAGAGCAGAATGAACGACTTGAGACAGGCGTTTTTAAGGCTGGTGAAAAGGGAATCAGAGAATCGTTAGTAATTGTTGATTCACTCGCTTTTATCGTAAATGTTCCGAACAGGACAGTCGTTACAGCAATGGACCGGACAGAGTCCGATGATAATATTTATACCAATATTGATGGTGCTGTGATCATGTAGCCGGACCGAAATGGAGGCTAGATTCCCGGAATGACAGAAGGGAAGGCAGCACAAAAGAACTAGGAGGTCAATTTCAACTATGATGAGATCAATGTACTCTGCTGTGTCAGGTCTTAAGACACATCAGACAAAAATGGACGTTATTGGTAACAATATCGCCAACGTAAACACAGTAGCTTTTAAATCATCCTCAGTCGTATTTCAGGATGTTTTATATCAGATGACAAGTAATGCATCCGGTGCGAACGCAGCAACAGGTACCGGTGGTGTGAATGCAAAACAGATCGGTCTTGGTGTTACGACCGGTGCAACAAACTTAAGCATCACAACTTCCGGTGCGGCTGAAACAACCGGACGTGCATTCGATATCCGTTTATCAGACCAGTCTACGACAAACTTTTTTGTAGTTAACAACGGTTCTGAGAACCTGTTTACCAGAGCCGGTTCTTTCTATGTAGATGGTGCCGGTAACTTATGTATGACATCCACCGGTTATACAGTTATGGGATGGCAGGTAGATCCGACAACAGGAAATATCAAGAAGGATACCGTATCTGCACTTCGTGTCATGCAGACATCCAACCTGACATCTGCTCCGGAGGCAACCACACAGGCAAATGTTTCCGGTATTATTGATAAAAATGATAAGGATGTATTGTCAGACAACGGACTTGTCAAAACACTGACATTTTTTGATAATCTCGGTTATTCCTATACAGCACGTTTTGCAATGAAATCTACCGGAACAGATGGAAAATATACGGTGGAACTGGAAAAGATTTTAAATAGTGATGGAACAACATTCTATGATCCGGAAACCAGCAAAGTTGATCTGAGTGATATATTTGGAGCAAAAACAACGAATGCTACACTTGGAACATACAGCCAGGTTCAGAGTGGTTATTACTATGATTCTGCTAACGATAAATTCTATGTAGGAAGTGATGCAACTGGTACAGAAATTACATGGAAGGGTACAGCATTTGCAGATCAGGCAGGTAAGACCTACAGCCTCAAACAGGTATACGGAATTTCAGATGCAATGGTTTCAAAGATTGGAGGCGGTCAGGCAAAGGCTACAATCGCAAAAGGAACACTGACGATTTCCGGAGATGTAACTGATTACGCGATCGACTTCAGCACAAAAGATGGTACGTTTACAGGTGTTGGAGCAAGAACATCCAACAATAAGACAAATTCTGTTACACTTAATATGAGTAAGCTGGGAAATAATCCGACCCAGTTTGATGATATTACCATTGATTTTTCGGGACTGAAAGATGCAGACAACGGTGGTAAATCCACAGCGGTTATGTCTACAGGATCTATAGATGATGGTGTGACAGGAAAAGGAAAGAAATTAGGTGCCATGATCGGTATTTCCATCGATAACAATGGTCTTATCACAGGTACCTATGATAATGGTAATACAGAGACACTTGGACAGATCGCTGTTGCACAGTTTGCAAATGCATCCGGTCTTGAAAAGGTTGGAGAGAACTGTTACCGTACAACCTTAAACTCAGGTGAATTTGATGGAATTGGTGTTGAGATTTCTGCGGACGGAAGTTCCATGACATCCGGAGAACTTGAAATGTCTAACGTAGACTTGTCCACGGAGTTCACACAGATGATCATCACACAGCGTGGTTTCCAGGCAAACTCCCGTATCATCACAACATCAGATACCCTCTTAGAGGAACTGGTTAATCTGAAACGTTAATGTAAAGTAAGAAAAAGATAATATTTGCGTAAAACCTGTCTTAAAATGTTGAAACAGGTTTTACACAATCAGTTACATATGTTATACTGAACATTGTGACCGGTTTTTGAAAAAATCGGTCACAATAAAAACTGTTGATTAATAATGGAGGAATGATTACTTTATGATCGAAGTGACACGATTGAATGGAACAACAGTATTAATCAATTCGGATCTGATTGAAACGGTGGAGGAGACCCCGGATACAGTTATTTCTCTTACAACAGGTAAAAAGTTTATTGTAAAAGAAAGTAGACAAGAGGTCAAAAATTTAGTAAAATCATACAAAAGGGATATTTTTACAAATGGCCTTTTAAGAGAAGAATAAGTCCCACGGATGGGATTTTATAATCTGAAAAATCAAGGATGGTAGGTGGAAAAAGTGGATATAGCATCAATAGTAGGTATGTTATTAGGCGTTGTAATGTTTGTGTTTGGTGTACTTTCCAACGGAGGTGTTGCAAGTTTACACTCCATGTGGGATACGGCATCATTCATTATTACAATAGGAGGTTCCATTGCAGGTACGCTCGCATCTTTTAAATTGGCAGATTTTATCAATGGTATAAAGTCAATAAAGCTGATTTTTAAGGATGAGGTTCAGGATCCGGCAGTTGTCATCAACCAGATTATCTCACTGTCGAATACTGCGAGAAAAGAAGGACTTCTGGCATTGGAAGAAGCAGCAAACGGGATTGAAGATGATTTTCTGAAAAAAGGAATTATGCTTGTTGTAGATGGTACAGATCCGGAACTGGTAAGAGGAATCATGGAGACTGACTTAGCCTGCGTTGAGAGCAGACATAAAGCTAAAATTGCTGTCTGGGAGAAATGGGCTGAATTAGGTCCTGCCTGGGGTATGATCGGTACACTGATTGGATTGATCCTCATGTTGAAGAACATGGAAGATGCATCCACAATCGGACCGGCGATGGCAACGGCGCTTGTTACAACATTGTATGGTTCATTACTTGCAAACTGGTTATGTAACCCGATTGCAGGTAAGTTAAAACTGAATAATGATAATGAAATGATGATGAAGGAAATTTCCGTGGAAGGTATTCTGTCGATCCAGGCAGGAGAAAATCCACGTGTTATAGAAGAAAAACTGAAATCATTCCTTGCACCTTCGGCGCGTAATACAGCGCAGGAAAGCGAGGCTGGAGGTGAAGAATAGTGAAAAGAAAGCCTGATGAACCAAAAGGATCACCGGCATGGATGAATACATTTGCAGATCTGATGAACCTACTGTTATGTTTCTTTGTATTGTTATTCTCTATGTCAACGGTAGATGCAGAAAAGTTTGAAAAAATGGTGGCTTCCTTTCAGAATACATTTAGTATTCTTCCCAATGGAGGATCTTCTATTGGAGATGGAACTCTGATATCATCCGGTGTGAGCCAGCTTGAAATGTTAGATTCTTATTATAAAGACAAAGCGAACTCTGAAACGGATCAGGAAACAGACGAAGAGAATGATGTAGTGGAAGAATATAAAGAACAGGCACTGGAAGAATCAGAAAAAATGTCTGAACAGCTGGAGGATGCCATTGCAAGATATGGAATCCAGGATCAGGTGGAAGTTGATTTCAATGCACAGTATGTCATGCTCAATATGAATGGAGCTCTTTTGTTTGACTCCGGGCATGCTGAAATCCGATCAGAGGCGTATCCGCTGATTGATAAGCTGGGTAAGCTGATCGAACCTTATCAGGATAATATCATAGAAGTAGAGGGACACACGGATAACGTGCCGATTCATTCTGCAAAATATGAAGATAATGATGTGCTTTCATTTTACAGGGCACGGGCGGTTACAGATTATCTGAGAGATATTACAACAGTGGAGCCCGCACATTTGAAGGCATCTGGAAGAGGTGAGTATGTACCTGTTGCAGATAATACAACGCAGGAGGGAAGAGCAAGAAACCGCCGCGTTATTATAAAAATATATAATTCTTATAGTTCAGATTTTAATTGAACAGGAAGGTAGCATTATGAAAAAGAATTTGATAACCGTAATTATTCTGGCACTGGTTTTAGCAAATCTTATTTTAACTGCAATTCTTGTGTTCACGATTATTCCGCAGACAAAAAAATCGAATCAGCTGATCGATCAGGTATGCTCTGCTATTAATCTGGAACTTCAGAGTGGAGAAAATACGCCGGCCACACCGGAAGTGCCAATCGAAGACATTGAAACTTATAAGATTACCGATGGATTTACCGTGAATTTAAAACAGAGCGATGATGGCAAACAACACTATGCTGTATTTTCAGTCAGTCTGTCTTTGAATACCAAGAGTGACGGATATAAGACTTATGGGGGATCGGAAGGGCTTGCTGCAAAAGAAACAATTATCCAGAGTGAGATCAACACGATCGTAAATGGATATACATTAGATGAGTTTGATGCAAATGGCTATCAGAATGTAAAAGACGATATATTAAAATCAATGCAGGATATGTTTGGAGGTTCAGACTTCATCGTTGGTGTAAACTTCTCAAGCGTTCAGACGGAATAGACCCAAATATTGTGTTAGGTGGTGAGAAAGAATGGGTGAAGTCTTATCTCAAAATGAGATAGATAGTTTGCTCAAAGCGTTAAGCAGTGGTGAACTTGATGTAGATGAAATGAAAGATGAAGATAAAAAACAGGTCAAAAATTATGATTTTGCCCGTCCTGCAAAGTTTTCAAAGGAACATCTGCGAACGCTGGAGATTATCTTTGAACATTACGGAAGACTCTTGTCAACCAATCTTCCTGTTTATTTACGGAAAAATGTTCAGGTTGAGGTGATGAACTCAGAAGCAGTTACATATTCAGAATTTTCAAATGCGTTATCGAATCCTGTATTACTTGGAATTGTAAATGCATCTCCATTGAATGGAAGCATTGTCATTGAGATGGCACAAAATCTTGGATATGCTGTAGTAGACAGAATGTTAGGTGGAAAGGGAGTGCCTCTGGATAAACCGAGGGATTTCTCGGAGATAGAATTGCTGATCATTGAGCGGATATTTAATGTGGCAGTAGATCTTTTAGTGGAGCCGTGGGAGAATGTATGTGAGTTAGAACCCCGGTTAGAGCGTATTGAGACGAATTCGCAGTTCGCACAGATTATATCGCCGACGGAGATGATAGCTCTGATAACGCTCAATGTTAAGATTGGCGATGTGGAGGGATTACTGAATGTATGCCTTCCATATCTGACTTTAGAGAGTATTATGGACAAACTGAATACCAAATACTGGTATTCGAGTCTGCAGGAAAAAGATGAACAACAGTATACAGAAACGATCGAGGCACTTATTTCAAAAGCACCAATGCCGATCAAAGCTGTACTTGGTAACAGTTCCATTTCAGTAAATGATTTTTTGGGACTGCAGGTAGGAGATATTATCCGGCTGGATACGAAGGTTGATCAGGAACTGAGTGTCTTTGTTGGAAGTATAAAAAAATTTACTGCTCTGCCGGGAGAAACCGGTGATGACTATGCAGTAAGAATTACATCAGTGATTAGGGAGGAGCAGTAAGATGGATGGAACGATGTCACAGGAAGAAATCAATGCTTTACTGAACAATCCTTCAGGTACAGATGAAAATCCGGAAAATACATTGACAGAACAGGAAAAAGATGCGATCGGTGAGATCTCGAATATCAGTATGGGAACAGCGGCAACTACACTGTTTTCACTGGTAAACCGTAAGGTTGAGATTTCCACCCCAGTGGTTGCGTTTGCAAACTGGAGTGATATATGTGACGCATATGAAAAGCCATGTGTATTTATACGAATTGCGTATACCGTGGGATTAGATGGAAGCAATATCCTTGTGTTAAAGGAACATGATGTAAAAGTTATCACGGACCTGATGATGGGCGGTGATGGAACAAATACGGATGGAGAACTTGGAGAACTTCACCTGAGTGCAATCAGCGAGGCAATGAACCAGATGATGGGCTCGGCAGCAACATCATTGTCTTCCATGCTGAACAAGGTAATTGATATCAGCCCGCCAAGTGCAGATCTGATAGATTTGCAACAGACAATTGATGAGAGTCAGATTGATGAGTTCCTTGCAGGTGAATTTGTAAAAATTTCATTCCGGTTAGAGATTGGTGATCTTGTTGATAGTGAGATCATGCAGTTATATCCTGTTTCTTTTGCAAAAGAAATGTGTGCAAATGTAACAAGCAATATGGAAGAAGACAGTAATTCCACTGCAGGAATGAGTGAAAAAGAGAACACCCAGAGTACACCGGCAGCTCAGCCGACACCTGCACCGCAGCCACAACCTCAGATGGCAGCACAGCAGCCAATGATGGGACAGCCGATGATGGGGCAGCCAATGATGGGTCAGCCGATGATGGGACAATCAATGATGGGTCAGGAGATGTCGCAGATGTATGGACAACAGCAGGTAAATGTACAGCCGGCACAATTCCAGGCATTTACTGGAGCAGTACCGGGGAATTTTCAACCGGAAAATATTGATTTGATTATGGATGTACCACTTGAAGTTACGGTAGAACTTGGAAGAACTTCCAAATCAATTAAAGAAATACTTGATTTTACACCGGGAACCATTATAGAATTAAACAGGATTGCCGGAGAACCGATTGATGTTCTGGTAAATGGTAAATTCGTAGCCAAAGGCGAGGTAGTAGTAATAGAAGAAAGCTATGGTATACGAATTACTGAAATTATAAAATAAAAAACAAAAAAGAAGAGTTAAAGATAGGAGAGAAAATTATGGCTAAGGTTATGATTTGTGATGATGCTGCATTTATGAGAATGATGATTAAGGACATTCTTACAAAGAATGGTTATGAGATTGCAGCGGAGGCTGAAAATGGTGCTATTGCAGTGGAGAAATATCCTGAAGCAAAACCGGATCTGGTATTAATGGATATTACTATGCCGGATATGGATGGTATCCAGGCATTAAAGAAGATCAAAGAGATTGATGCAAATGCAAATGTTATCATGTGTTCTGCAATGGGACAGCAGGCTATGGTTATTGAAGCAATTCAGTCAGGAGCAAAGGATTTTATTGTGAAGCCATTCCAGGCTGAGCGTGTACTTGAGGCAGTAAAAAAAGTAGTGGGTTAGTATGATTTTATTAAGCGCTTCTTTTCGAAGTCTGATGCAGCTGATTGGAGTACTGATCATATTTGTGTTTGTTTTGATTATTACCTACTTCACGACAAAGTGGGTAGGTGGTTTTCAAAAAATACAAATGTCCAAAGGAAATCTTAAGGTTCTCGAAACAATCCGGATTGCAAATGGTAAATTTTTACAGCTTGTTAAGGCAGGAGAACAGTATTTTGTAATCGCTGTGGGTAAGGATGAAGTAACAAAAATTGCGGAACTTACAGAAGATCAGTTATCAGTCCAGACATCGGATGATATGAAAAATTCACAGGAAAATTTTCAGGAGATATTTAGTAGACTGAAAGATCATTTTCCGAAAAAGCAGGATTGATGGAATTATGACAAAATTAAAAAAGACATATTGTATACTGTCATTAATATTTGCAATAGCAGTGTTTGTGGCAGTGTTGTTTGCCTCACAAAACAGAACGACTGTTTATGCAGCTTCCATGGATCCGGACAGCATTGATTCGCTGGATAATACAGCAGCGAATACCAGCACAGGTTCAGGTAGTGAGTCAGACAGCAAAGGTGGTCTGTCCATCTCGATAAATAATGATGAGGCGGGGGTTGCTTCAGAAGTACGTGCATTATTGTTATTGACAATTATTGCAGTGTCACCATCGCTTTTGATTATGCTTACATCGTATACCAGAATTGTAATTGTACTTCATTTTTTAAGAACGGCAATTGGAACACAGACGGCACCGCCAAACCAGATTTTGATTGGACTGGCATTGTTTTTGACATTTTTTATCATGTGGCCGACGTTTCAGCAGATCAATGAGAATGCAATCCAGCCACTGGATAATGGAGATATTACCATAGAAGAGGCATTAAAAGAAGCGGAAGTGCCGATTCGCCAGTTTATGTATGGACAGGTACAGCGAAAGGATGTCAAGCTTTTCGTGGATATGGCTGGTGACAGTTATGATATTGACAGTGCTGCACTGGAAAAGGAATATGAGGAATCCGGGCAGAGTGCATATGATGCGATTCCGATGACAATTATGATTCCATCATTTGTAATCGGAGAACTGAGACAGGCGTTCATTATGGGATTTGTTATATATATCCCGTTTATTGTAATTGATATGGTAGTTGCATCCGTGCTTATGTCGATGGGTATGATGATGCTTCCACCGACAACAATCTCTTTGCCGTTTAAAATATTACTGTTTATACTGGCGGATGGATGGAATCTTGTAATAGGAAGCGTAGTAAAGACATTTTATTGATGATAACAGAATGTTCAAAGAATGTACATTCTGTTATAGATACAGATTAAAATGTATATAGATAGCAAAGAGGTGAGAACAAAATGACAGAAGGACAGGTACTTGATGTAGCAAAAGAAGCAATTTATACGATTATAAGCTGTTCGGCTCCAATGTTGATCATTTCACTGGTTGTTGGTTTGATTGTCAGTATTTTCCAGACGGTTACATCTATTCAGGAGCAGACGCTGACGTTTGTTCCTAAAATTATTGCAGTATTTGTCGGACTTATGATTTTTGGATCATGGATTTTGACAAATCTGACAGAATTCGTGACGACATTATGGTCGAATTTTAGTATGTATCTCGGTTAGGACGATCTATGTTAGAATATACGTTTTCATTGGCTAATTTTGAAATACTGATATTAATATTGGTTCGCATATCCTGTTTTGTCTATATTGCACCTTTTTTTGGAACAAAAAATGCGCCCTCGCAGGCAAAGATAGGTTTTTCTTTTTTTGTTGCACTTCTGGTGTATGGTTTTGTTGATAAGACAGCAATCGAGTATACAGGTTTGATTGGGTATGCGATAATAGTGTTAAAAGAAGGAATTACAGGGTTGCTGATAGGGTTTGCTGCAAACATTTGTAATTCCATTATTTTATTTGCGGGAAATATTATTGATATGGATATTGGATTATCCATGGTGACTGAATTTGACCCGACAATGAATACGCAGGTAACAATTACCGGAAACCTGTACAATTATTTTATACTTCTTCTTTTGATTGCAACAGATATGCATCATGTGATTTTACAGGCTGTGGTAGATTCTTTTACCGTAGTCCCAATCAATGGTCAGATCTTTAACTGGGATTCACTTGCGGGTTCTATAACACAGTATATGACAGATCTGTTTGTAATAGGTTTCAGGATCTTTCTTCCAATATTTGCCTGTATGATGATTTTAAACTGTATTCTTGGTATTCTGGCAAAGGTTGCACCACAGATGAATATGTTTGCAGTTGGTATGCAGATGAAAATACTGGTTGGTTTTGGAGTTTTATTTCTTACAATTTCACTTTTGCCTGGAATCGCCAGTTTTATATTTACCGAAATGAAAAAGATGATGGTTTTATTTATAGAGGGAATGTACTAAGGTGGAATGGAAAGACAGATTACTATTTGCATATGACCTTCAGTGGTTCGCAAAAGATGGACCCGGAGGGGAAAAAACAGAGCCGGCAACAGAAAAGAAGTTAAGAGAAGCACGAGAGGATGGTAAGGTTGCAAAGAGTAAGGAACTTACCGCAGCATTTGATCTGATAGTATTGTTCCTCGTGTTGAAGGTTTTTATTTCGTTAATTGGCAATGGCTTTTTGGAAGTTTTTTATTATGTATATAAGCTGATGCCTGATTTTGTAAGTGTTAATGCGATGGAATCATCTACAAAGGAGATTACTTCGTTTTTACATAATGTGTATATAGAAATGTTCAAGATGGCTGCCCCGTTTTTTGTGTTTGGTGTTGCGGTGACAGCCCTTGTAAGTATCCTTCAGGTAGGGTGGAAAGTCACGGCTAAGCCGTTAAAACCTAAGGGGGATAAATTTAATCCGATCAATGGATTTAAACGTATTTTTTCAAAAGATTCATTATTTGAGCTGCTTAAATCTATTTTAAAAATAGGTTTGATCATATATGTTGCTTATACATCCATAAAGGGTGAGGCAAATGATATTTTTATTTTATATGACATACCGCTGAATCAGGCAGTTGTATTATGCGGGAATGTTATCATTAATGCAGGTTTTAAAATCAGCCTTGTTTATCTGGTGGTCGGAATTGCAGATTTTGTTTATCAGAAACATCGTTTCAATGAAGATATGAAGATGACCAAGCAGGAATTAAAGGATGAGTATAAAAATACTGAGGGAAATCCTGAGATCAAAGGAAGACAGAGACAACGTATGAGAGAAGCTTCTCAAAGGCGTATGATGCAGGATGTACCAAAGGCAGATGTGGTTATTACGAACCCGACACACCTGGCAGTTGCAATCAAATATGATGCCGAGGTGTCAAGAGCTCCGATCGTTATTGCAAAAGGAGAAGATTATCTTGCACAGAAAATTCGTGAAAAAGCAAAGGAAAACCACATTGAAATTGTTGAAAATAAACCGTTGGCAAGAATGTTATATGCGAATGTAGATATAGGGGCAGAAATACCGCCGGAATTGTATCAGGCAGTAGCGGAAATTCTTGCTATGGTATATAATCTGAGAAACAGGGAGGAGAGGTCATGAAGAAAGCTGACATAGGTGTTGCACTGTATCTACTGGCTGCAGTCATCTTTTTTATAGTGCCAATCAGTTCCAATTTACTCGACGTTATGCTGGCACTGAACATTTCAATCGCATTGATTGTTCTTTTTAATACATTGTTTGTAAAAGAAGTACTGGATATGTCTTTTTTTCCGACTTTACTTTTGTTTACGACAATCTTTCGAATTTCTCTGAACGTGTCTTCAACACGACTGATCTTAACAACCGGTAATCCGGGTAATGTCGTACAGACATTTGGACAGTTCGTCGGTGGTGGAGATCTGATCGTTGGTGCCATCGTATTCATTATTCTGGTTATTATCCAGTTTGTTGTTATCAATAAAGGTTCCGAGCGTGTCGCTGAGGTAACGGCGAGATTTACACTTGATGCGATGCCTGGTAAGCAGATGGCGATTGATGCGGATTTAAATACCGGAGCGATCACGGAAAAACAGGCAAGGGAGCGGAGAAATAAGATTCAGGAAGAATCTGCGTTCTTTGGTTCCATGGATGGTGCTACCAAGTATGTAAAGGGAGATGCAGCAGCTGGTCTTATTATCACGTTTGTAAACCTTGCGGGTGGAACCATTATGGGTATACTGCGGGGCGGAATGACGTTTCAGGAGGCAATCGAACATTACGGTGTGCTAACGATTGGTGATGGACTTTCTTCCCAGATACCGTCCCTTCTGATCTCACTTGCAACCGGCATTCTTGTTACAAAAGCGTCGAAAGAAGCGGATTTTTCCAATATCCTTGTCAGTCAGTTATTTGGTATTCCCAAAGTACTTTATATTGTAGGTACTACGCTGGCGGTTTTAGGAATTGCAACACCGTTAAATACCTTATTGTTTCTTGCGTTTGGTGCAACTTTTATTATTGCAGGACGACAGGTCGACAAAAATATCGGTATTGAGAGTATAGAAGAAGAGGTCAATGCGGAGGAAACGGAAGCAGAAGAGGTACGAAAACCAGAGAATGTGGTGTCGCTGCTTCAGGTTGATCCGATAGAACTTGAATTTGGATATGGTATCATTCCGTTAGCAGATGTAAATCAGGGAGGAGATCTCCTGGATCGTGTTGTTATGATACGAAGGCAGATTGCTCTTGAACTTGGTACTATAGTACCTATCATACGTTTGAGGGATAATATTCAGTTAAATCCGAATCAGTATATCATTAAGATCAAAGGGGTGCAGGTGACAGAAGGAGAGATTCTTTTTGATCACTATATGGCAATGAATCCGGGATATGTGGAGGAAGAGATTACAGGTATCCCTACATTTGAACCGTCATTCCATCTCCCGGCGATCTGGATTACGGAAAGCCAGCGTGAACGTGCGGAGAGCCTTGGATATACGGTTGTTGATCCGCCATCAATTATTGCAACTCATTTGACAGAGGTAATCCGGTCACATATCGCAGAACTGCTTACCAGACAGGATGTGCAGAATCTTGTCAATAATCTGAAAGAGAGCAATCCGGTACTGGTGGACGAGCTGATTCCCAAGATGCTTGGACTTGGTGAGGTTCAGAAGGTGTTACAGAACCTGCTGGATGAGGGGATTTCTATCCGTGATCTCCTGACGATTTTTGAAACGCTTGCAGATCATGCAGCGACAACAAGAGATACAGATGTACTGACGGAGTACGTGCGCCAGAGTTTAAAGAGAGCCATTTCCAGCAAATATTTCCCGGCGAATGAGACAACCAGTGTTATTACACTTGATCCGAAGGTGGAACAGGAAATTATGGCTTCTGTGAAGCAGACAGAACAGGGGGCATATCTTACACTTGATCCGGAAACAACAAAGGCTATTATGAATTCTGTACAGAATGAAGTAACAAAGCTCGAAAACATGGGAAAAACACCAATTGTGATTACATCTCCAATTGTTCGAATGTACTTTAAAAAATTAACGGAAGATTATTTTAAGGACCTGATTGTAGTTTCCTACAATGAAATTGAGTCCAATGTAGAATTACAGTCAGTAGGTATAATCAGCAGGGACGGTGACAAGTAAAATGACCATAAATAAGTATCAGGGAAAAACAAAAGAAGAGGCAATCGAAAAAGCAAAACAGGAGCTTGGCGAGGGCGCGGTTGTAATGAATGTAAAGGAAATCAAACCGACAGGTATGTTTAAAGCCTGGAAGAGTTCTGTGTTTGAGGTTACAGCTGCAAGAGAAGAAAAAGAGAGTTTTGTAGATCCGAGACAGGTTGCTGATCTGACAGCGAAAACTGTAAAAACATTGAATCTGGCAGCGGATGAAAATATCAGTCCAAAAGAATTTTCAAATGACAGAACATCCGACATCCTGTCAGGACATCTTACGAATGTGCCGGAACTGCACGCAAAAGACGGATTAGAGAAAAGACTGGAAAATCTTTCGAATATTCTGGAAAAACAACTGTCCGTAGAAGAAAGCAGACAGAAGGAAGTAAAGGAAGAAGAGAAAGAACGTCAGGTTGTAAATCCGGAGGGACTGCAGTTTATCAAGATGCTTTACAGAACGCTGCTGGAAAATGAAGTGAATGAAAAATATGTCAACCAGATCTTAGACGAAGCAGAGAAAGTCATGCACAGTGGAAGCAGTGTGGATGCGATATTGTCAAATGTATATCAGAAAATGATCTTAAAACTGGGACAGCCGGATACAATTTGTGTTTCCGGGAAAAAACCAAGAATTATTTTCTTTGTGGGCCCGACGGGCGTCGGAAAGACAACTACGATTGCTAAGATTGCATCCAAGTACAAACTGGAAATGGGAATGAAGATTGCGTTCCTGACGGCGGATACTTATCGTATTGCGGCTACGGAACAGCTTCGTGTGTATGCAAATATTTTAGATGCACCAATGAGTATCATATACTCAGCAGAGGAAATGAATGCCGCAATCGAAAGAGTCAGTGAGTATGATCTTATTTTTGTTGATACGGCAGGTTTTTCCCATAAGAATGATGAACAGTGCAATGATATGAAAAAAATGCTTGCAGGTCTGGATGCAGCATATGAAAGAGAGGTATATCTGGTAGTCAGTGCAACAACCAAGTATAAAGATCTTTTGGAAATTGCTGACCGCTATAAGGAGATTGCCGATTATAAACTGATATTTACAAAGCTTGATGAAACGGAAGCGTATGGTAATATTTACAATATCAAGATGTATTCGGGAGCACCACTTTCCTATATGACAAACGGACAAAATGTACCGGATGACATAGAGGAATTTAATACACAAAAAATAGTAAAACAACTTCTGGGAGGCAGATAATGATATGGATCAGGCTCAAAATCTCAGAAATGTAATTAAAGTAAAAAATCAGAGCCGGAAACTGGATGCACGCGTGATTACCGTGACGAGTGGAAAAGGCGGAGTTGGAAAGTCAAATGTTGCAGTAAATCTTGCTGTGCAGATCAGTAAAATGGGAAAAAAAGTCCTGATTTTTGATGCTGATTTTGGCCTTGCCAATGTTGAAGTTATGTTTGGCGCAGTCCCACGTTATAATCTGGGAGATTTTCTGTTTCAGGGAAAAAGCATGACGGAGATTATAACAGAAGGTCCTATGGGAATAGGGTTTATCTCTGGCGGAGCAGGAATCTTGAGTATGAACCAGCTTGCGGATGAACAGATCAGATATCTGGTTCGCGGTCTGGCTGAATTAGATCGGTATGCAGATGTGATCCTGATTGATACAGGGGCAGGAATTTCAAACCAGGTTATGGAATTTGTAATGGCAAGTCCGGAAGTACTTGTTGTTACGACGCCGGAACCGAGTTCTTTGACAGATTCCTATTCATTATTGAAAGCATTGTATCATAATCCTTTATTTTCACGCGAACAGACAGATATCCGGATTGTGTCAAACCGGGTGATATCCAGTGAAGAAGGGCAGCAGGTATATGAAAAACTGAATTCTGTGGTAGAACAGTTTCTGGATGGTTCTGTAAATTATCTTGGAATGATCCCGCAGGATCACATGCTCGAACGTTCGGTAAGACAGCAGAAACCTGTTTCGTTGAATGCACCGTTGGCGAAGTCGGCAAGAGCGTTTGAAGTTATGGCTTCAAATCTGATTTTACAGGAAGAAAAATTACCGGATAAACGGTTGGGGATTGCCAGAATGTTTTCAAATTTTTGGCAACAGAAATACTAAGGAGGAATGGATATGAAGGTTTCAGACATTATACGTATCGGCGATAAGATAGATATCCGTGTTCTTCAGGAAGTTGAACAGGCAGAAAAAACGGACGTCACAGTGAAAACATATAAAAGTAAGGTGCTTGATTTCCGCTCGAATGGAAATATGGAAATAGCCATGCCGATGGAGGCTGGCAAACTGGTGCTGTTACAGCTTGGAGTTCGTTATGAACTTGTATTTTTCTCACGCGAGTCATTGTATCGGGCAGTTGGCCAGGTTAAGGAGCGGTATAAAAAAGATAATATATATATGCTTGAGATGGAATTGAAATCTCAGCCGGAAAAGTTTCAGCGAAGAGAATATTTCAGATATCCATGTCTTCTGGATTTTAAATATTATGAACTGACAGCAGAACAGGCCATGCTTGACAGTGTGGATGCTATTTTTTCGGAAATCCGTGATGAACATTTTTATGAAAAAGAACGAAAAGGAAAAATCATGGATTTAAGTGGCGGAGGAATCCGTTTTACAACAGAACAGGAACAGAAACCGGATTCCTGGATTCTGGCAGAGCTGAGACTGAAAAGCCAGACAATGGATAATCAGTATTATATTGTTGCAAATGTGATTGAAACAAGTAAAATAGAATCAGCGGCAGAATACAGGTTTATGTCGCGTGCAAAATTCAGTATCAAGAATGATCGGGTAAGGGAAGAAATTATCCGTTACATCTTCGAAGAAGAGAGAAGAATGCGTCAGCAGAATAGCAGTGAGAGGATAAAAAAATGAAAAAAAATATTCTGGTTGTTGATGACTCTGCACTCATGAGAAGGGTGATCTGTGATATTATTAATTCAGATGAAACATTTCAGGCAATCGATACCTGCAGAGACGGTCTGGATGCACTTGAAAAATTAAGGGCAAAAAGATATGACGGCGTGGTGTTGGATGTTAATATGCCGCGGATGGATGGACTAGCTTTATTAGAGCAGCTTCAAAAAGAAAGAATCCGTGCAACGGTCATTATGGTCAGTACTACGACTACAAAGGATGCCGAAGTTACCATGCTTGCCATGGAACGGGGGGCAGTTGATTTTGTGCCGAAGCCGACGAATGTGATCGAGGCAAAAGGTGAAGCATTTAAGGGTAAACTTCTTGGAGTGCTGAATGCAGTTTTAAAAACACAGAAGATGGCTTTGGGCAGCAAATCGGCTGAAACACCGGAAAAAGTAGTCTTGCGCAGAAACACGGAGCCGGTTCGAAGCAGAAATAAATTAGTTGCATTGGCATGTTCGACGGGAGGTCCGAAAGCTCTTCAGAGTGTGATTCCATATCTTCCCAAAAATCTGGATGCACCGATGGTTTTAGTGCAGCATATGCCTGCAGGATTTACAAAATCCATGGCAGACAGACTTAACGAAGTCAGTGACATACATGTCAAAGAGGCGGAAGATGGAGATGTGCTCAAAAAGGGAACGATATATATTGCTCCCGGCGGAAAGCATATGGAAATAAAGAAAAGTCCTGACGGAAGCCATAAAATCAGACTCAATGATGAATTGCCTCCTATCGGCGGATTAAAACCGTGTGCAGACATTACTTATGATTCGTTGCGAACCTGTGGATATGATCAGATAGTGTGTGTTGTACTGACCGGTATGGGAGCAGATGGTACCAAGGGAATAAAATCCTTAGCAAAGAGTAAGCCGGTATATGTGATATCGCAGAATGCCGAGACTTGTGTGGTATACGGAATGCCTAAGTCGATTGCTGAAACCGGACTGGTAAATGAAGTGGTTCCTCTTACACAGGTTGCTCAAACAATAACAAAGAATGTGGGGGTACAGTAATATGGATGTAAGCCAATACCTTGAAATTTTTATTGATGAAACAGAAGAACATCTGCAGACTTTAAGTGACTGCATTATGGAACTTGAAAAAGAACCGGAAAATATGGATACTATAAATGAAATTTTCCGTGCAGCCCATTCCTTAAAGGGTATGGCAGGTACCATGGGATTTAAGCGCATGCAGCGACTGACCCATGATATGGAAAATGTTTTTCAGGAAGTCAGAAGTGATAAAGTTAAAGTTAACAGTAATATGATCGACCTGCTCTTTAAATGTCTGGATGCGATCGAGAGTTATCTGAACAATGTAAAGGCAAGTTCCGATGAGGGAACGGAAGACAACGAGCTGATCATTAAAGAACTGAATGATTTTATCGCCGATGAGGAGAATGCGGAGAAGAAAGAGGAAGCAGCTCCGGCTCCTAAGGAAGAAAATACAGATGATGCGGCTAAGAACGGTGAAAAGAAATATTTTGAATTTGAACTGAACAGTTCAGACCGCACAAAGTTAAAAGAGGCAGAAAACAATGGTTTACATATTTATGGAATGACCGTATATATTCAGAAAGAATGTCTGTTAAAAGCTGCTCGTGCATTCTTAGTATTCAAGGCAGTAGAGGAATTTGGAGAAATCATTGTATACAATCCAACTTCACAGGAAATCGAAGATGAGCATTTTGATAATGATTTCAGTTTTTTCATCACATCAGAAGAACCTTACGACAAGATTTTACAGGCAGCCCAGTCTGTATCTGAAATTGAAAAAGTAGTCGGTGAAGAAGTAAAATGTGAGGTGCTTGAAGAAAAACAGGCACAGGCAGAAAAAGCAGCGGCAGAAGAAGCTGCAAAGAATGAGACACCTGCTCCGGCAGAAGCAGCACCGGCTCAGGAGACAAAACCTGCACCGGCAAAGGCACCAGCAGCCCAGAATAATAAAAAACAGACTGTAGCAAAACCGGTAACAAACCGAACGGTACGTGTTGATATTGAAAAGCTGGATGCCTTGATGAACCAGGTATCTGAGCTTATCATTGCAAAGAACAGTCTTGTGGCAATCGGATCCACTGAGTCTGGTGATTTCCAGAACCAGACCTACCATGAGCAGATCGAGTATCTGGAGCGCATCACAACAAATCTGCATGAGTCAGTTATGAAAGTTCGAATGGTTCCAATCGAGAGCGTTGTAAATAAATTCCCTCGTATGATCCGTGATCTTTCAAGAAAGCTCAATAAGAAGATGGAACTTTACATGACTGGTGAAGATACAGAGCTTGACCGTACCGTTGTTGACCAGATCGGAGATCCGCTGCAGCATTTACTGCGTAACTCCGCAGACCATGGTCTTGAGGATAACGAGACACGTGTTGCCCTCGGTAAACCGGAAGTGGGAAGCATTTTCTTAAATGCATTCCAGGAAGGTAATAACGTAATCATCCAGGTAGGAGATGATGGTGCCGGTATCGATGTGGCTGCAGTACGTGATAAAGCGATTGAGAGAGGAATTATCACAGAAGAACAGGCTGAGAGCATGAGTCAGAAAGACATCATCAACATTTTGTTCCTGCCAAGTTTCTCTATGTCAAAGACGATTACCGATATTTCCGGACGAGGTGTTGGACTTGATGTAGTTAAGTCTAACATTGAGGCATTAGGCGGAGATGTTGAAGTTAAGACTGCAATGGGCGAAGGAACTACCTTTACGGTACGTCTGCCACTGACACTTGCAATTATCCAGGCCCTGATGGTAGAAGTAAGAGATGAAAAATACGCGATCGCACTTGGTTCCATCTCCAACATTGAAGATATTCCGGTTAAGGATATCAAATATGTGGAAGCTCAGGAAGTAATCCATCTGCGTGGCAAGGTTATTCCGTTAGTAAGACTTGACAATGTGCTTGATCTTGAGCCGAGGGAAGAGCCGGAGAGCCTGACCGTTGTTATTGTAACGAAAGGTGACAGTATGGCAGGTCTTGTGGTTGATAATCTGATCGGACAGCAGGAAATCGTAATCAAGTCGCTTGGAAAATACATTGACAATAACAAACTGATCAGCGGTGCAACGATTCTTGGAGATGGCGAAGTTGCATTGATCTTAGATGTGAATACGTTAATGTAATGGAGGGTACTTAGCATGGCAAATAATAATCTTGAAACAACGGAAAAAGAATCCAAACAATATATCGTTGTTATGGTGGGCAGTGAGCAGTATGGAATTGATATCAGCTATATTGATAACATTGTCCGCATGCAGAAAATTACAAGAGTTCCAAAAGTACAGACATATTTTAAAGGTGTAATTAACCTTCGTGGTGAGGTTGTTCCGGTTATGAGTGTACGTAAGAAAATGGGACTTGAAGATGATGTTCTGACAAATGCGAGCAGGATCATTATCTTAAAATTAGAAGAAAATGCTTCCCTGGGTGTCATCGTGGATGAGGTAAGAGAAGTTGTGAATTTAAGTGAGGATGAAATTGATAAAGTTTCCAATAAAGGAAGATTTATCAATGGAATCGGCAAGCATGGAGATCAGTTGATTTCTCTGCTTGAGATCAATGCACTGGTAGAAGAAAATAATTAATAAAAAGGTGGGATTTTATAGAATGTAAAGTCCCACCGGATTTTTATCTGGTGTGCAAAATGAGAGGAGAATCAGCAATTCATGGGAAATTTAACGTTGGAAGACGTAAATAATATGTATCTCGATGTCTTAAAAGAGATTGGCAATATCGGTGCAGGAAATGCAACTACGGCAATTGCAAATATGCTGGGCATGAAAATAGACATGAATGTTCCAAATGTAAAACTGATGGAAGTATCAAAATTGGGAACTGCTGTCGGTGCAGAGGATGAAACAATTGTTGGCATTTTCTTAGAGGTAATGAATGACATCGAGGGTAGTATGATGTTTCTGGTAGATATTCCATCGGCACGTTATCTTGTCAACAAACTGATGATGGAAGATGTGCCAGCGGACAAACCGTTTGACGAAATGGAACTATCCGCATTAAAAGAAATAGGAAACATCATTGCAGGTTCTTATTTGTCAGCTCTTTCTTCTATGACAAATCTTGTGATTTCTCCGTCTGTTCCATATATTGCGGTGGATATGGCAGCTTCTATCTTAAGTGTGCCGGCTATTGAGTTTGGACAGTTTGGTGATAATGCACTGCTGATTCAGACCGAGATCTGCGCAGACGTGGCGATCAACGGATATTTTATACTGATGCCGGAGCAGGGATCCTATGAAAAGATATTAACGTCACTTGGAATCTCATTGTAAGGAGAAGGATATATGAGCGAAGTAATAAAAGTGGGCATGGCAGATTTGAATGTATGTAAAGCCCCTGATGTTATTACAACTTTGGGATTGGGCTCGTGCATTGGTCTGGTATTTTATGATCCGGTATCAAAAGTTGGGGGAATGGTTCATTATATGCTCCCGGACAGTACAAAGGTCAGAAATAACAGTAATATCGCAAAGTTTGCAGATACGGGGATTGACGAATTATTACGTCGGGTAATTGCAGCAGGAGCAAATAAAGGCAGATTGATCGCTAAGATTGCCGGGGGTGCAAGAATGTTTGAGGTAAGTGGATTGTCAGATGTTGGTAATATCGGTGCGAGAAATGCAGAGGCAGCAAAAGCAAAATTAAAGCAGCTTGGAATCAGGCTTGTTGCAGAAGATACGGGACTTAATTATGGTCGCACAGTTGAACTTCATTGTGATACCGGGGAATTTTATATCAAGTCGGTAGGTAAACCGTTAAAGATTATCTGATAGAAAGGCATGGATGCATTATGAAAACAAAGCCGATACCAGCGATCGTTATGCTTGTGGCAGGACTTGTGGTCTGCATTGCAGGAATGGCGGGACATATGGAAACCGGCAGATTTGTAAAAATGCTGCTGGTTGTCCTGATTGTGTTTTATATCATTGGCGGAATTGTAAAACTGTTGATTGATAAGAATTTTAAGGATATGGAAGAAGAAACCACGGATGGTGAAGAAACTCCGGCAGAGGCAGAAGAGAAAGAAGAGCCAGAGCAGGAGAGCGATGAGCAGGATGAGAAATAACTGAAACGTGGGGGCTTCATATGAAAACGGTAGAAAAAGAAAAGCTCTGGGAAGAGTATCAGAAAAATCCTTCGGCAGAGCTGCGGGAGAAAATTATTATCGAGTATGCTCCGCTTGTACGGGTTGTGGCAGGGCGGCTTAGCATGTATCTCGGATATAACGTGGAGTATGAAGATCTGGTTAGCTATGGTATATTTGGACTGATAGACGCGATAGACAAATTTGATCGCGGAAAGGATGTAAAGTTCGAAACTTATGCAAGCTTAAGAATACGTGGATCCATATTAGACCAGATAAGAAAAATGGACTGGATTCCACGGACAGTGCGGCAAAAACGCAAGAAAATTGAGGAAGCGATCAAGCAGATTGAAACCAAAACAGGGCGAAATGCCTCGGACGAAGAAATAGCACAAGAATTAGGAATCGGTGAGGAAGAATTAAATGACTGGCAGACACAGTTGAATGTTACAAATGTTATCTCACTGAATGAATTTGTAGAACAGGGTGGAGAACCTGTGATGGATGCAAAAAACAATTCGCATTTTATTCAGCCTGAGGAGTCTGTTCAGGAAGAAGAACTAAAAAAGGTTTTAATGGAATCGCTGGAGCTTTTGACAGAAAAAGAGAAAAAGGTTATTTTGTTATATTATTATGAGGATCTGACGTTAAAAGAAATCAGCAGCATACTGGAAGTTTCGGAATCAAGGGTTTCACAGCTTCATACAAAAGCGTTGTTAAAAATGCGCAAAAAGATGGGAAACTATATGGGAATACTGATTGACTGACAGTAAGTCCGGAGGTGATATGTTATGTCGATAAGACCAGTTGATTTGAGCGGTATGATACAACGAACGCAGGATATTGGCAATATTAAGCATGCGGAGGATAGCAGACCGGTTGCAGATCAGTATAACATTGAAGTAAGGCAGGAAAAACAGGAATCTGATTTATCACACAAAGTACAGGACCCGGAACAGAAGGACAATCAGGAATTCCGATACGATGCCCGGGAAAAAGGGAATAACAGCTATAGCGGTAATGGAAAAAAGAAAAAAAAGCATGGCCAGCCGGATGAGGATGAAGGAAGTGTTCATATTAAGGAACGCAGGACCAGCTTTGATGTCAAAATATAATGAAAGGCATAACGGTTGATATGACTGGAATAGTATTTTTTTTGCTTCTGACGGGGGTTGTTTTTATGGTTGGAAGCTTTTTTATCACGGAACGTTTATCTCCTTCCGAATTAAATAAGATTACAGAATTAAGTAAAGATGAACTGGGCAGGATCATTGATGGTGCTTTAGCAGATGCTAAGAGCAAGGTAGAAGAGTCAATTGAGGCACAGATTGATGCTTCTTCAGAACAGGTGGAGAGGGCATTGGAAAAAGAAACAAATGAAAAAATCATGGCCATCAGCGAATATTCTGACACGGTTATGGAAAATATGAATAAGACGCATAATGAGATTATGTTTCTTTATAATATGCTGAATGACAAACACACAGAACTGACAGGTCTTGCTACGGATTTACAGAAGATTGCAGCAAATGTCAAGAGCATACAGGAAGGAATGGCAAAGAAAAAAGCAGCGGAGCCAGCACCTGTGCCAAAGCCGGAGCCGGCAGCAAAAAAAGTGGAGACAAAAGAGCAGGAAGTCCCGGTCTTAAAAAAGGAAGAAGAACCTGAAACGGAGGAAAACCATACAGGCAGGATCCTCGAAATGCGTAAAAAGGGAATGCAGAGTGTTGAGATTGCAAAGGCACTTGGGGTAGGACTCGGAGAGGTAAATCTTGTACTTGGACTTTATAAAGGGGATACAGATTCGTGAAACTAAAATATTATTTAAGAGGACTTGGCATAGGTATTATTGTCACAACGATCATTCTGGTAAGTTGTTTTTCGATGCAGAAGCCTAAAATGACGGATGAACAGATTATAGAAAAGGCTGCACAGCTTGGTATGATTATGCCGGAACAGAATAGTGCGGTAATTGCAGAAACAGAAACCACGGAACCGGAAGAGACGGAGCAAAAAAACGAACAGCAGATAGCTGCTGAGAAATTACAGCAGGAGACAGAAACACAGATGGAAGTGCCGAAGAAACCGGAAACAGAAACTCCGCAGGAGTCTGTGGTATCGGATACTGAAAATGCAGAAAACGCGGAACAGACACAGCAGGAACCGTTTACATTGGTTGTAAACCGTGGGGATGTGTGCAGAACAATGTGCGAAAATCTTGCAGCCAATGGTGTGATCGATGATTCGGAAGGACTGCGAAAATATTTAAGTGAGGTTGGTTATGCTTCCTTTATCAGTGCTGGAACCTACCAGATTCCATATCATGCATCTTATGAAGAAATTACAAATATTTTAAAAGCCGGTCCAATGGAACAACAGCAGCAATAAAACAGAGTAAATGAGAAAAATACGCCCTAATCAGAAAAAAGTACTTGATTCTGGTTGGGGCGTGTGTTATAATTTGCAAGGTTATGACGGAATAAAAGAATATTCCGAGTAAACACATGTGTGGACCGACAGGCTGGTGCCAGATGGTCGCCTGAAAGAATGAAACACATGGAAGCAACTTATAAAAAGCCGGACGCACAGCTTTTTATAACAACAAAAACCAGGAGGTAGAAACATGAGCGTTATTTCAATGAAACAGTTATTAGAGGCAGGTGTTCACTTTGGACATCAGACAAGAAGATGGAACCCTAAAATGGCTCCATACATCTACACAGAGAGAAACGGAATCTATATCATCGACTTACAGAAATCCGTTGGTAAAGTAGATGAGGCTTACAAAGCAGTATCTGATATCGCAGCAGCAGGTGGCACAATCCTTTTCGTAGGAACAAAGAAGCAGGCTCAGGATGCAATCAAAACGGAGGCAGAGCGTTGTGGAATGTTCTATGTAAATGAGAGATGGTTAGGTGGTATGCTGACCAACTTCAGAACTATCCAGAGCCGTATCGCAAGATTAAAAGAGATCGAGACAATGGCAACAGATGGTACTTTCGAAGTATTACCGAAAAAAGAAGTTATCGCACTGAAAAAAGAGTGGGAAAAATTAGAGAAAAACCTTGGTGGTATCAAAGAGATGAAGAAGATTCCGGATGCAATCTTCGTAGTAGATCCTAAGAAAGAAAGAATCTGTATCCAGGAAGCTCATACTTTAGGAATCAAATTAATCGGTATCGCTGATACAAACTGTGATCCGGAAGAGTTAGATTATGTGATCCCAGGTAATGATGATGCTATCAGAGCCGTTAAATTAATCGTATCTAAGATGGCAGATGCTGTTATTGAGGCAAATCAGGGTGCAGAGATGACTGCAGAAGAAGCAGAGTCTGTAGCAGCTGATGAGGCAGTAGAGGAAGCATAAGATTTGTCATTTGTGACAAAACAAAAGGGACGCAGGTTAACGTCCCTTTTATATCATAAAATATAATTTTGGAGGATTGAAAAATGGCTATTACAGCAGCTATGGTAAAAGAACTGCGTGAGATGACCGGCGCAGGTATGATGGATTGTAAAAAAGCATTAAACGAGACCAATGGAAACATGGACGAGGCTGTTGAGTTCTTAAGAAAGAACGGACAGGCTAAAGCTGAGAAGAAAGCAAGCAGAATCGCAGCAGAAGGTCTTTGCACCGTTGTTGTAAAAGATGATACGACAGCAGCAGTTGTAGAGGTTAACTCTGAGACTGACTTCGTTGCTAAGAATGAGACATTCCAGAGCTTCGTAAAAGCAGTAGCAGCACAGGCTGTAAACTCTGATGCAAAAGATATGGATGCATTCATGGCTGAGGCATGGAACGAGGATGCTTCTAAGACTGTTAATGATGCATTAGTAGAGAAAGTAGCTGTAATCGGAGAGAACTTAAAGATCCGTAGATTTGAAAAAGTTGTTGCAGAGCATGGCTGCGTAGTTTCTTATGTACATGGCGGCGGAAGAATCGGTGTTATCGTAGATGCTGATACAGATGTTGTCAATGACGCTGTAAAAGAAGCTATGGTTAATATCGCAATGCAGATCGCAGCTTTAAATCCAAAATACGTTTCCAGAGACGAAGTAAGCGCTGATTACATCGCACATGAGAAAGAGATCCTTTTAGCTCAGATCATGAACGATCCGAAAGAGTCCCAGAAACCGGAGAAAGTGATCAACGGTATGATCGAAGGACGTATCAGCAAAGAGTTAAAAGAAGTATGCTTAGTAGATCAGGTATACGTAAAAGCTGAGGATGGAAAACAGACAGTTGCTAAATACCTTGATGAGGTTTCTAAAGCAGTTGGATGTACTGTAAAAGTTAAGAGATTTGTTCGTTTCGAGACAGGTGAAGGTCTTGAGAAGAAACAGGAAGACTTTGCAGCAGAAGTTGCAGCTCAGATGAACGCTTAATTTGGTTTTGTATTAAGTTTCTGAAAAGATTGATAACCCTTATAAATGGTGGTAACATCGTTTATAAGGGTTATTTTATGCTTCGATGTAAAAACATCTGTTTATGACAGGAAATCATCTAAACATTGATCCTCCGCTGAAAAGCTCCCGGTGTCATCCCATATTTTTCTTTAAATTCCCTGTGAAAATAGGACAGATTGTTAAATCCACAGGAGAGTGAGACCTCAAGCGAGGATTGTGCACCCTGTTCGAAGAGTTCTGCTGCTTTCGCCAACCGGACATTCCGTACATATTCCATGGCAGATTCTCCCATATATTTTTTGAAAAACCGCATAAAATGATATTCACTGAAACAGCAGACAGATGCGAGATCTGCGACCGATAACGGGTCAGCATAATGCTGCTCGATAAATTCTAACACAGCTTTTAATTTACTGGTATGTTCATTGGAAAGCTGGGAAAATGCAGAATCCTCCTGGCAGAAAGGGAGCAGGAGAGCAATCAGTTCTAAAAGGAGTGATTTGATCCTTAGCTCGTAGCCGATGGGTTTGGCGTGATAAAGCTGACTGATTTTATGGAATATTGACAGGGCATCCGCATAGACTGGATGTTCTTTTTTTATGATATAGGGCGGGATGATTTTTTGCATCGCAAGCGGTGTGAGATATTTTACCGCGCAGATGTCCGCATTTCCCATGCCAAGATAATTCATATGAAAGACAAAGGTCTCGGAAGTCATTGCAGGATCGGTATTGGAATGGATGGAATGAAGAACCAGGGGAGGCACAAATATAAGATCTCCTGCATTGACAGGGTAGGGGCAAAGCTGTATCTGATAAGTGCAGTTTCCGTCTGTGATCATGGTAAATTCAGCCTCTTTATGCCAGTGTGCAGTGACTGCCGGATAAGTGGAGGAAAGATTTGTGATATAACGCTGCAATGGAAATAGCTGTTCGCCGTGTTTTGCTTTTTCTTTTTGGTCTAAAGATAAACTGATTGCCATAAAAACTCCATTCTGCCGGTGCAGATTTCGGTCTGTATATGCGAATCTGCTGCCAGCTTTTTTACTACCTGAAAATACACAATATATCCAAGCATGAGTTGCCCGACAAATGCTGGTTTGTGGGTGATATGAGTTTCCCTGTGTAGGGTGGTTCTGGGGGTTACGATTGGCAAATTGCATCAAGCCGGGACTGTTTTGTTTCGTTGTCCGAAAATAAGAAAGTCTAAGTATGCCTGATTCAGGTTGAGGCGGAGTGACGTGTGCGTCCTAAATGTGCCGT
>PPYE01661642.1_pt1 | contig 119301 bp, 108 predicted proteins | sample 1559881 | NCBI WGS metagenome assembly PPYE01 (sample SAMN08240022, study PRJNA423297) | Human gut metagenome, whole genome shotgun sequencing project.
GTCATCGGCTGTGGCCCACCGACCCGGACTCCCCCGCCGCCCAGATGATGGGCCGCCAATGGGAGCAGCTGAGCCGGGAGACCCAGCTGAGCATGCAGCAGGCCGGACGTCAGGCGGGAGAAGCCGCCGGGGCCCAGAGTCTGGCCGCCCAGGTGGAAGCCGGACGCAGCCGCCGGCTGTACAAGGACTTCCTGCGCCGGTTCGCCGTATTGCGGGAGGAGCCCAGGCTGGATCTGGATGAGTTTGATCTGGGCTACTACACCTACGGGCTGACCACCTACGGAAATATGCCTCTGATTGAACCGCTGGAGACCCGGGAAAGCAAAAAGATCCGGGATCTGGTCATTGTCATTGACACCAGCGAGTCCACCGCCGGGGAGCTGGTGAAATCCTTCCTGCGGGAGACCTTCGGCCTGCTGAAAACCTCCGGCAGCTTTTTCAGCAAGTGCAACATCGTGGTGATGCAGTGTGATGACGCCGTGCGGGATATCACCTTCCTGAAGGACACCGAGACCCTGGAGCGGTACGCCGCTGCCCTGACGCTGAACGGAGGCGGCGGCACGGATTTCCGCCCCGCCTTCGCCCGCATTGACGAGCTGCAGAAGGAAGGGCGGCTGCGGGATCTGCAGGGAGTTTTGTATTTCACCGACGGCAAGGGCACATTCCCGGCCCGACCGCCCGCCTATCAGACGGCCTTTCTCTTTCTGGAAGACGGGAGCCCGCCGCCGGAAGTGCCGCCCTGGGCCATCCGGCTGATCCTGGCTCCGGAAGAATTTATGCCCCAACAAAAAGAAACGGCTCCCACCCTGGATTGGCAGGAATGGGACCCCGACGAACTGCCCCAGCTGTAAGCATTCGGGAAGGAGTACGCAAGCATGGACATCAAACGCGCCAAGCAGGAAATTGAAAACACCGTCCGGGCCTATCTGGCCACCGACGACACCGGTACCCCGCTGATCCCCCCGGTCCGTCAGCGGCCTATTCTGCTCATGGGCCCTCCGGGCATCGGCAAGACCCAGATCATGGAGCAGATCGCCCGGGATTGCGGCATCGCCCTGGTGGCTTACACCATCACCCACCACACCCGCCAGAGCGCCGTGGGTCTGCCGTTCATCCGGCACCGGCACTACGCCGGCGTGGACCGCAGCGTGACCGAATACACCATGAGCGAGATCATTGCCAGCTGCTATGAGAAGATGGAGCAGACCGGGCTGAAAAACGGCATCCTCTTCATCGACGAGATCAACTGCGTGTCCGAGACCCTGGCCCCCACCATGCTGCAGTTCTTGCAGGGCAAGACCTTCGGCAACCAGCCGGTTCCCGCCGGGTGGGTCATCGTGGCCGCCGGCAACCCGCCGGAATACAACAAGAGCGTGCGGGACTTCGACCTGGTCACCCTGGACCGGGTGCGGCGCATCGACATTGAACCGGAGCTTTCGGTCTGGCAGGAATACGCCCGCGCCCACCGTCTGCACCCCGCCATTACCGCCTATCTGGAACTGCGGCCCCAGCACTTCTACAAGATCGAGAACGATGTGGACGGCCCCAAGTTCGTCACCGCCCGCGGCTGGGAGGATCTGTCCGCCTATCTGCAGGCGGCCGGGGCGCTGAGTCTGCCTGCGGACGAGGAGGTCATCGGGCAGTATCTGCGCCATCCGGAAGTGGCCCGGGATTTTGCCGCCTACTGGGCTTTGTATCAGAAATACCGCGCCGACTATGGGGTGGAGGATATCCTGCAGGGCAAGTCCTTTGATGCGGTGCTGGACCGCGCCCTCAACGCCGCCTTTGACGAGCGGATGAGCCTGGTCAGCCTGCTGCTGGCCGGACTGAACACCCGTTTTGCCAAAGCCCGTCAGACCGACGAAGCCACCGATGCCTGCTACCAGCAGCTGCGCGCCTTCAAGCGCAGCCTGAATGGGGACATCACCGACCCTGCCGCCGTGTTTGCGGCCCAGTGCGATGACTATGAAGCCCAGCTGGAAGCAGGCAAGACATCCGGCCGGCTGACCGCCGCCCAGATCGCCGCCCACACCCGGGCTGCCGCCCTGATGCGAGGCTGGGGCAAGAAGCTGGACCCCGTCATGGACAACGACGAAGCCTTTGATACGGTGCGGGCCGGTTTCAACGCCCAGGTGCGCCGCCGGGAAGAGGCCGTAGCGACCGCCGGGGATGCTCTGGAAGCCGCCTTTGATTTTATGGAGCGGGCCTTCCCCGACACCCAGGAGATGGTGGTGTTTGTGAACGAGCTGGCGCTGGGACCGGACTCCGCCGCCTTCCTGGCCGAGAACGAGTGCGAACGGTTCACCCAGTACAGCCAGAGCCTGCTGCTGAACCAGAAGCAGGACGAACTGCTGGCCGAGCTGGAGCGGGACGACCTGCGGCGCAGTGAGGGAAGTCTGGCGTTCTGAGCCTCCGCTTTTTCCACAAACAAAAACGCATCCGTGGAGAATTTCTCCCCACGGATGCGTTTTTTCATTTACAGGTCTGTCGATTGCCGCCTGGATTCTTCCGGCAGGATGGCGCAGGTGCTGCAGGCGGCAGAAAAGAAGAGATTCATTCCCGTTTCAGGTCCCGGCCCATGAGGGAGGCCACGGCGTTGCGGGCTTCCAGGTGACCGGACAGGATATCGGCCACCACCTCCACGATGGGCATTTCCACCTTGTACTTCTTGGCCAGCTTGCGGGCAGCGGGCAGGGCGTTGATGCCCTCCACCACCTGGCCCACTTCCTTTTTGGCCGTTTCGGCGTCCATGCCCCGGCCCATGAGCATGCCGGCATGCAGGTTGCGGCTGTGCATGCTGGTGCAGGTCACGATCAGGTCCCCCATGCCGGAAAGGCCGGCGAAGGTGTTGGCCTGACAGCCCATGGCCACCCCCAGACGGGACAGCTCCGCGTTGCCGCGGGTGATCAGGGCGGCCTTGGCATTGTCCCCGTACCCCAGGCCCAACGCCACGCCCACAGCCAGCGCGATGACATTCTTGATGGCACCGCCCAGCTCCACGCCACGGCGATCGCTGTTGGTATAGACACGGAAATTGGGGTTGGTGAAGGTCTTCTGCACCTGTCTGGCAGCTGCTTCGTCCTCACTGGCCGCCACGATCAGGGTGGGCAGGTCCCGGGCCACCTCCTCCGCATGGGTGGGGCCGGACAGGGCCACCACCTTGCAATTTTCGTGTCCCGGCACCTTGGACAGCTCATCCTCGATGATCTCGGACATGGTCATCAGGGTCTTTTCCTCAATGCCCTTGGCCACGTCCACGATGACCTGTCCGTCCGGAATATACTTGGCAGCCTTTTTGGCCGTGGACCGGACAAAAACAGAGGGCACTGCAAATACCAGCAGGTCCCGTCCGGCGCAGATCTCGGCCATATCGGCAGTATAGTGCATAGCAGCGGGCAATTCCATGCCGGGAAGGTTGGGATGGCGGTGGGTGGTGGCCATATTCTTGAGTTCTTCGGGGATCGCACTCCACATGGTCACATCATGGCCGTTTACGGCCAGCAGACGCGCCAGAGCCGTACCCCAGGTACCTGCCCCCAAAACGCCGATCTTCTGTTTCATATCTTTGCCTCTTTCCGGCTGGGATGCCCCCGCCTGTTTCTCGTTATCGGTTTGCACCAAACCCGCGCCAGCGGGCCAGCAGCCCCTGGTGAACCGGTATCTCCGGCTTGTCCGGCAAATCGATGGTAAAACGCTCAAACGCATTGATGATGCGCGTCTGGCCGTATTGATGTTCCCGCTCGACGTTGGCTCCATACGTCAGATGTACATGACCATGAAGCATCACATCGGGCTTGTAGGTATCCAAAACTTCCCGAAAGACCGTGAACCCGCGATGGGCCAGGTCATTCAGGTCTCCGTAACCATGCAGAGGGGCATGCGTCACCAGCACATCCACCCCGCCTGCCCGGGCAATCTTGCCCCGGACACGGCGGATGCGGCGGCGCATCTCCGCTTCGGTAAACTGCCAGGCGCCGGTACGGTACCGGCAGCTGCCGCCCAGCCCCAAAAACCGATATCCTTTATAGCAAAACACATCGTCGTCAATGCACACAGCCCCTGCGGGCGGGCGTTCGTCATAGCTTTCGTCATGATTGCCATGCACATACACCACCGGCACCGGCGCAACGGTTGCCAGGAAATCCAGATAATGGAAGTTCAGGTCCCCGCAGCCAATGATCAGGTCATAGCCGCGCAGTTTTTCCGGCTCATAATAGTCCCAGAGGTATTTGGATTCCTCATCCGCTACGGCCAGCAGCCTCATAGTTCAGCCTCCTTGTCCACCGGCAGCCTATCCCGGTGGATCCCTTGCATGCGATACATCGGCTTGGATGCCTCGGTCAGGGCGTCATATTCCGGGATCTCCCCGTCAACAGCATCACACAGCCAGTCCATATGCAGAATCTGCTCGGGGGCAAAGCCGGAATGGCCTTCGTTCATCAGGGTCCCGTCCTGCGCCACAATATGGCAGGCAAAGGGGTCGATGCCGCCCGCAATGATGCCCTGGCGCAGAATTCCCGCCAGATGCCGCACATCATGGGGAAGTTCCCGGCTGAACAGCACATCCATAACGCCGCTGTTCATGCCCCACCAGTAGTTGACCGCACGGGGCGTGCCGTCGGCGGCATCCTTGGCCCAGGCTCCGTTGAGCACGCTGCGGATCACGTTTTCATAGAACTGGCCCCAGTGCCAGAAGGGCGAGGCCAGATCTTCCAGACGTCCCCCGGGACGAATCATGAAGATGCCGAACTCCCGCTGAGGACGCCCCGGCGCCGGGTTGTCTCGGCCGGAAATGATCGTGATGCCCTTGGAGGTGAATTCCTGCATGGGGTCTCCGGGCAGGCAGGTCCATTGCAGGTCAATGCGGACCTTGGGGTTGACCATACGGGCCCCCAGGGCAAAGGCATTGATATTGGCAGGCGTGCCGAAGCTGGGATAATCGGCCACATACCCGATACGGTCGCTGCGGCTCATGGCGCCGGCAATAGCGCCGCTGATGAATTTGGCCTCATATACCCGGGTGTAGTAGGTCCGGATGCTGGTGTACGGCATATCCACCGAGCAGTTCAGGATACGAACCTCCGGATGCTGGATGGCCGCGCGCAAGGAGGCCCCCACCAGTTTGGGGCTGGTGGTAAAGACGATATCCGCACCTTCCGCAATGGCCTGTTCCACCAGTGCATCGGCGTTCTCCCCCGCCACCGCTCCGTGATAGGCAACGGTCTCCACCTGTCCGGCAAAGACCTGATCCAGCTGGCAGCGGCCGAATTCATGCTGACTGGTCCAGGCGCTGGTCTCGGGGGTACGTTCATTGACAAAGGCGACCTTCAGGTGGGTGGGCGTGGAATTGGTGCGGATCCCCGGCAGAATGCGGTTCAGCAGCTTGGGCTGAGCGGGTCCCGGCTCGGCGGGCTGGGTGCTCAGCTTGACGGGCTGCGGGTTCTGGATGGCCAGAACGTCAGGCCAGACCGCCTCGATGGCTTTGGCCAGTTCGGCAGGGGTGCGCTTTTTCAGATCATCCACCTTGTACAGGCGGATCAGCAGGAGCAGGACATCCCCCACTGTCGGGCGCATGGATTCACCGCCCTTGGCATAATAGGCCTTCTTGGTCCAGTTATACAGCGAAAGAATGTCGGCGCGTTCTTCGGCCGTCCACTTCTCTCCGGGAGCCTTTCCCATGGCTTTCTGCAGGCGGGCATAACTGCCTTCCTGGGTGAAAGTCAGGGTATACATACCGCAGATGGGATAATACTCCACAAATTCATAATACTGGCGGATCTGCGGGTTGTCGCTGTACTGCGGCATGATGCGGGTCACGCTGGCAGAGATGGAATCCGCGCCGAAATACTTCAGGACGCTGACCCGTTTGTTGCCTTCCTGCACATAAAAGCGGCCCAGGTATTCAAAGCAGCGGATGGGGTCACGGATGCCTTCCTCCACATGGGCCATGCACAGAGAAACCCACTTGGTGGCAAACTCGGTCTTGGGGCTGAGCAACGGCAGAAAATTGGAAGAAAACGCCGCCGTGCGGCCCGCCGTTTTGGTTCCCACCACCAGTTCCAGCGGAATTTCCACAATACCAATGGGCAGTTGATTTTCAATGTTGGCGTTCTGAAGAATGTCATCCAGTACCGGCAGATACGGATACTGACCCGCTGCCATCTTTTCACGGTAATCACGCTGCGCACGCTTCCATGCGTGCTGATATTCTTCCAGCGCTTCCACTCGAGTCATAGAGACTGCCCCCTGTTCTTTCCCGATTTTTTCCCTTTTCTTTCCCATATTTCAGGCCGGACAACCCGACCATATACAAAGGTATTATAGCATATTCCCCCACGCCCGAAAAGGGATTCCGTTGCCTTTTTCCCGAAAATATGGTATGGTTATTCCATTAGCGAATTTACAGGAAAAGAGGTAGGCGGCATGGGCCTTTGGGCAGATGCAAAGAATATACGGGACAAGGACCCCGCAGCGCGCAATGTGCTGGAAGTGATTTTGCTGTATCCGGGATTTCATGTGCTGGTGACCCACCGGATCGCCCATTGGCTGTATCGGCACAAACTGTTGTTCCTGGCCCGCCTGGTCAGCCAGATTTCCCGTCACCTTACGGGTATCGAGATTCATCCGGGGGCCAAGATCGGTCAACGGCTGTTCATTGACCACGGCATGGGGATCGTGTTCGGCGAAACCACCGAGATCGGCGATAACTGCACCATCTATCACGGCGTGACCCTGGGCGGTACCGGCAAGGACACCGGCAAGCGGCATCCTACCGTTGGCAACAACGTACTGATCGGTGCCGGAGCCAAGGTGTTGGGTCCTGTGTTCATCGGAGATAACGTCCGTGTGGGAGCAGGCAGCGTGGTGCTCCACAACCTGCCCGCCAACGCCACCGCCGTAGGCATTCCCGCGGAGGTCGTCCGGGTCAACAACATCCGCTGCTGCCCCGCCGATGATCTGGACCAGCAGGATCTGCCGGACATGCAGCTGCAGCGCATCCAGCAATTGGAGGCACGGCTCAGCCGCATCGAGGCTAAACTGCAGGGGGAATATCCGCCGGATAAGCCGGTAGGCCCCCGGACTTGAGTATTATAAAAAATGCGCCCGCAGCGCTTCCCCGTGTTGGAAGAATGCTGCGGGCGTTTTTTATCTCAGCCGAATGTCTCGTCGCCGTCGTGGTGGTTGCTTTCCATCAGGTCCGGAGCCGTATGTCCATCCGGCATGGTGGAACCGAAGCTGGGCACAAACATAAACTTGCGGATCAGGAAGATCAAACCGATGGAAGCCACACTGATAAGGTTTTCAATTGCGGAAGCATGTCCCAGGATCATCTGGCGGGCGATGGCGTACAAAAGCACTTCCAGCGCACTTCCCGGACTATGCTTGGCAAGCATTTTGATGAACTCAATACCAATGACCAGGTTGAAGGCATGGCCCAAAAACGTCTGGAATGCATCGGTATTGTCCGAAAACCAGAGGGAAACCATCTCCTGGGCAATAGGGATCGTACTGACCAGAAGGCCTACCAGTACCATTACCGAGAGAAGCATTTCCAGCAGGCTGGCAGTCGCCGCCACCTGATCGCGCATGATCTGGGTGATGCGGCGCTCCTTATGGCGGATATGCAAACGATGAACAAACGAGGTGCGGGGAGTATCGGGTTTCATAGAAGTTGAACATCCTTTCCTTTGCACATTCCAAAGACAAATAATATACATATTATCGTTTTGTGGATTTTTAAATCAAAATCAATGTATTGGACGCCTGCAACTCTATTCAAATTTAACCCTTTGGTGCAATCAACAATACCTTCATTTTGATTTCATTATTTTTCTATTTCGAAATTGATTCAATAATATCTTTTCCAAAACAAGTGTAAAAATCGAAAGGCATAGTGTGCTAAGTAAGCACACTAAAACACCTTGCCATAAAGGCCATCCAAGAACATTACGTTTGAATACCTGTATGATACCATAATGGAAAAGGAAAATAGGGTAGCTTAGTTTTCCCAAAAAAACAAAAAATCTATTCAATAACGGCTTATTTGTCAAAGGATCTTCATAACATGCAACCAACCATATAGCAAAGACGAACACCATAAAAATAACATCCGAATAGGTAATTAACTCCCCCTTGATCGTTAATCCAACGACACACATACACCCCATTCCTTGTATGAATCGTTTCAACCATGCAGGCCATCCAGAATGTAAACTATGGATTAGATAGGCCATTGCTCCAACCGACATTCCTGCTGCTGCTCTAATAATGCCAGCACTAAAAACTCCATTATACTGAAACCATACACTAATCGTTCCATAATTATTTATAATATATGCGTATCCAATTAATATACAAATGACAGATACTACCGATACATATAGCCTTTTTTTATACCGAATCAAGTAGTAAAAAATTAAAGAAACAAACAGCATCGCCCCAATATAACCAACCGCTCCGTTATATATTGTCGTGCCTTCTCCAAAATCAAAAACGCTTAAAAGGAGCAGCTCCCACTTTCCTTTCCAAAGTGCAACACATAAACGGTCACCTGATGTCAGTACAGAAAACAAAAACCCTACAACATACAGTGGGTAGAGTTTCTTAAATTCTTTCCACACATATTTACAACCAGAAAACTCATCACCTTGACTAGTCTTTGTCGCATTAAACGCAAGAAAAAAGCCTGTTAGACAAAAGAAAAACTCCACCCATATGTAGTAATGGATAAACCACTTAGCGCTACCTACATAAAGCCACTCAAAATGATAAGCCACTATGGATATGCTTGCCCAAAAACGTAGAAGTTCAATTCTGCCATTCCTCATAGTTTTCATTTACACCCTTTATTTTTGGCTGCTAGCAAACCATTCTTCAAAAGCATTTACAATCACATGGCTAGGCGAAACCTCAGGTATAACTCTTGGCTTAGTATACTGGTGATACTCCCATACAAAATTTTCAGCTGCCTCAAAGTCCCCTCCAAAGGGTTTAGCATTATAACCAAGGCCTTCTGTATTCTTTTCAACGGCTGTACGAAGAATCAGGTATGGTTTCCCAAGATAGTAAAATTCCTGCTGATTTCCGCACCCATCTGTTGCTATGAATTCAGCATGTTCAACCAAACGAATAAAATTTGTATAGTTCTGTCTCTCCATCGTGTGTATATTCGGATGATTTTTCAATAGATCAAACACGCCGAATTTTTCCATTTGCTGCCGCGTCTGGTCATGATAAATGAACACACAAGCCATTTGATCCGCCATATGAGAAATACAGGTTACTGCCTTTGTCACAAATGTCCGGTTCATAATATTTTCCTGCCGATGCAGCATAAACATAAAATACGGCTGGTCCGGCTGGTCCGGGTGCGGTGCGCCCGCATTTTCTTCTACTGCGTCAAACAGCGTTTCAATGCCAGTGTTATAAGTCGTATCAATCGCTTTTCCATGGAAGCGTTTAGCCGCATATTCCGCATGGACGGCTCCGGGGCAAAAATTCATCACAGAGTGACTGGATGCATACAAGCGGTCAAATTCTTCCGGGAAAGGCGAAAGGAAATGAAAGGACCGCGGCCCACTTTCCACATGGGCGTAAGGCAATTTCAGACTTTTGCAAAGCCATGCTCCCAGTGCACTTGTTAAGGTATCACCATGAACCACGCACAATGCATCAGCCCGTCGCTCCGCTGTAAAATATTCTGCCAACATTTTTCGTCCATTCTTGGCTGTACCGAGCAACCAGCCAAAATAACCGCCTGCCGTCTTCTCTTTCCCCTTTTGGGCAGAGATGTTGAGATCAACCTTGGCATTCGCCTTTTCAAGAAACGGGCTTCCTTCCAGAACATTTTGCCCTGTAGCAATAATGTAGCATGCAAAACCGCGTTCTTGTGCCAAACGGATGACCCTGTACATTTTCATCAATTCGGCCTGAGTGCCTAGAATAAAATAAAGTGATTTCATGAATATCAGTCCTCAGCATTTTTCAACTTTGGCAAAAAAGCAAAACATCGTATCATTTGGTAGACCCAAAAAACACCCCACACAATGGCAGTACATGCCAGCATCTGCTGTACATCTCCGCTCAGCAGATACGCACCTCCCCATGCGGTTGCTACACATATAAAATATTCCGCAGCCAATCCTTTCAACATTCCTATACCAACACGATAACTCAAAAACAAATTCAGCATAGAGGCTGGCACAGCTATCATGCAAGCAAATGGGAGGTATGGTAACGTCACCAGCATATCTTGGCCATACAACAATGTAATCAATGGCTTGGCAAATCCCAGCATAATGGAAACACCAATTAGGGACACAGCCGCTGTCAGGAGAGTGACTTGCCAGAGCATTGCTCTTGGATTCTTTCCTTGGGAATACATTCTGGAGACACCCGGAACCAAGACAGATGTCAAAGCTGTTGTAAAGAAGTATATAGCCTTTCCAAACAACATGGAAGCACTATATTCTCCGGCTCGCTCCGACCCGAAGAATACGGTTACCATTAACACATCAGAGTTCACAAGCAATAAGTACGCCGCGTTTGCCAAAATAACTTCACCGGTGTGAGCACTTTCTGTATCACCATTTTGTGGAGTTAGCTGCGTACTGCTTTCCCATCCTTTTTTCAGGATTTCAAATACAAAAATTGCTATCAGATTTCCCGCTGTAATAAACAGAAGGATGATTACCTGCTTTATAAATGCACTCTGAGATGAAACAGCTGCGATGACCACACCGATTCCTTTTGAAACTGGAGCAATACAATTCAACAATCCGGCCGCTGCAAAACATTGCATTCCCGTTAGTGCTCCTGAAAACAAGTAAGGGAACAATCCTGTGGCTGCTGCTATACCCATCAGAATGATAAGAAAATCTGGCGCATCCAACAATTTTGCTATAAATGCTTGTCCCACAAAAGTAAAGGCGGTAATCAATACAGCAATTATCAAGCAGAACCGCGACAATCGGTATAGCGTTGTATGCCCATTCATTTCTTGGGGATTTTCAGCTATTTTTCTGGCTGCCTGCATGCTCAGTGCCGTACCAGGAACGCTTAAAATTAAAATTGCTGAGAATAATGCGTTCATTGTACCAAATGCATCAACCGGCAAAACCCGTCCCATAACCATTTGGCAAAGATAATTCAAGGCACCGGCAAAAGTGCTTAGCAGCACCATCACAAAGCCACTTTTTTGAATCGCCTTCAAAATTGCTCCTTTTTTCTGTTCCTATCCACTGTATTTTTTTGCTCTGGACCCACAGGTCCAAGATCCATGTGCGAGCCTACCGTTTTATCTACGAGATATCTGGGTCTCCCTTTTATCTCATCAAATATCCCTGCAATATATCTTCCGATAATACTCAAAGCAAGCAGAATGAGTCCACCGATTAGCAGCTGTAACACCACAACCGTGGTAATTCCACCTGCAGCTTGGTCTGTAAAATACAAGCGTAAAGCTCTGAGTCCAAACCACAGTGCCAGAAAAAGCATAATGACACTAAGCATTGTTATGATCGATAGCGGCATCGACGAAAAGCTTACGATATTATTGATCGCATACTTTATCAATTTCATCGTAGACCATTTAGTCGTCCCTGTGGTTCTTGGATTTACATGATACTCGACTTTGGCTGACGGAAACCCTGTCCAAAACGTAAGGCCGCGATAAAATGTGGAACGTTCCGGCAAAGCTAATAAGACATCAATAACTCTACGGTCTATCAATTTGAAGTCTGAGGCATTTCCCAAGTCCATGCCAAGCGCGCGATCAAATATTTTATAAAATATCACAGCGCTGATTCGATGCAGCCAAGTTTCTTTTTGACGTTCTTCCTTTATTCCTTCTACAATGTCATAGCCTTGCTGCCACATTTTATACATTTCCAAGATTGTTTGTGGCGGATGCTGTAAGTCACCGTCAATCGTTACTGCGCAGTTACCCTTTGCATATGCCAATCCAGCCAGCATTGCAGCTTCCTTGCCAAAATTTCTGCTAAATTCAATGCCTTTAATTCTGTCAGGATTTTCTTTAGACAACGAGGCCACAATATCAAATGTTTTATCGCGTGAACCATCACTTACTATAAGCAGTTCATAGGGAGCATTTAATCCTGCCAAAACTTCTACCAGTGTGCGGATGGTCGCTTCTACACCTTCTGCTTCATTATAGCACGGCACTACAACGGACAACATTCCGTTCCTTTGCTGAACATCCAATACTCCTTCATCCCCTTTTTTGTTCATAAGTTTATCCTATATACTGTTCAAAAGCATTGACCTCTACTTGTTGATTTGTATCCTGATTGATTGCCATCGCTTCAACCTTGTAGTAGCCTTTACCAGAAGAAGTCACTGCAAAATAGTCATCTTCTTCCGTTGCCGATTGTTGTTCAATCTGAGTATATTTTCGATCCTCATCATTTGTATCCTTATAGGAGACCGTATACACATATTTCCAATTTCCAGACTGTTGATTATGAACTTGAACGTGTATACCGCCTTGCATTTGCTCACCAGTCATATACATTGGCAAGTTGGTAAAAACCAATTGCGTATCAGAATCCAAACCATATCTACTTAAAAAGGACGGATAATGGAATTCTCCCAGTGCGGTAACGCCTCCTAAATATGCGTCTCTTTCATTGAACACCGGAATAACATACCACGTATCTTCCTCTTCTTGAGAAAAATATTGTTTTTCCTGAATCCATTCGATACACTGAGTCCTCTTGCTCTGTACTGTAAAAAGTCGTCTGCACAATTGTGTCTGAAAATCAACAGCCAATAAAAATACTAATCCCACCATCAATATCTGGCATTTTCTCATATAACTTTGTACCGAAGCAATTGGCATAGAGTCAGAAAACAAGACACTAATAATGCCAATCACCACTATATAGTATGGTGAATATATTCTTTCGCCCACTTGATTGGTCGGTAATATTATTGCAATAGAAATAATGCCATAGAGTAAAAAGAGGTTTAATTTTTCATTTTTTCCAAGAGACAATTGAATATTTACAACAATCCAAACAAGGTATAAAACAAATGCCAAAATGAATATGTTGGCCTTCTGTTGATAAATTTGATCATATAACCCTGTATTAATCTCAGCCGTATACTGAAATTCATTGGTATAAAATCCCAGGGCCAAAAAAGCTATAGCCAACACTATATCCACTATTGCCATAAGTATAGCCGCAACTTTTTTCCCATTTTTGACGTGGCTAAACTGTAACACTGCCAACAATAAAGCAATACAAAAATTGGGCAGGCAGGCCTTATAGATAAAGGATTTGACAAAAGCTTTCGAATGTACCAACAGTCTGGATACTGTGAACTGCAGGAACGGTGCGGCTCCTTCCGCAGTAATGCGGCTCGATGACATTCCGGGAGCAGTTATCATAAATACGCCTGCGCCAAAAGCCACCAAAACCGCACCAAATAGAATTCGATCAAAATTCCTCTTGGAGTACGCCTCATACACCACACAGCCAAACAGAACAATTCCATAGGCTACGGATGTGTTTTCCATCCAAGTACAGGCCAGTATACTTAGTGGGTACAAATATAGCGCATATTTTCTCTCGTTGCTAACCTTATATTTTTCTAAAAATATAAGCATCAACAAGAAAAACAAAACCGGTGCCAAATACTGCAGCAGTGCAATCTGAACTACATATTCACGTACCATGTAAGGCATGAGAATAAGAAGAGAGGTATATATTACCGAAGAAACCGCTCCGTTTTGTATTTTATATAAGCACACCAAGCAGCAATATATTCCTGTAAGGATACACGCTCCAAAAATGTCTAGAGGCAGCTCTGTTTGAAAGGATTCAAAAATACCGGATATAAAATTTGAGGCAACTCTACCGTTAATGTAGTTGCGGAAAGGTCCAAAAATATACTGAGCCCAAGCCAAGAGCCCTCCATAAGTATCATAGTAAGAAGGCCCTGCCCATCCATCATACATCATGGGCGAGCATCTTAGCAATGTCAGAGAACTAATAAAAGGTAGGATTGCCCATCCATATTTTTGAATCTTATGAAAGATCATATTTTTCGTCTGAGTAGTTGGCACCTGTTAACTCCTCCGATTCAAATACTATAGTATAAAACTGAAATTTAGTCGATTTTTTTCTAAACATTTAAATCTAAAAAAGGCGGAAGAGTCTACTTATTTTTCCATGTCGTTGTACTTTGAAGGAATCGCTTGCTTTAATCTTATAAAATTAGAATATCCAGCCATTTTAGGCAATAAAAAATAAGGTTCCTATTGGAGTCCGCGCCTCAAGATAAAAATGATTGCATATTAAAATGCTAACAAATAATTATTTCGTATATCAAAAATTAAGAAGCAACTACTTTTGAGCTGAAAAAACCCCAGTGCCCCCCGAAGATACAGAATTCAGTATTGCTTTCTAACTTGTCATTTTTTTCTATTTACAGCAATATAGTGGTCATAATCGCTGTCCTTCCAGGGCATACCGCGTTTGAAAGAATAACGCCAGGGATAGACCTGTTCACCTTTATCATTCTTGATCTTGGTGACATTTCCCACAGGACGGCCCGGATTGCCTACCATAATGGTCATGTCCGGAACATCCTTTGTGAGCGTGGTACCAGCACCGATCAGCGCATCCTGACCGATATGCAGTCCCGGCAGCACCACCGTACCGGTGCACACCACAGCAAATTTCTCCACCGTAACGCCATCCAGAGTTTCGCTGGGGGGCGTCGGGTCATTGGTCAGAACCACATAAGGATAAATCCAGACAAAGTCTTTCAGAGTTGCCTTCATGCCAATATGAACGTTGCTGTGCATATGCACGTAATTTCCAATCTGGCAGTCTCCCTGCACATCAGAGAGCGTCCCCAAAATCACATGCTCTCCCATATGGGTCTTTTCCCGAATTGTAACCCGATGACCGGCCTGGAAATAAGGACCGATTTCGGTGTCGCCATAAATAATAGCACCGCTACGGATCAATGCGTGCTCCCCGATCGTCAACGGATGTTTTTTGTTGACATTACCATCGAAGAAGTCCTGGAGGAACTCGCCCAGAATGGAGTTCGCTCCAACAAAGCTATTTGCCCCCAGCGTAACGTTTTCTTTGATAATCGTGTTGTAATCAATATAACAATTATCCCCGACAACAACATGATCTTCAATAATAACGCCATCACGAAGCGTAACATTTTCCCCAATCCGTGCGGTTGCGGCAATTGTAACGTTTTTCCCGATATTGGACATACTGTGCCTCCTGTGGTTTGGATTATCGATTAACCCATGAAATTGTTCAGATTTTCGATGACCCAATCGACTTGCTCTTCGGTCATACCATAGAACATGGGCAGGCTGAGTTCGGTGGCGCTGATCTCCTCGGCGATGGGCAGTGCACCTTTGGGAATATTCAGTTCCGCATAAGCCCCCTGCAGATGCATGGGAATGGGGTAATGCTTATTGTAGCCGATATCCGCCTTTTTCAGATGCTCTTCCAGGGCATCACGCTGCTTGCAGCGGATGGCAAAAATATGCCACACATGCTCGCAGCCCTCTTCCACCTTGGGCAAGACGATCAGCGGGTTGCGGATTTCCGCCAGATAGCGCGCCGCAATCCGGCGGCGTTCCTGGTTCATGCGATCCAGGTGGGGCAACTTTGCGGCCAGGAAGGCTGCCTGCATCTCATCCAGACGGGAATTCTGACCCTTGTAGATGTGATGATACTTATAATCGCTGCCGTAATTGCCCAGGGCACGGACCTTGGCGGCCAGATCGGGATCATTGGTGGTCACGCCGCCGGCATCGCCCAGGGCCCCCAGGTTCTTGCCGGGATAAAAGCTGAATCCGGCAGCATCCCCCAGAGATCCGACACGCTTGCCCTTGTACAGAGCGCCATGCGCCTGGGCCGCATCCTCAATCACTTTCAGGCCATGCTTGTGGGCGATTTCCAGGATGGGGTCCATATCCGCCGGATGGCCGTACAGATGCACCGCCATGATGGCTTTGGTCTTATCGGTCACCTTTTCCTCGATCCGGCTGGGATCAATGTTGTAATAGTCCAGAGTGGGCTCCACAAAGACCGGCGTGGCTCCCACATAGGAAACCGCCAGCGCCGTGGCGATGAAGGTATTGGAAGGGACAATGACCTCGTCCCCTTCCCCAATATCGTAAGCACGCAGGATCAGCATGAGGGAATCCAGGCCGTTTCCGCAGCCGACACAGTACTTGGTGCCGCAGTATTCCGCAAATGCTTTTTCAAAGGCCTCGTCCTCATGGCCTTCGATATACCAGCTGTTCTCGTAAACCCGGGTGAAAGCCCCTCTCAGCTCGCTGTCCAGCTCTTTTTCCAGGGGGCGGAAGGATACAAACGGAACATTCATGTTATTATCTCCTTTTATACTGCAAAAATTATACTTCGTGTCTAGTTAGGTGTTTATCCGCCAGTTTGGCAGCCACTTTTAAGATAAACGCAGCAATACGACAGATATAGTAGAATAAGCCAATAATTAAAACCTGCAAAAGCCAGAAGGCCAGGAAACCTGTTCCCAACGCAAACACTGAATTCTGGTATATTCCTTCTATTTGGTATCCAACTTCCAAGTAACGCATGACAAAAAACATGAAGTACACCACAAAACATAGGACCCCTGCTGCCAGCAAAGAAAATTGCGGTGTTCCGACTCTTGTCAAACCCCGGCTGTATCTTTTCAACCTTGCCGCAAGTTTTAATAACTTTGGTTCCAGGCGGTACTTTAGTTTATGCCACCTGGTCTTGGGAAACGTGATTTCGTAAGACCGTTTGATGCGTTCCCATTTTTCCAGCATCTTTTTCCTGTCTTCCGGCAAAAGACGATCCTGATAGGGCAAAATTTCCCTCTCGTAAATAAGGACTTCATCGTAGCGGTACCGACGGTATGTTTCCGTGATTTTTTTCGGTTCGCTGTGGCTGACGCCGCCGTCACGGTGTCGTGCTCCGACCATATCGTCAATCCAGTGCACCCGGATTCCGGCGCGGGAAAAGCGAAGGAAGAAAGAGGCATCTTCAATGATATAGTAAGTTGTATCGTAAGGTCCCACCCGGTCATACAGCGATAACCGGTAGCAGGTACTGGTGGTGGGAATGGTGAAGGTGTGACTCATTCGGGAAAACAGCTCCGCTGGTGTTCCGTCCCGGATAGCCTTTACCCCGCTTTCGTCCGGTGCATAATCCATGACATAACCCAATTCCGAACCACACATGGCCGTACGGCTGGACACCACCATGGCATCCTCTCCCAGCCGTTCAAATTCATCTGCATACCGCTGGAGAACCGTCTCGTCGTCCAGGGCATCGTCTGCCGCCATGTACATAATATAGGTGCCGGTGGCCCGCTGCCGTACCGATTCGATATTTTTGACAGTTCCCAGATTGGTCTCGTTGTTGTGGATATCCACATGAACCAGGTTCTCCCGTTTGTGCGCATCAATATAGGCGCTCAGCTCTTCCTGGTTAAAATCAGAGGAACCATCATTGGCAACCAGCAGTTCAATAGCCGGATAGGTCTGCTGCAACACCGAATCGACTGCCTCAAAAATGTACCGATAGTTATTGTAAGAAACGATGGCAAAGGAGAAAACCGGTTTCTGTGTCCGTTCCTGCGTAGGGGACGGAACTTTCTGCCGCATCACTTCACTCCTCCTCTTCAGCCGTCGCCACGTAAGCCTTGAACGCATCGTAGTCCCGGATATAATCGTCCGGATCATAGTACTCACTGGCCGCTACACAGAGGACAGAATTTTCCTGGTTCCAGATCATATCCCGCCACATGTTGTGCTCGACGATCAGCCCCTTATCGGGCGCATCCAGCAGAACCTCTGCTGTCTCCTTACCATTGTCAAGCTTGATTGTAATGCTTCCGTAGGGGCAGAAAAGAATCTGGCGCAGCTTTTTATGCGCATGCCCGCCCCGCTGGGTCCCTGCAGGAACACCGTGAATGTAATAAATGCGCTTGATAGCGAAATCCAAATCGTGTTTTGCCTCAAAAAAGGACAGGGTTCCCATTCCAGGCGTAGTCACACTTTTGATGGAGATGGTTTTGACTGTCATTTATTGTTCCTCCTCTTGCAGGTGATAAATTCTCTCCAGCTCTTCTATTCGGCCATTGACCGGAGGTTGGTATGCGTTCTGCTTCCGCTTGAACGGAAGCCACTGGGGTACAATGGTGTGTCCGATCAATCCGCGCAGGATTTTTGACCTGCGCTCATCGTTGAAGAAATACAGGTTGGCCAAACAGACCATCCGGTCCCGGGGGAACTTTTCCCGGAGCAGGCGCAGCATGGCTTTCCAGTCTTTCAGCATCCGCGCTTGAGAGGACGAAACGCCCGTGTTGTCCTCGTACCAGCAAACGATCCGGTCATAGCAATGAATGTGGATTTTTTCCACCGAAAACATCCGAAGCGAAAAGTCCTCCGCATAGCGTACCCGGCCTTTCATCTCCTCCAAAGCCTGCCGTAGCAGACTAGTGCGGTAGAATGCACAGGCGCCGCTGATGCCGTCATCATACAAAAGCATATTCCGCTTGATGGCTTGCGGCCGGTAATGCTCGACAGCATAGCAGCTGCGGTCAAAAGGCGTCTGTCCGGGCAGCTGGCGCAGCTGCGGCTCCTGGGTATAGTAGGCCGCTTTGCCGAATGCGGCCCACACGTCATCCCTGCGGCAGCACGCCTTGATCCATCGCACCGTACCGGCGTCATACAGATAATCCCCCGGAGAAATGGCATAGACCCAGGTTCCTCCGGCATGGGATACACCATTCCACAGATTCCAGACGGTTCCCCGATTTTCCGGCAGGGTGAGCAATTGCGCCTCCCGTCCATATTTGTTCAACAGCGCCCTGGTGGAATCGAACCGCTTGTTTCGGGAACCGTCATCCGCAATGATCAGCTCGAAGTCCTGATCATCCTGTGTCAGAATTGAAAGCAATGTACGTTCCAAAGCGGCACGGTCCGGTTCATACTGCACAACAACGATTGAAAGCATCCTTTTTCTCCCAAGACATATCTGCAACGATGACCGGATGCCGTCAACAGCGTTACAGGGAACTGTCTCCAACATTTCAAATCGGCATACGTATACAGTTTAATGTTTTCATTATAGCATACCCTCCCTTTGATTTCCACAATATTTCCTTTGAAGGTCATATTTTACATGAAATTTATAAAATTTATTATCGAACAAGAAAACTCCTCATTTCAAGCACCTTGAAACAGAAACTTGCCGCCCGGTATTGACAACTGTATATATACCGTATATACTGTGTATATAGGATATGAACAGTTCATCTTCCTGCCCGAAGGAGGCACTCCATGGAGCTTTACATTTCCAACGCCGACGGCGAGCCGATCTACGCGCAGATCACGCGTCAGATCAAGGACAAAATCCTGGCCGGCGAACTGAAAGAAGGCGACGCACTGCCCAGCATCCGTCTGCTGGCCAAGGAGCTGCGCATCAGCGTCATCACCACCAAACGCGCTTACGAAGACCTGGAAGCCGAAGGCTTTATCCGCACCATGCCGGGACGCGGCAGCTTTGTGGCGCCGCAGAACCCGGAACTGCACCGGGAGGAAAGTCTGAAACAGGTGGAAGGACATTTGCAGAATGCCATCGAGGCCGCCCGCCGGGGCGGGATCTCTCTGGCGGAAGTAACTGAAACATTACAGCTTTTGTGGGAGGGCTGAGCCATGCCTTACAACGCAGCCGAACTGCACGGTGTGCAGAAAGTGTACAAAGATTTCAAGCTGGGTCCGTTGGATCTGACAGTGCCTGCGGGGACCATCGTGGGGCTGGTGGGAGAAAACGGCGCCGGCAAGACCACCACCCTGAAAATTCTCACCGGAGTCAATCCGCCGGACGGTGGTCGGGCCGAACTGCTGGGCGGTCTGCCCAAAGACCCGGAAGTCCGGGCCCGACTGGGCGTAGTGTTCGAGGAAGCCTACTTTTATGAAGGGATGAACGCTGCCCACATCGGCCGCAGCATGGCGGGCATTTTCGGTGCCCGGTGGGACGCCGGCGCCTTTTCCGGATACCTGAAGCGATTCGGTCTGGAACCGGACAAAAAGATCAAAGAGTACAGCCGCGGCATGCGGATGAAGCTGAGTCTGGCCACAGCCCTCGCCCACGCGCCGGAGATGCTGGTGCTGGACGAGCCCACCGCCGGACTGGACCCGGTGGTGCGTGGGGAGATCCTGGACCTGTTTCTGGAATTCATCCAGGATGAACACCACACCATCCTCATGAGCAGTCACATCACCAGCGACCTGGAACAGATTGCCGATTCCATCGCCTATCTGCACCACGGGCAGCTGCTTTTCCACGAGGACAAAGATGCGCTGATGCAGGAATACGGTCTGCTGCGCTGCAGCGAAGCAGACCTGCACCGTCTGCCCGACGGCATGGCTGTCTTTACCCGGCGGAGCGCTTTCGGGTGTGAGACTCTGGTCAAAGGCCGGGAAGCGGTTCTGCGCCTGCTGCCGGGAACCGTGTGCGACCCCGCCGGCATCGATGATATCATGCGTTTTTACAGCGGGAGGGATGGGCAGTGAGAGGGCTTTTGTACAAGGACTGGAGCGTTCTTGCCGGTCAGTACAGGAAAAATATCCTGCTGCTTCTGGTGGTGTATCTGGGTATGGCTTACCTCTTCGATATGCCCTTCATGCTGTATGCCCTGGTGTTCATGCTGGGGATCTACACGCAAAGCGCCGTCAGTTTTGATGAAAAAAGCCACTGGGATATGTACGCCCACACCCTGCCGGTAAGTCCGGCGGCCATCATCGGCAGCAAGTACCTGCTGGGCCTGTTGGCCATTGCCGGTGGTTTTTTGATCGGACTTGCTGCCTTTCTGTTCTTTCCCGACATTGCCCGCGGCACCATGGGCATGGAGGAGGCATTGGTGGGAATGCTGGCGGCCACTGCCCTGGCCCTGCTGTATTTCTCGCTGAGTCTGCCCCTCTCCTATCAATTGGGCAGTGAACGGGCCCGGACTGCCGTGATGGTGTTGATCCTGCTGCTGGCGGTGCTGGCCACGGCGTCCACCGTGCTGCTTTCTTCGGAGCAGCTGCAGAACCTCCAGCGTTTTTTCGGCTTCCGGGGCCCTGCCGAGATCTGGGATTCCGCTCAGGAGCAAACGCTGGTAATGGATGTAGAGTACGGATCCGTATATCAATGGGCCCGGAACCTGCATTTCTGGTGGCTCATCGTCGGTGGAACCGCGGGCAGCGCCCTGCTGTACGCCGGCAGCTGGTTGGTCAGCATTGCCATCTACAAGCACAAACAATTTTGATGGAACAACTGCCGGTCCGTTCAGGGCTGCGCTGGTTTCCGGGAGGAATTCGCCATGTTGGGTTTGTTATACAAAGACCAGGCAACCATCTGGTCCAGCTACCGCAAAAATTTTCTTCTGGTCGTTCTGCTGTATACGGTCATGGCATTTACCATGGATATGAAATTCATGCTGTTTGCCCTGCTTTTCATCGGCGGCCTCTACACCACCTCCGCCCTGGTCTTTGACGAGCAAAGTCACTGGGATACCTATGCACGCACCCTGCCGGTATCCGGCCGACAGATCGTCGGAGCCAAATATCTTCTGGCCTTGCTCTGGATGGCAGCCAGTTTTGTACTGTCATATGTCCTTCTCACCCTTTGTGATCTGTTCAAAGGGCAGGTGGCGGAAAATCTGCTGTACAACCTGACCGGATGCCTGGTCACGTTGGGATTGGTCATGGCCTATTACGCTCTGGGGTATGTCCTTTCTTATAAAATCGGTGCGGTCCGGGCACGGTCCGGCGTTATTCTGGCCATTGCCCTGATTATCGCCATCGCCCTTGTGGGCTCCAATGCCCTGGAAAACACTTCTTTTTTCTCCTTTCCCCTGTTGGATGAAACCACCCTGCTGGTTTTGATTGCGGGAGGGTCTCTCGCCGTAGGGCTGGTGCTGTTTATCCTCAGCTGGGTGGTGAGCACCGCCATTTACACAAAAAAGGAATTCTGATATTTCCGTTTTCGACTTGACAAACCGACCCCTGTGCAGGTATAATAACAAATACCGTGCAGGTGTCGTACAACGGCTAGTACATCAGCCTTCCAAGCTGAGGACGAGGGTTCGACTCCCTTCACCTGCTCCAAAAGAGAAAGTCCATGGCGTATCCCGCCATGGACTTTTTCTTTTGGATTTGCTGTGAAGAGGAGGCGAACAGGCCGGCGCACCGCAGTGCGCAACCAACAGTCCCGCGGACTGTTGGTTAGGCCGCGGGAGACTCCCTTCACCTGCTCCACGTCGGAATGGACTGCGCTCCATTCAAAAAGCCCGGGGTATGCCCGGGCTTTTCTCATGCCGCTCCGTCATTCCTCCTTTTCCCCACAAAACTTTGCCCTGCAAAGTTTTCCGGGGGCCCGAAAAACATCTTGTCCATGGCGTATCCCGCCATGGACTTTTTCTTTTATTCAGGTATACGGACAAAACGCAAAGCCCGCTCCCCCATCCGGTATATGCCGGAAGGAGGGAGCGGGCTTGGATTGTTTCAGTGTCCGTTTTCCACCTGACTGGTTCCCTGTTCCATCAGGTAGGTGGCAATGAGGTCCGCCGTATGAAGTTTGACCGCCAGCGGATACCGGTTGTAAGCGTCGCTGATGGCATAGCTGCCGCCGCGCACCGCATCGTCAAAGCCGCCCATATGCCAGCGGATGGCCACCGCTTCGTCGGTCTTCAGACGCATGAAGTGTTCAATGAGATACACGCTCTTTTCACCGTGGCCATAGGGAAGCTGATCCGCCACCTGATAGAACGGCACCTTTTCCCACTGTCCGGTGGCGTCGTTCTTCACGTTGCGGGTGCTGACCTTATAAAAGTTGGCTTTGCACACATCGTGCAGCAAAGCGCACACCGCAAAGGTCTCGGGGTTATCCCCCTCCCCAAAGAAATGCTGCATCATGGCATGATAGACATTGATGCTGTGCATGACCAGACCGCACTCACACGCACCATGAAATTTGGTGGACGCCGGCGCACGGAAAAAGTCGGTGCCGTCCAGCCACTTCAGAAGGCGGTCGGCGCCGGGGCGGGTGATATTCTGATTGTACAGCTCGATAAACTGCTGGCGATAGTCTTCCATCACAGATCCATTTCTTCCAGGATGCCCTTGAGGGTGACCAGTTCTTCCCGGGTCATGCTGATGCCCTTGCCCATCTTGCTGCCGTCCGGTGCCCAGTCGCGCAGGTCATACTTGGGCTCTTTGCCGTTCCAGCTGACCATGTTCAGCTGACGTTCCCAGCCACTGGTGTTGGTGGACAGCACAGCGATGCGCTCGGTAATTTCATACTTGAATTCTGCCATTTTTGGTTGGCTCCTTTTGCGAAGTTATTTTTGACGTTATCATCATAGCGGATTCCCGCTCAAAAAGCAAGGGGTCTCAGTCCACCCGCACCGCCAGAACCGCAAAACGCTCGTCGGTATAAAAGCTGGATGTCCCGCAGGTGGAAAGGGTCAGCAGCTGGTCCCCGTATTCCGGAACCACGCCGGTATCGTACAGGGACAGGGCCATAATGGCATCCACCCGGCGCTGCCAGTCGGCGCGGCTGTCCGCATCAAAGAAGGTATAGTAGGGCCATTCGTCGGCGCCCAGGGTGGTGCGGATGACCGCCGCCACCTGCCAGGTCCCGGGTGTGGTCAGGGTGTCAAAGGTGAAGGTGGGATGTTCGGCACAGAAGGCCGGGTCCGCATACCGGTCCAGCTCTCCCAGCATGGTATCATCACTCATGTTATGACCGTAAATCAGCCAGTTGGCGGTGGGGTCCGGCCCCAGGCTGCAGCGCTCATCCAGAAAAAGGGTGCCGGAAACGGCATACAGCTTATCAAACCCGCGGCGCAGGTAATATTCATTATCTCCGGGGGTCTGCATGACGGGATAGTTGATATCGGTGCCGTCGATGCGCAGCCAACCCACCATATCGCTGTTCTGTTCATACAGATCCCGGTACTGGGGCAGGATCTCCGCCTCCGGCAAGGGACTGGGTGTGGGCTGCGTTTCCGCCTTCTCGGCGGATTCGGCCGTTCCCTGTCCCGCCAGGGCATCCACCGTGGCAGGGCGCACGGCCACGGTGGGACGGGGAGCTGTTTCTGCGGTGGCTGTCTCCGCGGTGGCCACCGCCGGCGGCGGTGCGGGCTGTCCGCCCCGGAACACCGTCTGGCGCAGGACCAGAGCCGCCGCGCAGCACAGGGCCAGAATGCCGCCCCAACGCAGCAGGCGGGCATGGCGGCGCTGTTTCTGCCGCAGGACCTTGCGGGCACCGAAGGGATAATAAGCACTGTCGCCCTGCAGGCGGCGGTAACGTTGTTTGCGGAGCATACAGCAAAAGCCTCCTTGGGGCAATGTGTGAAAATGAAACAGGGCGCTCACCGCGTGCCTGCCGTCCGGTTCCTCAAGAAACCGGACCGGCAAACGCGCCGTGCGCGCCCCTGACGATCCAGGTTATGGTCAGATACGCCGCAGCATCAGCAAGCCGGCGGAACAAATCAGAATCAGCCCCAGCACCCCGGCAAAATATACCACCGGGAAATCTCCGGTCTCAGGCGTGTCCACCGCGGAAGGCTGGGTTTCGGCCGCGGAAGAATCCTGCGCCGGCTGGGAGTCGGTGACATTATCCGCATTGGCGTACGTCTCGGTCACCTTGACCGGCTCACTGCGGACGTTGCGGGACGAAGAAGCCGTAGGAGCAGCGGTCGCTTCGGGCTCAGCCGAAAGCAGATCTCCGCCGCACGCGGCACAAAATACCATCAGCGCGGCAATCAAAACCACGCAAAGAAAACGCTTCAACGGGAAGCTGACCTCCTTTTTTTAACGCAGGCGTAACAAAGCCAGACAGTCCACGGGATATGCAGGCTGCTGCGTTCAGAGCGATCAGACGGCAGAGCCGTCAAAACAAGTGGGACAACCCAATCAGCCAAAATATTCTGACTATAAATATACCATGCAGGCGTCTTTTCGTCAAGGGAATGGCAAAAATAAGTTACGAAACGGTATCAAGCCGAAGCATCGGCACCGCCAAGATCTGCCATATACGCATCGATGCGCTGGCTGAACAGTTCGGGCCAGCGGGCGTCATATTCCGCAAAGACCTGCTTGTAGTAATCGGCTTCGGCCGCATCGGGAGGGGTGAGCCGCTCATAGCAATAGAGCACGATGCCATTCTGCAGCGGAAATTCGGTCACATAACGGTAATGACTGCTGCTGGGCGTAGAACTGCGCAGAGCAAGATTGACGGCGCCCACCAGACCGCCCTCCTCCAGCTTATCGGTCACCATCACATACTTGGAGGACCAGATGCCGGTGGGGAAACCATGGGTGGACGGCACGCTGTTTTCCCACAGGATCATGCTTTGCAGCTGGGGATGGGCCGGGTCGCTGTAGGCGAAGGTGGAACCGCTGTATCCGTCGGTGTCAATATTGATATAGACGGTCTCCTCTTCCGCACAGTTATTCAGCACAAAATCAGTGACCGCCTTCATGGCGTCCAGGTCCGTGCGCCGGGTCAGGTCCAGGCTTTCGCCGCTGAGCAGAACGGTGGAAACGCTGGCCCCCGGCAAACGCAGGGTGTTGCCTGCATTGACCGCCAGGAAAAACGCCAATGCAGCTGTACAGCCCCGCATGGCCCAGGCGGACCGGATGGCGCAGATACCGGCAGCAGCGCCGAACAAGCCCAGCAGATACAGCGGAGCCAGGATCAGGCTTTGGTGATCCCCCAGGGACTGGGTTCGGGTGAAGAGCACCATGGCCAGCAGCGAGGCTGCCGCTGTGACGGCCGCGGGTCCCCGGGCCCGCCTGTGCCCCAGCAGGGTCAGCAGCCCCAGCAGAGCCGCCAGCAGCCAGAGGATGCCCTGGGTTTTCAGCTGGCCCAGGCAGTTTGCCGCAAAGCCGCCGCCGTAATAGGCGCCGTAGATATCGGCATAGTCGGTGGTTAGAATGGTCCGGAAGGTGGGCAGCAGCACCACAAGGATGATGACCGCAGAAGGCAGACCGAACCGCAGCAGGTTGGCCAGCACCGGGCGGAATTTCTTCCGGCGGGCCGCTCCCCCAAGGACGGCCAGGGTGTAGCAGAGGTAAAAGGCCACGATCCAGAACATATACCAGCGCCGGGTGAGGATCAGGGCAAAGGTAGCGGCAAAAAGTGCCGCCAGCCGGGGCCATTCCAGGGTATCAAACCGATACTCCGCACACAGGAGCAGGATGATGGCCACGAATGTCAGGCCGAAGGCGTCCGGCATGCCATGGGTGGCAGGCCAGAGGAACATGGGCCACAAGACCATGATCCCCATGCACAGCAGGTAAAACGTCCCCTGCCGGACCGCAGAGAGTCCGGGCCTCACCACCGCCAGAAGCCGCTTGGCCAGCATGAGCAGGGCCGTCCACATGGGCACAAAGCAGGTCAGCGCATAACTGAGCATGAACATGTTGATGGTGCGGGGCAGAAGCAGGTAGGGCAGGCTGATGAACAGGTTCATGAACATCTTGTAATCGGCGGTCAGAAGGTTTTCGGCCAGGTTGCTGACGCCGTAAAAACCGCTGGTGGCAAAGCTGTTGAACAGCAGGTTCTGCTTGGCATAATAGTTGATGGCGTCTTCCCCATAAACCGTGCGCCGGTAGAACACCAGACCCGCAATCACCGCAAGGCCCACCACGACCCCTGCCAGCAGGCACCGGCGGAACACTTTGTCATGCCGCCAGTCCTCCCCGGGGAAAGAGAGCTTCCATGCGGTTGCCAGCAGCAGCCAGAGGGTACCGGTACACAAGACCCACAGAAGCAGGACCAGGAACAATCCGCCATAAGCCGTGATGGCGCCGCCGGCAAGGATCCCGACGAACAGGAGCACCCCGTACACGAGCCAGCGCACGGGGGCGCGCAGAGAGGCCAGCATGCGGCCGAAGCGGTCCCCGGCACGGTGGATGGATTGCAGAATATGTGGCAGCGGCATGGTGATTTTCTCCCATAAAGAAAGGCCGCGGCCGTCAAGAGGCGGCCACGGCCTGTTGCATGTATTACTGTTTGGAATGCTTGTCCAGACGCTTCATGGCATCTTCCAGCTCCTCCGACACCGGACGCAGTGGGGCGGAACGGCGCAGCCGCCGGACAGGCTCCGATGCGGCAGGCGAAGCGGCGGGATGCACGCGGCGCGGTGCCACCTTGGGGCGGGCGGGTGCCGCCGAGGCGGATGGCTGGGGCTGGGCAGCCGGCTTTTCCACCGGACGTAGTTTTCCGAAAGACCGCATATCTGCTCCCAGTTCCTCCAGATCCTTGCTGGTATCGTCCAGCGCCTGATAAATGGCACCGGTGGCATTTTCCAGATCCATGGAAGCGGAAGCCAGCTTTTCATCCACGCGGGTCAGACGATCCCGCAGCAGCTGCACACCAGCAGCCAGAGCGCGGGCGTTGTCCGCCATGCGGGCCTTCTGGTCATCCTCCTGCTGGCGCAGGCGGCGCTCGGCGCTTTCGGCGTTCAGGCGGGCGTCGGCCAGAATCTTTTTGGCTTCGATGCGGGCCTGCTCGGTCACGGTGACCGGTGCTGGCTCCTCCTTGGGAGCCGGTTTGGGGGCGTCCTGGGCCGAAGCGGCAGGAGCGGGCGCCGGTGTGGCTGCCATGGTGGGCATGCCCCCTTTGGGGATCATGGCCTCCATCTCTGCCACCTGCTTTTCCAGATCCCGCTTCTGGAACTGCAGACTCATGATGGTCTGCTGTCCATCCTTATACTTGTTCTGGAAATTGCTGGCACGCTCTTCCGCCTCCCGGAGCTGGGTGACGGCGTCACTGCCGGCCTTTTCGGCTGTTTCGGCGCGCTGGGTGGCCTGGTTCAGTTCTGCCTGCAGCTTTTCCACGCAGCGGCGCGCATTTGCCTGTTCCTTTTTCAGTTTGTCAAGCTGGGTGTTCAGATCGTCGATGGTCTGCTGGTATTCCAATTCACGCTGCTGGGTCTCATTGGCCAGCGCATTCATGTAAGCCAGCACATCATTTTTATCAAAGCCCAGCATGCTCGTGCGGAACCCCTTTTCCTGAATGGACGGGTCCTTGGACGGCATAGCGCTCCTCCTCATGTATAAAAGGCACCATACCCGCCGCAATGCGGCGGGCTGCCCGGTATTTCAACATCCGCAAGACCGGGCTGTGCACGGTCGTATGATCAGGAACGCTTGTTCAGGATGCTGAGCAGATCGTTGAAGTAATCGCCGTCATCCTCTTCCTCCTGCTCGGCGGGCTTGCTGCTGCCGGTGGGAGTGACCTCGGTGTTGAAGATCACCGGGCTGGGAATGACCGGGTCCACGGTCGGCGGCGGGGTGGGCATGGCAGGCTGCTGCACGGCAGGCTCGGCCTGGGCGGCAGGAGCGGCGTTCTTGGCGGCCATCTGGGCATGCATGGCAGCCTGGATGGGCTCATCCACGCCCGGCGTGTTCTCAAAGCCGGTGGCCACGACGGTGATGTTCATCTCATCAGCCAGACGCTCGTCGAAAGCGGTACCCCAGATGATGTTGGCATCCGGGTGGGCAGACTGGGTAATCATGGAAGCGGCGGTCTCCACATCGTCCAGGCCGATATCCGGGCTGGAAGTGATGTTGATGATGACACCGCGGGCACCGGCGATGCTGGTTTCCAGCAGCGGGCTGGAGATGGCAGCCTTGGCGGCGTTTTCGGCCTTGCCGGCGCCCTTGGCGACGCCGACACCCATGTGGGCGAAGCCGGCGTCCTTCATGATGGAGCGCACGTCGGCAAAGTCCAGGTTGATGAAAGCCGGAATGTTGATCAGGCTGGAGATGCTCTCCACGCCCTGACGCAGCACGTTATCCGCGGCCTCGAAAGCGTTCATCAGGGTGATCTTTTCCTGACTGATGAGCTTCAGGCGCTCGTTGGGGATGACGATCAGGCTGTCCACATGCATCATCAGGTTGGCGATGCCCTGTTCAGCCAGACTCATCTTGCGCTTGCCCTCAAAGCTGAAGGGCTTGGTGACGATGCCGACGGTCAGGATGCCCAGGTCATGGGCAGTCTCGGCCACCACGGGAGCCGCACCGGTGCCGGTGCCGCCGCCCATGCCGGCGGTGATAAAGACCATCTGAGCGCCTTTGAGGGCGTTGGCGATCTCGTCCTTGCTCTCCTCTGCTGCACGCTGGCCCACTTCCGGGTCAGCGCCGGCTCCGCGGCCCTTGGTCAGCTTGGCACCAAGCTGGACCTTCTGGGTCGCCTTGGAGTTGATCAGGGCCTGCTGGTCGGTGTTCATCGCAACGAATTCCACGCCGCCAAGGCCTGCATCGACCATGCGGTTGACAGCGTTGCCGCCGCCGCCGCCGACGCCGATCACCTTGATGTTAGTTACATTCTGCATCTCTTCATCGAGAACGAACGCCATGAGTGTATCCCCCTAAACAGTTGTTAGTTTCGATGGGCCCGACAATCCGGGCCGCCGCAATGCGGTTATGACCCAGAGGCACACTGGCCCTGTATTTTTAACATATAACTGATTATTAGAATACCAAATTCCCAACACAATTTCAATAGCTGCGGCGCAAAAAATCAAAATTTGCGCCGCAGCCCGTTGAAATATCCAAAAGAGTTTACATGGCAGCGCGGATTTTATCGCATTTGCATAGCAGAGGCAGTTTTCATCGTGGCATCGCTCATTGTTTTGACATATGTGCAGTGCGCACCCAGGGTCGCCAGCTCCGCGGGCAGGTCCTGATAGCCCCTGCGGATGTGACCGGAGTCCATAACGGTCCCCGTTCCCCCGGCTGCCAGCGCCGCCAGCACCAGCGCGGCCCCGCCCCGCAGGTCGGGGGCCGTCACGCAGGCGGCATGCAGCTGCGCGTCGCCGCCGATCCACAGGTCCCGGCCATCGGCCCGGACCCGGGCGCCCATGGCCGCGAACCCTTCGGCACAGGCGAAACGGTTCTGGAACAGGGCATCATGGATATGGCTTTTGTCCCGGGCGCACAGGAGCACCGCTGCCGCCAGCGGCGCCGTGTCGGTGGCAAATCCCGGCCAGGCTCCCGTGCACAGATCCGCTCCGCCCCACAGCGGGATATCCGGGTCCCGGGCCGCCGTAAATCCGTCCGGTCCTGCGGTGATCTCACAGCCGGCGGTGCGCAGGAACCGCAGGAAAGGCGCCAGGTGCCCGGGGCGGCAGTGTTCCACCGCAATGCGTCCCCCCGCCACCGCCACCGCGGCGGCATAGGTGGCGGCGGCAATGCGGTCAGGCAAAGGCAGGTGCACGCCGCCGCCCGGAAGCGGTCCCGCCGCCCCGCACACCCTGATCACAGGGGTGCCGGCCCCTTCGATCTGCGCCCCCGCCATGCGCAGAAAAGCGGCGGTATCTGCAATTTCCGGCTCACAGGCGGCACCGCGCAGCACGGTCTCGCCCCGGGCACAGGCGGCGGCCATCAGCAGGGTCAGGGTGGCACCCACGCTGGGAAGGCGCAGGGTGAAATCGACCCCGTGCAGAGGCCCATGCCGGCGCAGGGTCACCGCAGACTCACTCTCGGAGATCTCGGCCCCCATGGCGCCCAGCCCTGCCAGATGGATGTCAATGGGGCGGGGGCCCAGGCGGCAGCCTCCGGGCAGGGGCAGCTCCACCGTCCCCGCCCGCACCAGCAGCGGCGCCAGATAAAATACCGACCCCCGCATGGCCCCCGCCAGCTCCGGCGGGACATGGCCGCAGACTGCGGCAGGCGGGAGAAGGATATCCGGGCCACGGCGCACCGGTCCGGCCCCCACCGCCCGCAGCAGCGCCAGACTGGCATCCACGTCCGACAGCCTGGGTACCCCCCGCAGCACGCAGGGTCTGCTGCACAAGAGACTGGCCGCCAAAAGGGGCAGCACGCTGTTTTTGGCTGCTGCGGGGCGAATCCGGCCCTCCAGTACCCGCCCGCCCGTGATCTTGATCCGTTCCATCGCCGCACCGCCTTTCGAAATATCCGTCACACCATACCAATATATGCGTCATTCCGCCGAAAGTTACAAAAGCAGCGGCTGAAGCTGCACACCCCGCAGGGCACTTTCCAGGGCGTCCGGCAGCAGGGTGAAGTCGCTCTTCAGGCTGTGGGGCTTTTTGAAACTGTCATCCTGGCCGAAGGGCACAAAATAGATGTTTTTGCGCTGCAGCAGGGCGGCCAGACTGCCCGCACTGCCCGAAAGGCCGTCGTTGGTGGAGGGGGCCAGCAGAAGGGGCCGGCCGCCCCGCAGCATGCTCTTGGCCGCCAGGGTGACTGCCGTACTGCTGATCCCGTTGGCCAGAAGTCCCATGGTGGTACCGGTACAGGGGGCGATGACCATGGCCCGGGCCAGTTTCTGGGGGCCCAGGGGTTCCGCCTGCTGCAGGGTCGTCATGGGCGGGTGGCCGGTCATCTCTTCCAGAGTCCGGTACAGGGAAGCCGCCGTCCCGAACCGGGTATCCTGTGTGGCCGCGCTGGAACTGAGCAGCGGAAGCACATCCCATCCGTCCCGGCAAAGGCGCTGGATCTGGGGCAGCACAGCCCCGAAACTGCAAAAACTGCCGCACAGGGCAAACACCACCGCGCGGGGTGTATCCTGCCATGTCTGTGTCATACCGTCACCCTCCCCTGTTCCTGCAAGATGGTCAATATGGTCTGGGCGATGAGTTCCCCTGCCGTATCGGGTGCACATCGTCCCGGAAGCCCCGGGGCCAGCCGTGCCTGCAGGCCCATGGCCTGGGCGGCGTCAAAATCCACACCGCCCGGAGCGCTGGCCAGATCGATGATCACCGCCCCGCGGGGCAGGCATCCCAGCAGCTGGGCCGGGAGCACCAACGCCGGGATGGTATTGACCACCGCATCAAATCCGGGCAGAAGCCGGTCCAGGGCGGTCAGCGGTGCCGCGTGGCAGCCGCAGCACCGGGCCCCGGCCCGCTGGTCGGCGCTGCGGGCCGCCACCGTGACCCTTGCTCCCAGCGCAGCCAGACGTCGGGCCACCGCCTGCCCCACCCGGCCGAAGCCCAGCACCAGGACCGGGCTTTCCCACAAGGTGCGGGTGCGCATCTGCATGAGCAGGCACAGGCACCCTTCCGCCGTGGGGACCGCATTCAGGCTGGCCAGTTCGCTGCGGGTATAATAGTCCACCGGCACCCCGCCGGTACGCTGGATGGTGCTGCGTGCCTGCGGCGCCATGAGTCCGCCGAAGACCGGTGTGTCCGGCCGCATCCGGTGCAGAAGGTCCAGCTGTCCCGGCGTGATGGTGCGCAGAGGCATGGGCAGCAGAAGAAAATCGGCACGTTCCGGTGCCCCGCGGGTGCACCCGGCTTCCCGCAGAGCACGGCCGGCAGCCTGCTGACGGGCATCGCCGTCAGCCATACAAAATGTAAAGGACATATTTCCACCCCCGTGTTCTGAGCCATCTTATGCCCGAACGGCGGGCAGGGTGACGGAAAACCAGCTTTGCCGGCCTTTTGCACTGCGGAAGCGCCGGTTTTGACAAAAGAAAAAAGCCCCTGCCGAAGCAGAGGCTCTGAAAGCAAAAGATCAATAATGGTTGAGGGCGTCACATTCACCGCGCCAGACAGAGAGCGGTTCCACCGGGACGGTACCCACACGGACTTCTCCGATGGTGGTGCGGTCCGTCTGGGCGATCTCCTGCCCTTTCTTGACGGTGGCGCCCACCTTGACGGAAACGCTGCGCAGGCAATAGAAGATGCTCTTGACGCCGGCGCCGTGGTCGATGACCACCGTGTAGCCGGCGGTACCGCCCAGGTCTTCGGCCAGGACGACCTTGCCGGCCGCCGGGGCCAGCAGGCTGCTTTTCCGGGTGGTGGACACGATCACATTGTTGCTGATCCGTCCGGTGCCGGTGCCTGCCACCCGCTCGGACCGGGTGCGGCCCACGTACTCGGTGGTGCCGTAGGCCAGCTCCACTTCCGCCTTTTCGGTGAAGGGCAGATTGAAGCCGTCCTCCGTCCAGGCGGGCTGCTCGTCACCGGTCTTGAGCACCGCCAGTACCTTGGCCGGGGTATCACTTTCGGCAATATACGGGCTGGTCAGTTTGCTCTTGCTGGAATAATCCTTATACACATTGGCCCGGGCCTTGACGGTCAGGCTGAGTTCCTGTTCATAGCCCGCATAGCTGACGGTAATGGTGTAATCCCCCGGTTCCTGGTTGACCCCGATGGGCAGATAGCAGACCCAGTCGTTTTCGCCCTGGTGGAAGGCCGTGGCGGTCAGCTTGCTGCTGGCAGTGGGGGCTACCTGATCGGATACGCCCCCGCTGACCCGCACCGCCACCACACTGCCCTGGGTGGCAGACACGGTGTTCAGGCGGATGGAAGGCCGCAGACTGACCGTAAAGCTAAACAGATAGGTCTGCTTGCCGGAGACTTCCGCCGTGTGGCTGATCTTTTTCTCATTGCGGAAAATGACCAGCTCGGCGGTGTAGGTGTCGTTCTTGGTGAAGGTGTAGTTGCCGAATTCTTCGGCCGTGCCTTCAAACACCGACTCCCCGTCGCTGTCCTCCACCGTCAGCCTGGTGTCGCAGTCGGTGTGGCGCACGCTCAGGTCCACCTGTGCTGTCTCGATGGTCGCGGCGATCTGGGTGGGTTCCTTGGAGACGGTTTTGGCGTAGGTGCGCTTGAACACATTGGCCACCACCGGCACATGCCAGCTGTAGGAGGTAGGCTCCAGTTCCTCGCCGTTGAATTCGGCCGAGACCTTGGGGATGGAATCCGGCGTGGCTCCCTTGTACAGCCATGCGATGCCGGCACCGGCCACCACCGCCACAAACGCCACCACAAACGCGACCCACTTCAGCAGACTCCACATGCTGTCGCCGACGCGGCGGTGCAGCCGCCGCAGACGGGCGGGCAAAGACGGATCGGCGGAATCGGGGTCGCCCTCCTCCTCGCCGCTCCCGTCGGAGTCGGCGGTGTCCGGTTCGGGGATGGATTCTTCCTCCTCGATCTTTTCCACGATTTTTTCAATGGAAAGCTGGACCGTGCGGGTCATCTGTGCGGCGCGCTGCTGCTGTTCGGCCGATTCGGCCTCCCCGTCGGCCTCCTCCTCGGCTTCCTCAGACACGTCCTCCGCCCTGGAGGACACCTTCTCCTCCGCATCGTCCCCTTGGGGAATGTCCGGCGCCCGGGCCGGTTCGGCCTCCTCTGCCGGGTCTGCGGATTCAGCCGGTTCCGGTTTTTCCGGTGCACGGGGCGGTTCCTCCTCAGGCAGTTCCGGAAGTTCCAGCGCCTGCGGCCCTTCCGGGGCTGCCGGCTCTTTGTCCGGCTGCTGTGCCGGCGTTTCGGCGGGTTCTTCCGCCGGAGCCGGGGTCTCGGCCGCCGGGGCCGGCACCTGACCGGCGGGCGTCTCTTCCGGCCGGTCCGACGGGGAAGCCTCCGCCTTGTTCTCGGCGGGGACCTCCCCTTTCAGCGTCTCCCGGTTCTGTCCGGACTGTGCGGAAGCAGCACGCTGGGCCCCGCTCTTTTTGCGCCGGCGCCGACGCCTGTTATGTCCGGCCGGGGAACTGTTCTGTCCCGCGGCCGGTGCTTTTTCTTTTTCGAAAGTCTTTTCCTCCATAACTAACCCGTCCCATATCTATGCGCAACAACCAAACGGCGGCCGTGAAAAGGACACGCTCATTTGTTTTCCTGGTATTGTAAACCGCTGGAGCCCTTGATGGCCGCGGCGGGATCAACAGATTTATTGCCGATGCGCAGTTCATAAATCAGGTCATGCACATCGGTGGTGGTACCCACGGTGTCCCCGCGGGCAACGGTCTGGCCCTGCTGCACGCTGACGGTGCCCAGACCGAACAGATAGCTCTTGACGCCGCAGCCGTGGTCGATGACCACGGTGCCGCCGGTGAGGGCCAGTTCCCCTGCATAGGCGACGGTCCCGTTCTGCGGTGCGCTCACCGTGCTGCCCGGTTCCGCAGCGGCGTAGGTCAGCCCGGTGGAACGGCTGGTCACGGCGCCGTCGGTCATCAGACGGTCCCCGTACTGGGCGGTAGGCAGGCTGGTACAGGGGGCGGCAAAGGCACCCTGCCACAGTTTATCGCTGCTGCCCTGGGCATACAGCGGCCAGATGGCATTTTTGTACTGGTCGGAAGCACCGGGTACGGTGACCTCCGCCTCCGGTTCCACCTGCACAGTGGAGACCTTGTTTTCGGTGACCGAGAGGGCCAGCTGCTGGACCAGCTCCCCGCAGGTCAGTGTCAGCTCATGCTCCCCGCCGGAGGTGTTGTAGGTGATGGGGATGTATCCCATAAATCCGTCGGTGGTCTTGCGGAACCAGACGGTGCCCAGATCACTTTCCAGGGTGGGGGTACTGCCGTCCAGGATCCCGGTGACGGACACCGCCACCACCGTTCCCTGGGGTGCACTGGTGGTGCTGAGGGTGGCCTTGGGCTGGATGTTCACGGTATAGTTGACACGATAGGCATACCAGCCGGTGGAAACACCGTTCACATCCGGCTGGGCGTCCCGGTACAGGGTCAGGTCCAGCTGATACTGGCCGTTCTGTGTGTAGACATACTCCATGTAGGCGGAGGCGTCCCCCTGGGCGGCCACGGTACCGTCCGGACCGGTCAGGGTCATCTCCGAACGGTTGACCCAGTCGGGAAGGGTCAGCACGGGAGAGGTATCCCCCATATCTCCCAGCTTCTGGACCGTCAGGTTGGTCAGGCTGGAAAAATTGCGTTCCACCACATGTCCCAGCACCGGCACCGTCCAGTCATATCCGTTGGGTTCCAGAGTGGTCTCCCCGAGAGTGGGATGATTTTGCGGCAGCTTGTTTTCCCCCGTCATGGCATACAGGGCCGCGGCCGCCCCGCCCAGGAGCAGAGCGACCATCACAACCACCATCAGGAGCCAAAGCAGCAATTTTTTCATACCGGTTCCTTCCTGTTGCGGCCGAACGCCGAAAGCAAAAGCCGGGTACGGTCCGGGGTGCCCGAAGGCACGCCCCGGCCGCACCTGGCCGTTTCTGCACAGGTCTTATGCGGCGATGGAATCAGTCGGCAGACGACTCGTCGCCGGCTTCACCGTCTTCGGGCTTGGCCGGCTCGGTCTCGATGGGCTCGTAGATGGTGTCCTCATCCTCGTCGTCGTCAAACTCATTGTCGCTGTACAGAAGGCGCTCGTACTCGTCCAGTTCCTTTTCGCGGCGGCGCAGATACAGCGCAACGGCGGTCAAAACACCGGCCGCAGCCGCGATGAAAGCCAGAGCAACGCCAAACGTGGATTTTTTCATCATAATACATTCCTCCGAACCGGCGGGCCGCCAGGGCGGACCGCATTGTGTGGGCATGCCAAGCCCTTTGAGCGGGCATACCGGGGTCAGCTGCTTTTATTATAACCGACCCCGGATTAGAATACAACAACGCAAACGTAAAATTTTACCAACCGCTACCGGGAAAACCTGTGAAAATTTATTGATTTCCGGCTCCCGGCACATAAGCTGCAAAAGCACTTGGCACGGTGAAATTTCCCGTTGCATCGTCCGCACGGCCCCAGGCCAGACCTTCCGGCAGGTCACAGGCGGACGCGGTGCCCCGCCAGCCGGACAGCTCCCAGATGCGGTGGGTGAACACATGGCGGGCCGGTACCAGGGCTTCCTGCCAGGTGACGGCCACCCCCAGGGCTTCCAGCCGGCCGGCCAGTTCCTCCCGGGTCAGGCTTTCGCCCTCAAAGCACAGGGGCTGCCACAGATTGGCCAGCAGCCCCCGGGCCGGACGGCGCTGCAGCAGATACCCGGCCTCGCTTTCAATGAGGGCCACCGTGACCGGGACCTTTTTCTTTTCCTTCTTGGGCGGCTTCACCGGCAGGGAGGCCGCCCGTCCCGAAGCATAGCCGCTGCACAGTTCCTGCAGCGGGCAGACCTGGCACTGGGGCGCGCCAGGAACGCAGACCAGGGCGCCCAGCTCCATGAGGGCCTCATTATAAGGGCCGGGCGTGGCTTTGGGCATTTCCTCCATCACCCGCCGGGTGAACAGCTGTTTGGTGGCAGGGCGGGTGATGTCGGCATCATCATCAAAAATACGGGCAAAGACCCGCAGCACGTTGCCGTCCACCGCCGGGGCGGGAATGCCGAAGGCGATGCTGGCAATGGCGCCGGCGGTGTAATCCCCGATGCCGGGAAGGGCCCGCAGGGCCTCCCAGTCGGCAGGCAGTTCCCCGCCGTACAGGTCGCACACCTGTTGGGCGGCCTTCTGCATGTTGGCGGCCCGACTGTAGTAGCCCAGCCCCTGCCAGAGTTTGCGCAGGCGGTCAGGCGGGCAGGCCGCCAGGTCTGCCGGGGTGGGCAGCTCGGCCACAAAGCGCTCATAGTAGGGCAAAGCGGCGGCCACCCGGGTCTGCTGGAGCATGATCTCGCTGACCCAGATATGGTAAGCCGAAGGCTCCTGCCTGAACGGCAGAAGCCTTCGATTCTGTTCAAACCAGGGCAGCAGTTTTGCGGCGACGCCCCGCATCAGAAACCACCGCAGGTGCGCGGGAAGGGAATGACGTCACGGATGTTGGGGATGCCGGTGACGTACATCAGCAGGCGCTCGAAGCCCAGGCCGTAGCCCGCATGCTTGACGCTGCCGAACCGGCGCAGGTCCAGGTACCAGTCGTAGTCTTCCTGCTTCAGGCCCAGTTCCTGCATGCGCTGGGTCAGCACATCCAGGCGCTCCTCACGCTGGGAGCCGCCGATGAGCTCGCCGATGCCCGGTACCAGCATATCCGCGGCGGCCACAGTCTTGCCGTCGTCGTTCATGCGCATATAGAAGGCTTTGATCTCTTTGGGATAGTCGGTGACAAAGACCGGCTTCTGGAACACCTGCTCGGTGAGGTAGCGCTCGTGCTCGGTCTGCAGGTCCATGCCCCAGTACACCTTGTACTGGAAGTTGGCATCGTTCTTTTTCAGCAGTTCGATGGCGTCGGTGTAGCTGACCCGGGCGAAATCGCTGTCCGCCACCAGCTGCAGCCGCTCCAGCAGGCCCTTGTCAAAGAACTGGTTGAAGAAGGCCAGCTCGTCGGCGCAGTGGTCCAGCAGGTAGTGGATGACATACTTGGTCATGGCCTCGGCGGTGTTCATATAGGTGTCCAGGTCGGCAAAGGCCATCTCCGGCTCGATCATCCAGAACTCGGCGGCATGGCGGGTATCATAGCTCTTTTCGGCGCGGAAGGTGGGGCCGAAGGTGTAGACCTTGCCCAGAGCCATGGCCAGGGCTTCGGCTTCCAGCTGACCGGACACGGTCAGGTTCACCGGGCACTTGAAGAAGTCCTGGCTGAAATCCACCTTGCCCTCCTCGTTGCGGGGCACGTCGCACAGGTTCATGGTGGTGACCTGGAACATCTCACCGGCGCCCTCGCAGTCGGAGCTGGTGAAGATGGGGGTATGCACATAGGTAAAGCCATTCTCGTTGAAGAAGCGGTGCAGGGCGTACGCGGCCTGACCGCGCAGGCGGAAAGCCGCCAGGAAGGTGTTGGTGCGCGGACGCAGATGGGTCATGGTGCGCAGGTACTCGGTGCTCATCATCTTCTTCTGCAGCGGGTACTCGGGGCCGCAGGTGCCCAGGATCTCGATGGCGTCGGCGTTGATCTCAAAGGGCTGGCGGGCGCCGGGGGTCAGCACCAGGCGGCCGGTGACCGCGAAGCTGGTGTACAGGCCGCACTTGGCCACCTGGGCATAGTTTTCCAGACGGGCGGCCTCAAACACGATCTGCACGGGCTTGAAGCAGCTGCCGTCGGTCAGCGAGATGAAGCCGATCTTTTTGGAATCACGCACCGTCTTGGCCCAGCCGCAGACGGTCACAACGGTGCCGTCGGCGGGGGTGTCGGTGTAAAGCTTGGACAACTCGATCCGGTTTTTCAGGTAATCCATGGGGGTCCCCTCTCCTCTAAACAATATAGATATGGGTAATTATAGCGCATCGGAGCGGGAATGTACAGCCCAAAATTCTCACCCCTGTCCCCGGAACAGGGCTGCCAGAGCCCGGGCGGCGTACTCTCCCCCGCGCACCGCCTCGGTCAGGGTGTTGGCATGGCCGCCGATCTCGATGAGCAGGCTGCCGGTGGTCACATCCTGGTTGTAGAACCGGTACCCGCACAGCACCGGGCGGGTCAGACCGGGGTACAGGGTCTCCATCTCGGTCTCCCAGGCGGCGGCAAATTTCAGGTTCTGCTGCCAGTGGGGCAGATTGACGGTGCCGCCGTTGTCACATCCGGCGATGATCATGACCTGGGCGGTGTCCTGCCCGTCGATCTGGCACAGAGGTTTGACGCGGGTGCCGTCGGAGTTTTCGATGGCGTCCCGGTGCACATCCAGGATCACCTTGATGCTGGGGTATTTTTCCACCCAGGACCGGGCGGTCTGGGCACTGCGGGCATAACTTTCGGTATAGCTGGGAGAATCATGGAGGGTGGTGTCGTGGACGGTGCGGATGCCTGCCTGGTTCAGGATCTCGGTCATGCGGTCCCCCACCGCACACATATTCAGGGAGGCATCGGTGGTGCGGGCGGAAAAGTCCGGGTCATAGACAAGGTCGTCCCAGGTCTGGTAGGTCTCGGTGGCGTGGGTGTGCAGGATCAGCACCTGGGGCTCCTCGCTGTCCAGTTCCACCTCAAAAGGCAGCGGGCCGTCCGCAGCCCGGGCCAGTTCGGCATCGGTGTGCTGGGTGGAGTTCTTGATGCTGCCGGCATCCAGCTGCACATACCCTTCCCCGCTGCCCTGGGAGTAGAACTGGGCGCGGATGGCCCCGGCGTTGGCCAGATCCGGCGGAGCGGTGACGGAGGGAGACGCCGTGGCGGTGGGTTCCGGTGTGGAAGCTGCCGCCGGGTCCGGTGTAGCGGCCGGGGCGGGGGTCGGTTCCCCGGCCGGGACCGGCGTGGCGCTGGCCGCCGCCATGGTACGGGTGGTCTGGTCGGCGGGCGCCAGTTCTTCCTGCCAGACATGCAGGGTGGCTGCCGGTGCCACCACAAAAGCCGCCGCCCGCAGCCCCCAGTTCCCCGGCGGCAGCCGCCCCGCTGCCCAGATGCAGCCAAGTCCCAGCACGGCCGCCAGCGTTCCGGCCCCCAGGCGGGCCAGCCCACGGCGCAGTTCCAACATGGCGATCCCTCCTCTCCCTGAATTTGAGTATATGCGGGGAGGGCCCCGGATTTGCCCACGGGACGGAAATGCCCCGCCAAACGCCGAAAACCGGAAGGGATACGCCAAAAAATTTCAAAAAAGGTCTTGCAACGCGCCCAAAAATATGCTAGTATAATTTGTACTGTTATGGGTCAACCAAGGAGGTGGAACGAATGCCTAACATTAAATCCCAGAAGGACCGCGTGGTGCAGGCCAAGAAAGAGGCTATGCACAACAAGGCCATCAAGACCAGCCTGAAAACAGTGATCAAGAAGGCAGACGCTGCCATCGACAGCAATGCTGCTGACAAGGACGCCGTCATCCGTGCGGCCGTCTCTGCCATTGACTCTGCGAAGAGCAAGGGTGTCATCCATAAGAACACTGCTTCCCGCAAGGTCAGCCGCATGGCCAAGCGCAACAACAAGGTCAACGCTGCGCAGTAAATTCCAGCAAGAACAATTCCCGCCTCAGGGTCTCGACCCCGGGGCGGGAATTTTCGTTTTTGCGGATGCTTTTCAATTCTGGTCCCGGCTGTGGCCCACCAATGCTGCCAGCAGGGCAAAAACCAGGCTGGCCGTCACACCGCCGGAAGCGGCGCACAGCCCCCCGGTAAAAGCTCCGGGCAGACCGGTCTGGTCCACGGCGCGGCAGACCCCCTGGGCCAGCAGATGGCCGAACCCCAGCAGGGGCACGCTGGCCCCCGCCCCGGCCAGATCGGCCAGCGGCTGGTACAGTCCCGCCGCGCTGAGCACCACCCCCGCCACCACATACCCGGTGAGGATGCGGGCCGGACTCAGGGCGGTGTAGTCCAGCAGCAGCTGGCCCACCACACAGATGGCACCGCCGATGACAAATGCCCACAGGTAACTCATGCCTTTTTCCCCTCCTTTGGTGCGCCCAGCTCCACCGCATGGGCGATGCCGGGGATGCTCTCCCCCTGCAGAAAGGTGGTCTGGCTCATGAGGGCACCGGTGGAAAGGAACAGCACCCGTTTCCACTCTCCCCGCTGCAGCCGGGGCAGCACCCGGGCACACAGCACCGCAGCGCTGCACCCCGGACCGCTGCCCCCTGCCTGTACGTTCTGGCGGGAGGTATCGTAGAGCAGGCAGCCGCAGTCCCAGTGGTTGGAAAGGTCGTAGCCTTCCCGGCGCATCTGGGTGTGCAGCAGCTCGCTGCCCACCTCCCCCAGATCTCCCGTCAGGATGGCGTCGAAGTCCTGGGGTGCGGCGTCAAAGGCATGAAAATAGGCCAGCAGGGTGGACGCCGCCGCCGGCATCATGGCGGCGCCCATATTGTTGATATCGTGCACCCCGTAGTCCTGCACCCGGCCGAAGGTCACCGACAGCACAGGGACCCCCTCCGCTCCCGCCGGACGCAGCAGGCAGGCCCCGGCGGCAGTGGCGGTCCACTGGGCGGTGGTGGTGCGCTTGCCTCCGTAGGTGAGCGGGGTGCGGAACTGGCGTTCGGCGGCGCAGAAGTGGCTGCTGGTCATGACCAGGGTACGCTCACTGTAGCCAGCTCCGGCAAAGGCCGCTCCCAGGCAGAGGGATTCCGCCATGGTGCTGCAGGCCCCGTACAGCCCCGCAAAGGGCACGCCCAGCGCCCGCATGGCGTAGGCGCTGGCGGTGCACTGGGCCTGCAGGTCCCCGGCAAAGGCCAGGGTGACCTCCCTGGCGGAGATGCCCGCCTTGCGCAGGCAGATCTTGGCACATTTGGACTGGAGTATGGTCTCGGCACTTTCCCAGCCGGAACAGCCTTCCGGACCGAAGGAGGCGTCCTCCACCAGCAGATCAAAGCCGGCGGCCAGCGGACCTTCCCCTTCCCGCTTGCCGCCCACGGCGGCCCAGGTGGAGATGACGGGAGGATGCTCAAAAACAATGGTATCTTTGCGGCGGACCGACATCTTTCCTCACCCTCCTTTGCTCATGGCCCAGTAGATCACGCCCCAGGCCCAGCTGGCCAGGGTACCGAAGGCCAGAACCGGTCCGGCAATGCCGAAGATATGGGCACCGATGCCGGTGACCCAGCCTTCGGTCTTGAACTCAATGGCCGGACTGACCACCGAGTTGGCAAAGCCGGTGATGGGCACCAGGGTACCCGCCCCCGCGTGGACGGCCAGTTTCTGGTACCAGCCGAAGAGGGTGGCCACCGCCGAGGCCAAGATCAGGGTGATGCTGGTCAGGGTGCCGGCCATCTCTGCATCATACCAGGCAAGGTAGGTCTGCCGCAGCATCTCCCCCGCCAGACAGATCCCGCCGCCCACAAGGAACGCCCACAGGCAGTCCTTGAGAACGGGAGAATGGGGCATGGCATGCCGGACCATCCTGGCATAGGTTTTGGGGTCCAGTTTCACGGGAACACTTCCTTTATAAAAGGTGTTTGTTCCCAGTATGCCCTCATCCCCCGTAAAATATTACGTTGCCCCGGTAGTAGGGTTCCGGCACTGTCATCCGGTAGATGCGCCGCAGGTCGGCGTTGACCGCCGCATCCGGCACGGCATCCCCGCAGGGCAGGGCCAGAACCAGATACCGCACCCCGAAGAGCCGGCTTTCGATGGCGGTGGTGCGGGCCCCCGCCCGCAGATAGAACCCGATGCGCCGTCGGGCTGTCTCCGGGTCGGGGGCTTCGGCGGGGTGTTCGCACTCGATGATGAGGGCCTCCATCCGGTCCCGGTAATGTCCGGCCAAGGCTTTCAGGGCCGCCGTGCCGGTGCCGTGGCCCCGCCGGTCCGGCAGGACCGCAAAATAATCCAGCAGAGCGCACCGGCAGTCGGGCATGACCGTCTGGAAGGCATAGGCCGCCATGGCGCCGGTGGTGCCGTCCAGCAGGGCCAGGGGTTCGTACCAGCCTTTTTCCATCATCTGGGCCATACTGGCGTAGGGTTTGAGCTCTTCCGGCGGGAAATCCGCCTTCATCCAGTGGTCATACACCGCTTTTGTCTGTGCCGCGTCCAGCAGCAAAAGCCTCAGGTTCATACAAAGCGCCCCTTTCCAAGCCGCGTGGGATGCGGTATAATACAACTATCTTGCAGCAGGAGGATTCCGAATTATGGAGTGGACCGACATTACCATCACCGTACCCCAGAAGTACGCCGACACCGCCGAAGCCATCGCCACCATGGTGGCCAACGGCGGCATTTATATTGAAGATTACAGCGATCTGGAACAGCAGGCCTGGGAGATCGCCCATGTGGACCTGATCGAGCAGGATCTGCTGGACCAGCCCCGGGATGTCGTGAAGGTGCACATGTATCTGGCCCCGGACGAGAACCTGGCCGAGGTGCTGCCCCTGTTCCGGGAGCGGCTGGATGCTTCGGGCATTGAGTACACCCTTTCCACCACCGGTGTCGAACAGGAGGATTGGCAGAACGCCTGGAAAAAATACTACCACGCCATGGACATCGGTCAGCGGCTGGCCATCGTTCCCGGCTGGGAGGAATACCAGACCGACCGCACCGTGATCACCATGGACCCGGGCATGGCTTTCGGCACCGGCACCCATGAAACCACCTCCCTGTGTCTGGAGGTGCTGGACGCCCGCATCAAGGGCGGCGAGCGGATGCTGGATATCGGCACCGGGTCGGGCATTCTGGCCATTGCCGCCCTGAAGCTGGGCGCCGCCGAGGCCGAGGGCGTGGACATTGATCCCATGTGCGTGCGCACCGCCGGGGAAAACGCCCAGCGCAACGGGGTGCAGGACCGGTTCAAAGTGCTGGTGGGCGACCTTTCGGACAAGGCCAGCGGTGTGTACAACATCATCACCGCCAACATCGTGGCGTCGGCCATTCTGTCCCTGGCGCCCCATGTGCCCGCCCTGATGGCCCCCGGTGCGGTGTTCATCGCCTCCGGCATCATCGACACCCGCAAGGAGGAAGTGCTGGAAGGCCTGCGCGCCGCCGGACTGGATTCCTTTGAAGTGCACGAGAAGCGCGGCTGGGTGTGCATCGTCTGCCGCAAGGAGGACTGAGAGATGCCCCACCGCTATTTTACCCGGGACGTGGCCGACGGTCATGCGGTCCTGCAGGGTACCGACGCCCATCACCTGGTCCATGTGATGCGGGCAGGCATCGGGGATGAGGTGGTCCTGTGCGGTCCGGATGCCCTGGAATACACCGGCCGCATCGAGAGCATCCAGGGGGACCGGGTCCTGTTCACGGTGAGCGAGGGGTATCCCAGCACCGCCGAGCCCAGGACCCGGGTGACCTTGTACGCCGCCTACCCCAAACAGGGGAAGCTGGAAGAGGTCATCCGCCACGGCGTGGAACTGGGGGTGGCGCAGGTGGTGCCTTTCTTCAGCCGGTACTGTGTGGCCGCCCCCAAAAAGGAGGAGGCAAAGAATGAGCGGTACAACCGCATTGCCGCCGAGGCCGCCAAGCAGTGCGGCCGGGGGCTGGTGCCGGATGTGCGGATGCCCCTGCCGGATTTTGCCTCGGTCTGTGCCGAGTTCGGGCAGTATGACCTGGTGCTCTTCTTTTACGAGGGCGGCGGAAGGTCTTTGCGGCAGATTATAGCGGACACGCCGGATGCCGCCCGCATTGCCCTGGTCACCGGCAGCGAGGGCGGGTTTGCCCCCGAGGAAGCCCAGCAGGCCGCCGCTTCCGGCGGTGTGACGGTGGGCCTGGGGCCCCGCATCCTGCGGTGCGAGACTGCCCCCCTGGCGGCGCTGGCCGCCGTGATGACCCTGACGGGGGACCTGGAATAAACCAGACAGACAACAACGCGGGGGATGCCGGACGGCGTCCCCCGCGTTTTCCTGCCCCCGGCCCAGTATATGCGGCACGGGGGCTTTTTTCAACTGTTTTTCAGGCTTCCTGTCCCCGCTGACCGGACAGATCCAGCTGCAGCAGGCTGCCCTTGAGTTCGGTGAGGCAGGCGTTTTCCACGCAGAAGCTGCGGGCCCCCAGGAACATATACCCGGGCATGGCGTCCAGCTGGTTCAGCGGAATGCCGCACAGGGTCACATCGGTGTTGTGGGCCGAAGCGGCATCCAGCACATCCCGCACCAGCCGCTTGACCACCGGCGTGTCGGTCTTGCGCCGCTCCTCCCGTTCATTCTGGGGCTGCACATAGATGAAGTTGGCCAGATCGTCCAGGTCAATGTACAGGAAGCGGGCACCGTGTTCGATGATTTCGGACACTTCCAGCGCCGAGGCGGGCACTTCGATCATGCAGCCCACCGGCAGATCCTCATCAAAGGGGATGCCTTCCCGGCGCAGTTCCCGCTTGCATTCCTCAAAACTGTGCATGCACTCGTCCCAGCCCTGCACACCGCAGATCATGGGCACCACCACCCGCAGGACCCCGGACCCGCCGGCCCGCAGCAAGGCCCGCTTCTGGGTCTTGTACAGGGAATCCCGGGCGGCCAGGGTCTGCACCGTCTGTACCCAGGGCGCGCCGTCGTCGGCACCGGGGTCATACAGACGGACCACCACCGGCCAGCCTTCGGCGCTTTCCAGCAGCTTGCGGTATTCGGCCACCTGCCGTTCCTCATCGTAATTGTTCAGAATCATGGACTCGGTACGCACCAGACCGATGCCGCCGTTGGCGCCGTTGTCCAGGGCAGCCCGGATCTCACTGGGTTCGCTGGAATTGGCCGACCCCAGAATCACGAAGGCTGTGCCGTCCCGGGTGCGGTTGGGCTTGTTGATCCGCGGGTCCGGACGGCGCCGGCGGTGCTGAAGCTGCTCCATGCGGTGATGGGCCGCCTCCACCTGTTCGGGGGTGGGGTCCACCACCAGTCTGCTGCGCTCGGCATCCAGCACCACCGTATGGCCTTCGGCGCTTTTGGAGACGCCTTCTCCCAACCGGCACAGAGCCGGGATGCCCATTCCCCGGGCCATGATGGCCGCGTGGCTGGTGACGCTGTCCCGGTCGGAGATGAGCCCCAGGATCATGCTGCGGTCCAGGGCGAACAGATCGCTGGGATAGAACAGGTCCGCCGCCAGGATGCTGGGCTGATCCAGCTGCAAAGGACGGCGGGACCGGCCGTCCAGAATGTCCACCACCCGGCGGCAGGCGTCGCACACGTCCACACTGCGTTCTTTTATATAGTCGTCGTCAATGTTGCTGATGCGGCCGGCAAAGATGCGTTCGGCCCGCTCCACAGCAGCGGCGCTGCCCGCTCCCGCGGCGATATAATCGCCGATCTCATTGGTGAAGGATTCGTCCTCCAGCAATGCCATCTGGAACAGAAGAATATCGGCATCCTTGGGGTCCTGGGCCCGCTTGCGCAGCATGGCCAGTTCATCCTTGGCCAGCACGATGGCGGCATCATACAGGGCCCGCTCCTGATAGGGGTCGCTGACGATACGGTGCAGCCCGATGAGGCCGCGGTCGATCCGCACCACGGGGCCGATGGTCAGCCCGCCGGAAGCGGTGGTTCCTGTAAATGTACGCATAGGCTGCACGCTCCTTTCCTGTATACGGCAATATGACGGCATTGCCGGACCGGGTGCCCCATCAGAAAAACCGCATTTCCTGCAAGGTGTGGGACACCAGCGCCGTGACAAAATCATCCGGTGCGGCGGCGGCCATGGCCGTCTCCCCGATGTGGTTGCCCTCTTCCCTGCCCAGCAGCACGCGGAAGCGGTCTGCGGGATCCCGGTCAAAGCTGCCCAAGAAGGTCAGTGCCAGCAGGCGCGGGGTGTAGGGTTCCTCCGGCGGTACGTTCATCTTCTCCGCTGCCAGTTCCAGCGGCGCGGAGGCCCCCCGGGTGGGGGCCAGCAGATTCTGGGAGAACGGGGCCGGATAGTCCCGGCGCTGTCGGGCCATGGTCTCGGCCAAAGCCAGGGTGGGAGCCCGGGAGACGGCTGCCGAAAGCTGCTGCTGATAAGCGGCGGCAAACTTGGGCAAAAAGCCGTCCGGGTCCGGCAGAAGGGCGTAAGCCGTGCCGCCCACCCGGCCGAAGACACGCAGGGTGTCCAGGTAGCCCAGGGCCATATTGCGCACGGCCCGCACCCCGTCAAAGTCAAACATGGGCCCCAGGTCCCAATGGCTGCGGATGACCCGGGTGGGCAGGCCGGTGCGGTTGGGCTTGTTGTAGCCCACCCCTTCAATGTCCACCGCCACCAGTTCGGTGGCGCCCATGCTGGCGGCCAGGGTCAGCGGCATATTGTCCCGCCAGCCGCCGTCAATATACTTCACCCCGTCGATGGTGCGGGGCCGCAGGGCCGGAAAACAGGCGCTGGAGGCCATCATGTATTCCTTCAGGCGGCCCTGGGGGATCTGGTCCAGGGTGAGCTGCACACTCTTCAGGGTGTTCATCTCGGTCATGACCAGTCCGTAGCGCACCGGGGCGGCGCGGATGGCGTCCTCGTCCAGGTAGCGGTCGATCACATCCCCCAAAGGTTCCAGATCCAGCCCGCCGCTGCGCACCGTATCCAGCAGAAAGTTCTGCAGTTCTTCCGGCGTCTTGCCGTCCGGCATTTCCAGCACGCCATGGATGTCCAGGTTCTTCCACAGTTCTTCCGCCTCGGAGACCTTGTCCAGCACAAAAAGGGCCGCGTTCAGACAGCCCACGCTGGTGCCGGTGATGATGTCGGGCTGCCAGCCCAGCTCCTTCAGTGCCCGGTATGCCCCGACCTGGTAACTGCCCTTGGCGCCGCCGCCGGCCAGCACCAGACCCCTGCAGGTTGTGCCCATCTTCATCCCCTCCGTATCCACAGCAGAATGGCCGCCTGTACGCGGCAAAAAAGATTCCTGGAATTTTCAGTTGGTACATTAGTTGGTATACATTATAGCACGTCTGTGTCAAAAATACTATCGGTTTTCGCCGCAATTTACCGGAATTTAACCGTTCCCTGCCATCACATTCCGGTGCTTGCATCCCGGCGGGCAAACGTATACAATAAAAGCAACAGACATCCGTACAGATGGGGAGGATTTTTATGAACAGCAAACCGATCCTGGCCGTGATGGCGGCGGGTATGGGCAGCCGGTACGGCGGCCTGAAGCAGATCGACCCGGTGGGTCCCGCCGGGGAAGCCATCCTGGATTACAGCCTGTATGATGCCCGCCGTGCCGGGTTCGAGACGGTGGTCTTTATCATCAAGCCGGAGATTGACGAGGCGTTCCGCACCAGCGTGGGTGCCCGGGCCGAAAAAGCCGGCCTGGAAGTCCGCTATGCCTACCAGACCCTGGACAAACTGCCCGCCGGTTTTGCCGTGCCGGAGGGCCGCATCAAGCCCTGGGGCACCGCCCACGCCATCCTGTCGGCGGCGGATGTGATCGACGCTCCCTTTGCTGTCATCAATGCCGACGACTACTACGGCCCCCAGGGTTTCCGGCTGATCTATGAACATCTGGCCAATGCCCGGGTCACGGACGGCTCCCCCGCCCCCTGGTGCATGGTGGGCTTTCTGCTGGGCAACACGGTGAGCGCCAACGGGTCGGTGTCCCGGGGCGTGTGCACCCTGGACGAGAGCAACCGTCTGGTGAGCGTGACCGAACGCACCCGCATTGAGACCTATGCGGACGGCATCCACTTTACCGAGGACGACGGCGCCCACTGGACCGACCTGCCCGCCGACGCGGTGGTGTCCATGAACCTGTGGGGCTTCACCCCGGATTTTCTCGACCGTGCCCGGGAGGGCTTTGCCGCCTTCCTGGACGCCAGCCTGCCGGTGAATCCGCTGAAGTGTGAATATTATCTGCCCAGCGTGGTCACCGCCGCCCTGGAAAAAGGGACTGCCCAGGTCACCGTGCTTACCAGCTCCGACCGCTGGCACGGCATCACCTACCGGGAGGACAAACCCGAACTGGTGGAAGCCCTGCGCCGCATGAGCGCGGAAGGGCTCTACCCCGCGGACCATCTGTTCTGAGAAAACCACATATACAAAAAGCGCCGCCCCGGCACGGGATGTTCCCTGCCGGGGCGGCGTTGTTATTGGGTTTGTTCAGGCAAAAGCCATTACAGGACCTGGTGTTCGGGCACCGGAGCGTCCACCGAGGTGGGTTTGCCTTCCACCCAGTGGATGACCTTCTTCGGGCACTTGGTCACGCAGGTGCCGCAGCCGTTGCACTTGGTGTAGTCGATGACGGCCACGTTGTTCTTGAGGAAGATGGCCTGCTGCGGGCAGTTCTTGACGCACAGACCGCAGGCAATGCAGCCCACCTTGCAGGTCTTGTTGACGATGGCGCCGCGGTCGGTGTTGGAGCATTCCACCACAGGCTGCGGGGCAATGGGCTTCATGTCGATGACATGGCGCGGGCAGACGTTCATGCAGGCAGAGCAGCCGGTGCACTTGGTACGGTCCACCACGGCCACGCCGTTGACCACATGGATGGCATCGAACATGCAGGCACGGGTGCAGTCACCCAGGCCCAGGCAGCCGAAGGCGCAGGCACTGGGGCCGCCGGCCACAGAAGCCGCAGCGGCGCAGGTCTGGATGCCCTGGTAGCTGAACCGCTTGCCGCAGTTTTCGCCGCCGTTGCACAGGACCACCGCTTTCAGGCTGGGACGGTCACTGGTCTCGCTGCCCATGATGGTGTTGATGGCATCAGCAACCTTGTCGCCGCCGGGTGCGCACTTGAAGGTGGGCGCGCCGTCCTCCACAATGGCCTTGGCGTAGTCGGCACAGCCGGCGTAGCCACAGCCGCCGCAGTTGGCGCCCGCCAGACAGGCGGTGATTTCCGCAATGCGCGGGTCCTCATACACAGCCATGAACTTGGAAGCCAGCACCAGCACGATACTGCCCACCAGACCCAGCACCGCCAGGACGGCGACCGCAAGAATGATCGGATTCATACTTAGTCCCCCTCCTTATCTCAGACCAGTGCATTGATGATGTTTTCAACCAGGCCGCCGAAGCCCATGAAACTCATCGAGGTGATGGCCGCCGACACCAGGGTGATGGGCAGGCCCTTGAAGCTTTCCGGCGGGTTGGAGGACTCCACACGCTGGCGCACGCCGCAGAACAGCAGCATGGCCACCAGGAAGCCCACACCGGCGCCGGCAGCGCAGATCAGCGCTTCGGCATAGGCCAGACCAAAGCCCTGCTCCGCCACGATATCGGAGTAATCCTGCACGGCCAGGATGGTGACGCCCAGCACGCAGCAGTTGGTGGTGATCAGGGGCAGATACACGCCCAGAGCGGTGTACAGGGCAGGCACATACTTCTTCAGGGTGATCTCGATGAGCTGGACCAGCACGGCGATGACCAGGATGAAGACAACGGTCTGCATGTAGCCCAGGTCATAGGCATCCAGCAGGAAGATCTGCAGCGGGAAGGTGACCGCCGTGGCAATGACCATGACGAAGATGACCGCCAGACCCATGCCGGTGGAAGAATCCACCTTTTTGGAAACGCCCAGGAAGGGGCAGATGCCCAGGAACTGGACCAGAACGTAGTTGTTGACCAGGATCAGGTTGAAGAAGATGGTTGCAAACACAGCAAAGTTGGTCATGCCTGGTCACCTCCTTCGGATTTGGCGGCGTCGATCTCGTCCAGCATGACTTCGCCGCAGGTTTTGCGCTCAATGGAATGGTTGGTCTTTTTCTCGATAAAAACGCACAGGGCCATCAGGCAGCCGAAGACGAAGAAGCCGCCGGGAGCCTGGTTCATCAGGCCCATACGGTCCACGCTTTCGGGGATGATGGTGATGCCCATCCAGGAACCGTTGCCGATGATCTCACGGACGCTGGACATGAGCAGCATGGTGATAATGTAGCCAAGACCCATGCCCACGCCGTCCACGGCGGATTCCACCACCGTGTGCTTGCAGGCGAACATCTCGGCACGGCCCAGGATGATGCAGTTGACCACAATCAGGGCCAGGAACACACCCAGGGAGTCGTACAGATCCTGGGCGTAGGCTTCCAGCACCATCTGGACCACGGTGACGAAGGTGGCGATGATGACGATGTAGCAGGGCAGATGGACCTTGTCGGGAATCGCCTTGCGCAGGGCGGAAATGACGATGTTGGAGCACACCAGCACGAAGGTCATGGACAGGCCCATGCCCAGGGCACCGGAAACAGTGGTGGTGACGGCCAGGGCCGAGCAGCAGCCCAGCACCAGACGCAGGACCGGGTTTTCACGGATAATACCGGCGGTGAAGATCTTCCACAGGCTTTGTTTTTCGCTCATGGTCAGGCCACCCCCTTGATCTCATTGTTGTAGCAGTCAATGGCGCTGTTGTAGGCCGCAAACACAGCATCGGAAGAATAGGTTGCACCTGCAATGGTATCCACCGGGTTGCCTGCCGAAACCTGCTCAGCGGCGTCCCAGCCCAGGAACCCGGACCAGAAGCTTTCTTCCTGGACCTTGGTGCCGATGCCGGTGGTCTGGGAGGAAGCGTCCACGCTGGTGGCCAGGATCTTGCCGGAAGCGTCAAAGGAAACATAGACCACCACTTCCTTGCCGCTGTAACCGGCGGCGGAAGCCTTGATGGCCACCAGCCCGTCGGGGGTGGTGACGGCGCCCTGCACACCGGCGGTCTGCAGGTTTTCCACGGTGGTCAGGGTGGAAGGATCGGTGACACCGGGCAGAACGCCCATGTACGCTTCCTGGGTGGCGGCTTCCTGGTTGGCCTGGATGATGGGTTTGGTGACATCGTTCAGGGCCGCCAGAGCGGCGCTGCACACCACGCAGATGACAACCAGGATGATGACCGGGTAGATCATCGTCTTGAAAGCGGACTCCTGCGCGGGGGTCTTTGCGTTCTTCTCAGCCATCAGGCGTTGCCCCCTTCCTTGGCCGCGGCTTTGGCGGCCTTTTTCTGCTTTTTGGGTTTCTTGTAGCCCAGCGGGATCTGGTGGCTCCAGGCGTTGAACCAGGGCACCATCAGGTTGCCCAGCAGGATGGCGAAGCTCATGCCTTCGTTCATGCTGCCGAAATAGCGGATGGCGAAGGTCACCAGACCGATGAAGATGCCATAGATCAGCTTGCCCTTGGTGGTGAAGGGGCTGGTGACGTAGTCGGTGGCCATAAAGACGGCGCCGAACATCAGGCCGCCGGCCAGGATCTCGGCCACAGCGGCATGCAGGCTGCCGGTGGCGATCCAGGACAGCACAAAGACGGTGCCCACGATGCTGCCGGGAATGGCAAAGCCAATGGTGCCGGTGGCCAGCAGGTAAACAAGACCCAGCAGGATGGACAGGATACAGGTCTCACCCATCATGCCTCCGTGCAGACCCAGGAACAGGTCCAGCAGGCTGACGGTGGTCTTGTCCACGCTGTCGGCCAGCGGGGTGGCGGAAGCCAGGGCATCCACCGCCATGTCGGGGTAGATATAAGCGGTCATGCGGGCGGTGAAGCTGAGGAACAGCACGATACGGCCCACCAGTGCCGGGTTGGCAAAGTTGAAGCCGATGCCGCCGAACAGCTGCTTGACCACCACGATGGCCACAAAGGCACCCACCACGCAGATCCACAGAGGCAGACCCACGGGGAAGTTCAGTGCCAGGATCACGCCGGTGACGCAGGCGGAAAGGTCGCCCACCGGGTTGGGTTTCTTCATGATCAGGCAGTACAGATACTCGAAAGCCACGCAGGCCAGCGTGGTGACGGCCACGCTGATGAGGGCTTCATAGCCGAAGATCAGCGCCGACGCGACGATGCAGGGCACCAGCGCCTTGAGGACGTTGCCCATCAGGCCGCGGGTGCTGGAATCGTCCCGGATATGGGGCGAGGCAGTTACGAACAAAACCTGGTCCATCGTTACTTACCTCCCTTGCGCATTTCGCTGAGATACCAGGCCTTGGCCTGGGTCACAGCCTGGGAAACCGGGCGCTTGGCCGGGCAGACATAGGTGCAGCTGCCGCAGGCAACGCACAGGTCCACGCACAGGCTCTTCAGGGCCGCGGTATCCTTCTTGTTATGGTTTTCCACAATGACCACCGGTTCCAGACCCATGGGGCAGGCGCTGATGCACCGGCCGCAGCGGATGCAGGGCTGGGCGGCAGGCAGAACGGCCGCCTTGCGGCTGAACAGCAGCAGGCCGTTGTTCTGCTTGAGCACCGGGAAGTCCGCACTGGGCGAAGCACCGCCCATCATGGGACCGCCGAAGATGATCTTGCCCAGTTCCACGTCCGGCTTGATGCCGCCGCAGGCTTCGATGACATCCCGGTACAGGGTGCCGATGGGCACTTCGATGTTCTGGGGCTTGGCGATGGCGTCGCCATCCACCGTGACACGCTTGCTGACCAGAGGAATACCGGTCTTGAGATACTTGCCCAGGGTGGACACGGAAGTGACGTTCATGACGATGCAGCCGCAGTCCGCCGGCAGGCCCGCCTTGCCGGAAGGTCCGATCTGGGGCACTTCCCGGCCGGTGCAGGTCTCTACCAGGGTCTTTTCAGCGCCCTGGGGGTACCGCATAGGCAGCGGCTTGACCGAAACGCCCTTCATGTCCCGGGTCAGGGAGCACATCAGATCGATGCATGCCGGCTTGTTGCGCTCAATGCCGATGATGCAGTGCGGGATCTCACAGTACTTCATGACCGCCTCGATACCGGACAGGATGGTATCGCTGCATTCCAGCATTTCACGGGCGTCGGTGGTCAGGTAGGGCTCACACTCCGCCGCATTGATCAGCAGGGTGTCCACCTTGGCCATGAGCTTGACGTGGGTCGGGAAGCCCGCGCCGCCCACACCCACCAGGCCGCAGGCCTGGATGGCAGCCAGCAGGGATTCCTTGTCGGTGACCGTGGGCGGCACGCAGGCCGGGTCCACGGTCTGGTTGCCGTCGCACTGGATGGCCACAGCCTGACAGACCGGACCGTTGACCATGCGCATGGGCGCCACGTCAACCACCGTGCCGGACACGCTGGAGTGGATATTGGCACTGACAAAACCGCCGGCTTTGCCGATCAGGGTGCCAACGAACACCTGATCGCCTTTTTTGACGACGGGTTCCGCCGGAGCGCCGATGTGCATCGACATGGGAATGACGACGTTTTTGGGCACCGGCATACGCACGGTGGGCATGTCGGCCGTCGATTTCTCATGCGGGACACGGGCGCCCTTGGCGGAGCGCTTCAGGATTTTCAACATGGATCCTGTTCCCCCATTCCTTTGTTGCTCTTTTTGCCGGCTTCCACCGCCAAAAAGACAAAATTATACATGGTTTATTTTAATGCGCTTATCCTGCCAAGTCAAGGCCGCGGCAGTGGTCAAATTTTACACAATGTCCATAGTTTGGAAACATTTTCTTTGCCCTGCGCGGTCCCATACAGGGGTTTTGCATTGCCTTTTGCCCGCCTGTGTGGTATACTGTACGCAAGCGTAATATGACATGGCGGGCCCTTTGCGGGGCAGGGAGGTATGCCTGATGAAAACCGTTCTCAAAATGATCGCTGTGCTGGCTGTTCTGGCCGGTGTTCTGGCGTTGGCGGCCGCTGTTTTGTGCAAGCGCAAGCCCGACCCCGCCGAATATATCACCCTGTACGGCGGCCCCGACGAAGCCGACGCCTGAGTGTCCGGCGGCGGACGGCCGTCCGCATTTAGGCAATATCCGCAAGAATCGCGGTGCAAGAAATGCAAAGTCAAGCGCGCCCTGTCATGGCCATTGTGCCATGCAGGGCGCGCTTTTTTGTGTCTATGCTTAGGGTCATTCCAGCCGCAGCAGAACGGCGGAGAAGGGTGCCAGCGCCCCTTCCAGTTTCTGTCCGGCCACCGTGCAGGGGCACTCCCCTTCCGGCGTCATGCCGCCGTAGGGCTGCCAGTCGCTGTACAACAGCACCCGGGCCGTCCCGGGCTGGACAGGCACCGCGAAAGTCTGGGGCTTGTCGCTGAAATTGAAGGCCGCAGCCACCCGGCGGTGTCCGGCCCGACGCTCGAACACATAGACGCACTGGCTTTCCCGGTGGCAGTCCAGCCAGCCAAAGCCTGCCGGGTCCTCATCCTGCTGCCACAGCGCCGGCTCCTCCAGATACAGCCGGTTGAGGGCCTGGATATAATGGTAGAATCCGTCATGGTTGGGGTAGCTGCGCAGGCACCAGTCCTGTTCCCGGGCCGGGTCCCACTCCCGCAGCTGGCCGATCTCACTGCCCATAAAATTCAGCTTTTTCCCCGGGTGGGTCATCATATACAGGTACAGCGCCCGCCCCTGGGGGAACTTGCCGTCGTAGCCGCCATTCATCTTCTGCAAAATGGTGGCCTTGCCGTGGACCACCTCGTCGTGGGAGAAGGGCAGCAGATACCGTTCCTTATAATAGTACATCATGGAGAAGGTCAGCTTGTGGTAGTTGTCCGGGCGGTATTCCGGGTCAGTCTGCAGGAAAGAGAGGGTGTCGTGCATCCAGCCCAGATCCCACTTGTAGTCAAAGCCCAGTCCTCCCTGCTCCGCCGGACGGGTGATGCCCTCGAAACAGGTGGAATCCTCCGCTGCCAGCAGACAGCCGGGGTGGCGCTGTTTGAGCCCCCGGTTCATGGTGCGCAGGAATTCCACCCCGTTGCCGTTGACGCCCCGGCGCTCGTCCCCCTGCCAGTAGAGGATCCGGCTGATGGCGTCGTACCGCAGGCCGTCAAAGTGGAACTTTTCCAGCCAGTAATGCCCCGCCGACTGCAGAAAGCTGCGCACCTCCCCCCGGGAGTGCATGAAGTTGCAGCTGCCCCACTCGCTGACCCCCACATCGTTGTGAGGATACTCGTACAGGGCGGTGCCGTCATACCGGGCCAGGGCGTAGGGGTCCAGGGCAAAGTGGGCGGGCACAAAGTCCATGATGACCCCGATGCCCCGGCGGTGGAGGGTATCCACCAGGGCCATGAGCTGGGCGGCGGTACCGTACCGGCTGGTGGGGGCAAAGAACCCGGTGATCTGATAGCCCCAGCTTTCGTCACAGGGATGTTCCGCCAGGGGCAGGAATTCCACATAGTTGTAGCCGCTCTCGCACAGGTAGTCGGCCAGGGGTCCGGCCAGTTCCTCATAATTGTATACCGTGCCGTCCGGCTTGCGCCGCCAGGACCCCAGATGCATCTCGTAGATGTTCAGGGGCTCATTGCGGCGGTCGGTGCGGGTGCGCATCCAGTGGGCATCGCGGAAGGTATACTCTCCCAGATCCCGCACGATGGACCGGTGGGCCGGACGCAGATCCATGCCGAATCCATAGGGGTCGCAGTGGTCGGTGAACTGCCCGTCCCGGGTGTGGATCCGGTACTCATAGGGGGTGCCGGGGGGTGCGTCGGGTACCGTCAGCTCATAGAAATTGCCGTCCCCCATCTTGTGCATGGGGCGGGGCTGGCCGTCCAGCAGCAGGTCGATCCCCGCCGCCCCGGGGGCAAAGGTGCGGAACACCGTTCCCTCCACCCCGGGATGGGCCCCGAGAAATTCATAGGCATCAAACAGCTGCCCGGTGTAAAGGCCGTAAAAATCCATAGGGGTTGCCTCCATATTTATTTGACTGTCGTCCAGTAATTTACTATAATCAATATAGCAGACACCACACAGCTGTACCATCTGCGGATTTGACAATGTGTACAATACTGGACGCTTTTGAAAAATCGACAAGGGAGGTGAAGCCATGGACATGAGAGAAAAAAAGACCCAGCAGAGCATCCGCAACGCCTTTTTGCAGCTGCGGGCCCACAAATCCCTGGAACGCATCACGGTGAAGGAGCTGGCCGAACTGGCCCAGATCAGCAAAGCCACCTTTTACCTGCATTATCACGACATTTATGATCTGTCGGAACAGATGCAGAACGAGGTCATCCGGATGATGCTGGACAGCCTGGAGCAGCCGGACAGCTTTCTCACCGACCGCAAGCGGTTCACCCGGGAGCTGTTTGCTTCCTTTGCCGCCCACGAAAATCTGACCAACATCCTGTTTTCCGGGTCCCAGGCTGCGGTACTGCCCATCAGCATCGAGCGGGGCATCAAGGAGCACATCTTCTCCATTGTGCCCGAGACCCGCAACGACGCCCGGTTCAACATCATGCTGACCTACCAGGTGCAGGGAGCCTACTACACCTATACGGAAAACCGGAAAAAGTTCGGTGCGGAACAGGTGCTGGCCGCCCTGGACGAGATCACCGACCGCATTGCCGCCAAACCGGATTTCTGAAAGCAAAAACCGCCGGTCCCATACGGGACCGGCGGTTTTTTCGGTTGCTTGCTGTGCTTGTCTCAGGCGTGCATGCGGCGGGTACCGGGCAGCAGGCGGGCTTTTTCCAGGGCAGGGCGCAGGGCCAGATAGAGCACCACGGCGCAGACGGTGGACAGCAGCGAGTTGACCAGCGTCACCCCGCTGGCCACCTTGGTCATGGTGGCGGCCAGATCCACATCCTGCCCGAAGATGTACCGGTTGCGGAAGTAGCCGATAAAGGGGTCGGTAAAGACGTTGACCAGCAGGCCGCTGAAGGCGCTGCCGGTGACCATGGACAGATACTTCAGGTCCGCGCCCACCTTGCGGGCGGGATGACGGTCCGCCAGATGGAACAGGCGGTGGCTGGCAGCACCGCACACCAGACCGATGATGAACTTGAGCAGGAAGGTGGTGATGGCATATCCCGGGTCGCCGGCCACGATATCCGCCAGAGAAAGACCGATGGCACCGGCCAGACCGCCGGAAACGCCGTCCAGCAGCATGGCGGTAAGGGCGGTGAAGGTGTTGCCCAGATGGAAGGAGGAACCGGTGCCCAGAATGTTGGGAATCCGGAAGAACTCATAAGCCACAAAGCTGAGTGCGGCCATCACACCGATGAGTGCGATCTTCTGGACCGTAAACCGGGTGCGGGACAAGGCGGCAAAGACCAGGACCAGCACCACCACGCAAAAGAACAAAAGCCAGATCAGAGCAGGCTGCATAGTTGAAATCTCCCCTCATGGCCGGCTGTGCGCGGCGCCTTGCGCCTGCCGGCGGTGATTTTCCCGGCGGCTTGACATTTGCCCGCCGTCGGGGTATGCTCTCATTATAATCGTTTCTGGCCTTGTGTGAATATCCAGTATTTGAATTTTTCATGGGGCCAGTTTGCAGAACAGGAAGGGAGGGCCTTCATGATCACACTGTCTGCCAAAAGCAGTACCCCCATGTATGAACAGCTGTATGCCCGACTGGCTGCGGATATCCGCAGCGGCGCCCTGGCCCCCGGCAGTCCCCTGCCCGGCCGCCGGACCATGGCCAGCCAGCTGGGGGTGAGCGTGAACACAGTGGATGCTGCCTACCAGATGCTGGCCGCCGAGGGGCTGGCGGAATCCCGACCACGCAGCGGTTTTTATGTGCAGGACACCGGGGGAATGCTCTGCCCTGCCCCGGCCGCCCCGGAACCGGAGCCGGCGGTTTCCGCCGAACCTGTCCGGCCAGAGGCGGCGCCCCGGTATGACCTGTCCACCGGCAGCATCGACACCGAGCTCTTCCCCGCCCGCAGCTGGGGACGCATCCAGAAGGAACTGCTGTACCAGGCCCCGGAACTGCTGCAGCGCGGGCCCATGCAGGGAGACGAGGACCTGCGGGGGGAGATCGCCCGGTATCTGGCCGAGTACCGGGGGGTGGTGTGCACCCCGGAACAGGTAGTGGTGGGTGCGGGCATCGAGTACCTTCTGGGCTGTGTGGCCCATCTGTTTGCCGGGTCGGCCGCCGCAGTGGAGAACCCGGGGTACACCCGGTCCCGCACTATCCTGGAAAACAACGGCATTCCCTGCCAGCTGGTGGACATCGACCGTCACGGTCTGCCCGCCGACGGCCTGGAAGCCTGCGGGGCCAACCTGTGCTATGTAACCCCCAGCCATCACTTTCCCACCGGGGTGACCATGCCGGCCTGGCGTCGGGCCCAGCTGCTGGCCTGGGCCGCCGCCAGACCGGGACGGTACATTCTGGAGGATGATTATGACTCGGAGTTCCGGTTCAGCACCCGCCCCCTGCCCAGCCTGCAGGGCATGGCCGGGGCTGACGGACCGGTGGTGTATCTGACCACCTTCTCCAAAAGTCTGGCCCCGGGCATCCGAATCGCCTGCATGGTACTGCCGCCCCATCTGCTGGAACGCTATCGCCGGGATTTTGCGGTGTATTCCAACACGGTGAGCCGGTTTGAGCAGGAGACCTTGTGCCGGTTCATGGCCCAGGGGCATTTCACCCGGCACATTGCCCGGATGCGTCTGGCCTACAAACGGCGGATGGAGACCTTTGCCGCCGCACTGCGGGAGGCGTTGGGTCCGGATATGGTGCTGGACGGTACCCAGTCCGGGCTGCATTTTCTGCTGACCCTGCCGGGAGCCGGCGGAGAACAGGCCATGGTGGCCGCCGCCCGGGCCGAAGGGGTCCAGCTGCGGGGGCTGAGCGAATACTACATGGCCCGCCCGGAGAGCTGCCGCCCCGACACGGTGGTGGCCGGCTATGCCGCCCTGCGCACCGGGGACATTGCCGCCGTGGCCGCGGCTCTGGGGCGGGCGTGGTCGGCTCATTCCACGGCGGTCCCACCGGCCAGCAAAGCCTGAACCGTTTCCAGGTCCGTGTCGGTCAGGCGGCTGCCCCCTGCCGTCTGCTGCAGTTCCAGGGTCTGGTAATCCACATGGTAGCCGGTGGCTCCCGAAAGCCAGGTCAGGGTCTCTTCCAGTTCATACAGGTCCTGGGCCCGCAGGTCGGTGAGGGTCTGGCTGCTCACATTGCGGGCACCGGCGGCCAGGTCCGCCAGATGATCCGGAAACTGCCGGAAAAAGGCCGCCCACAGTGCCCCCCGGGCGCGGGCCAGTGCAGCCGGGGTCTGGTCCGGCAGCGCCGCCGCCCGCGCCAGGAATTCCGATGCCTGGGCGACGGTGAGTTCCACCACCGACTCTTCCCCGCAGTCCAGCTCCTTGCGCTCCTCCGCGGTAAAGACGGCAGCGGTATCAAACCGGACGGCGTCCTCCAGTCCCCAGAGACTGGCATAGGTGTTGGCCGTGGCGGCCAGGTAGGCATCCGGCGCAACGCCCAGGGTCTGCCCCAGAAGTTCCTCCGCCCGGGCCGGACCTGCGGCCAGATAGCACTCGGACAGGGTGGTGGTGCCCGCAGGCGCCTGGAGGACCAGATCCCTCGGCAGCGCGCAGAAAAGCGCCGCCTGCTCGGGACCATCCAGCCGCAGCAGCAGGAATGCCGGCGCGTCGGACTGCACGGCCAGAAGCAGGCGGTGGGTCTGTCGGGCGCCTGCCGGCTCCGCCAGCTGGGCCTGGTCGGCCGCCGCCTGCCGGAGCATCTGCTGCTCGGTGCGCTGGGAAGCCAAAAAGACCACCGTACCCATCATGGGAACCACCAGGATCAGGGTCAGAACCAGGCTCTGAAAAAAAAGTCCGCGGCGTTTATGCATAAAGAACACCTCTTTGCTGCAAAATGTAGTCATAGCTTGGGCAATCTGCCCCGGCCTTATGCACAAAGGAGGCAAACGTTTATGTATCACGGACCTTACGGCCCCCGCGGCGCCGAGAGCGAACAGGAAGATTTCTGGACCGATATCATGGAGGGGAGCGACATGATCCCCGGGATGATTCCTTCCGACCCGGATGCAATGAAAGCCCGCCGGGAGGCACAGAACCGGACCGAAGACACCAAAACCACCCAGGAAACCGAAGATACCGAAACCACCGAGAACCGGGAATGGTTTGAGATGGAAGCACAGCCGGAGGACCCGGATCTCTGATTTTCCCGCAGCAGACAAAAAGGCGGTGTGCCCGCAACAGCACACCGCCTTTTTGTTTTGTCACATCAGAGGGCTGAACAGACGCAGCAGGCAGTCCACCCCGCGTACCGCCGCCGGACGTTCCTTGTACAAAGCCGTGACCTCCCGGCACTGAGGGAAGAGCCCTTCAAAATCCCGGCGCACATCCCCTACCGCCTCACAGCCGGAAAACCAGCAGGCATTCTCAAAATGCAGGTACAGACTGCGGTAATCCAGGTTGATGGTGCCCACCACCGCGGCCTTATCGTCGGCCACCGCCTGCTTGGCATGGATGAAACCGGGGGTGTACTCAAACAGGCGCACACCGTCCGCGGCCAGACGGGCATAATGGCTGCGGGTGACCCGGAACACCATCTTCTTGTCCGGGATGCCGGGGGTGATGATCCGCACGTCCACCCCGCGGCGGGCAGCCAGGGTCAGGGCACGCTGCATCTCATCGCTGATGATCAGGTACGGGGTGGTCAGCCACACATACCGGTCGGCATGGGTGATCAGGTTCATGTACACGTTTTCCCCCACCGGTTCCTCATCCAGAGGGTCGTCCGCATAGGGGACCACCACTGCGTCCGAGCGCAGGGTCGGCTGCACCGGCGGCAGGAAGGGCGCGGGGTCCAGGGGTTCCTTCTGGGTGGCACCCCACATCTGCAGGAAGATCAGGGTCAGACCCCGGACAGCCTCCCCTTCCAGCCGCAGGCCGGTGTCCTTCCAGGTGCCGTAGGGATGGGTGAGGTTGAAATATTCATCCGCCAGATTGTACCCGCCGGTGAAGCCCACCCGGCCATCCACCACCGTGATTTTGCGGTGGTCCCGGTTGTTCATGATGATATTCATGGCCGGGATCAGGGGGTTGAACACCCGGCACTGAATGCCCTTGGCCCGCAGCCGCTGGGCAAAGGGCGGACTGATGAAGCCCATACTGCCCACATCATCGTAAAAGACCCGCACGTCCACCCCGGCCCGGGCCCGCTCGGTCAGGATATCTTCCAGACTCTGCCACGCGATGGAATCCTCAATGGCATGGTACTCCATAAAGATGAAGTGCTGTGCGCTGCGCAGGGCTTCCTGCTGGGCTTCCAGGGCTTCATTGGTATCGCCGTAAAAGCGCACCCGGGTGTTGTGGTACACCGGATATCCCGCCCGGTCCTGCAGGTAGGTCACCTGCCCGCCCAGGTCAGGGGCGGCGGCGCGCAGGTCCCGGGTGACGGCCGCACCGTTTTCCCGTTCCCGCTGTCGGGCGGGTTCCAGGGCGGCGTCGGCGGCACGCAGGCGGCGGCGCAGAGGCCACAGGGCCACCGGCCGGCCGAAAAGCAGATACAGGCAGGTTCCCAGCACCGGGAACAGCAGAATCAGGATGATCCAGCTGAGCCGGAAAGCCGAGTTCATGTTGCGGCCGTACACCGAAAAGACCAGCAGCAGGGCCAGCAGGCTGGATGCCAGCTGAATCACGGCATAATACCGGGTGAGGTAGAGGGCAAAGCCCAGGATCCACCCCACCTGCAGCAGGAAAGACAGGGCCACAAACACGGCCCGCCCGATGCTGTTGGGAATCTGACGGCGTTTTTCTTCGGTCTCCATGGTTACACATCCTTTCGGCCCGCTGTGCGGGGTCATGCCGCCATTGTAGCCCAAAAGACGCCCTTTGTAAATGGGCAAAACCCTCCGGCTGAACCAATTAAAAAAAGGCCCCGGACGGGGCCTTGGATTCAGGATGCGGCGCGGCGATAAAGCAAAAAGCGGAAGCCGATCTCGGTGGTCAGTTCCGGGCACTGTGCCAGCCGCTGTGCACCTTCTGTCGGCGTGTTGTAATAGTAGGGCGTCATGGCAAAGAGGTTCAGGGCCATGGCATTGTCCAGGGTGACGGTCCCGGTGACAGTCTGCTCCCCCGCCGGCACAAAACCGGGGTATTGGGTACGGATGTCCGGGTTTTCATAGGGCTGGTCGTACAGCACTTCCTTGAGGCCGAAGAGATGTCGCGGTGTGGGCACGGCATAGATCAGCAGCCCGCCGGGGCGCAGCATGCGGGAGAATTCCGCTTCGGCAAAAGGAGAAAAGACGTTGAGCAGAATATCCGCCCAGCCATCGGCCACCGGAGCGCAGAAGCTTCCCCCCACCGCAAAGGCCGCCTGGGGCACCAGTTTGGCTGCCAGACGCACCGCCGACTTGGAGAGGTCGAACCCGATGAGCTGGGCTTCCTGTCCGGCAGCGGCCAGGGTGTCCAGCACCGTCCGGTCATAACTGCCTTCCCCGCAGCCTGCGTCCACGATGTGGGGCGCGGCATACCCGGCCCGGGCACACAGCTCCCCCAGGGCCTTGCGGAAGGGGTCGTAGGCACCGCTCTGCAGAAAGGACCGGCGGGCCGCCACCATGGCTTTGCCGTCGCCCGGATCGGCGGCGTGGCGCTTCTGGATGGGCAGCAGGTTCACATACCCTTCCTTGGCCATATCAAAGCTGTGATTCTTGGCGCAGCGCAAGGTCCTGCCCCAGATGCCCAGGGCCCCGCCGCACACCGGACAGCGCAGGCCGGCCGCCTGTGCGGCGTTCATTCGGCGTCGGCCGGGGCTTCGGGCGCAGGGTTGCCCTCCACCGGCACGGTCACACCGCCATGAGCGGCAATGTACTCTTCAAAGTTGGCAAACTTCTGTTTGGGCGGACGGCGGGTGATCAGCAGCAGACCCACGTCCTCCGGCTGGGATTCCCGGCGAGGACGGGCATTGCCGGCACGGCGGCCCGACTGGGATTCCGGCTGGCGGGCGGGACGCTGTTCTCCCCCGCGGCGCTGGTTCTTGGGCTGAGCAGGCTGTTGGGGCTGCTGACGGCGGCCGCCGTTCTGGGTGCCGCCCTGGCCATTGTTCTGGGGGTTCCGGCCCTTGCGGGGCTGACCGTTCTTTTCGGCAGCCGGGGCATTCTTGCCCTGCTGGGGCTGCTGGGACGTTTTGGCCGCGGCCTGCCCCTGCGGGGCGGCTCCCGGCCCGCGGGAACGGCGGCGGCGACGGCGGTGCTGTTCCTGCTCGCCGGGAGCTTTCTCCTTATGCTGATTCTGTTGGGGTTGGGCGGGTTTCGTATTCGGCATGCGTATTCCTCTTCTTCCTGCGGGTAAATATGACAAACCGGAGCCCCCTTATACCAGGGCCCGACATTCGTTGTAGTAGCGTTTTTCCTCGGCATGGCCCATGCTGAAGGTCTTGCGGGGCAGCACCCCGCCCAGGACCACCCCCCGGAACAGATCCGCTTTCTCAAAGGGCGGCAGCAGGATGGCGGTGGCGTTCTCCCCCGCCAGACTGCAGGCCGCCACCTGACCGTGGATGTAATCCACCCGACAGGCAGGGTTCCGGGCGCACAGGTCGGTGAGAAATGCTTCCACCGTGCCCACAGCCAGCGGGCAGGGTGCATCGTCGAGGGTATAACGGCGGGCCATGGCCGGTCCGAAGATGGTGAAGGTCTGCACCGGCATACGGCCGCGGGCCTTGTGCTGCTCGGTCCAGGCATCAAAGGCTTCACACACCGCCTGCACCCCCATACCGAAAACCACCCGATGGATGGGCTCGATCTCGATGGCCGGGGAATGCACATTGCACACCTCCGCCAGACAGTAGCGGGCGGGGTGAACAGCCTGTTCCTCGGGGGTCAGAGTGGGTTTCAGTTCCTCCCAGTATGCTTTTGCGGTGGCCAGAGAATGGTTGCCGTCCCCTACCGCCAGCACCATGGGCGGCTGACCGGCAGCTCCCGGCCAACGGGCGGCGAAAGCGCCGGCATCCCCCAAAGCGGTGAGTGCCCGGTCGATCTGGTCAATCAGGGCCGGGTCCTCCACGGCCCAGCCGGCCAGATGACCGCCGCCCAGCATCAGATCCCCGTCATACAGGCAGGTCAGCTCGGCTTTGCGGCTGCCGATAGGCTCGATCAGCGTGCATTTTTCGTCGTCGGCCAGCATCATCACATGGGGTGTTTCCAGCTCCGCACCGCGGCGGATGGCCAGACGGGGCGGGATACGCTCCACCACCGTGTTTTCGCTGGGACGGATGGGGGTCTTTGCCCCCGGCTCATAGCTGTAGGCTTCCAGGTCCACCATTCCCACCAGCCCCTGACGGACGCTGCCGTCCAGCTGGGTGCGTTCCACATACACATAGCCGTGGACCTGGCGGGTGAGCACGGTCCGGCGGTATTCCGCCATGGCGGCGCGGATCTGCTTCAGGCGTTCCCCTTCCCCGGGGGTGCCCAGGTAAGCTTCGGGCAGGACAATGTGCAGGGTGCTGGGTTTGCCGGCCGCGCAGGCTTCCGCGCGCTGCCAGTAGTCCGGCTGAGAGGTGAACTGGTCGACGGCAATGCTGGCCCAGGGGTCCAGAGGGACCGAGGCATCGGGCAGCAGGATATCGGCCGGCAAAAAGCAGTTGGACATTGGTATCAACTCCGATTCAGACTGGGCGCCCGCTTACCGCGCAACGCCATGTCCCACCAGACCATAGATGGCCAGGGACAGAATGCCGATGTAGATCAGGGAACTGGGCAGACCTCGGAAAATGGCGGGCACATCCTTACTGCCCAGACGGCGGCGGCCCTCATCCACCACCAGCACCGCAAACAGATAGCCGAGCCCGCTGCCGAAACCGAAGGCGATGCACTGCAGCAGGTTGTAGTTCTGGTTGGAGCAAAGCAGCAGAGTACCCAGCACACTGCAGGTACAGGTGGCCAGAGGCAGCTGTTCCCGGCAGGCAGACCGGTGCACGGCGGGCAGAATGCCCAGCAGCACCCACACCACCCCCATGGCAATGACCGCACAGGTCAGGTAGAGGATGGGACGCAGAGAGGCGATGGGCAGCCAGTCCGGCAGATACAGGTGCAGCAGCGGCGCCAGATAGGTCATGCAGGCCCAGCCCAGAGGGGCACTGAACAGCTGCACCAGGATGACCGGGGTGCAGTACTGCCAGGTGCGCACTTCGGGGTCGCTCACCAGTTTGATCAGGCGGGAAACACCCATAGCCCGGGAGAATACGACGTTTTCGGCAAAGATGGCCAGGATCGCGTAGGAGACGAACTGCGCCACGCCCTGCACCACCGTGAGATCACTGCTTACGGTCAGCATACAGGTGACGCACCTCCTCCTGTTTATAATGCACATAGGCGCCGCCCACGGCCGTCCAGCCGGCGGCCAGCAGACCCAGCAGCAGGAACCCGCCCGCGGGCTGGGCAGCCAGGGGCAGCAGCCCCACCGACAGCAGCGGCTTTTCAAAGACGGTGCCGTAAGCCAGCAGCTCCCGCAGGGTTCCCACCAGCAGGATGGCGATGCACAGGCCGATGGTGTTGTTGATGCCCTTGCGGAAGGCTTCGCCGATGGTTTCCAGTTCGGCGGCTTCCATACGCTTGACAATGACCGGTTCCACCACCATCATGGGCAGATAGATCCCCATGATGGAAAGGTTGGTGCCGAAAATATTGTACATGATGATATACACCGGGATATACAGGATGGCGGCCGAGTAGGCATACACCACCGGGCGGAACCGGTTGCCGGTGATGTGGCAGACCGCCACCGCCAGCATACGGGTGGCGGTGAGCAGCAGGATGGACAGCACGCAGAGCATGAGGGCGCGGTCTCCGTCGCTGGCCATGGCCACAATCGGGGCCAGACCCAGGCCGCGGACCATGACCGGGTTGTTCAGCCACAGATGGTCATCGTGGATGCTCTGGGCCAGTTCGGCCTCGGCTTCCGCCCGAGTCTTGCGGGCTTTGGCCTGGGGTTTGGGCTGGGGTTTGGGTTCAACGGCCTGCTCCGCAGCTGACTGGGCCTGGGCCGCCTGCCGCGCGGCAGCGGCAGCCTCCTCGTCGATCTGCTGCGGGGTCTTGCCTTCCGCAGCGGCACGGCGGGCACGCTCCAGCACTTCGGGAGAAAGCTGGGGAATAATGACGGTCTGGGAATGTTCCGGCTGGTTCTTCCTGCGCCCGGTGCGGGCCGCCGGTTTAGAGGGCTTCCGGTTTTGCTCGTTTTGCAAGCCGTTTCGCCTCCTTCTTCATGAACTTCATGCGCTCCGCACGGCGGGACACACGGTCCAGCCATTCGGGCACGGCGCCGACGATGAGCAGTGCAAAGCAGACACCGGTCTCATAGACGGTATTGTAACGGAAGACGGTGGTTGCCAGACCCAGAAGCAGACCATAGATCAGCCGGCTGGTAAAACGGTTGGGCTGGGTGACCGGTTCACAGATCAGGAACACACCGCCGAAGGCCATGCCGCCGGTGAGCAGGATATACTTTTCCAGGTAAACGCGCTGGCGGATGAACTCCCAGGGCAGGCTCAGCGTAGGCAGGTCATTCAGGTTGGGCAGCAGCCAGGGCACTGCCACACACACGATAAGGTACGGCAGCAGGGTGGACAGCTGGAGATGGCCCCGGCAGAGCAGGAACAGGCCGCAGGCCACAATGACCAGGAAGGCACCGGTTCCCAGCGGGCCGCTGACATTGCCGGTGAGCAGGTTCATGGTGGTGGCGGAAGGCAGACCGCCGCTGGACAGGGTGGTGTTCATGCCGGCAGCAAGGGTGGTGTCGGAAGTGATCCCCCACAGCGGCAGCACCGTGCCCGGGGTGGGATACCGGGTCATCTGGTTGGGCCAGGAAAGGGCCGCCACTGCCACGCCCACCGCAGCCGGGTGGAAGGGATAGTGACCTTCACCGCCGAAGGTTTCCTTGATGAGCACCGCCACAATGACCGCGGCGACGACCATGAAATAGGAAACCGAAGCCGGCATCATGAGTACAATCAGCGCGGCAAAGCATTCACTGGAAGGTTCATGGGGCCGGTAACCCGCGCCATGCAGCGGAGTGACCAGGCAGTCGCAGACATAGGCGGTGAACAGACCCACCAGCATGAGCAAAATCGGCCGCGGACCATAGAAAAACCAGGCCATGGCCATGAGCGGGACACAGCACCAGAGCACGTCTGCATAGTAGTTGTAGTTGGCGCTCCGCTCGATCTTGTTACGGTTTGGCATAAGCTCTCCTTTGCTGCCCGCCGTGCGGGCGGCGGTTGCTTACAGGGCGTGGATGCCCGCCGCCATGGCGGACATATCGGGTGCTTTATACAGGGCGCTGCCCACCACCAGGACATCGGCGCCCGCACGGGTGCACAGGGGGGCGGTGTCGGTGTTGACGCCGCCGTCCACCTGCAGCATGACGGACAGGCCGCGGCGGTCCAGTTCGGCCCGCACGGCGGCCAGACGTTCGGGGGTCCGGGGCAGGAAGGACTGACCGCCGAAACCGGGCTCCACGCTCATGATGAGCACCAGGTCCACCTCGTCCAGGTAATCGAACAGTTCTTCCACCGGTGTGCCGGGACGGATGCTCAGGCCGGTGCGGCAGCCCAGTTCCCGGATGGTACGCAGCACAGCCCGGGGATCCTTGCGCACCCCTTCGGCTTCCAGGTGAACGGTGATGAGATCTGCCCCCGCCGCGGCGAAATCCTTGGCGTAGAAGGCCGGGTCCTCGATCATCAGGTGCACGTCGTAGAAGGCATCCGGCAGGGCCTTGTGCAGGCAGCTGAGTACCGGGGCACCATAGCTGATGTTGGGGACGAAGTGGCCGTCCATCACGTCGATGTGCAGCATATCCGCGCCGGCATCCAGGGCGGCACGGCTCTGCGCGGCCAGATTGGCCAGATCGGCCGACAGGACCGACACGCTCAGTTTTGTTTGCATAGTTCCAAATTCCTTTATCCTTGATACACTTTCCCGCGCGGGCACCCCCGCGCACACTCATATATGTTTTATTGTACCGTAATACGGCACAAAAATCAAATATTTATCGCAGACCCCTGTCTGGAAAATCAGGCGGCAGCCCCATGCCGACGGGGCTGCCGCCTGATTTGTGAAAATTTTTGAAAAAAATCAGATGCCGTACTGATTGATCTTGTCCAGCTGCACGCGGACACAATCCAGGGCACTTTCGATGACCTTGTCCATATCGTAATAGCGATACTCGCCCAGACGGCCGCCGAAGACCACATGGGGTTCGGCGTCGGCCATGGCCTTGTAGCGGGCATACAGGGCATTGTTCTGCTCGTCGTTGACCGGATAATAGGGCTCATCCCCGGGCTTCCATTCGGCGGAGTACTCCCGGCTGATCACCGTCTTGGTACCCGGCTCGGTGGAACCGAACTCAAAGTGCTTGTGCTCAATGATGCGGGTGTAGGGGGTCTCGGCGTCGGTGTAGTTGATGACCGCGTTGCCCTGGTAGTTGGGGCAGTTGAGGACTTCGGTCTCAAAGCGCACGCTGCGGTACTGCAGTGCGCCCAGCTCATAGTCGAAGTAGGCATCAATGGGGCCGGTGTAGATCACCCGGCCGGCCAGGGCATCCAGCTCCGCCTTGTCTTTCAGATAGTTGACTCCAAGACGGACCTCGATGCCATGGAGCATCTTTTCCACCATGGCGGTGTAGCCGCCGTTGGGAATGCCCTGGTACAGCGCGTTGAAATAGTTGTTGTCAAAGGTCAGGCGCACCGGCAGCCGCTTGATGATGAAGGCGGGCAGCTGGTCGCAGGGACGTCCCCACTGCTTTTCGGTATACCCCTTGATGAGCTTCTCATAGATATCGGTGCCCACCAGGTTGATGGCCTGCTCTTCCAGGTTCTTGGGCTCAGCGGTGAAGTGGGCGGCCCGCTGTTCGGCGATCTTGGCGGCGGCTTCGGCCGGCGTGATGACCCCCCACATCTTGTTGAAGGTGTTCATGTTGAAGGGCATGTTGTACAGTTCGCCCTTGTAGTTGGCCACCGGAGAATTGGTGTAGCGGTTGAACACCGCAAAGTTGTTCACATAATCCCAGACCTTCTTGTTGTTGGTATGGAAGATGTGGGCGCCGTACTTGTGAACGTTGATGCCCTCGATGGTCTCGGTGTAGATGTTGCCGGCAATGTGATCCCGCTTGTCGATCACAAGGCAGGTACGGCCGGCCTTGGTGGCCTCATGGGCAAACACCGCGCCGAACAGACCGGCACCAACGATCAGATAATCATACTGTTTTGCCATCAGAAACGACCTCCTTCTGACTGGAACCCTGCAGCGCATCGGCCTCCCGCTTCCAGCGTTCGGCCTGCTGCAGCTTGAACTCAAAATCACGGGCATCCTGGGCCAGCAGGCTGGACAGGATCACGCCCGAAATAAACAACAGAAGCGCCGCGACCATGCCGCAGGCACATACGATCAGGGTGGGAAAACGGGGCACCAGACCCGTGCGGAAATATTCCGCCACCACCGGCACCATGAACCCGGTGCTGACCAGGGCCAGCAGCAGAGCCAGAATGGTGAAGAAGGCGAAAGGCCGATAGTTTTTGTACAGCCGCGCAATGGTGCGCAGCACCTTGGCACCGTCGCTGTAGGTGTTCAGCTTGGACACGCTGCCCTGGGGACGGTCCCGGTACTCGATGACCACGTTTTCGATCTGCATGCGCCGCTCCACCGCGTGGATGGACATTTCGGTCTCGATCTCGAAACCGCGGGACAAAACCGGGTAGGTCTTGACAAACTGAAAGCTGAACGCCCGGTATCCGGTCATAATATCCTGGATCTGACTGCCGAACAGCCGGTTGATGGAAAACCGTACCAGGCTGTTGCCAAAGTTGTGGAAGGGGCGCTTGTTCTCGGTAAAATAGGTGCTGGAAAGGCGGTCCCCCACCACCATATCCGCTCCCCGCTCCAGAACGGGCTGCACCAGTTCCGGCGCGGCGGATGCGGGGTAAGTATCGTCTCCGTCCACCAGCAGATAGCAGTCGGCATCGATCTCCCGGAACATCCGGCGCAGCACGTTGCCCTTGCCCTGCTGGTATTCGTGGCGGACCACCGCCCCGGCCGCAGCGGCCAGTTCGGCAGTGCGGTCGGTGGAGTTGTTGTCATAGACATAAATGGCAGCTTCCGGCAGGACGGCACGATAGTCGGACACCACCTTGGCCACGGTCTTTTCCTCATTGTAACAGGGGATCAGCACTGCGATCCGGTCCATATCCTTCTCCCCTCTCTCACTGGGCCGCAAAACGGCGGATCTCATCCAGCCAGAACGCCGCCGTCACCGGCCAACTGTATTTCTGCAGGATCTTCTGGGGAGACTCCACCGGGCGGGACATGAGCTCGTCCAGGTCCACATCGTAATCCATGGGGTCAAAATAGCGCACCGTGTTGCCGTAGAGTTCCGGCAGGCAGGAGGCGTTGGACACCGCTACCTGGGCCCCCAGGCTGAGGGCTTCCAGCGGCGGGATGCCGAACCCTTCAAACAGCGCCGGGTGCAGGAAAGCACGGCAGTTCTGCATCAGGGCCTTGTTCTCCCCGTCCGTGACATAGCCGGGATAATGCAGGTTGCCGGCGCTCACCGCCTGCTCGTCATCCCCGAAAGCGGCCAGGTCCTTGCCGCCGGCCACCACAAACACCTTGTCCGGATTGCGGGCGGCCACTTCCCGGATCCACTTATAGTTCTTGTGTCCGGCCAGACTGCCCAGGGCATAGAAGTATTCTCCCTTGTGCACACCGGGCAGCTTGTCGAACACCCCTTCGTCCGGCTCCACCGGCTGCAGGTGTTCCCAGCCATTGTAGGTCAGGCCGATGCGGGCGGTGGGAATGTGCAGCCGCCGGGAAATGAGCTGACGCTGGTCATCGCTCACCGTATACACCCGCTGGGCAAAGGCCCGGATGCTCAGGCAGTGCACCCAGAACTTGAACCGGAAAAAGGCCCGGTCGGTATTCATGACCAGGGGCCGGATATCGTGCAGCACCACGGCACTGGGACGGCCCATGAGCATATCACTGGCCAGACCCAGATAGAAAGCATCATGCTTGCGCACATACCGGGGCAGCACAAACAGATTGTAGCTGTATTTGATGGCCTTGAGCGGCACGACCTGAATGTTTTTCAGCGGCGGCAGATGCAGGGGACGGCCGTCATCCCGGTAGCACAGCCGCACGTCCAGGCCCGTGCCGGTGAGAAGCTCATCCAACCGGGTCACGACCTCATAGACATAGCGCGGAATGCCGGTGATGGGATCACACAGCACCGTGCCGTTGATCACGATGGGTCTCAAATTGTTTCCTCCTTCGGCAGATGGGCACAGTCATGCAGTTCACGGCGCCAATCCGCAACACGGCGCGCACAATAGTCGCGCAGCTGGGACTCAAAGCGTTCCTCACTGAACTGCAGACTGTGGGCGCGGATCTCCTCTTTGGTGCAGGCCACCCCTTCGGCCTCGAATTTTTCAATGCACTCGGCCAGACTGTCCACCGTCTGGGCATGGAAAAGCAGCCCGGTGCGGCCGTCTTCCACCGTCTCGCAGGCGCCGCCCCGGCCGTACGCCAGGACCGGCGTTCCGGCGCTCTGGGCTTCTACCGGCGTGATGCCGAAATCCTCTTCCCCGGGGAAAAGGAACGCCTTGGCCCGCAGGTAATAGCCGCGGACTTCTTCATCCGAAAGTCCGCCGCCTTTGAACTCCACCGTGGGTCCGGCCATGGCTTTCAGCCGGGATTCTTCGTCGCCGGTGCCGATAACCACCAGGCGCCGGCCCAGTTTGGTGCAGGCCGCCACGGCCAGGTCCATCCGCTTGTACCAGGTAAAGCGGCCCACCACCAGGTAAAAGTCCTCCTTTGCCACAAAGGGGCTCTGGTTGATGTGTACACAGGGATAAATCACATCACTGTCCCGGCGATAATACTTTTTGATGCGCTGGGCAATGTACCGGGAATTGGCGATGAAATAATCCACCCGGTCGGCGGCACACTTGTCCCACTGCCGCAGTTTGTGCATCTGTCCGGGCATGACCGCCCGCACCAGCGGGTTGGCGTTGGCGCGGTAGGTATAATAAAAGTCCCACACATACCGGATGGGCGTGTGGCAGTAACAGATATGCACCGCGTCCGGCCGGGTGATGACCCCCTTGCTGCAGGAGGAAGAGGAGGACAGCACCAGGTCGTATTCCGAAAGGTCCAGTGCCTCAAAGGCACCGGGCATCAAAGGCAGCAGCTTTTTATACAGTCTGGTGGCAAAGGGGATCTTCTGCACCCAGGTGGTGCGGATGTCGTACTCCCGGAACCAGGCGGGCATCTTCTTCTCGTCATAGACAAGGGTGTAGATGGGGGCGTCGGGAAACACGTGGTGCATGCAGTCCACCACGCGGTCGGCACCCGCATAGGATACCAGCCAGTCATGCACAATGGCGACCTTGAGCTTGTTGTTTTGCATTAGCTGCCTCCTTATGGGATGGGGCGAAACGGGCAGTTCAGACGAGTTTTTCATCATTGATCATCTTGCCGCCGAACGCAGTGCGGAAGATGATCTTGATATCCAGGGCCAGGGTCCAGTTTTCGATGTACCAGATATCGTACCGGATGCGCTCGGCGATGTCGGTGTCGCCCCGCAGGCCGTTGACCTGGGCCCAGCCGGTCACACCGGGGCGCACCTGCTGGCGCACCAGATAGCGGGGGATCTCCTCCTTGAAGTGCTCCACATGGAAGGGCACTTCCGGCCGGGGCCCCACCAGACTCATATCGCCTTTGAGGACGTTGAAGAACTGGGGAAGCTCATCCAGACTGAATTTGCGGATAAAACTGCCGAAACGGGTCTTGCGGGGGTCGGAATTGGTGCTCCAGCCGGTCTTTTCGTCCGTGTTCACACGCATGGAGCGGAACTTGTACATCATGAATTCCTTTTTGTTCAGTCCCACCCGCTTCTGGCAGAAGATGACCGGACCGGGGCTGGACAGCTTGACCCCGATGGCCACCGCCAGCATGACCGGACTGGTGAGCACAATGAGGAACAGGCTGCCCAGAATATCAAACAGCCGTTTGGCAAAGGCATTGAGGATGTTGTCAAAAGGCGTCTGCCGCACATTGATGAGCTTGCAGCTGCCCAGCACGTCGATGGTGGGACGGGCGGGCATATAATCGTTATAGAAAGGAAGCATGGTGATGCGCAGCCCCTGCTTGTCGCAGGCAGCCAGCGCATGGGGGATCATCTGCATCTCGTCCGCATCCAGCACAATGACCACCTCTTCGATGCCGGGGTCACTGAGCACTTCGTCCAGCTGGGTGTACGGGCCCCGGTACTCGGCCTTCAGGGCCTTGTTGGGGTTGTCGGCCAGATACCCGTCCACATAGTACCCGTAATACGGATTCTGTTCCAGCGCCTGCAGGTACTGGGCAGCCGCCTTGCCGCCGCCCACCAGCAGAACGTGATGGAAGTCCATGCCCCGGCGATGGCGCCAGCGGTCATACCAGCGGCGCAGCATCCGCTTGAAGATCAGCAGGCCGGTGCCGAACACATAGAACAGAATGACCACCAGACGGGAGAAGTTGACCACCCGGAACTGGTAAAGCAGGGCTTCAAAGCCCAGGATGCACACCGCGTTGACCAGCAGGATCAGCCGTGCCCGACGCCAGAAGCCCCGCAGGCGGGAAGCATCATACAACCCGCACAGCCAGAATACGGCCACCGCCACCACGGCATAGACCCCACCGGCAAAAACCGTTTCCTGGGCGATGTCCAGGGCAGGGCCGGCGCCGCCGGGCTGGAAAAAGCGCAGATAATTGAACCGCAGATGGTTGGCCAGAAGATACGCCACGAACAGGAGCACCGCGTCCAGTCCGCTGCTGAACCAGGCACGGATGCGTTTGTTCTTTTCCAGCATACCGCCGGCCTCCTTTCACAACAAATTCGAAACTGCGTAAGAAATGGGCATTTATATAGAATAGCATACTCCCGCCCAGGTTGCAAGGCGGCCCCGCAGGCAGCGGGGGTCATTCAAAGAAGTATTCCCAGTCAAAGTAAGTGGCTTCCACCGTGGCCGTATTGACGGTGACATGGGCCGCATCCTGGGGCAGAGCCTCCAGGGTGATGGTGCCCACACCGTCGGAGATGGTCACCGGAACGTTATAGACAGAGCGGTCGGTGGGCAGGAAGAAGTTGCCCTGATCCGGGTCCCGCTCCGCGGCCACACAGAGCTCGTTTTCGGTGACGGCGGTGCAGAACAGGAAGCTGTGCAGCCCACCCCGCAGCGTGTAGCCGCTGTCCACAGTGAAGGTGTAATCCAGTGCCACATCCGCCACCCCGCAGAAGGTGGGGTCATCCGTCGTGACCGTGAGGGTCACCGTCTTGCCGTCCTGCGCCAGGTCCACGGTGCAGGGCTGGGCCAGATCATTGCAGACGCCGGTGCGTTCCCAGAACAGGTGCATGCCGCCGCTGTTATAGGTGTTGGCCACCGGGCTCCACCAGCGGTACAGTTCCCGGTAGAACCACCAGTTGGCGTTGCGGCTCCAGCGTTCGGACAGGGCCACCTTGGCACTGGGGGTGACCACCCGGTCAAAGGTGCCGGTCTGGAAGTCGGTCAGGTAGGCCAGCCGCTGCCGGTCCCCCATGGCGTGGATGATGTAATCCACCCCGGTGGGCTGCAGCTGGCCGGTCATGGCTTCCAGGGCGCTGGAATAGGTCCCGAAGAGGGTCTTTCCCTCGTTCATGGCCTTCTCGGTGGCCAGCTTGTCCGCCTGGTCCCCGAACCAGCCCCCCAGCTCTGGCACATAGGTCAGGTCCCCGTGGCCGCCCAGGCGGCTTTGCACCTGGCCGGTCATGCCCACGGCCAGCACGGCGCAGGCAAACACAGTGCACGCCGCGGCCGCGGCATATCCCAGAAGGCGGGCCGGCTTTGTATGCCCCTGCAGCAGGCGTCCGGCCAGTTCCAGCACGGCACGCAGCACAAACAGCGGCAGCAGGATGGCCAGCAGGGCCTGGGCGCCGCCGGTGGGGCCGCCTTCCCGGGAACCGGAAAGGATGCAGTAGAGAAGATTCCACAAAGGCATGCCCAGGCACAGGGCAAACCCGGCTGCCGCCAGCGCCGCCGAGCGATTGCGGCGGCAGCGGAAGATGCCCACCGCAAACAGCACCGCCAGCACCAGGCAGAGGGCACCCGCGGGCTGGGGGATGTAATCGGTGAGATAGCAGAGTTTTCCGTCAGCGGAAGTGCCGTAATACCAGCCCTGGAAGGCGCTGACCCCCCGGGTCTGCTGCAGCCATGCGATGGGATGGCCGAAGCTGATGAGCAGCACCGACACCCCCAGCCCCACACAGCTGATGAGGATATACTGCCCCACCCGCAGGAGAACCCGCTTCCAGGCTGTACCGTACTGACGCAGCAGGAACAGTCCGTAGCCCAGCGCCACAGAAATGTACATGGCAGCGCCCATATCATTGCTCCATGGCACCAGGAATCCCGCCACGGCAGGCACCAGAACCCAGGGGACAACGGCTTTGCCCCGCTGGGCGGTGCGGTCCCGGCGTGCCCAGACACGCAGCCCCAGCAGGATGAGCAGGATTGCCAGCGGCAGGGCGGCGCCCCGCATCATGCGGGCACTGTTGCCATTTCTGGCTGCGTACTCGATCAGCGGGCGCAGCTGGGCCTGAAGCGGCACCGGCACATCATGGGCAATGAGCAAAAACCAGGCGCTGAGGGCCGGACAGGCAAACAGAGCCCGACGGCCCCGGCCCAGCACCGCCGCACAGGCGGCCAGGACCAGCAGCTCAAAGTAAAACCAGGTACAGAAGTTGGTGGCAAAGACGCTGCGGCCAAAGCTGTTGCCCAGCACCAGCAAAAGACCGCCCACGCTGTACAGCTCCCCTGCCCCCAGGTACACCGCAAAATCCTGATAAGGTGCCTGTCCGGCCAGCAGATGCCGCACCGGATTGTAGTTCTGGAAATCGCCGTTCATGATCTCGTAACTGGCGTCAAAGTTGGCATCCAGGCCGTGCACGGCCGCCAGCCCTGCCAGAACCGCCAGAAGCAGCACCCAGGGAAGAACGCGTTTGAGGGTTTGTTTCAAGATTCAGGCTCTCCCTTCCCGGTTCAGCGGTAGATGGTCTGCAGGGTATCCAGGGTCTTGCGCATCTCGGCACGCACCTCCGGCGGGGTCAGGATCTCCACCCCTTTGCCGAACCCGGCCACCCAGCCGAAAAACTGCGGACTGATCTGAACGTTCACCGTCAGGGTAAAATGCTCGCCGCCGGTGCAGGGCACCAGAGTGGGGCCGGTGCCGAAACGGTCGATCATCGCCCCGGCAAAACGGTTTTCGCATTTCAGGGTGACCTTTTTCAGGGGTCCGTTGAACATGCCGAACATCTGCTGGGTATAGCTGTTCACATCAAAATCGGCGTACTCCTCGGCGCCTTCCCGGGGAACTTCGGGCAGAGGCTCCACCTTCTGCATCTTGTCCACCCGGTAATGGCGCAGATGTCCTTCGGTGTAGGCGATGAGGTAATAGTTCCCGTTCTCCCATACCAGGGCCCAGGGACTGACCTTGTACAGCTGTCCGTTGTGGCGGGGGACCATCTGCTTCTGCAGATCCCAGTCACAGTATTTGAACTGTACCTGCACCCCGGTGGTGATGGCGGTGTGCAGCGCGTCCACGCTGTACAGGATCTTTTCGTCCTGGCTTTTCACCCGGCCGGAAACCAGCACGGTGCGGTCCAGTTCCGCCTGCCGGTAGCGGGAGGTGAACTTGCCCAGCTTGTCGATGAGGGTACGGCTCTTGCGGGCGGTGATGAACTTGCTGGCATACACCGCATCCACCAGCAGCTTGAGTTCGGCGAACTCGAAGGGGCTGTCGGTCATATAATAACCGCCGCCGCGGCCACGCTGCTGCACGATCTCAAAAGGAGCACCGGGCATGGAATTGATGGTCTGGATGTCGTCATACACACTCTTGCGCTCGGCATCCACCCCCCGTTCCCGCAGCAGTTCCACCAGATGCGGTACGCTCAGGGGATGCTGTTCGTCGGTCTCCCGGGAGAGGATCTCCAGCAGGGTCAGCAGTTTGAGTTTTTGTCCTTCTTTGCGGGGCATAGCGGTCTCCTCCTCGCTTTATTTTCGATCGAAGGCTTCACGGCGTTTGGTGGAAAGGCGGAACATCTCTTCCAGGCCTTCCCGGTCCCCGGCCGCCAGACGGTCACGCAGACGGTCCAGCGCCGCCGAGAACATGTCGATCTCACCGATCAGGTTATCCTTGTTCCACAAAAACAATTCCGCCCACATTTTATCGTTGATGCGCGCGATCCGGGTCAGATCCCGGAAGGAATCGCCGGTGTAGCAGGCCAGCTCGCTGTTGTCCGAGGCGCACATCAGGCAGACGGCGATGGCATGGCACAGCTGGCTCACATAGCCGATCATCCGGTCGTGCTCGGCGGGGGTCAGGGTGGTGATGCGGGCAAAGCCCAGCACCCCGGCCAGCTCGGTACACCACCGGATGGCTTCCGGGGTGTTCTTGTCGGTGGGGGTGATGATGAAGTTGGCGGGGGCGAAATCCACCTCGGCGCTGTGGGTGATGCCGCTGGTCTCCCGTCCGGCCATGGGATGGCTGGCGATGAACTCCACCCCTTGGGGCATCATGGCCTGCACCGGGCCCGCCACCCCGCGCTTGACGCCGGACACGTCGGTGACCAGGGTACCGGGGCGCAGAAGATGCCCGTACTGCCGCACCCAGTCCAGAAAGGCGGTGGGGTACAGCCCGAAGATGACCCGGTCTGCCCCGGTGACCAGGTCTTCAAAATCCTGGTCTGCCCCGGCGCAGATATATTCCTTTTCCAGGGCCCAGGCCACGGCGGCAGGGTCCTTGTCGATGCCGGTGACCCGGTATCCCTTGCCGGAGAGCACCTGGGCGTATTTGCCGCCCAACAGCCCCAGACCGACGATGAGATAGGTATGGCTGTGATCCATCAGAACGTCACTCACTTTCCACCAGGTCGATGTTGGCGCCCAGAGAGCGCATCACCGTGAAGAAATCCGGCCAGCTCTTGCGCACGGCCTCGGCCCCCCGGATGGTGGCCGGTACCCCGGCGGCCAGAGCGGCCACCGTCAATGCCATGACGATGCGGTGGTCGTTGTGGCCGGACAGGGGTTCTGCGGGGGCGTGCAGCGCCCCGCCGGTCATGGTCAGGGTATCCCCGTCCACCTGCACCCGCCCGCCCATCTTGGCCAGCTCCTGCTGCATGGAAGCGATGCGGTCGGATTCCTTGATGCGCAGGCGTCCGGCATTGCGGATGGTGGTGGTGCCGCCGCACAGGCAGCCCAGAGAAATGAGCACCGGGCCCAGGTCGGGGCAGTCGGCCAGGTCGATGTCCCCCGCCTTCATCAGGCTGCGGGAAAACCGCAGGGCGCCGTTGACGTTGGCAATCTTGCCGCCGCAGCCCTTGAGGATATCCAGGATGACCCGGTCCCCCTGGCGGCTGGCGGGATCCAGCCCGGACACCGAGATGCCGCCCAGCAGCACCCCCAGCACGGCCAGAAAGGCCGCCTGACTGTAGTCCCCTTCCACCGCCATATCACAGGGCAGGTAGCGCTGGGGCGCAGGGATGCGGTAGATGACACCGCCGTTTTTCTTGGCCCGCTGGGTCACCTTGACCCCGAACCGCTGCATGGCGGCGATGGTCAGGTCCACATAGCTGCGGCTCTCGTAGGGGGGCAGGACCTCGATGGTGGTCTCGGATTCCAGCAGCGGTGCCGCAAAGAGCAGCCCGCTGATGAACTGGCTGGATACATCCCCGGGCAGGGTGAGCCCGCCGGGACGCAGCCGCCCGAAGACGGTGATGCCTTCGCTGGACTGCTCAAACCGCAGGCCCTGCCGGTTGAAGAGCATCCGGTAGACTTCCTGGGGACGGTCCATGAGCCGCCCCGCCCCGGTGAAGCGGATCTTCTGGGCGGTGAGGCTGAACACCGGGATCAGGAACCGCAGGGTGCTGCCGCTCTCATTGCAGAAAACCGGGCGGGTGACGGTGGGAAATCCGTCCGAGCCCAGCCCCTTGATGACCACGGCATGCTTTTCCTGCTGAACCTGGGCGCCCAGCTGACACACCGCCCCCAGGGTGGCACGGATGTCGTCGGAATATTCAATGTTTTCGATGCGGCTGGTACCGCCGGCCAACGCCGCGCACAGCACCGCCCGGTGTGCCGCGCTCTTGCTGGGCGGAACACAGGCCGTGCCGCCCAGACGGCTGGCATGCAGGATTGCGTCCAAACTGACACCACCTTTTTGGAAGAGATTAGCCCTTACATGGCGCGGCCGATGGCAGCGGCCACCTTGCGGCACTTGGCCACCGTATCCGCGAACTTGTCGGGCTTCAGGCACTGGGCGCCGTCGCTCCAGGCGCACTGGGGATTGTCGTGCACCTCGATCTCCAGACCGTCGGCACCGGCGGCCACCGCCGCCAGGGCCATGCTTTCCACATACTTGTAGTCGCCGGTGGCATGGCTGGGATCCACGATGACCGGCAGATGGGTCTTTTCCTTGATGACCGGCACGGCGGACAGGTCCAGGGTGTTGCGGGTGTATTTTTCAAAGGAACGGATGCCCCGCTCGCACATGATGACCTTCTCATTGCCGCCGGCCATGATGTACTCAGCGGACATGATCCATTCCTCGATGGTGTTGGCAAAGCCGCGCTTGAGCAGGATGGGCTTGCTCATCTTGCCCACCGCCTTGAGCAGCTGGAAGTTCTGCATGTTGCGGGCGCCGATCTGCACGATGTCCACGTATTCCTCGAACTCGTCGATGTGGGTCTCGTCCATCAGCTCGCTGACAATGGGCAGGCCGGTGACTTCCCGGGCCTTGACCATGTCCATGATGCCCTCGGTGCCCAGGCCCTGGAAGGAGTAGGGGCTGGTGCGGGGCTTGTAGGCGCCGCCGCGCAGGAAGTTGGCGCCGCCTTCCTTGACCAGCTTGGCCATCTTGATGATGTGGTCCTCCCCTTCCACGCTGCAGGGACCGGCCATGACCACCACCGGAGAGTTGCCGCCGATCTTGATGCCGTTCACATCAATGACGGTGTCATCGGGGTGGAACAGGCGGTTGGCCCGCTTGTAGGGGGCGGACACACGGGTGACGTTTTCCACCCAGGGGTTGGCCAGGACGTCCTTTTCGGCGATCTTGGTGGTATCGCCCACCAGACCGAACACGTTGTAGTCGGTGCCGCGGATCAGCGTGACCGAAAGGCCCTGTTTTTCGAAGCTGTCAATGATGCGGTCCAGTTCGACCTGCGGAGTGCCTTTTTTGGTAGAAATAATCATGGTTACATGTCCCTCTCTCTATGGTTTTGGTTGGTGACGGTACGGCGTCAGCGGGTATAATCAAAGGTCTTTTCAAAGGCGGCGCGGGCAGCGTTCACCGCGTTGGCCAGGGTGGAGGTGTTGTCCACCACCCCGTCGGCGGCGCTGCGGTAGGCGGGTTCCCGCTCCGCTTCCATCCGGCGCAGGGCTTCCCGGCCGGTGGAAAGGGGGCGTCCGCCCATGGCCAGGAACTCCACCGGACGGCGCACCCACAGTACGGGGCCGTTCTGGCGCAGCAGGCGGGTGTTGCCGGGGGTCTTGACCACACCGCCGCCGCAGGCGATGACCTGACCGCTCTGCTTGGACACTTCGGACAGGGCATCCGCCTCATACCGGCGGAAGGCGGCCTCCCCTTCCCGGGCAAAGATGTCGGGGATGGGCATGCCGGCGTGCTGTTCGATCCATTCGTCCAGATCCACGTAGGTCTTGTTCAGGGCTTTGGCCAGCCCTTCGCCCACCGTGCTCTTGCCGCATCCGGGCATGCCGATGAGGGAAACGTTGCTCAGTTCCCGCTTCAGGTCCCGGCTGGTGGTGCGGATGAAGGCATCCTTATCCATGGTGGTGCCGGTGAACAGTTCGGAGGCGTAGGCCGCCTGGGCCACCAGCATCTCAAAGCCGCAGTAAGCCGGGATGCCCCGGTCCTCCGCCCGCAGCAGCAGCTCGGTGCGGAAGGGATTGTACACCACATCCAGCACCGCCTTCAGGTTGGGCAGCGCGCTCAGGTCCAGCAGGCATTCCCCCACATGGGGGAACATCCCTGCCGGACTGGTGTTGACCACGATCTCCGCTTCCTTGCACTGGGCTGCCTGATCGTAGGTCAGGACGTTCTTGCCGCCCCGCCGGCTGACCGGCAGCACCGCTTTGGCGCCGGCGTCCCGGCAGACGGCGCTGACGGTGGCGCAGGTGCCGCCGGTGCCCAGCACCAGCACGGTGCGCCCCGCAAAGTCCACGCCGTGGCGGCGGGCCAGCCATGCAAAGCCGGCGTAGTCGGTGTTGTAGCCGTAGAGACGGCCGTCCCGCTGCACCACGGTGTTCACCGCACCGATGGCCTTGGCCGCCGGGTCGATGACATCGCAGTATTCCATGACCAGCTTCTTGTACGGAATGGTCACGTTGATGGCCTTGAAGGCCCGGGCCTGCAGAAAGGCACGGGCGTCGGCCTCGGTGGGCAGGGCACGCAGCTCATAGGCGTAGCCGCCCGCCCGCTGGTGGATCTGCCGGGAATAGCTGTGTCCCAGCTTGGCACCGATCAAACCATATTCCATGTTCCGATTCTCCCCTTTCCCTTGCCGTTTATAACCGGGGCAGGCCGTGCTTTTGCGCCAGCGTGCCGTAACGGATGCTGATAAGGTCCAGAATACCGAAAGCCGTCAGGCTGTTCTGCACCACCGCCGCCCGGGGCACGATGCAGGGATCGTGCCGGCCTTTGATCTGGATCTCGGCGTCCTGTCTGGCGGGATAGTCCACCGTATCCTGGGGGCGGTAGATGCTGGGGGTGGGCTTGACCACCGTACGCAGCACGATGGGCATGCCGTTGGTGATGCCCCCGTTGATGCCGCCGTTATGGTTGGTGGCGGTCCGGATCTGCCCTTCCCGCATACGGAAGGCGTCGTTGGCCTGACTGCCCCGCAGTTCCGCAAAGCCGAACCCGGCGCCGAACTCAATGCCTTTGACGGCGGGTACCGCAAACATCAGGTGCGCCAGGGTGCTCTCCACACTGTCGAACCAGGGTTCTCCCACCCCGGCCGGCAGCCCGGTGACCACCGTTTCCAGAATACCGCCCACGCTGTCTCCCTCCGACCCGGCAGCCCGGATGGCCGCCTGCATGGGGGCTTCCTTGTCCGGGTCCAGCAGGGCGAAATGCCCCGGTTCCGGCTCGGGCATGACCAGTCCTGCGGCGCTGGACAGGGGCGCGTCCTGCACACCGCCGCAGGCGGCGATGTGGGTGTACACCCGGATGCCCAGACCTTGCAGGACCTGCTCACAGACGGCCCCGGCCGCCACGGCGGCGGCGGTGATCCGGCCGGAGAAATGTCCCCCGCCCCGGGCGTCCTGATACCCTTCATACTTGGCGAAGGCGGTGTAATCCGCGTGACCGGGGCGCAGCAGCGCCGCGGTTTTGGCATAGTCCTGGCTGCGGGTGTTGGTGTTGCGCACCATCAGGGTCAGGGGGGTGCCGGTGGTGTGCCCGTCCAGCACGCCGGAAAGGAATTCCACCTCATCCGGCTCGGTGCGGGCGGTGGAAAGCCCGTCGCCCCGGGCCCGACGGCGGTCCATGCGGATGTTGATGAAATCGGTATCCACCGGCAGTCCGGCGGCCAGACCGTCCAGCACGGCACCGATGGCCGGACCGTGGCTTTCGCCGAAGATGGTCAGGGACACCGCACTGCCAAAGGTATTTTTCATCGGTGGTCAGCCCCCTTATTCCTCTTCCAGGCCCAACAGGGCGGGCAGCTGGGTCATGGGCAGGGTATCCGCCCGCCAGCAGCCCAGCCCCGGCACCCGGATGACCGTGATGCTCTTGCCGCCGCTCTTTTTGTCATGGCGCATATATTCCAGCACCTTGTGCTTGTCCACACCGGTGCGCACCGGCAGGCCCAGCTTGCGCAGCACCGCCCGGGTCCGCTTCTGCAGGGACCGGTCCTCGATCATGGGCAGCATGCCCAGAGCCACGCATTCCCCATGATACAGACCGTTGGTGCGGCGTCCCCGCACCCCCTTGACGGCCTCGATGCCGTGGCCGATGGTGTGGCCGAAATTCAGTGCCTTGCGGGCACCGGATTCCCGTTCATCCTGCTCCACGATCTTCTTTTTCACCAGCAGGCTGCGGTAGATGATGGTTTCGATGTCCTTGTCCACATCCCCGTGCTCAAACACATCAAAGAGTTCCGGGTCGGCAATGAGGCCGGCCTTGACCGCCTCGGCCAGACCGTTGATATACTGGCGGCGGGGCAGGGTGGTCAGGGTGTCGGGGTCCACCAGCACCACCTGAGGCTGCCAGAAGGCGCCCACGATGTTCTTGGCACTGCCCAGGTCAATGGCCGTCTTGCCGCCGATGGAGGAGTCGATCTGGGACAGGGTGGTGGTGGGGCAGTTGACAAAGTCGATGCCCCGCATATAGCTGGCAGCGCAGAAACCGCCCAGGTCTCCCACCACGCCGCCGCCCACGGCCACCAGCAGGTCTTTGCGGTCCATGCCGAATTCCAGCATGGCGGTGAGTACCTGGCCGTAGACCTTCAGGCATTTGCTGCCTTCGCCCTGGGGGATGGTGTAGACGGTGCCGTTTTCGCACTGGTCCGCCACGGTCCGGGCATACTGGGCGGGCACACCGGAATCGGTGAGCACAAAGACCCGGCGGTGTGTCAGGTCGGTAAACTGATGGAGGTTCGAAAGGCAGCCGCGCTTGAGGATGATGTCATAGCTGCGGGTACCGAGATTCATCGTCATTTTCATAAGGGACCCTCCTGTTTTATATAGTGACCTTGGTTACTGCATTTCATCGGCCGGACCGGTGGCAAATACCCCCAGCACCCGCACGGTACGGCAGACCTTCTGCATGGCCTGCACCAGCGCCTCGCAGGTGGCGGGGGCGTCGGTGTCGGGGCAGACCAGCTGCACGTAAAAGTAATATTCAAAGGAGACATGGGGCAGCGGGCGGCTCTTGATGTTTTCCATGTTGAAGCCCTGTTCCCCGATGAGGCGGATCACATCCGCCAGTTTGCCCGGTTTGTGGTCCACGGTAAAGAGCATGGCCATACGGCGGCCGGGAGCCGGGGGCACCGGCGCGGCGGCGTCGGTGCGGGTGATGACGATGAACCGGGTGGTGTTGTCCCCGTCCTCGTTGACGCCCTCGGCCAGGATCTGCAGACCGTAGAGTTCCGCCGTCTGGGCCGACGCAATGGCCGCCAGGGACTTGTCCCCCGTTTCGGCCACATAGCGGGCCGCCTCGGCGGTGTTGCCCCACACCCGGGTGGCCAGACCGTGACTCTTGATATACACGCTGCTCTGGGCCAGGGCCTGCTGGTGACTGATGACGGTGCGGATGTCCGAAAGCTGTGCCCCGGGCAGTGCCAGCAGGTCCTGCCGGATGGGCAGGTCACACATGCGGGCCACGCTCAGTTCCGGGTGGGCGTACAGCAGATCCAGCACGGTGGAAACATCCCCCGCATTGGAATTTTCAAAGGGCAGCACGCCGAAGCTGGCATCCCCTGCCGCCACGGCATCAAATACCTCGGCCCAGGTGTCAAAGGCTCTGGCCCGGGCAAAGGGGAACAGCCGGGTGAGGGCAATGTGGCTCCAAGCCCCCTGCACCCCCTGATAAGCGGCCACATCCCGCCCCAGCAGCTTGCGCTGGTAAGCCCGGGACACCGCCATCATCTCCTGCAGGACATGACGGTAATACGGGCGCAGTTCCTCGTTGTGCAGACGGGCGGTGTTCTTGGCCAGGACCACGTCCTCCCGGGCCGCGTCAAACACCGGTTTGCCGGTGGCCGCCTTGTACTGCGCCACCTGACCCACGGCCTCCATCCGCCGTTCAAACAGCGCGGCCATCTGAGCGTCGATCTCGTCAATGGTCTCCCGCGCCTGCTGCAGCTGATCCATTCTGATACCCCCTGCCGTTATGATACGTATACAGATTCAATATACCATAAACCGGTCTGTATCTCAAGTAAAAACCGTGAAAAATGTCGGGAGATTTTGCGTGCTCTATACAATATGAACTTTTATTTTTGTGTGTACGAAATGTACATGTTCCGTCTGCCGGAAACGCAGCTTCCGGGCCGCAGGGAAACACAAAAAGCGGCTGCCGGTCTGCGGCAGCCGCCTGACGGAACAGGGGTCATGGTTTTTTGTCCGGTGCATCGTTTTTGGTACGGCGCACCAGTTCCTCAAAGGTTGGCATCTGTGTGTAAAAACGGCGGTAGGGATTTTCCGGCAGCGGTGCCGGGGGTGCCGGTACGGGGCCCTTTGGGGCGGCGGGTTCCGGCCGGCAGCCGCGGCACGGACGCCAGCGCATCAGCCCTGCCCCGCGGTAGACACCGCGCCCTGGGTCAGCTTCTGCCAGAGGACATCGTCATCGGCGTAGGATTCCGCCGATTTGTCGGTCCAGGTGCCCCGGCAGCCGATGTACAGCCGGCTCAGCACATCCTGATTGCTGCCGGTGGTATCGTCCATGATGGTGTATCCTGTATAGGTGCCCAGGTCCAGACCGGTCAGCACCGGGCAGTCGGTCCAGCGGTAGACCATGTTCTGCCAGTCGGAAGCGGGCGAGTCCTGCCCCGGAATGGTCCCGTCCAGATACCGCAGCACCGCCGTGTTGTCCTGGAAGCTGGCAGGGTCTTCCAGCAGGAAAATATAGCTGCCGTCCGCACTGGAAATATCGGTGCTCAGTTGGGTCAGCACCGCCATGCGCACATAGGCGTCGGTGCTGTCTTCCAGGCCGGAGGTCTCGGACCCGGAGGAAGCCTCTGTGGTCTGGGCGGTCTCGGCGGTGCCGGCCTCGGTGGCCAGATCAATGGCATACTGGTTGAGCTGGACCACCACCTTGCCGTCACCGTTGCGGTCGTCGCAGAAGGATTCCAGCGCAGCGGTCAAGGCATTGGCAGTATCGGTGGGCAGTTCCTGCTGGCCCACATAGCCGACCTGATAGTCCGGCTTTGTGCGGAAAAAGGATTCCTTGATAATGCTGGCCAGAATGCCCAGCACCACAAGGACCGCCACCACCTGCCACTTATGGTAATGCCACCAGTTTCCGGCCTTTTCCGCCTTGGTGTATGTACGTTCCGGTTCGGTTTCTGTATAGGTTTCCTGACTGTTTTTTGTGACCCAGGCCATGGGCGGGTTCCCCTTTCCAAACTGTGATGTATTGATTGTAACACAAAACCATGTGTAATTTGTAAAAATATTCTGACCATTTTACGCCCGCGCCTTGCACCGGCCGACAAAAAAGGATATCATAAAAATGTATTATTATATCCATGGATGGGGGAAACACCATGACTGACACCGAAAAGACGCAGCCCACCGCCGTATCCGGTCCGGATACGGCACCGGCCTCTGCCGCCACGCCCCGCAAGGTGGGCGTTGCCCGCTTTTTTGAACTGATGGGGCGGGACCTGTGGCCCTTCTATAAAGCCAGCATCCTTTGCTGTGTGGGCTTCGTGCCCGGATTTCTGGCGGTTCTCTTCGGCATCCTGTCCGGGGCCGTCTGGATCAGCCTGCTGGGCGGCGCACTGGGCGGCATGATCGCCGCACCTTTCCTGTGCGGCATGTTCGATACCGTGCTGCGCGCCCTGCGGGACGAACCCGGTTACTGGTGGCACACCTACCGCAATGCCTGGAAGCAGAACTGGCGGGATGCCCTGGCTCCGGGTGCCCTGGCCGGTGCGGCCCTGGGACTGTGGAGCTGGGTGCTGACCGCCCTGCCCGATATGACCGATGTGCCCACTTCGGTGTGGGTGTGCATGATCGTGAGCGGCGCGGTGCTGGTAGGCTTCTTCACCTATGTATTTGCCCAGCTGGTGCTGGTCAGCCTGCCCCTGCCCAAACTGCTCAAGAACAGCGGGCTGTTTTTCCTGGGATTCTTCCCCCGCACCCTGGCCGCCACCCTGGTCCAGTGCGTGTACTGGGTGCCGGTTCTGATGTATATGCCCTATACCCTGCCCGTGCTGCTGGTGACCGGGTTCTGGCTGCCGGTGACCATCGGGCTGCAGGTGCTGTACCCGGGCCTGGACCGCGCCTTTGCGCTGGAATCCACCATCCGGCAGCGGCGGGACGAGGAGCTGCAGCAGATCATGGCGCAGCGGGACGATCAGGATGAAACGTAAGGCGGTGAGTCTTTGATGGACAGCAAAAACACCTTTTTATTGCAGGACACCGAGATGTTCATGCGGGGAGAGCTGGACAATGTAACGGTGGCCGGCGGCCGGATCCTGCTGGACATTGTGCAGGGCGGGCATGTGCCCTACGGCTGCTACACCAGTCCGGCCATCTCTCTGCCTGCCTTTGATGCAGTGCGGGTGAGCTGGAATGCCGGCACCCCGCCGGACACCGCCGTGGAGGCCCAGGCCCGGGTGCTGGTGGACGGCAACTGGAGCGCCTGGTCCAGCTTCGGACGGTGGAGCCCTTATCTGGACCGGGAAGGCGCACGTCCTGTCACCCGCGGACCGCTGGTCCTTTCCTCCGACCATCTGACCCTGGATTCCAAGGTGGGCATGCAGGTACAGCTGCGGATCTACCTGTACACCAAAGATGAAAAAAAGACCCCCACCGTAAGTCTGCTGGGGGTCAGTGTCCATGCGGTGGATGTGATCCCCGCCGGCGGACGTCCCGTAAACGCCAAACTGAATCTGATGCCCTATACGGTGGCGCCCCGCTCCCCCGCCCTGCACGATGTGATGGACCTGGCCATCTGCCTGACCAGCCTGACCAACCGTTGGGGGGCCGATATCCTGCCCGAAGAGTTTGCCCTGGCCATGCGGGACTTCCAGCCGGGGCAGGACCCGCGGAACCTGAGTTTTGCGGCGGCTGCCGCCGGATGCTGGGGATTTCCCGCCTGGGCCTGCTGGGCAGATCTGGCCCTGCTGCGTGCCGAAGTCCGGGCCGGATACGGGGTGATTGTGGCGCTGAGCCGCCGTGCGGTGGAGATCGACGCCGGTATGCCACCCATCCGGTATGCAGCGCTGCGGGGCTTTGCCAATATGGACGGGTCGCCCTGTGCCCTGCTCATTGATCCCTGGGCGGGTATCAGCAACTTTGACGCCGAGACCCAGATGCCCCTGGATGAATTTCTGGTGGCCTGGACCAATCTGGCCCTGTGCATGCGCCAGCGCTGCAAGGAACTGCCGGAAGGACGGCCGGAGCGTTCCTCCGTATGGCTGCGCCACGAAAAGGACGCCCCCGACGGGCTGTATCAGATGTATCTGGGCGGCGTTGCCCATCCCCTGCCCGACGACTTCTGCGGGGAAGCCCCCAACGAGGCCCCCGGAGCAGAGGTGCCGGCACCCCGCCCTGAGGAGACCGGGGAAGCCGCGGATGCACCGCAGCAGGCCCCCGCTTCCCCCGCACCGGAAGTCCCCGCACGTCCCGCTGCCGTGGGGGTGCTGGCCTGGTCCATCCCGGACGAACGGCCCCACGCCACCACCGCGCACCGGACCCTGCATTTCACCCGACCGGTCGGCGGCGGCATCCATCTGGGCACCCGCACCGCCCCCGATGAACCGCCTACCAAATATACCGTATATGCCATCGATCCCGCCGGCCGCATGCTGGTGGGCGACGTGATGGTGTAAACATCTCCCGGACAAAAAAGAGCAGGCGGAGCGTTCAGCACTCGCCCCGCCTGAGAAGAAGGAGAAAAACAGAGCGTCCCGTTTGCACAGTCCCGTCTGGCAAAACCCACCCCTCTGAGTTCTACGGAACCCCGAGGCGCTCTGGTTTTCTTCTTATCCTGTTTCTGATATGCAAAAAAGCAAAGGTACTTCGAGCGGTACGCTCCAAAGCACCTTTGCTTTTCTTGTATTATAGCGCATTGCATCCCGCCATGCAAGAGGGCACAGTGTACAACATCCTTGCACACAGACCCCCTCTGCTCAGGCGGTTTGCTCAAGTACGGACAGCTGGTAGTCGGCGGCTTGCTGATTCTGTGCCAGCGCGTCGGTCATGGACTGGGTGTAGGCGGCGGCGTCCTGATCCCAGCTTTCAAAGCCGGATTGGCCCCGATGATCCTCCAGGGCATAGTGCCCGGTGAGGTAGGTGCCCAGGGCGGCGGTGAGTTTCTGTGCGCCCAGCACATTCAGGTGGGAACCGCCGTCCGGGGTATCCGTCTTCCAGTTGATGCCGGGGTCCGTGTCGGCCATGTTGTAATCCAGATAGGTCAGGCCATTTTCGTCGGCAAAGCTCTGGATGCCGTTGTGCCGCGCCAGATTCCAGCTGGAAGAGGCCGGCACCGTGATGAGCAGCAGTTCACTGTCATGGTCCCGGCACAGCTTGACGATCCGGTCCAGGTACAGGCGCACCAGCAGCGGAATGGGTTCCCGGCTGCCGTCGTCGTACATGTAGTCTCCCCGCATGCTGGCCCCCACCGTGGTGATGGGGGTGAAGCCCTTGTTGGTGTCCCGCCAGCTGTAATCATGCTCTTCCAGCAGATTGTCCCAGGTCAGGTCCTTCCAGTTGTCGTGGAAGCGCACCAGGGGGATCAGTTCGTCGGTGATGTCCCCGATGGCAGCCTGCAGTTCGGTCTCATCCCCCATGCGGCTGTACACCACATCGGTACACAGAACCACCACCTTGGGCGACTGCTCCTCATAGATGGAACGCAGGCGATAATAAATATTGTACACCGACAGCCACCCGGACGCATAGGTATAGCCGGTCACGCCGCTGTCACAGTACCACTGCATGGGGGAAATTCCCTGGGCAGCGTTGGAATCCCCCATGACCAGCACGTCAATGGTGTCGAAGTCCTCCCCCAGGATGCCGCCTGCCGTGTAGCCGGACAGATACCGGTTGGAGTGGGGCATCAGGTAATGACCCGCCAGGAACACGGCCATGGCCAGTACCAGCAGGAAAGCCGTGACGTGGAGGATATGTTTGATGCAGGATTTCATAATACTCCCTTAGAATTGCGCGTAGATAAACGCTGCGGGGTCGTAATTGTCCCCGTAAGCGCCGAAAATCATGATAGCCAGCACCGCTGCAATGTACACGGTCCAGCGCAGGACCAGCGGGCGCACCGCCAGTTCCGCGCGGAGCTGATGGCCCCGGTGATGCAGCCAGTCCACAGCAAACAGAATCGCCGCTCCCGCCGCCAATACCGCCATGTCCCGGGCGTCCAGCTTGATGAGCAGGCTGCCCGTATACGGCACTGTCAGGCTGCGGAGCATGTCAACGGCCGCCCGCACCCCGTTGGCGCGGAAGAGCAGCATGCCGAAGTTGACCAGCACAAAGGTGCGCAGCACCTGCCACAGGCGATAAGGGCGGGCCTTGCGCCAGACGGGCAGGCGGGGCAGCACCCGGCGAAGGGCCGGTTCGGCCAGTTCCCCCAGCCACTGCAGGGCAAAGTAGTAAAGGCCATACAAAAGGTACAGCCACCCCGCCCCGTGCCACAGGCCGATCAGTGCCCAGGTGATGCCCAGGCCCGCCCACACCGGCCACTGACGGGCAGCGGCAGGACTGACCTTGTCCCGGCACAGGCGGGCGAACTTCTGCATGGGCTTGCTGAGGATCAGGGGCTGGAAGACATATTCCCGCAGCCAGGCCCCCAGTGTGATATGCCAGCGGCGCCAGAATTCGCCCACGCTGGCGGAAAAGAAAGGCTGGCGGAAGTTTTCCGCCGGATGTACCCCGAACAGCTCCGCCGAACCGCAGACAATGTCCATGCAGCCGGAAAATTCCGCGTACAGCTGTAACGTATACAGAAGCACCCCCAGAACGGTGGCGGCGCCGCTGTACTGGGTCCAGTCGTCGAAGGTGGCCTTGACGTACATGTTGGCACGGTCGGCAATGACCATCTTTTTGAAAAGGCCCCAGACGATGCGCTGGATGCCGAAGGTCAGGTTCCGGTAAGAGGGCGGCGGCGGGTCCAGCAGAGCCGGCGACAGCGAACCGTACCGGTCGAAGGGACCTTCCACCACATGGGGCCAGAAGCTCAGGAAGAGCAGCACCTGCCAGTAGCGCTCCGCCGCTTTACAGCTGCCACGGTACACGTCCACCATATAGCTGATGGCCATGAGGGTGAAGAAGCTCAGGCCCATGGGCTGCACCAGGGTGGGCACGGTGAACACCGGGGACCCGGGCAGGGATTCCATCAGCTGGGAGAGCACCCTGGCCCCGAAAGGCAGGTACTTCACAAAAAGCAGGATGCCCGCCATGGCTGCAACACCACCGGTGACGGCCATCTTTTTGAGGGCTCCCACCTCTTTTTTGAAGGGCTTGCGCCGGTCCGCCGGCAGGGCGGGGCGGGTATCCGCCTGTAAAGCATCCAGCCTGCCCAGCAGCAGTCCCACGCCCCAGGCGATGGCCGCGGCCAGCAGAATATACACGATATACCGTTTGGTGCTGGCAAAATAAAAGACCAGACTGGCCCCCAGCAGCACGCCGGGACGCCATTTCTGGGGTGCAAAGGCCCACAAGAGCCAAGCCACAACCAGAAATCCGAACAGATAGATAAAAGAATTGTAAGACATGGCTGCCCCTTACTCTTCTTCCAGCCGCTGCACCATGGCCAGAATGGCCTGGGGTGTGCGGAAGTTCTCCTCCTTGAGGTCCAGCGGGGTGATCTCGATGTCAAATTCGCCGGTCAGCGCCATGACCAGGGACATGATGTCCACCGAGTCCAGCTTGCCGCTCTTGACCAGTTCTTCCTCCGGTGCGGGATGCAGGCCGGGTTTCACTTCCTCGATCATGGCAATGATTTCTTCGATGGTATGCATAAGTACTCTCCTTTTGGTTCAAAGCATGGCAGTCAGGGCCTTGCGGTCCACCTTGCCGTTGGCATTGTGGGGCATCTGGCGCAGGCGCCGGTATTCGGCAGGCTGCATGTAGGCGGGCAAACGTCCGGCCAGACGGGCACGCAGCGCTTCGGTCACGTCCCTCTTGGCCTGGAAAAACAGCACCAGCCTGTCCCGGGCAGCATCGTACACGCAGGCACAGTCGTCCAGCTTGTCCTGGCCGAAGGCCGCGGTCTCGATCTCCCCGGGCTCGATGCGGTACCCCATGTGTTTGATCTGGTTGTCCAGGCGCCCGCAGTAGACCAGTTCTCCCCTCTCGTTGGTCCGCACCAGGTCCCCGGTGCGGTAGATGGTTTCGGGGTATGCGGTCTGGACCGGATTGGGCACAAAGCGCTGGGCGGTCTTGTCCGGCTGGCGGTAATACCCCGCCGCCACAAAGCTGCCCCGCACACACAGTTCCCCGGCTTCCTCCGGGGCGGCGGGACGGTCCCCGCACAGCACCAGCAGCCCGCAGTTTTCGCAGGCCCGACCGATGGGCAGGCTCTCGTCATCCCGGAAGTCCCGGTCCAATTCATAATACGCACAGATATCCGTGGTCTCGGTGGGCCCGTACAGGTTGGCAAACCGGGCCTGGGGGTAATGGGCGCGCCAGTAGTTCAGCTTGGCGGTGGGCATGACCTCCCCCGCAAAGAGGATGGTGTGCAGGGGCGGGGCGGCGGTGTAGTCCAGGGCTTTCCAGTTGGCCACGATGCCCAGAGCCGACGGCACCCAGTACAGGGTATTCACCTTACGGGCGCACAGATATTCCAGCAGCTGCACCGGAAAACTGAACAGCCGCCTGGGCAGCACCTGCAGGCAGGCGCCGCTGCGCAGGGCCCCGTACAGGTCGGTGACCGACATGGAAAAATAGAAAGGCGTCTGGTTGCCCAGCACCGTATCCGGTGAAAAGCCAAAGGTGGAAACCACCCATTCACTGTAGGCCAGCACATTCCGGTGGGTCACAGCCACCCCCTTGGGCAGACCGGTGGACCCGGAGGTGAACAGCACATAGGCCAGGTCGGTGTCAAGGACGGCCTGCCGCAGCGCCGTCATGCGGGCGTCATCAGGCGGCACCGCGGCCGCTGTCTGACAGTCCAGCACCGGAATCTGACCTGCCAGTGCCCGGGCCGCGTCAGCGTGGGCGGCGTCGGTGAGCAGGGCGGCGGGTTCCAGCTGGTCCAGAATGGCCCGGACCCGTTCCGGCGGCTGGGCGGTGTCCAGCACGGTGTAAAAACCGCCGGCAGCCAGCACCCCCAGCATGGCGGTCAGAGCTGCGGCTCCCCGCTCCATGTACACCCCCACCGGGCGATGCAGCACGCCTCCCGGCAGAGCATCCAGCGCCGTACCCACCCCGTACACCCAACGGGCGGCCTGCTGCCAGGTCAGGGCGGTGGTTTCGTCACAGAATCCGGCGCTCCGGGGCTGCGCCCCGGCAGTGCGGTCCAGCAATTCCAGAATATGATGCACGGGTATGCGCTCCTTTCCTGTCCCGGGTTCGGGTGTAGGCCTTATTATACCACGGGCCCTCCGCGAAACCGGCAAAGAAACGGCAAAGACCCGCCCCCCAGCCGGAACGCGCAAAAGCGCGCAGCCGTATTTATACACAGCTGCGCGCTTTTTTCAATTTGTTTTCAATTGTAAAAGTTTTGCGAAGGAGCCTTGCCTATCAGTTCTTGTGCTCCACCTTGACGGTCCAGCCCTTGGTGTCGGGCAGCTTGCCCCACTGGATGCCGGTGAGGGTGTCGTACAGTTTCTGGGTCAGGGGTCCGATCTTGCCGTCGCTGATGTTGGCGACCTTGCCCTCCCAGTCCAGCTCCTTGACGGGGCTGACCACGGCGGCGGTGCCGGTGCCGAAGACCTCTTCCAGCTTGCCTTCGTCGGCAGCCTTCATCACATCGGCGATGGCCAGCTTGCCTTCGATGACCTCATAGCCCCAGTCCTTCAGCAGTTCGATGATGGAGCGGCGGGTAACACCGGGCAGGACGGTGCCGGTGCAGGCGGCGGTGTAGATCTTGCCATCGATCTTGAACATGATGTTCATGGAACCGACTTCCTCGACGTACTTCTTTTCCACGCCGTCCAGCCACAGAACCTGGCTGAAGCCCTTTTCCTCGGCCAGTTCGCCGGCCTTGATGGAAGCGGCGTAGTTGCCGCCGCACTTGGTGAAGCCGGTCAGGCCCGGAGCGGCACGGATGTATTCATCTTCCACATAGATGCGGACGGGGTCCAGACCCTCGGCGTAGTAGGCGCCGGAGGGAGAGCAGATGATGACGAACAGATAATGGCGGGAAGCATGCACGCCCAGGCCCACATCGGTGGCAAAGGCGAAGGGACGGATGTACAGCGATGCACCGTCGCTGTGGGGCACCCAGTCACGATCCACATCCACCAGGGTCTCCACGGCCTGGATGAAATCCTCCACCGGAATGGGAGGCATGCACAGACGGTCGGCGGAATCCTGGAAGCGCTTGGCGTTGCAGTCGGGGCGGAACAGCTGGATGGTGTTGTCCGCGGTGCGGTACGCCTTCATGCCCTCAAAGATCTCCTGGGCATAGTGGAAAACGGTGGTGGCAGGGTCCATGGGCAGGCTCCCGTAGGGCACAATACGGGCGTCATGCCAGCCTTCGCCGGCGGTATAGTCCATCAGGAACATATGGTCGGTAAAGATCTTGCCGAACCCGAGCTTGCTCTCGTCCTGAGGTTTTTCTTTGGGCGTTGTGGTACGCGTGATTTTGATGTCCAACATTTTTCCTTCTCTCCTTACTATCGCACAAATATTCGCACAAAACAGCATATGCGGCCGTCTGCGCCATACCGCGGGGGAGCGGTCCGTATAGCTATGCCTTATTATAGCGCTCTAAAGTGGTGAATACAAGCCCCAGGAAGGAACTTTTGTTGCAAGCGGCAGATTTTTGCGGTACAATAAGGGCGCGATTCCAACCGCACAGGAGAAGGAGAAAGTAGTATGGTCAAGGGCGTTATTTTTGATATGGACGGTCTGATGTTCGACACCGAACGGCTGTGGGATACCTTCTGGGCTCCCTGCTGCCGCAAGCTGGGTCTGCCCCAGCCGGGGCCGGAATTCATGGCCAGCGGCCGGGGTCTGGCCGGGGAAAATCTGCTGCGGCATCTGGCGGAGTTCTATCCCCAGATCGACCCCAAGGTGATGCTGAAAGAAGTCTATGACATCGCGGCGGAGCGCTTCACCCATCCCGTTCCCTGCAAACCCGGTCTGCACGAACTGCTGGAATGGCTGAAAGCACACCAAATCCCCTGCATCGTGGCCAGCTCCAGCCCCCGTCACATGATCGAAAACAATCTGAAAAATGACCAGGTGGACGGGTATTTTCAGGGGATCGTCTGCGGGGACGATGTGGAACACTCCAAACCGGACCCGGATATCTTCCTGAAAGCGGCCGCCCAGCTGGGGCTGCCCGCCAAGGACTGTCTGGTGCTGGAGGACAGCTTCAATGGGGTACGGGCCGGCCACGCAGCGGGTGCCGTGACCGTGATGGTGCCCGACCTGGCCCAGCCCGACGAGGAAATCAAACAGCTTTACACCTGCTGCTGCCACGACCTGCTGGAAGTGCGGCAGCTGCTGGAGGAAGGCAAGCTGTAAAGTACCTGCCCTTGTTCTGCCGGAATCCGGCAGAACTTTTTTATTGTCGCCATTTTCAGCCGCTGCCTTTGACAGACAAAAAAACCGCCCCCGTGCCAAGCACGGGGGCGGTTCTTATTTGCTGTTCAAGCCGTTGTACTGATCAGATCAGGCAGCGGTCTTGGTGGCATGGTGGAAGTACTTGTAGCCGAAGGAGTTGGTGTAGACGCCTTCCACATTGGACTTCTGCATGTAGGGGTCGTTGTAGTAGTACAGAGGCACAACAGCCCAGGTTTCCATGAGCATGTCTTCAGCCTGGTGCATGAGAGCAACACGCTTGGTCAGGTCGGTCTCGGCCTTGATCTCGGCGATCAGCTCATCATACTCGCTCCAGTTCTGGGGAGCGTAGGAAGGCACGGTGCCAGCCTTGCCGGTGGCGGGGTCACGGCCGAACTGAGCGTCGTTGTTGCCGGAATCGGTGGTCCACATCTCCAGCATGTTGATGGGGTCATCGAAGTCGGCCAGCCAGCCCTGACGGCAGACGTCGTAGTTGCCGGCCTTGCGCTCGTTCAGGAAGACGTTCCAGGACTGGGTCTCCACGTTGACGGTGATGCCAACAGCGGCCATATCCTGCTGGATGGCAGCGCCGATGTCTTCGTTGCCGGCGCCTTCGTTCACCAGGTAGGTGAAGGACAGCGGGGTGGAGGAGCTCAGCATGCCGTTGTCGTCAAACTCGTAGCCAGCGCTCTCCAGCAGGGAGATAGCGGTCTGCAGGTTTTCTTCGTAAGCATCCTCGGTGGGATCGAAGTAGCCGACGGCTTCCTCATCGGGGTAGGTGTAGCTGTCGGTGTTCTGACGGAATTCAGCGCCGTTGGAGTCGCTCATGCCGGCAGGAACGAAGGTGTTGGCCAGTTCCTGGCCAGTCTGACCGATGGTGTCAACGATGTACTGACGGTCGATCAGCAGGTTGATGGCTTCACGCATGGCGTTGGCCTGCTCGGGGGTCTTGCCCTCGAACAGCTTGGAGTTCACGTTGAAGCCAACATAGTAGGTGCCGATGTTGGTGGCAATGTAGAACTCAGGATCGGTACCGTTGTGCTTGGGGATCTGCTCGTTGGGGATGGTATCGATGAAGTCCAGGTTGCCGGCCATGTAGGCGTTGTAGATAGCGGTGTCATCGGCGCTCAGCATGAACTGCAGGGTCTCGATGGAAACGCTGTCGGCATCGTAGTAGTTGGGGTTCTTGGTGTAGGTCATGCTCTCGTCATGGTTCCAAGCGGTGCAGGTGTAGGGACCGTTGGAGACGAAGCCGGCTTCCAGAGCCCAGGCGCCGGGGTTGGTGCCGTCGGTGTTAGCAGCTTCCACAGAAGCCTGCGGGACCGGGAAGAAGGTCGGGAAAGCGCACAGGCTCAGGAAGTACGGGCAGGGGCTGACCAGGGTGACGGTCAGGGTGTAGTCGTCGGTAGCCTCAACACCCACCAGGATGTTGTTGGCTTCCTGCTCAGCCAGAGCAGCGTCGCTGTACACTTCAGCGGGAGTGCTGTACTCTTCGCCGGAAGCAGCGGCAGCCTCAGCGGCAGCAGCGTCATATTCGGGGTTGGCAACCATTTCCTCGGCAGCCTCGTTCTTGGCGATCAGGCCGTCGAACAGGTAGCTGTAGTCGGCAGCGGTCATCGGGTTGGCGGCACGGTTCCAGCTGTAGACGAAGTCCTTAGCGGTCAGGTCGGTGCCGTCGCTCCACTTGCTCTGACGCAGGTGGAAGGTGTAGGTCATGCCGTCCTCGGAAACGTCGTAGCTTTCCGCCACGCCGGGGACCAGCTGGCCGTTCTCATCGTAGGTCAGCAGACCGACGAAGCTGTTGACGGCCAGAACGGCGCCGTCAACGGTGGAGTTCAGAGCCGGGTCCAGACGGTCAGGCTCAGACGCCAGGTTGATGTACAACGTGCTGGTGTCAGTGTTGAGCACAGACTCAGTGGAAGCAGACTCCGAAGTCGCAGCCGCGGAACCGGTCTCGCCGGTAGCTGCGGTCTTGGAACCACCGCAGCCAGCCAGGCTGACGACCATGGCGGCAGCGAGTGCAGATGCCATGAGCTTTTTCATTGTTCTTTCCTCCTAGAGATTCTATCAGAAACCCGGACAAAAGCGGACGTTCCGCCCTTGTCTGGACTCCTCCTGATACAATGCCCATTATAATTTCTGGCTCCGGCATTTGCAATGCCAGTGGCCAAGCTGTTGCTTTTCAGTCACCATTTTTGGGCAGGGTGCCAAAATTCGCACACGGCAAGCGCCTTGTCTTTGGGTGTTCTGTTATGCAACTGCCTGCCCATGGGCAACGGACAGGCAGAATTTCCCTTTTATCGGGCCGGCTTGCTTACTTGTTCCAGCAGGCGACATAGTGGCCGTTGCCGCGGTCGGTGAACGGAGGCATGGCCTTGGCGCACTGCTCGGTGGCGTAACGGCAGCGGGTACGGAAGGGGCAGCCGCTGGGCATATGCAGCGGGCTGGGCACGTCCCCTTCCAGCACGATACGCTTGGACGCACGGGCGGTACGCGGATCGGGTACCGGCACGGCGGACAGCAGGCTCTGGGTATAGGGATGGATGGGATTGTCGTTGAGCTCGTCAGAATCGGCCAGTTCCATCATCTTGCCCAGGTACATAACGGCGATACGGTCGCTGATGTGGTGCACGACCAGCAGGTCGTGGGCGATGAAGAGGTAGGCAACGCCCAGCTTCTCCTGCAGATCCTCAAACATGTTGACGACCTGGGCCTGGATGGAAACGTCCAGAGCGGAGACGGGCTCGTCGCAGACGATGAACTTGGGGTTGACCGCCAGGGCACGGGCAATGCCGATACGCTGACGCTGGCCGCCGGAGAACTCATGGGGATACCGCATGGCGTGCTCGGCGTTCAGGCCGACCAGTTCCATCAGTTCCATGACGCGCTCGTGGCGTTCCTTCTTGTTGCTGCACAGCTTGTGCACATCCAGAGGCTCCCCGATGATGTCCTCGACGGTCATACGGGGGTTCAGGGAAGAGTAGGGATCCTGGAAAACCATCTGCATTTCCTTGCGGTAAGGCAGCATGTCCACATGGACCTTCTTGCCCATGACCGGCTTGCCGTTGGCATCCACCTTCAGCTGGCCGTTCTCATCGTACTGCTCACCGCTGTCATAGATGACCTTGCCGTCGAAGGTGATGCGGCCGGCGGTGGGCTTGTAAAGCTGGAGCAGGGTGCGGCCGACGGTGGTCTTGCCGCAGCCGGATTCGCCCACCAGACCCAGGGTCTCGCCCGGGCGGATGGCGAAGGAGACATCATCCACAGCCTTGAGGTGGATGGTCTTGGTCAGGCCGGCACGAACGGGGAAATATTCCTTCAAATGCTCGACCTGCAAAAGGTATTCGCTGTTTGCCATCTTACTTCCCCTCCTTTGCATTCTTCACATTGAGCCAGCACGAAGCCATGTGGTGTTCGCCCACCTGGAGTTCCGGGGGCAGTTCGCGCAGGCAGATCTTCATGGCGGAATCGCACCGGGGGCAGAAAGCGCAGCCCGCGGGCAGGTCCAGCATGTTGATGGGAGTGCCGCCGATGGGAATCAGCCGCTCTTTCATGTTGGAGCCGGAGGGGATGGAACGCAGCAGGCCCTTGGTGTATTCGTGGGCCGGCGCGTAGAAGATGTCGTCGGCGGTGCCGCGCTCACACACACGGCCGCCGTACATGACGATGATCTCATCGCACATGGAGGCGATGACGCCCAGGTCATGGGTGACGATGATGATGGCCATGCCCAGCTTCTTCTGCAGATCCTGCATCAGTTCCAGGATCTGGGCCTGGATGGTCACGTCCAGAGCGGTGGTGGGCTCGTCGGCGATCAGGATGTCGGGTTCGCAGGCCAGAGCCATGGCGATCATGACACGCTGGCGCATGCCGCCGGACAGCTCATAGGGATACTGCTTGATCCGCTTTTCCGGTTCATTGATGCCCACCAGTTCCAGCATCTCAATGGCACGGGCCTTGGCCTGGGCCTTGTTGCGGTCGGTGTGCAGCATGATGGCTTCCATCAGCTGGTTGCCGATGGTGAACACGGGGTTCAGGCTGGTCATGGGGTCCTGGAAGATGATGGAGCAGCATTTGCCGCGGAAGGACTGCATCTGCTTTTCATCCCACTTGGTGATGTCCTGACCCTTGTACAGGATCTGACCGCCGGTGATGCCGCCGTTCTCGGACAGGATATCCATAATGGAATAGGCGGTGACGGACTTGCCGGAGCCGGATTCGCCCACGATACCCAGGATCTTGCCCGGTTCCAGGGCGAAGGAGACGCCGTTGACCGCATGCACTTCGCCGCCCTTGTCGGTGGAGAAGGTGGTATGCAGGTCCTTGACTTCCAGGAGGTATTTCCAGTCCTGGCTGGTTTTTACTTCACTCATACTTTGCCCCTCCTCAGCGCTTCAGTTTGGGGTCGAACGCGTCGCGCAGACCGTCGCCCAGCAGGTTGAAGGCCAGAACGATCAGGCAGATGATCAGCGACGGGAAGACCAGCTTCATGGGATAGCTGTTGATACCCGCACGGGCTTCGTTGGCCAGAGAACCCAGCGAAGGCATGGGCACCTTGACGCCGATGCCCAGGAAGGACAGGTAGCTTTCGGTGAAGATGGCAGAGGGGATCTGCAGCGCCACCGAGATGATGATGACGGACAGGCAGTTGGGCAGGATGTGCTTGCGCAGGATGCGGCCGCTGGGGGTGCCGATGGTGCGGGCCGCCAGAACGTACTCGTTCTGCTTGATGGTCAGGATCTGACCGCGGACCAGACGGGCCATGCCCACCCAGTACAGCAGGCCGAAGACCATGAACAGGGCGATCATGTTGGTGCCCAGGGACTGCAGCATGGGAACCTTTTCAATGACCGGCTTCAGGGTCTCGTTCAGAACAACGGAGAGCAGAATGATCATCAGGGTGTCCGGCAGACTGTAGATAATATCCACGATACGCATCATGATAATATCCACCGTGCCGCCGCACCAGCCCGAGATGGAGCCGTAGATCAAGCCGATGATCAGCACCATGATGGACGCCACCAGGCCGACGGCCAGGGAGACGCGGGTGCCGTAGATGACGCGGATGAAGTAGTCACGGCCCAGGCTGTCGGTGCCCATCACATGGGGGAACAGCTGTTCGCCGGTCTCTTCCATATACTGCAGTTCGCGGTCGGACCATTCGAAGGGAGCCAGGTTGGTGGCAGTCTTGTCACGGCGGCCGTCCACGGTGATGATGTCCTCATAGCTGTAGGGGACGAAGAACGGGATGATGATGATGCTGAGCAGCAGCAGGACCAGCACGACGATGCTGCCCACGGCCAGCTTGTTCTTCATCAGGCGGCGGCAGCCGTCCTTGAAGAAGGTCACGCTTTCGCCCATGACCTCCTGCTGTGCCTTTTCTTCGTCGGTGGCGGGTTCAAAGTCAGCGGAGCTGAACTTGGACAGATCGATCTGGACCGAAAGAGGGTTCTTTTCGGGCATACCGTTTTCTGCGTAGGTCATTTTCTTTCCTCCTTCTTACTCCAGTTCGATGCGCGGGTCGATCAGCTTGTACACCAGGTCGGTGATCAGGTTGGCCGACACCATCAGGATGCCCAGGAACAGGGTGGTGGCCATGATCAGGGGGTAGTCGCTGTTATTGATGCTGTTGACGAACTGGGTGCCCAGGCCGCCGATGGTGAAGATGCTCTCAACGACCATGGAGCCGGTAATGATGTAGGCGATCATGGGGCCCACATAGGTGACAACGGGGATCAGCGCATTGCGCAGGGCATGCTTGAAGATCACCTTGACCTGGGGCACGCCCTTGGCCCGGGCGGTACGCACATAATCCTGGCCCAGGGCGTCCAGCATGCTGGTCTTGGTCAGACGGGTGATGTACGCCATGGGGTACAAGGACAGGGAAACCACCGGCAGGAAGTAGTTGGGGTTTTCCGCGCTCCACACCGGGAAAATGTTCAGCTGCACGCAGAATACCAGCAGCAGCAGGGTGGCCAGAACGAAGCTGGGCACACCGGTGAACAGGGTGGTGAAGAAGATAATCAGCCGGTCCGGCAGCTTGTTGCGGTTCAGGGCCGCAATGCTGCCCAGAACCAGACCCAGAACCACCGCCACCGCGGCAGCCTGCAGACCCAGCTGAGAAGAAACGCCGAAGCGGGTGATCAGGGTGGAGGTAATATCACGGCCGGTCTTCAGGGACACGCCCCAGTCACCGTGCAGGATATTGTTCATATACAGGATGTACTGCTCCCCCACCGGTTTATCCAGGTTGTAACGTGCTTCCAGCACGGCCTGGACCTGGGGACTGGGAGCCTTTTCCTTGTTGAAGGGGCCGCCGGGGATCGCATTCATCGCGAAGAAGGTGATCAAGCTGATAATGATCACGGTCACGATCGCCAGCAACACACGTTTTACGACATATCGGGTCACGTTCGTTCACTCTCCTCATTAAATACGGGGCCCTGCAGGACCCGCGCTGGCTGCGTGTTTTGAACGGGCCGCCGCCCGTTTTCCCCGCCTGTTCCCCGTTTCGGGAGGGTGCCGGGTCCGGAACACGTTTGTGTGCCTTCGGCGGACACCCCATCACAAAAAAAAGGAACGACAGCGTTTGATCAAACGCCATCGTTTGAGCAAAGGAATCTTCAATAAAATATCACAAGATTGTAACGTTGTCAACTTTTCCGCCGGACAGAAAAGACCCTTCAAATGTGAAAATTTGCCCGGTGCCTGACGGTACCGGGCAAAAAAGGTCAACTTTATTCTTGATGCAAAGCGCTTTTCAGGAAGTATTTTTATTCACTTTTTTCTGTCTCGGAAGGCATTTTCCAGCCGAAGTGATCGGTGTGCAGCCAGGTTTCAGCTGTCTCGCTGCCAGGAGCGCCCAGGGCTTCCCGGTACAGGGCCTGGATGGCGGGATTTTCGTGGGAGAAGCGCAGGGCACAGCCCTTGTCGATGCTGTACAGTACCTGTCCGCGGCTCTGGGCCAGCTCCTCATCGTCGGGGCTGTGGGGCTGTCCCCCGCCGCCGGCACATCCGCCGGGACAGGCCATGACTTCCACGAAATCGTAGTGCACACGGCCGGCGCGCACCGCTTCGATGAGGCGGCGGGTGTTGGCCAGCCCGCTGACCACCGCCGTTTTCACCACGGCGCCGCCCAGGTCGAACTCGGCCTCGGTCCAGCCGGGGGTGCCGTCGGCGGTCCCCCGCACGGCACGGAAGGCTTCCGGCGGCGGGTTCTGGTTGTTGACCAGATAGTAGGCGCTGCGCAGAGCCGCCTCCATGACGCCGCCGGTGGCGCCGAAGATCACCCCAGCCCCGCTGTAGGGTCCCAGAACGGAGTCAAAGGCTTCCTCTGCCATCATTTCCGGGTGTAGGTGCTCGGCGCGGATCATCCGCACCAGTTCCCGGGTGGTCAACGCCAGGTCCACGTCCCGGCCCGCTTCGGTCTGCATGGTGGGCAGGTCGCACTCCGCCTTTTTGGCCACACAGGGCATGATGGAAACGCTGTAGATCTGGTCCGGGCGCACCCCGATCTTACGGGAGAGATAATTCCGGGCCACGGCGCCGAACATCTGCTGGGGACTCTTGGCGGTGGACAGCCGTGCGGTCATGTCCGGGTAATGCCCCTTGAGATACCGCACCCAGCCGGGGCAGCAGCTGGTGAACATGGGCAGGAACTGGGTGTCCCCCGCCTTGAAGCGGTGCAGGAATTCGGTGCCCTCCTCCATGATGGTCAGATCGGCGGAGAAGGAGGTGTCGAACACATAGTCGAAGCCCAGTGCCCGCAGTACCGCGGCCATCCGGTTGACGGTGGCCTTTTCCGGGGGCAAGCCCAGGCTTTCGCCCCAGGCAGCGCGCACCGCCGGGGCGATCTGCACCACCGTGACCAGATTGGGATCGGACAGAGCGGCAAAGGCCTTTTCGGTGTCGCTGCGTTCCCGCAGGGCCCCGGTGGGGCAATGGGTGATACACTGGCCGCAGAGAACGCAGTCGGACTCCTTGATGCGGCGGTTATGGCTCACATCCACCCGGGTACGGCTGCCGGTACCGGACAGGTCCCACACATTGACCCCCTGGACCTTGTCGCACACCTGGATGCAGCGCATGCACTTGATGCACTTGTTGGTGTCCCGGTAGAGGGGGAAATCCTTGGGCCACTGGGCCCGGGCGCCGGTGACCAGGTCCCGGGGATAGGGATTTTCCAGAATGCCCAGGTCGTTGGCGATGTTCTGCAGATGGCAGTTGCCGCTGCGCAGGCAGGTGGCACAGTGGCAGTCGTGCTGGGACAGGATGAGTTCCACATTGATCTTGCGGGTACGGCGCACCCGGGGGGTGTTGGTACGGATGACCATGCCCTCGAACACCGGGTTGTTGCAGCTGGGCACCAGGTTGCGCTCCCCTTCGATCTCCACACAGCAGACACGGCAGGCACCGATCTCGTTGAGGTGCCGGAGGTAGCACAGGTGGGGGATCTCCACCCCGGCGGCTTTGGCGGCTTCCAGAATGGTGGTGCGTTCGGGTACGGCCACCGCCTTGCCGTTGACGGTCACGTTTACCATTGGGTCGTCCTCCCTCCTTTGAAGATGCCGTAGCCGAAGTGGTCACACCGCAGGCAGCGGCTTGCTTCCTGCATGGCTTCCTCCTCGGTCATGCCGCAGGTGGCCAGGGCAAAGTCGGTCCTGGATTCCAGCGGATTACGGGCCTTGAGCTGGATGCGGCCGCAGGGCGGTGTGTTGGACAGTCGGGCCGGAGGGATCTGCACATCGCAGCGGATGGTATGGGCAAAGCCCAGGAAACTGTCAATATTGGCAGCGCCCACCTTGCCCGCCGCCACCGCCCGGATGACGGTGGCCGGACCGGTGACCGCGTCACCACCGGCAAAAACGTTGGGGGTCCCGGGCACATAGCCGGACAGGTCGGCCTTGAGAGCGCCCCGGCTGGTGCCGATGCCGCCTTTTTCAAAGTTATCGGACTCAATGCGCTGGCCGATGGCGATGATGAGGTAATCACAGGGGATGCGGAACTCCCGCTCGGCGGCATCCCGGGGACCGGGGCGTCCGTCCCGGCCGTAGCCGCCGATGATCTGGGGCTTGGTCCACAGGGCGGCCACCCTGCCCTTCTCATCGGCTTCGATGCGGTGGGGCGCCTGCAGGGGCAGGATCTGGCAGCCTTCGGCCTGGGCATCGGCGATTTCCTCCGGCAGGGCGGTCATATCATCCAGACGGCGGCGGTAAACGCAGGTCACGCTTTCGGCCCCCAGGCGGATGGCGGTACGGGTGGCATCCATGCTCACGTTGCCGCCGCCGATGACCACAACACGCTTGCCGGTGAAGTCCAGGGGATGGCCTTCGCCGCAGTCCCGCAGGAACTCCACGGCAGAAAGGACATTTTCGCTGTCCTCTCCGGGCAGGCCCAGCTTCTTGTCGGCGTGGGCGCCGATGGCCACGTACAGCGCGTCGTAATCCCGGCGCAGCTGTTCCACCTGGATATCGGTGCCGATGCAGACGCCGGTTTTGACCTCCACCCCGGTCCTGAGAATGTAATCAATGTCTTTTTGCAGCACCTCCGGGGGCAGACGATAGTCAGGGATGCCGTAGCGCAGCATGCCGCCCAGGCGATCCCGCTGTTCAAAGACGGTGACGCTGTGCCCCATGAGCTGGAGATAGTACGCGGCCGTCAGCCCGCTGGGGCCGCCGCCCACCACCGCAATGCGCTTGCCGGTGGCTTCGGCAGGTGCGGGGGGCGTCTCCTCCCCGCAGTGGTCCACCGCATACCGCTTGATGCCGCAGATGTTGATGGCGTCATCCACCAGCCGGCGGCGGCACTGCTTTTCACAGGGGTGCTCGCACACATAGGCGCAGGAATAGGGGAAGGGATTGTCCTTGCGGATAAGGTCCACCGCGTCCTGGAAGCGTCCTTCCCGCACCAGGGCGATATACCCGGGGATGTCCACATGAGCCGGACAGACGGTCACGCAGGGCACCGGCTGCTTGAGGGAACAGATACAGCGGCCCTCCCTGGCGTGGAGCTCGTAGTCCTCCCGGAAGCCCCGTACCCCTTCCAGCACCATGGCGGCGGCTTCATAACCGATGGCGCAGTCGGCGGAATCCGCAATGGCGGCCGCCGTGGATTCGATCAGGTCGATGGTGCCTTCGGGGGCAGTCTGGTCCAGCACACTCTCGATGAGGGTTTCCAGCTGGGACAGGCCGATGCGGCAGGGCACACATTTGCCGCAGGTCTGGGCATGGCACAGACGCAGGAAGTTCAGGGCCAGGTCCACCGGGCAGAGCCCCGGCGGGTTGGCGGCCACACGGTGCCCCATATCCCGGCAGAGGTCCTGTACGACCTGCTGGGCCCGGTCCGGGGTCTCGATAGACAATCTTCGCATACAACAAAATCCTCCGTTCGGGCACCGGCGTTCTTGGTTTCCGATGCCTGGATCAGAAAGGCGGCACAGCCATGGCCGCCGTCACACTGCTTCCAGTATAGGGGATTTTGTGGAAAAGTTCAATAAATTTTAAACATATTCATAATTATTTTGCATTATGTTCAAAACCGATGTGACGCCAGCCCAGGGCCAACAAAAAGGCAAGGCGGCCACCCCACCGCGCTGTGCGCCGCAGGGTTCCGCCTTTCTTATTATAATAAGAATCTCTTTTGGTTACACTCCGGTTTCTGCCGTGGGCTCGTCCGCCTCTGCCAGCACTTCCTCCCGCCGGGCCTGCACGACCACATGGGCAAATTTGCTCATCAGCGGCACATAGGTGGTCAGGAACACCACCAGTGCCCCGAAGGCAAACTGCCGACGGCGGCTGCGAGGTACCGCCAGCCCGATCAGCACCCCCATGGCACACAGGCAGAACTTGAGCAGGGCCATATCCTTCCAGCTGCTCTGTTTGAGATACCGGTCCGCATAGGTAAACAGTTTCATGGCATTGACCTCCCTGGGCGTCACACTGCGCCTGTCTCCCCTGCCCCGCTGGGGGCGAAGGGGTCTTCCGCCCTCAGTGTAGCACAGGCAAAGGCACTTCGCAATGCCATGTGCCGGGAAAAACAAAAAGCGAGGTTTGGCTGCCTTTCGGAGGACAACAAAAAAGGTTTCCCATTTCTGGGAAACCTTGGTGCGCCGGAAGGGCCCCCTCTGCCCGCGCTCTTTCCCACAGTCCGCAGGACTGTGGGAACCGGCCGGGACGCAGAACGGCCGGACGAGCTGTTCGAGTCCCTTCCGGGACAAACCGGCTGCCTTCCGCAGGATAACAACAAAAAAAGGTTTCCCATTTCTGGGAAACCTTGGTGCGCCGGAAGGGACTCGAACCCCCGACCTTCTGATTCGTAGTCAGACACTCTATCCAGCTGAGCTACCGGCGCAAGTGCGAGTATTATAGTACCAGACCAGCCTGCATATGTCAAGGATTTTTTCGCACATTTTTTGTCGCCTAATTCAATAATCGCTCATTTCTTGTTCTTGCCACCCCGTCCGCGCTGGGTCAGGCGGGGTGTGGGGGTGTTTTCCAGGGTATGCAGGCGGTAGGTCAGCAGGTACCCGTCATGTTCGGGACGGCGATAGAATTCCGCGCGCACCCGTTCCATGGGGCTGCTTCCGTCACAGGCCAGCCCCCCCAGCAGCAGGACAAAACGGGTGTCGCTGTACCGGGCCACCACATCGCTGCCCCGCAGGGTACGGCAAAGCACATTTTCCAGCACGCGCATGGCCGCTGCGGTCCTGGCCGCACCGGGTCTGGCCACCGGCGGAACAATGCTCACCGTGACCAGGAACAGGGAAAGGTCAAACCGGGCCCGCATGCGCAGCTGTACCCGGCAGATGCTACGGAAGGTCTCATACCCGCAGAGATAGGCCCCATCCGCGTCCGGCTCACAGACCTCCTTCAGGATACGTTCCAGATCGGTCTCCATGGCCAGTTCGCTCTGCTGCATCCGCTTGTAGCTGCCGTTCAGGTTGCGTACCCGGCCATCGCCGTGCAGGCAACCGCTTTCCGAGGCCTGCCGGGTCAGGATCTCCGCTTCCTCCATGCGTCCCATGCCTTCCAGCGCCAGGATCTGCTCCACGTACAGCCGTTCGTCGAAGGGGTCGGCACGCAGCCCCTGACGGCACAGGTTCACCACCTGCTCCGGGTCTTCCTGCTCCTTGCAGTATTCGATCAGAGTGAACAGGGTGTCCTTGTACAGGTTGTGCAGCCAGACCCGCTGCCGCTCCACCCAGGGTTCCCCCGCCGAATCCGGCAAAAGGCGGCCGCTGTACTGCGCAATGGTCTGACGGCACAGGTCCGCGCGCCGGTCCGGGTCCTGTTCCCCGTCCAGCTGTTCGGCCAGACGGCGGATGGTGAAGATATCCACCTCACAGTCCAGGTCCATGTTCCACACATAGGCCCCCCGGCTGGTCAGGATGCAGTTTTCCAAAGCGGGACTTTCCTTGGCGGCCATGGTGCGGAACCGGTGCAGCACCGCCCGCAGGGACATGTCTGCATCTCCCGCATTGCCCCACAGCGCTGCGGTCAGTTCCCCGTGGCTGGCCGGACGGCCATACTGCAGCAGAAGATACTGTACCAGAAGCTGGATCTTGCGCGACTGCGCCATGCCGGCCAGGACCGGGCGTCCGTCAATGGTGATTGCAAACTTGCCGAGCAGGGTGATCTGAATTTTGGGCTGTGTCATGGGCGGATTACTCTCCTATTTTTTCCTTCCGGGGCAACCTTGTTTGTTGCACGGTTGTTGTATTGTTACAAGTATAAAGAAAATAGCGAGCTTTTTCAAGCGATACAAAGGGAAAAGCCGCCTGCTTTTCCGAAAGAGCAGACGGCTTTTCTATGCGGGAAAGAGGCGGGAAAGAAAGGTCAGGATTTTTTCCTTTTTTACCGCACATACAGATATACCCGGGAGAACACCTTGACCAGCGCTCCGGCGTAGGGCTGCTGGGAATACACGGTACCTTCGGCGGCACCGGCGGGGCGCACCACAGCGGTGAGACCCCGCTCCTGCAGACGGCTGCGGGCATCGGCCAGGGTGAGCCCGGTCAGATCCGGCACCTGCCGGTTGGGGTCGGGGATGGGGCGGGCCACCACCGCCTTGACCATCTGTCCGGCGGCGATCTGCTCCCCGGCGGCAGGCTCGGTGCGCACCACCGTATAGGGGGTCAGGGTGTTGTCGTGCAGGAATTCCACCGCCACCCCAAAGCCCTGGTCCCGCAGGGTCTGCAGGGCTTCGTCCCGGTCTTCACCGGTGAGATCCGGCACGGTGAGCCACTGGGTCCCCAGGCTGACGCTGACGGTGAGGGTCTGCCCCTGTTTCACCGTGCGGCCGGCGTCGGGCCGCTGGGCACAGACCTGCCCCGGGTCCACCGCCGGGTTGTACACATCCTCCCACACCAGGTGCAGGCCGCTGTTTTGCAGTTCGGCTTCCGCTTCTTCCCGGGAGAGTCCCGTCAGGTCCGGCACGGTCACATCCGCCCGACGGGAAAACAACGGGTTGGTGCTTTGCCCCAGGATATGCCACACGCACCCGGCTGACACCAGCACCGAAAGCAGTGCCAGAACAGCCAGCACCCGCAGCACCGTCAGGTGCGGCAGGCGGATTTTCAATTGGATCACGGAACCTCTCCCCTTCCCCGGTCATGTATCAGGTGTTTTGGTTTTTCAGTGCCCGCAGGGCGGCCATGCAGGCCGCCGCCAGCAAGACGGCTCCCAGAGCCATGAGTCCGGCACCGGCGCTGCCGGCCACATCCCCGATCCAGCCGGTGAGGGGCGAGGCGGGGATCATGAGCAGGCTGTAGGCCATGCTGTCCACACTGATCAGGGTGGCCCGACGCTCGCTGGGGAACCAGTCGTTCAGCCGTTTGCGGGCATGCAGGGACCAGATGGTGCCGAACATGGCAAACCCGGCGCCGCCGGCCACCGCCCCGGCCAGAGGGGCGGCGCCCATGGCCAGGGTGCACAGGCCGCACCCGGCGGTGCACACCGCGTACAGCCACCCCAGGCGGCGGGGACGCAGCCGGCCGCCGATCCAGCAGCCCAGCGGGTAGCCCACCTCGCAGAGCATGAGCACCACGCCCAGAAAGGCCGTGGGCAGGCCGATGTCGGTCAGGCGCTGCTGCAGGTACATCAGGGTGAGAAAAGCGGGCAGGTCGATGAGAGCCCCCGCGAAGATATACTGCACCACCCGGGGACTGCGGCGCAGAAAGTCCACCGTCTCGGTCACATGGGTGCGCAGGCTGGCGGGCAGTTCCGCCAGCAGGGTGCGCAGGGGCGCCGCCCGCCGGACTTGCTGTTCCGGGGTGGCAGCGGGTTCCCGCAGGCCCATGGCCGCCGCGGTGCGCAGCAGGCTGATCCCCACATCCACCAGGTAGAAGGCGGTGAAGCCCAGCACCCCGGTGAGGGCCCCGGCCAGTTTGCCCAGGGCGGCACCGGCGGTCTCCACCTGGGTGGTGATGGTTTCCACCGAGAGGAAGCGCTCGGATTGTCCGGCCTCCTTCAGGCTGTCGTAGACCAGGGCCTCCTGGGTGCCGGAGACCAGATTGTAGGCCAGGGCGGACAGGGCCATGGAAGCGCAGACCCACAGGAAGTTCTGCTCAAAGGCCATGAGCAGGGCGGCCACCGCTGCTGCCACGCCGGACAGGGCCAGTGCCCGACGGCGGCCCAGCAGGTCGGCGGCCATGCCGCTGGGCACTTCGGCCAGCAGGCTGACCACATGGAAGACGCCTTCGGAGGCGCCGATCTGCCACAGGCTGTATCCTCGGGCGGCCAGCAGGGCCACCCAGACGGCGCCGGTGATGTTGAGGGTGAGAACAAAGGAATAGGTATACGAGCACCGCAGCTGGCGGCGCAGAGATTGTGCATTCATGGTCGGAACACCTTTCGTTATCAAGTACAAAATGGACAGGTGTTCCCTTTTATGCCGGAACGGATACAAAAAACGCGCCCCGGACAAACGCCGGAGCGCGGAAAGGTTCCGTCACAGCGTTTGCCGAAAGGAGCGCGGCAAAACCGCACCCGGGCTAAAAAAGGGTACACTTCGAGACGGAACTGCTTATTTGTTGCCTTTAACCTGGTACAAATTGCACAGTGCCCATCCCATGGGGTGTACTCCTTTCCGCCAAACGGCAAACTCAGATTGGAAACAGTATACCACGGACCGGCCGGTCCGTGCAAGGGGAAAATGAGGGACTCAGAAATGCTCCTGCTGGGCCTGCAGGGCGGCCATCAGCGGCGGGATCAGCTGCTTTTTGCGGCTGACCACCCCGGGCAGCACCGCCTTGCCGTCCTTGGGTTCCACCCCGAAGGCGTCCCGGACGATGTTCTCCGCCCCATGGCCGCAGAACATCAGGTCGGTGGCCTGGTTCTGCATATCGGTGAACATATAGAAGATCATGGGCAGACCTTCCCGGCCAATGGCTTCGGGCAGGAAGGGTCCCACCAGCTCCTCGGCGGCGGCGCGGGAGCGGGCGGTCATGTAGCTGGACTGGCCCACACCGAACTTCACATCGCCCCGGCTGAACACCTTGAAGTCGGAGAGGAAAACTTCCTCCGCCGTGCGGCCGGTGAGGTCGGCGCCGGCCTCGAACATCTGCTCGGCGTAGGAGGGGATGTCCACCTCCGCGATGGCGGCCAGGGCCTCGGCGGCGGATTTGTCCAGAGGGGTGGAGGTGGGAGAACGGAACATCAGAGTGTCGGACAAAATGGCCGACAGCAGCAGCCCCGCGATCTGCTTGGGCGGGGTGATGCCGTGTTCCCCGTACATCCGCCAGACGATGGTGGCAGTGCAGCCCACCGGCTCGTTGCGGAAATACACCGGGCTGCCGGTCTCCAGGCTGCCGATGCGGTGATGGTCGATGATCTCCAGGATCTCGGCCTGTTCCAGACCGTCCACGGCCTGGGTGCGCTCGTTGTGGTCCACCAGAATGACCTGTTTGCGGTGCAGGTTCAGCAGGTTCCGGCGGCTGACCACACCGCAGTAGCAGCCCTTTTCATCCAGGATTGGGAAATAGCGGTGGCGGACGCTGGCCATGATCTTGCGGGCGTCCTCGATGGGGGTATTGACGCTGAACTTGAGCAGGTCGTCCCGGCGCATGAAGTGGCGCACCGGGGCGGCGGTGGAGATGAGGCGGGCGGCAGCGTAGGAATCATAGGGGGTGGTGATGACAAAGCAGCCCTTCTCCTTGGCCCGGGCCAGGATGGTGCGGGGCACGGCGGCACCGCAGCAGACCACGATGCACCCGGCGCCGCAGTCGATGGCGCACATCTGGGTCTCGTACCGGTTGGTGACCAGCACCAGGTCGGCGGGGCCCACGTTGTCCTCCATGACTTCGGGGCTGGAACCGATGAATATCCGACCTGCGGTGATGCGGGCATCCGGATCCCCGGCCAGCATCTCCCCTTCCAGGGTTTCCAGCACGTTGCGGTAGCTGGTGTTGGCCGAAGCCAGCACCCCCGTATCAAACAGGTCCATGTTGGCGTTGGCGATGTCCTTGACGGTGATGAGGCCCAGCAGCTCCTTGGCGTCGTCCACGATGCACAGGGTATCGATCTCGGTATCCCGCATCATGTTCCAGGCGGCACGCACGCTCATCTCTTCCCCGATACCGGGCTGGCGGCGGATGTCGATATCCTTGATCTGAGGACTGATGTCGGTGCACAGACGGGGTGCCTCCACCCCGAAATACTTGAGCGCAAAAGCGGTTTCCCGGTTGGGCACACCGGCACGGCGGGCTTCATAGGTGGCCCCTCCCAGCTTGTTCTTCAGCCAAGCGTAGGAGATGGCCGAACAGATGGAGTCGGTGTCCGGGTTCTGGTGCCCGATGATATTGACCTTACGGCGGGTGTTTGACATAGTACAACCCCTTTCCCTTTCCCTTCGGGGGCACAAGGCCCCCGGATTTGTTATGATTATAACATGCCAAAATCTTTTTTGCGATTCTTGACAACAAACGCGTTCTGACGTACAATTAAAATGTGTGTGCATGGGGTTGGCTTTTGCCGCCCCTTGCTGGATTTGTGAAAGACGAAAAAGAGGGATAACAAGTATATGATTCGGGAAAATCTTCGCAACATTGCTATTATCGCCCACGTTGACCACGGCAAGACCACCCTGGTCGACCAGATGCTGAAGCAGTCGGGCGCTTTCCGTGCCAACCAGCAGGTGGCGGAGCGCGTCATGGACTCCGGCGATATCGAGCGTGAGCGCGGCATCACCATCCTGGCCAAGAACTGCTCCTGTGAATATGAAGGCGTCAAGATCAACATCGTGGACACCCCGGGCCACGCCGACTTCGGCGGCGAGGTGGAACGCGTTCTGAAGATGGTCAACGGCGTTCTGCTGCTGGTGGATGCGGCGGAAGGCTGCATGCCCCAGACCCGCTTTGTTCTGCAGAAGGCCCTGCAGCAGAACCTGTCCCTGGTCATTGCCGTCAACAAGATCGACCGTCCCGACGCCCGCATTGCGGAAGTCATCGACGAGATCCTGGAACTGCTGATGGACCTGGGCGCCACCGACGAACAGCTGGACAGCCCCATGGTGTTCTGCTCCGGCCGCAACGGCACCGCCAGCTACGACTGGACCAAGCCGGAAGAGGGCAAGGACCTGAAGCCCCTGTTCGACACCATCCTGAAGTATGTGGCGCCGCCGGAAGGCGACCCCGACGCTCCCATGCAGATGCTGGTTTCCAGCGTGGACTACAACGAGTTTGTGGGCCGTATGGGCGTGGGCCGTGTGCAGAACGGCGTCATCAAGGTGGGCCAGAGCGTGCAGGTGTGCGACTGGCACAACCCCGACGTGCATATGACCGGCCGCATCACCAAGCTGTTCGACTTCAAGGCCAACGGCCGTGAGCCCATCGAGCAGGCCGAGGCCGGCGATATCGTGGCCTTTGCCGGTCTGCCGGACATCTCCATCGGCAACACCCTGTGCGATCCCAGCAAGGTGCAGCCCCTGCCCTTTGTGAAGATCAACGACCCCACCGTGGAGATGACCTTCAGCGTCAACGACTCTCCTTTTGCGGGCAAGGAAGGCAAGTACGTCACCTCCCGCCAGATCCGCGACCGTCTGAACCGCGAACTGCTGAAGGACGTGGCTCTGCGGGTGGAAGATTCCGCCACCACCGACTCCTTCCGGGTCATGGGCCGCGGCGAAATGCACCTGTCCATCCTCATCGAGACCATGCGCCGGGAAGGCTACGAACTGCAGGTTTCTCCCCCGCACGTTCTGACCCATGAGGAGGACGGCAAGACCATGGAGCCCATGGAGCGGGTCGTCATCGACGTGCCCGAAACCTACCAGGGCGCTGTCATGACCGCTCTGGGTGCCCGCAAGGCCATCCTGATGAACATGCAGATGATGAACAGCCGTTCCCGTCTGGAGTTCCGCATGCCCAGCCGCGGCCTGTTCGGCTACCGCAGCCAGTTCCTCACCGACACCCACGGTGAAGGCATCATGAACACCATCTTCGACGGCTATGAAGAATGGTGCGGCGACATCGCCACCCGGTCCTCCGGCTCCCTCATCAGCTTTGAGACCGGCGACGCCGTGACCTACGGGCTGTTCAACGCCCAGCAGCGCGGCACCCTGCTGGTCACCCCCGGCGAAAAGGTTTACGCCGGCGAGGTCGTGGGCTACACCCCCACCGGTGAAGACATCACCGTCAACGTCTGCAAGACCAAGCACCTGACCAACACCCGCGCCTCCGGCAGCGATGATGCCCTGCGTCTGGTGCCCGTTTCCAAGTTCAGTCTGGAAGCCTGCCTGGAATTCCTGGCTCCCGACGAACTGCTGGAAGTCACCCCCGAAAACCTGCGCATCCGCAAGCGCATCCTGGACCACGACCTGCGCATGAAGGCCGCCAGCAAGAAGAAGTAATCTTTTCGGATGCCTGCCCTGTGAGATAAAACAAACCCGCCGCCCGCAAGCAGCTGCTTACGGGCGGCGGGTTTTTCTTTGTTTTTTTACAGCGCCGGACGGCAGTAGGCAAGCCGGGGACTGCCGTTGGCCAGCAGGATGCGGCCGCAGTGCACAAACCCGTTTTTGGCCAGCAGGTCCTGCATCACATGGTTGTCGGCGTGGGTGTCCGCCCGCAGGGGCAGGCCTTTGGCCGCACAGAAGGCAAAGCAGGCCCGGGCCACCCCCGCGGCCTTTCCGTTGGAGGCCAGACGGTGGATGGTGAGATAGGGATTGTCGTTGGGCCACGCGCCGTCATAGATCACCTGATAGGTGGGTTCCGCCCCGGGGATGGCGCAAAAGGTCCCCACCATCTCCCCCGCTTCTTCCACCACATAGCAGACGCCCCGGGCGATCTCTTCCTCCATCAGGGCCGCCCCGGGGTAACCTTCCCGCCACTGGTGGGGGTTGCCGGTGCGCACCATAAAGGCCTTGGCGGCGGTGAAGATGTCCAGCAGGACCGGCAGGTCCCGGGGTGTGGCAGGGCGGATGGTCATGAATGAGGCTCCTTACAGAAATTATTTGCCGGAATCGCCGTAGTTCTTCAGCACACGGGCGCTGGGGTCGTCCACATCGCATCCCGGCCATGCCTTGTTGGGCATCCAGAAATCCACGATCATGCCGGCCTGACCGGGATAGTACTTTTCAAACAGTTCCCGGTAGAGCAGGCTTTCCTTGGTGAAGGGACGGCAGTAGGTGTAGCGGCCGGCGCGCTCGGCAAATTCCCGGTCGGTGTACTTTTCCTCGGCGTACTCCTTCAGGATGTCCACCATGGAGTGGCCCACCGCGTCGGAGAAGGCGGCCTTTTCCCGCCAGAGGATGTTCTCGGGCAGCCAGTCGCCCTCAAAAGCCTTGCGCAGCAGGTACTTGCCCTTGCCGTAGGTGTTCAGCTTGCGGGCCGGGTCGATGGACATGACGTACTTGACGAAATCCAGGTCTCCGAAGGGCACCCGGGCTTCCAGACTGTTCACGCTGATGGAGCGGTCCGCCCGGAGGACGTCGTACATATACAGCTCCCGCACCCGCTTCTGGCTTTCGGCCTGGAAGGCGGCGGCGCTGGGGGCGAAATCGGTATACTTGTAGCCGAAGAGTTCATCGCTGATCTCGCCGGTGAGCAGCACCCGGATGTCGGTGTGCTGGTGGATATACTTGCAGACCAGGTACATGCCCACCGAAGCCCGGATGGTGGTGATGTCCCAGGTGCCCAGCATGGCCACCACTTCCTCCAGGGAGTTGAGGACGGTGTCCTTGTCGATGATGACGTCTGTGTGGTCGGCGCCCAGATACTCGGCAGTCTGGCGGGCATACTTCAGGTCGATGGCGTCGCCGCTCATGCCGATGGCAAAGGTGCGGATGGGTTTGCGCAGCTTTTTGGCCGCAATGGCGCAGACCAGGCTGGAATCCAGGCCGCCGGACAGCAGGAAGCCCACGGGGGTGTCGGCGTCCAGCCGCTTTTCCACACCGGCAATGAGCTTTTCCCGGATGTTCTTGAGGATGGTGGGCATATCGTCCCGGTTGTAGGCGGGGGTGTCGGCGATATCGCAGTACCGCACGAACCGGCCGTTGCAGTAGTAGCTGCCGATGGGGAATGGATAGATTTTCTTGCACAGACCCACCAGGTTCTTGGCCTCGGAGGCAAAGGCGATGGCGCCGCTGTCACTGTAGCCGTAGAACAAAGGCCGGATGCCGATGGGGTCCCGGGCCGCGATGATCCACTTTTTGCGGGCGTCGTACAGCACCATGGCAAACTCCGCATCCAGATGGCGGAACATGTCCAGGCCGTATTTTTCATACAGGGGCAGGATGATCTCGCAGTCGGAATCCGACTGGAAGGTATAGCCTTCGGCCTGCAGCTGGGCCCGCACCGGGCGGAAGCCGTACAGCTCGCCGTTGCACACCACCAGACTTCCGTCCCGCTCGAAGGGCTGCATGCCCTCGGGGGTGACGCCCATGATGGCCAGACGCCCGAAGCCTAAGAAGCCGAATTCGGTTTCCAGTACCCGGTGGTCGTCCGGTCCGCGGGAAGCGGTACGCAGCAGATACGCGGTAAACTGTTCGCGGGTCAGATCATGCCCCGCATAGCCCATGACACAACACATTTGGCAGCACTCCTTTTTGCCGTTTCTTTGAACGAATGGCAAAAAAATTGACAGCCCATTCGTCCCGACTTCTTTAGGACGAATCGCTGTCTTGATCCGCGGTGCCACCTAAATTACCGCATGCCGACCAAAGCATACGGTCCCTTTCCGTATACGTTCACCTTTGAAACGCTGCCGCTGTAACGCGCGGCCTGCGGCGCCCATACTGCCCCGTGACGGGGGTTCCGTTTGCAGCTCGCGGGTGTTCTTCCCTGCCCCGGCATCGTCCCGGCTCACAGCATCTGTCGGGCTCTCTGTGCGGTGCGTGTTGGGCGGTACTTTTCCCGTTCAACGCTTTTCTCAATTGCTATGGTAGCACCGGAATCCGCCTGTGTCAAGAACAAATCCCCTGTCTGTTTGTGGAGTTGCACAAAAATGGCCCGTATTTAATTCCTAGCATTTTACAAGGAAATGACTTGTACTTTCCCCGCCGGCATGGTATAGTATTAGCCGTAACAAAACTTACCAACAATGGGAATAAACCTATTTTGATTCGGAGGAAACCCATGCTTGAACTGAAACACGTCGGCTACGAGACCGACGATAACAAAGAGATCCTGCATGATGTGAGCCTGACGGTGAACGACCGCTTTGTGGCCATCACCGGCCCCAACGGCGGCGGCAAGTCCACCCTGGCCAAGATCATTGCCGGTATTTATCAGCCCACTTCCGGCCAGATCCTGCTGGACGGGGTGGATATCACCCACATGAGCATCACCGAGCGCGCCAACCTGGGCGTGAGCTACGCTTTCCAGCAGCCGGTGCGGTTCAAGGGCCTGCGGGTCAAGGACCTGCTGAGTCTGGCCGCCGGCAAGGACACCAGCGTGAACGAAGCCTGCTCCTACCTGAGCGAGGTGGGCCTGTGCGCCCGGGATTACATCGACCGTGAAGTGAACGCCAGCCTGTCCGGCGGCGAGCTCAAGCGCATTGAGATCGCCATGGTGCTGGCCCGGGGCACCAAGCTGTCCATCTTTGACGAACCGGAAGCGGGCATCGACCTGTGGAGCTTCCAGAACCTGATCCGGGTGTTTGAGAAGATGTACGAGCAGACCAAGGGCAACATCCTGATCATCAGCCACCAGGAGCGCATTCTGAACATTGCCGATACCATTGTGGTCATCAAGGACGGCCAGGTGGCCCGCACCGGTTCCCGCGCCGAGCTGCTGCCCGCCCTGCTGGGCAGCGCGGACGCCGCCAACCCGGGCTGCGATGTCCTGACCAGCAAGATCGAGGGGGTGTAAACCATGATCGACGCCATTGAAAAGAACCTGCTGCATGAGATTGCAGAGCTGGATGCCCTGCCGGTGGGCGCCTACAACATCCGCGCCAACGGCCAGCTGGAAAGCCGGAACACCACCGCCAACATTGACATTGTCACCAAGACCGACAAACCGGGCATCGACATCTTCATCAAGCCGGGTACCAAGAACGAGAGCGTACACATTCCGGTCATCATCAGCCAGACCGGCCTGACCGATCTGGTGTACAACGACTTCCACATCGGCGAAGGCGCCGATGTGACCATCATTGCCGGATGCGGCATCCACAACTGCGGCGGCGGCAACGCCCAGCACGACGGCATTCACACCTTCTTCCTGGGCAAGAACGCCAAGCTGCGCTATGTGGAGAAGCATTACGGCGAGGGCGACGGCCGGGGCAAGCAGATCATGAACCCCACCACCATCGTCCACCTGGAGGAAGGCGCTTCCATGGAGATGGAGACCACCCAGATTGCCGGCATTGACGATACCATCCGCAAGACCTCCGGCGATCTGGCCGAAGGTGCTTCCCTGGTCATCCGGGAGAAGATCATGACGGTGGGCGACCAGCATGCCGTCACCGACTTTGTGGTGGACCTGAACGGCGAAGGCTGCTCTGCCAACGTGATCTCCCGCAGCGTGGCCAAGGATCACAGCGTGCAGGAGTTCAAGAGCTACATCAACGGCAACGCCGCCTGCGCCGGTCACAGCGAATGTGACGCCATCATCATGGACCACGCCCAGGTCATTGCCACCCCGGGCCTGATCGCCAACAACATCGACGCCAGCCTGATCCATGAGGCTGCCATCGGCAAGATCGCGGGCGAACAGCTGACCAAGCTGATGACCCTGGGCCTGACCGAGCAGGAAGCCGAGGAGCAAATCGTCAACGGGTTCCTGAAATAAGATTTTCCTTCCCCGCTTTTCCACAAAAGCGGGGAATTTTGTTAAGTCAAGACCCCCGGCTAAGCCGGGGGCTTGTGTAAGCCCTAGAAGGGCATCGTACCGGCAAGCCTCTCAAGAGGCA